>Ga0233444_10000196_pt1 | contig 84809 bp, 103 predicted proteins | sample SI_124_October20_6_FD_182792 | JGI IMG/M metagenome (GOLD analysis project Ga0233444, IMG submission 182792) | Seawater microbial communities from Saanich Inlet, British Columbia, Canada - SI_124_October2016_10_MG | ecosystem: Environmental > Aquatic > Marine > Inlet | place: Canada: British... | reverse complement strand
TATCAGTCCACTTGATTGTATTGTTTGCACCAGTTTGTAATAAATCGAATGTATTTCCACCATGTGCAAATGAGAACTTAATTTCATTATCATAACCCACTTGTGTTATGTTAAGGTCTACACCACCACTTGCAACCTGGTCAACATGGATGAGGTTGTCACCAGCAAAAACTATAGGGGTCAATAAGACCCCTAAAGTTAATTTCAATAATGATTTAGTTATATAATCCATAGTAATATCATCGTTAAGAAAACCCCTTTACTAAATGCCAACCAATACATATGGTAATCATCTAATTGAACTGACTTTTGAAACCCCACAATCTGAGTTTCATGCCATTCACGGAGTTGTGATAACATATTTATCATACGACCTCCTCTTTTTATGTTGCCGTAGTGGTATTTAGTTAGATTGGTTGATGTAAATGAAGATTTCATCTCCACCATTTACAGTTATAACACCCTCGTAAGTCGGAACTCTAGTGTTTAATCTCACTGATGCACCTGGTTGGAATACCAACCTTATCTTTCCTTCTACTTCTCTATAGAATACAAGACCACCATCTTCAATAAAAACATTGTATTGTGAGTCTGCATTCTTACCAAGAGAAGCACCCTTTATATTAAATTCTGAAGAACCACCACCACCAGATTGTCTATCTCCTAAATCTTTTGTAGTTTTAATCAGTTCTTCTACAACATCTAACATGTCCACCAAGAAGTCTGCATCTAAGAAGTCAATATCAATAGAACTATATCTTGCATCATAGTCTGGGTCATTTGCATAATCATCATAGTCTTTTTCTAATTCATTAAACTCTAAGAAATCTACATCTAACATTCCTTGGTCATCATTATTATCATCTTGAGCTGCTTCTTGCACTGCTTGTTTTACTGCTGGTGGTGGTGCAACGATAAACATATTGTCTATCTGATTGACTGTTAAATTTGTTATTGTCACTGCTGGCGTTGGTGGACTATCTAAACTTGAAACCATTGTTGCCTGAAATGCCTTATCTAAGACTATTTCTCCACCTTCATTTATGACTGTTATTTCTCCTGATGAATCACCGAATCTATCAGGAAGTAAAACTATCAAACTCCTTCCGAGTTCGTCAATGGTTGTTGTAAAATCTGTCCCACGGATTGCTATTTGTGCCGTAGGTGTTCGTATGTCTATGTTAGACTTGTTTATTTTTTGACCTGCACCTGAAGCGAATCGTGCCGTGCCTTGCATCATTCTTAAAGACATCTTCGATAAACTTGGATTTGGGTCGTAGTATACTTCGTCTATGTATACTTGTGTGTGTTCTGTAAGTGAAAGTTCCTCATCATCAAGGAACTCTATGAGCATTCTTCCGTTGCCTGTTATTGCCTCATCATATAGTACAATTCCTGTACCAACATCATTTCCGATTTCGTTATTGTTCCTAAGAACAGAACCTATTCCTGTAGATTCTACAATATCTCCGATGGAGTCTGCGTGAACAGACCCCATTGAGAATATTATACTAAGAATCGTTAGTTGTATCTTTTTGATTAATCTGGATTGTAGAGTTATCACTTGTAATATCCAATGTGATTTCACCTTTACAAGTAGAAACACCTGTTGGGCATGTTCCACTTAACTGATTGATGTCTACATCCGCAGAATCTCCATTCAGTTCAAAGGTGATATTATGATAGGCACCATCTTTCTGTAATGTGTTGATGTTATTTGAACCACCTGTGATGTCAAAGTTCCATATGGCATCATCTGATTCTACATCTACATCAAATACATTTGAGTTTCCTATTACAATTAAATCAAAATCCAACCTTTCTGCTTGAGCAATCGAACCTTGGTCAAAGTCCATAGTGTTAGAATCACCAGTTATATCTACCAACATGTTGGAAGAATCTGATGAACCTGTTGAACCAATTAACCAATCAAACACATTACTATCACCGTTAAATTCTAGTGTGTATGATGATGAATCGGCAGTCAATGTTCCATAAAGTAAGTTCTCGTTACCTAGCTGGTCGATGTTAAAAGTCAACGAAGTACCTGTTATAGGCATGGCACTTGAACTACTATCAAAGTTGTCCAGTCCCATTTTGTTACCATAACCGATTTGGTCGATATATAATACTAGAGTATCACCAACTTGTGTTATGTTAATTTCGTTATCATCATCTGCAGCTGCAAACAGAAAAGGCACAGATAAAAATAAACTTAGCGCTAATGTTATTTTTTTCATTTTTCTTTTCCTTCTATTTCCCAAAAACCTCTATCATGTCCTTGGTGTATTAGTTCGAACACTGCCGCCTCAACAGCAGACCGTGTCGCGTATGTCACCGACTCATTATTTCCCACTCCGTCCTCGAATTCGATGAGTTGTGTTCCTTGTTCTATAAATCGGAATACATCACCTCCTCCACCATAAGAAAGGATAGTCTTTCTTGTTTGGACATTCAATAATACTTCACCAGTTAGAACTGATACTGCTCGTAATGAAACAGTCACAGCATCCTTTCTATACATCCTACTAACACCAACTCCAAGAGTTCTAGCACCTCGGCCACCACTCTCTAAATTGGTATCATAACCTATAATTCCACCTTCAATAATCATTCCTGCAAATAAAAGTGGTGCAACACCTGGAGAATCTTCTCCTTTTTTCTTTGCTATATCATCTCTGGCAGACCTAATAATTTGTCTTTCTCTTACAAGGTTATCCAAACCTTGTCTCTCAACTACTCTAAACCATGTGTCACCACCAGCAGTCTTTAATGCATCAATTAATAACTCAGTTCCACCTTGTGAGACTGCGGTTGAAAATGATGCAAGGTTATCAACTGCCTTTCTTTGTCCTGTTTTATCACTAAAATTATAAACTGCAACTACTGGTTTATTTGTTGCAGGTGGTAATTTAAGTAGTTCTATATAACTTGGAAGTTTAACTGCTTCTGGTTCATCAACACAAATGAAAGGCATTGCTCTCTCAAAAGTTCTACCCATTGCTCTTGCATAGTTAACCAAATCATGGTTGTATTCATCACCCCATGTTTCTGGATTACACTCTTGTGGTTCGTTTGAAAATCTAGGAACCGATGCGCAAGAGGTAAGTATTATTGCTAAACTAACCGCCGTCAGTAGTCGAACCGTCACCTGTATCACTCCCGAAGTTACCACTTCCAATTGGTATCTCTAAAATTGTTTCTGTTCCATCTTCACTAATAATTGTCATTCTAATAAATTCTGTTCCATCTAAATTTGTTATGACTTCATAAGTCACTGTAGAACCTTCTAATACAAATGAACCGAATCTAACTGGACTATCATTGTTGAACATATTTTCAACCAACTGTTTTGCCATTTGGGCATAGATTCTCGATTCCAAATTTCTAATAAATTTTGCTAAGGTCGTATTGTCCTCTTCTCTCTCAGCAGCTTTTCTTGCTGCTTCCAATGCCTCTTCAATTGCCTTTTTTCTGGAGAACTCTTGGTTTTCCACGGTCAAATAATGAGATGCAGTTCCTACTCCTGAGAAACTAGGGTTTTTAAATTTGTGTACTATCTCTGTTGCAGATAATTGTGGAAAAGATAATAGCATTGTAATAAGAAATGCAGGTAAAATAATTCTCATTTTTCCTCCTTCGATTGTTTTTTCTTTTCGTTTTCTCTATATTCTAAAACTACATCTACTTTTTGTTGTAGTCGAATAAGGTCTTGGTCTAACATACGAACTTGGTCAATTAACCTTATTAATGCCATATGTTGTTCTTCGATTTCTGGTTCTAGTTTTTCACCTACAAACCACCAGATATAGTATACAAAATAACCTAGACCGACCATCATTACGATTGGGAATCCGTATTCGGATATCAGTTGACTAATTTCCATTAGTCTCTCCTGGCGTCTATTTTTCCATCTTCTATAAAGTTCTCAGCCCTTGCGACTCTCTCTATATCTGGTCTAAGTTCCAACGCAGAACTCACTAACATATCTATCTTAATCATTTCGTTAGACATGGTTCTTGCACGATTTTCTAGTGACTTACAGAACATTGTTAATGTTTTAATATCATCTACTACACCTTCAAGTATTTGTTTGATAACTGTAAAGATAAAGAACCCCATTACTAAACTTCCAGCAATTGGTGCTCCCACTTCACTTATCAATGTAAATATATCCATGCCTTTATTTATGCTTTCAACTTTCTTCGGACAAAAAAAAGGCACCAGAAAGGTGCCCTTTAATGACTAATTAGCCTAAGTTTATTTCATTTGAGAATGGATTGACTTAATCACTTCTGCTTTTGAACCTGAAACTTTAACCTTTAGGTTTTCCTTATCTGCAAGTTGAACCAACTGAACTTTAGTTAGTTTCTTTAACTCCGATTGTGAAGGAACTTTCTTTGCAGGGCTCTTAGACACTGGTTTCTTTGCAACAGGTTTATCATCCTTGTTAAAAACAAAATGATAGACGATTGCAAGACCAATTACTCCTAGAATTACATATTCCATAATTTATACCTCTCGTTTATATACTTATTTATCCAACAAAGGATTCTTATCCTTTGCCTTACCAATTGCTAATGCAAGAACTTCTAAGTATTTATATACTTTTGCCCACATTTTATCGTCTGCTGGTGTTGGAGTTAAAGCAACTATAACACTACAAATAGAGATAACAACTGGTATTACCATTAATATATTCCAAATTCCCATAATAAATTCTGCGATTGCTGTTAGCATATCCGCCTCCTTTATTTGATTAATATCGGAGTTATTTAGGTTTTATTAGTACCGATTGAGTATTTTGTTGTCAATTTCCATGCAGTTTTTTCTTTGAATGGTATGATTTTGACTTGTGAAAGGGCTGCAACAGGTTCTTTTATCTTATCATTATCTAAAACTTTGATAAGACTCCACTGTTGTAATAGATTACAAATGGTGTTTCTTCTACCAATGTCGTTCTCATCTATATTGGTTGGTTTACCATCAAGTGCAAACAGTTCTTTGAAATGCACGATGTAATACTTACCTCTTTTATGTAAGATGTGACAGGATTGGAAAAGTTCTTGGTCTTTGCGTGATGCAACACCAATTCTGGAAAGTGTTTCTCGGATTTTGAGAAAATCGTCCTCTTTCTCAAAGGAGATTTCTACTAATTTTTCTACTAAAGGGTCTATTTCATTCATTATTTTTACCACCAAGTCGCATTCTATTCTTCAACTCACGATACTGTTTATCAGATAAGAGGGATGCATAATCTTTTGCTTCTCTCGTTGATATCTGATAATACTGTTTGATTACATCGAGTTTCTTTGAGACATAAGGTTTGCTCCATTTGGAAAACCTTTGTCGTCTTCTAAGGGTATTTAGAAAAAATACATATTGAAGACGACTCTCGGTAGAGTGTCGTGTATTCATTTCGTTAGTCAAGAAGATACAATCTTCGTGGTAAGATAATGATTTGTTTATAAGGAATGATTGATATGATTTCTCTTCGATATCATCAACCATGATATCTTTTTTGTCGTAAGAGACCGACTTGACAAAATCAAATGGATTGCGTTTTGCCATTGTTTAAGTGTTCTTTATATAGGAATCTATTAAGTCTTGGCCAGTCAATTGTACACCCATGATAATAACTTGGTCATTATCTAAAGTTCTTCTGACTGAACCATCATTGAATTCGATATCAACAACATTTCTAGTTCCTTCTGCAGTGTCTTCTGGTCTATCATCGTACCAAATACTATCTAAGGAGTGTGCATGTACAGATTTAACCTTACCAGCCCATTCTTCTGCTTCTATTTTATGTCGTTGTTCTTCAACTCTCTCATCATATTGTGTCATGTGTTATCTCCATCTCTATATTCTACACTGTGCTTTGAAAACATTTTGTCTGCTTTTCTTTGCATTGATTTCTCTATTTGAATATCAAACCATTTTCTAAACCATTGTCTTAACTTACCCATTATTTGAATTTACACTCCGACATAATCTCGGTTAGACATGCAACAAAGTTAATCTCTGAATCCATTGAGAATGCAGATTTGTATTGATAGTCTGCAATAATTAAGACTGCGGCAGGTACAGAACTAGGTTCTAATTTAGATTCAAGTGCATTGAAAACTTTTCTGTAAAGTGTATTGAAATCATTATCAGAATTCTGACCGACCCATTTTCTCATGTCTGACCATTTCTTATCTTTAAGCATGTTGATTAGTGGTGTAAGTTTCTCTTCTGATAATGTGGATAATAATCCACTATCGATAATACCACTTGCACCATATCTCTGAATTTCATTTAGACATCTTCTGAAGTCTGGAAAGAATTTCATAATAAGTTCTGCAAGGACTTTATTGTCTGCTTCAATACCTTCTGCATCACAAATCTCGTTGCATCTTTTCATCATTTGTTGTGCAAGGACTGGTTTGTCTGAAGGTTTGATTAAGAAATCAATTACTGTTGTTCGTGAATGTAAAGGTGGAATAATCCTGTTCTTGTAATTACAAGTAAAGATAAATCTGCAATTAGATGAGAACTCCTCTATGAAGTTTCTCAATGCAGGTTGCACCGAATCAGCAGATATATAATCTGCTTCATCTAGTATCACAACTTTAGGTCCACCTGAAAGTGATACTGTTGATGCAAAGTTTTTGATTTTAGTCCTGAGTGTATCAATCAATCTGCCTTCATCTGAACCGTTTATAACAATGAAGTCTGCACCAAGTTCATTACATAGTGCCTTTGCAATAGTTGTTTTACCACAACCAGCAGAACCACATAACATAAGATTTGGTATTTGTTCTTGTTTAACAAATTCTCTGAAAGTAGATTTGATTGATTCAGGAAGAATCGTGTCCTCAATATTTTGAGGACGATATTTTTCTACAAATAAAAATTCTTGATTCATAATTAGGTGTTAAAACCCCTCCGAATTAACTGTTGTAAGAACCCTGGATTGATGAGATTTCTTACATCCCGAGTATAGAGCTGAGACTAATTTAACCCTATTCACACTATTATATATATGTCTATTGACCATATTTTGAATCAGGTTCAAGTGCGATAAAGTATTCTAACTCTATATCTTTGTTATTGAAATGTGAAATGCCTTTAGAAGATACTGAAACTGAATAGTTTCCTTCTAACACTTTCAAATTATCAATCTTGAAGTTGAAAGTAAATGGTGTTCCGTCACCTGTGCCTACAGTTCTACTGAATGAATTAGATGTTGTATTCTTTTTATCAGTCACTAACAATGTCATTGTAGTTCCGTCAGATTTAAGAATCAAATCATTCACTCCTAGAACACTAGCAGCTTTGTTTAAATCACTTAGAAGTGAAGATGAAACATCAAAAGATACTTCTGCATCTGGCATTGTTATCATCTTTTCTGGTGATGTCACCATTCCTTCACTTGCATAGAAGTATGCCAATGCAGAATTTGTATCTGAGATTGTCACACTTGCATCACCGAATTGAAAGTCTGCATCTTCTAAAAGAGAAGTTGCACCTAAGAATTCAGGTAGATTGTAGATTGAGAAATCCTGTGGAAAATCTTCGTCTACTGTTGCAACTGCCAGAATGTTTTTCATATTTGAAATTGTCTGCAGTTTTTTACCACTGGTAACTTTAATACCAGAGTTTATTGTTGAGAAATTTTTCAAAACATTCCTCGTATCATTACTTATTTTCATCACTTGTTAGCCTCCTTATTTGCTTTGTCGTGAACATGTAGCATGAACAAAGCATAATGTAAAACCTTTAAGAGGTCTGCTCTATTCTTCCCACCTTTTTTACCATATCGTTGTACATATTTCATTATGTTTCCGATACAGAACCCCTCACCATGTCCAGAATCTATAATAAATTCTGTTGATTGGTATTTGTTAAGAGAGTAATGTTGGTCATAGGTGTTATCGATATAAGAGGACAACTCTTTAATAAGTTTGTCCTCGTTATATTTGTAGTCGATTTTTTGTGCCTTTTTACCAAACATATTAATCATTATACTCTGAAGTCTCTGATTCGTCAATGGGGTTTTCCTCAGTTAGAGAAACACCCTCATCAATTTTGGTGTAGAGGTCAAGAATAGACATTCTAGTCTCTTCATCGAACCTTGAAATACACATTTCAATAGACTTCATTCTATCACCAAACATTCTGAATGCATTGACAATGTGAACAAGTCTTCTTGTTGTGATAACATCATCGATAGCACCCTCGTAGAAAGTTTTTCTGATAATGTCTGCCCAATCTACCAACTTGGTAGTGAACTCTGAATCAACTTCACCAGTCAATGCCATTTCCATTTCAAGAATTTTTCTCTCAACTGTCACTGGTGGATATTCTTGTTGCATTGTGATTGCAAACCTTTCTAACATTGCCTCATTCATGATTTGAGTTCCGATGAACTTGCCATCTTCTGAACCTTGACCTTTAGTATTAGCAGTCGCAAGAATTGTAAAACCTGGTGCAGGTGAAACCCACTCACCAGTTTTCTTGATTAGGTATCCTTTACCTTCAAGAACTGATTGTAGACACATCAACTTGTTAGAACCAAGGTCGACTTCATCTAATAGAAGAACTGCACCTTTTCTCATTGCTTTGATAACAGGACCCTCTCTGAAAGTAATATTACCATTTTGAAGAGTGTGACCACCCATTAAATCATCTTCATCAGTTTCAATGGTAACATTGACTCTGAAAAGTTCCCTCTTTAAAGAAGCACATACTTGTTCTATCATTAATGTTTTACCATTACCTGAAAGACCAGTCACAAATACTGGAAAGAATATTCCAGATTTGATTATGTTTTTGACATCTTTGAAATGTCCAAAAGGAACATAATTTGACATTTTCTCAGGAACAATTTTTACATCGTCTTCTAAGATATTAACCGACTCGGTCATTGCCGCGACTGGCATCTGCGATGTATTCGCTAATGCAGCTGGCATAACTGGTTTCGGTTTCACTGGCATTGGAATGACATTGGTCATTAATGCAGATAAATCAAATATCGTTGCATCAGAATTTCTGAATGGATATTTGGTTGATTTGACCCAATATGGGACAGCACCAACATTCTCTAAGTCTTCTTTAGAGAATGAAGTTTGGTCTGGATAGACCGATTGTAAAGTCGCGATAAACTCTTGTCTATCAGGACTCATTCTAAAATCTTTACCACTTACTGATACAGATTCCGTCATAGTTGAATAACTCATATAGTCTCCTTTTCTTTGTTATTTCTCATCATTTGGATATGGTATCAAAAAGTGATACGCATTGGCAACCACCTACTCGCATATTCTTAGAATTCTCTCTAAGTCTTTTTCAATTGAGACCATACCTTTTACTTTTTTAGAGTATGTTTCCATTTCTCCGTTATTAACCCAAAATCTGAATGCTTTACATTCTACCTTTTCTTCGGCACATTGTTTAAATCTTGTACAATTAAACTTGACGCAAGGACTTGGTCCTACATCCATAACTGCATCTGCAAATTTGGAATACGATGCATCGTAATTGTGGTAATATGCCTGGTCTACTTGTAATGGTTCTCTCATTATGCTATCTCCTTGATAAATTCATTTGTTAAAAATCTTGATGTTGTTTTAGACTTTTGGTTTTTCTTAAAGGCACTTGTTAGTTTACCTTTCTTCGCACCGACCAAGTCTTCATTAAGTTCGTCTTCACCAGAAACAACTAAAGTAGTTGAACCAGTGGTGAATAATTTTCCGTACCCTTTGGTTTCCCAAACAGTACCAGTTTTTCTAGTTTGTAACCAAGCAGAATTATCTGAATAATCCATCTGCTGTCCTATAGAATTCATGAGTTGCATGAAGTCTTGTTTTCTGCCACAAACAAAGTAACCAGTTGTTATAACTCCTGTCTCTGATTTCAACCACTCTAAAAGATTGGTAGTTTTTTCAAAGTCACTTCTTCCGTATCTGTCTTCTTCATAGTCATAAACTTTTCCAGAATATGGGTCAACTAGTTTTCTTTTCTTAGTAGTTCTCCAAGAATCTTCATCACCAACTTGTTCTAAAATTTGTTTGTTTTCTGATTCATCAGGAGAAAGAATGTCTGCTCTATGACTGTAACCATCGGTGACAATCGTTAGAATTGATTTCTCGATTCCGTATGCAGTGTTGAACTCTGGAATTAATTTTCTCATACCAACTAAACATTGGTCAAGAGGAGTACCACCTAAACCATATCCGTTTGGGTGATTGTATCTTGTGTTCCAGTAGTAACCATTTGGGTCAATATACTCAATACCGTCAAACCACTCGTTGAATGCGTTTGCTTTATCTTTAAAATTTCTTTGATGATAACTTCCGACATTATCAGTATAGAATTCATTATAAAGACCACCAAGTATTGTCAATGCATCTAAGTATTCTTTTGATTTCATTTCGTTGGAGAATATTTCTACAAGTCTAATATTACCTTCTTCTCTGTCCCACCCATATCTTGAATTGTGCATGATTTGGTCGGAGAACAAGTATACTCTGAAAGGTATCTCAACTTTCTTACAGAACATTGCAAGAATCAAAGCTTGTTCTAATAAATCCATAACTTCACCAGAAATAGAACCAGACCAATCAAGTAGAACTTGAACACCATGATTCTTTCCGTCTGGAAGATATGTCATTCTTTTGAAAACATCATCAACAATCTGATACTTAGCAAGTCTATTCATATCTAACTTACCAGTTTTACCAGTGAAGGCATGTGCTTGAGCAAGAGCAGCTTGTTTCATTTCAAACTCTTTTGCCATATGCATAACTATTCTTTTGTTTTTATCAACCAGATTCCTAGAAGTTCTCTCTGCCATTTTTTGAGTCTTAGCATTATCAACATCATCAAAATCTGTTCCTAATGCTTCACCCTTTTTGTCTTTACCTTCGAAGAAGTTTTTCCAATCTTGTCTAACTCTCTTATAAGGATAAACAATATCTGTAATCTCTTTTGATTTCATTTTCTCTTTAAGATTAATATGAGTCATAATCACATTACTATCTGAAATGAATTGTTCTTCATTGTTATGTGCATTGTGTTCAGTGATAGACTCTCTAGCACCATCTTTTGAATCGTAATTCTCTGCATCATAACCATGACCACCTTTTTTACCAGTGTCTTTTCTTTCGTCTGACTCTTCTTCTTCACCTTCTTCTTCACCAGAATCTTCAGTGTCGTCTACATCTGGAAGATTGTCTTCATCTGAATCTTCTTCTGAATCCATATAATCATCATCGTATGAATCTGAACCATCTTCGAAGTCTTCATCGTTTTGATTTTCTTCTTCTTCGTCTGAATCTTCATCATCACCGATATCGAACATTTGAGGAACTAATTTTTCATCGTCTTCAGTTCTTGTCTCATTTTCTTTAGACCATTCATAGATTGCAGTTGCACATTCTTCGACTTCTTCCCAAGTCTGACAAGACATTGCCCAATCTAAGAACTTTTGTTCTTCAGCAGTTAGTTTGATGTTAACTCTCTGACCACATTTAGTAATCAAATTGATTTTATCAATCAGTGAAGTTTCTTGTATGTTTCTTGTATTAACACCGAAGAAATCGATGTCCATTAATTCGTTGTATGCTTTAAAGAATGATTTTCTAAGACCAGGATAAGTCTCTTTAATCATTCTCTCAATTCTGACATCTTCAACAACATTCAAATACCCTTTAAGAGTTTTGTTTTTTGTCACTGCAGAATGAACACCTTCATAAGGTGTATTCAATGCATGTGAAACTTCGTGACCCATAAACAAGTCATAAAGTTCTGGTGAAATGTCTTCTTTAAGAATAGGACAACAAAGTATTCTATTCTTCAAATCGAAGTATGCAGTAGGAACTTTCCTATGCACGATTGTTAAGTTTTCCTTTGCAAGTAATTTTGCAAGGTTGTCTTTTTGTATTAGTAGTTTCTCAGTCATAAGGTAATGGTATCAAAAAGCGTACAGCAATGTCAACGCTTGAGTTGAATAAAGTTTCTTCTTGATTTGGAGAACTGTTTCATAGGTGATTTGAAGATGATTTCTTCTTTAGTTCCAGTCTTAATATAACCAACTAAATGACCAGCATCGTTGACTATATAAGTGTGATTAGGGATATCATTATCCCACTCTGTTATCTCTTTAAGGTATTTCATTAAACAACCAACCTTGTGTATGGTTCATAACAACCACTCACACCGATTGCAGAGTTATCACAACCTCTGCCGTCCATCCATATCTCTAAATTCATAAGTTCATAACATTCTGAAGAGAATGTTTCACCCACGAATGTAGTGTCTAAATTAGTCTCATACATATCTTTATGATTAGTCTTACTAATAGGTTTCACTGATAAGTGATGAGGAGTGACCTCTTTGATTATAGCAGTGGTTGTTATACCATCTACAGTGTACTTACAGGTATCATACCCTACTTCTATGTAATTCGTGTCTAACATTAAATAGACCTCGCTTCTTTTCTAAGTTCGAACAGTTTTGCAATGAAACCATTTGCACCACCTGTAGGACTTGGTACTTCTGCAATACCGAATTCCTTTTCAATTGCAAAAATTACATTCCAAATATCCTTATCTGCCATAGATAGGATATCGGCCATGATTTCGTGATTAGTAGTGTTTGACATAATATCTCCTTTCTTCATAATATACAACTATGGTATCAAAAAGTGATACGCATTGTCAACCGCTGAGATTAAGTAATTGCCTTTTTAAAGTTTATATCTGCAAGAATGTTGACTAATGCATCATGCATATCATCATTATCCATCCAGACTTTGAAAGCACCATGCATTATAAGTTGTCTTTTTATGGCAGAGTTTGCCATTGAATCAACTTTAGCACATGCATCATCTATTGCCCTATCGACAATCATATCATTACTAAAATGTGACATAATAACCTCCTTTTTTGTATTATTCTCATAAGTTATAATGGTATCAAAACGTGATACGCATTGTCAACCACTGAGATTAGGGGTTAGAGGTCGTGTTGGGAGAGTTCTAAATTGTCTGTTTGAAGGTCGGTAAGAATGTTTTCTTTCTTACCAGTGTACCATTGTGCTATGGTATATCGACTGTTCCGTCTCACAGGAGACACTCCATGCAGTGTGGAGACACCACGGAAGATGACCGACTGACCTTGTTGAGGGGTATGCTTAAAGGAATCCTCGTAAAAAGACTCTGCAAACTCTGGAAACCATGTTTTACCACCATTATAGTTGGTATTCAGGTAGGTTATACTAGTCCATTCACGATTAGGATTATCTTTTTGAACAAAACTTGCTTCACCCCTTTCTAAATGACCTTGTATTTCTGCGTCTGCATTTTCTATTTCATATGTAGAATATGTATCTACATGTGGGTATTGTTGACCTCCGATTGGCCATTCTGCTAGAATTGACATTTCAGGATACATTGGTCTATTTAAATGACCACTTAGAAATGCTAGATTTTCAAAAGTTAACCGATTAAGAAGTTTTCTTACCTCAGTGTTTCTAATGGTGTGTCGTGTTATTGCTTGATAATCGAATGAAGAACCTACAGTGCATAGATTCTTATTATGTCTAAAGTAGTCTATCAGAAACCAACATTCATCTTGTGTAAAATTATCTACTAGATAAATCTCAGGCTGATACTGCTTTTTCTCCTGTTGATTCACTTGATTCATTCTTTTCTTTTTCCTGTTGTGCTTCATATAAAGCACGAGCAAATGCTTGTTGTCTTTCGTATTCTATTCTTTTTTTCTTTTCTTTTGGTCTTGCCTTTAATGCTCTTTCCAATTTCAAAGTAGATGCTCTTTGTAAGAAGAGTATACCATTTAAATGGTCGATTTCATGTTGCACACATCTTGAACCTATTCCTTCAAGTGTAGTTATGTGTTCCTTTCCTTCTGCATCTTGGTATTTCATTTCAACAACTTTACTTCTTTTAATCATTAAGTAAATATCTGGAAATGATAAACATCCCTCTTTAAGTAGGTCTGTTTCTTGTGAAACTTTTGTTAGTTCTGGATTGAAGAATGCCTGAGTTCCGTCTTGTGTTCTCATTACAAACATTCTGTATGGAAGTCCAACTTGATTTGCAGATAATCCTATACCACCAAATTTATCCATTGCTTCAGACATATTCTTTTCAATTTCTTTTGGGTCTTCTCGTGGATTTTCAAAATCGAAAATCTCTGGTGGGTGTCTTAATACTTTACTTGCTTCTTCAACTAATTGATACATAATTTACCACGATATCTTGTTGTTGTGTGTTATATCAATTTCAAAACCTAAGAATGCAACAACATCACTCCAGTTTTCTTTCAGTTTTTTCTTAATCTTATTAAAGTATTTTTTAAGGAAGTTGAGTGCCTTTTTCATAACATTCTTCATCCATTTAAACATATCAAATATACCTTCTGTTAGATATTCATCTGAGTTTACATTATTCATTTCTTCTTTGACGACCATGTTTATACCCAAACCAATTGTAGACCAAAAGGAATAATATCCTGATTTACCTTTTGGATTTGAAGGAGTTTTTAATTCTGCTTTTGTCTTTTGTGAAGTCTTGAACTTTGCATCTGGTTTAACTTGTTGTGAAATTTTAGCAACATAAGAGTCTGATGAACCATTTATTCTATGCATCTTTGCATTTCCTTTGAAGTCGGTCACCAGAAATGCATCTGCAGTTCCTTCTGAATTACCAAACTTCTGCATACCTGTCATTGCTTCATATGTAAACTCTTGTGCAAATGCAGGATTAGATTTGAATAATGCTCTAAGGTCTTCTTTAAGTGCCTTATGAGCCTCGTCTGCTCTTCTTAAAACCTCTATCTCTACAAACTTTCCTGCATCTTCTAGTTCAGTTTTGTTTCCCTTTATTCCAAGTTTCGTTAAGTCTGTAGTTGGCATAAGACCATCTAATTTCTTTCCTAGGTTTTCTACAAATGTGTCTCTTTCTACTTTCTCAGCAGCGGTATAGAATGTTGCTAGTGCCTCTGAACGACCACCTGACATCAATTGTGCATCACCTGTTTTAACGGATATTCTATCTTTACCAACTATAATGTCTGTTTTAGGTGTGAGTGTAGAACCTTTTGCTTTGCCACCCTCAAAATATTGATTCCATTTTGAAGTTGCAGGATATGAATTTGCAGGAAACTCTCCTTTTCCTTTTAGACCACAAGTTTTAACAATCTTTTTGCCTATTTCTGGTGCATTTGGAAAGTATTTTGATTCTACTCCTTCATCGTTTGCACCATCAACAATGACCTTCTCCATTTCATAAGCAGCCGAAGTATCGGCTTCATGCAATACTATTTTAGAATCATACTTTGATAAGTTTAATTCATCTAGTTTTGGTTGTGTATATTGTAAGAAAGATTTCATATAACTATTTATATTATCCGGCAAGTCTGGAGAAGTTCTTATGTTTTTCGAATCTCAATACAGTTTCGAACTTGTCGTACAATGCATCTCCTTTATGTGAGATAATGAAACAGTTAGTTTGTTCAGTAAGTGTATGTAATAACTTGAAGAAATCATCGGTACCTTGTGAGTCTAATGAAGAATCAAATACTTCATCTAAAATCAACAGGTTAGTATTAACTGAGTTCTTCATTCTTGCAACACTTCTCCATGTGAATAGTAGTGCAAGGTCGATTCTCATTTTCTCCCCTTGTGAGAAGTTATCATACTTGAATTCGTCTCTGAATCTGGACTTAATAGTCTCTTCGAATGCCTCATTCAATTCAAACCCCACATAGAATTCCAATTGTGCAAGATACTTATTAATAAGTTTGTTCATAATAGGAACATATTGTTTGATAATCTTCTGTTTAACACCTTGGTCTCTTAATAACATTGATGCAATATCATAGTAATGTTCTTTTTCAATCATAGATTCTTTTTTAGAATGAAGTATGTTTAACTTCTCTTCAGTATCATCTATTTTATCTTGTACACCATCATTTGCAACTTGTTCATTCTGAAGGTCTTCAATCTCTTTGTTAATCTTCTGAATGTATTTTTGATTAGATGTAATCTCTGCCTGTAATAAACCAATTTCTTTTTGTACAGTGCTTATGTCGTCTTGGACTCCGTTGATTCTTTGAATTTCGGTATTAAGTTCTTCGACTTGTTCATCAAGTGTTGACACCGCCTCCTTGATTTCTGAGATTTTAGTCTGTTTATCCTCAATGTGTTTCGTCTTGTGTTCATGGTCTAACCCCTGTTTACATGTTGGGCAATTGTCGTTCTCTTCATAGAATTCAATGTCTTTAATTGCTTTTCTTCTAGCAGTTTCAAGTTTAGCCTCCATGTCAACAACTTGCTTGAGTCTAGTCTCAGTCGTGTCTTTATCATCGATTGAGGATTTTTTCTCCACCACATCTTGCGTCTTTTCATCTATCTCTCCTAAAAGTTTAGTAATGTTTGTTTCTGTTTCATCAACATTGTGTTGAAACTTTTCAAGTTTTTCATTACGATTTTCACGGAGTGCATTGAGTTGGTCATTAAGTCCTGAAACCCTCTCTTCTAATAAATCAATTTCATGACCTGTATCTTTCAATTCTACCCTATGACTTGCAATCTTCTTACGAAGAATTTCCATCATAGTTGAAAAGATTGATATGTCAAGTAAGTCTTCAACCAACTTTCTTCTATGTAATGCTTTTAATTGCATAAAAGGAGTGAAGTTAGCAGAACCTAATATTGCCACCTGTGTAAAGGAACGATAACTCATTTTGAGTATGTTCTTCTCTAAGTGTTCTTGGTAATCTTTGACTGTTGCATCTTGGTTAATGAAAGTGTCATTAAGATACAATTCAAATTTGTTTGGTTTGGCACCACGAATTACTTTGTAATTTCTTTTGCCAATTGAGAATTCTAACTCTACTAATAAGTCTCTTTGGTTGAGTGAGTTTACTAGTAAGTCTTTTTTAAGATTTCTAAATCCTTTACCATATAACGCAAAACATAATGCATCAAGTAGTGTAGATTTACCTGCACCGTTCTCTCCGAGAATCAGTGTAGTATTGGTATTGTCTAATTGTATCTCTGTAAAAGTGTTACCAGAAGACAATAGGTTTTTGTATTTAATATTCCTAAATGTTATCATAAAAAAGTATGTTCGTCTAATGCCTCATTATATAACGATTGCATAATATCGTTAAGGGGTTTTTTCTTTCCTTGAATATCTAATGAGTCGACATACTTCGACAAGATAGTAAGAGTGTCTTCCACATCTTCTATATCATCATCTTCCAAAAAGTCCATATGCTTATTATCATCAACAACAGAAACATGAAGAGGTGATTCAGCATGAATCTTATCAAGAAATGTATCAAACCAATAAGGATTGTCTTTGTTAACAACAATAACTTTAGTAAATTTACCTGCATACTGACTGTAATCTGCATTACTAATAGTCTCAAATGATTCTTTAGAGTCATCATAAAACGCCTTTTCAAACATTGTTAGGGGATTTAAAACTGGTGTTAGTTCTTGTGTATCAGTATCAAAGATATGAAAATACTTTTGGTCTCCATAATCTGACCAAGTAAATTGCATCTGACTTCCTAGATATCTGATATTTGAAAACTCTGATTTCTGATGAAAATGACCTGATAAAACCTTTTCAAATCTCTTAACATAAGAGTGGTCAAATCCATGTTGACATGTCATACCTGGCATCATCAAAGCACCCTCAAACTCAAAGTGACCCATACACCAACTTGCTTCTGCTGTTCTTAAAAAGTCTACAGTATCAGCGTAGTTCTCAGGATTAATCCAAGGTACCATTGCAATATTAAAACCATCATATTCATTTATACAAGGTTCTGTAATAACATTTATGTTTGCCTCATTGAATAGTAAAAGTTGTGGTGCATTGACATCATTTGTAGACTTATAATAAGTGTCGTGATTACCTATAATTAAGTCCATAGAGATACCTTTCTCTATTAATGGTTCAATGAAGTGTTCTCTGTTTGCCTTTAGACTGGCAAAGTTAACATATTTTCTTCTATCGAAGTAATCACCTAAGTGAATAATATGTTTGATATCGTTTTCTTCGAGGTATGGGAAGAATATCTCTTCATAGAAACGACCTTGGTATTTGGCCATTGCTTCCATATCACCTCTGACACCTGCATGTGTGTCATTCAGTAATGCTATTTTCATTCAGTAAAGTTTTCTAAGTTTTTCTTTTTTACCGCAGTCTTTCTTTTAGACTTGCGTGGTTCGTATACAACACGATTCATGTTCTCCTGCATCCATTCGACATTCGTGTTAGTTAAACTAGGGTCATGTTGACCGTCAATTGTTTCAAAAGAATCCATAGTAATACCACTTTCATTGGTAACCGTCTGTTTGATATAAACTTGTTTCTTTTCTTTTTGAATTCTTCTGAGGAATGCATAATAACATATTTGAGTAATGTATGCGAATGCATTATTTGATTTTTCTACATTAAAGTTTCCTATGTATTGAATGCAGTTTTCAATTGCATCACAAATCATTTCGTCTCTATAAGTGTAGTTGATAAAATTGGGTCTAGTCGATAAACGAGTAGCAATTTTGTAGATACATTCACCAATGTATTCAGACATTTTAGGAAGTTCAGTGTCGTTTGCCTTTGCCTCTTTAATTCCGTTTGAATATTCAGCAACTGCTTCAGTGAACTCTTTGTTGTTTACATAGTGTTCTGCTTTTTTAGGGTCTTTTTTAGTAGTCATGTATACATTATACACCTTATCTTCTGTCCTGTAAGGTGTTTTTTATATTTATTTTTTTTAACTTTTTATTAAAAAACCACTATACAAGGAAGGAATCTATGATAAAATAACTATGTTGCCGGTTAGGGAACCTATTAGGAAAGGATATCTTTAACTCTACTCTTAATAGGAACAAACTCACCAGCACGACTCATTCTTTCTAGTTCACCTATTGATAGGTAAAACATGCATAAACTCATTGCTGTGTATAGTATATAGTGTTTCATTAGTGACCCAATCCTACGTTAATTAACCAAAAGGACAACATCATAAAACCGAAAACGAGGACTTGCACGACTGACATCACTGCAATCTGTTTCATTGGGTGAACCTCTTCTATTCTCTCTAAAACAGATGCATCAGGTGAAAGATTTACAACCTGTAGTATTTTCTTTTGAGTATCAGGTTTTGTAAACCAAGGAACGAACATTATTATATTCCTGTTATTGATATTACAGACACTAAGAAGACAACCACAAGTGTGCTTATCTCCAAAGTATCTCTAAGTTTGTGTTTCATTAAAACATTCTCATCGATGATGCATAAAACATTATGATGAATGGTAGTAAAAATGGAAGAGTCATCAGCACAAGAAATTCGATAGTTTCAACAATGCTCTTTTTAGTCTTTCGACTTGCATGATTAATTTCTCTAGCTTTTCGCACCATGCTCTTTGCAAATAAAGTTGCTGTGGTCATGGTTTTCCTAAAATTAAGTTATAAGTATTTTGTATAATGCGATATAATCTAAATTATACGCACTTATTTAGACAAACTAAAAGTCTAATGTAATTTCTTTTTATCTGTGAGTGGGAGTGATTCTTCAAAGTCTAATTCAAAATCTTCATAATCATCTCTCGATACTCCGTCAATAAGATTCTGTAAAATCTTATCTATGTATTTTCTTTTTGGTGTACCATTGATTAATGGTATTGAGTTGTTCTCTAACATTTCTAACCATTGAGAACTTGCTTCATCATAAAAGGGAATGTATTGTTGATTCATTACATTTCTATGTAGAATGTGGTCTATAGGAACTACAACAGATGTGTCTGATGTCAAAGGTGCATATGGATAAAATGTTGCAAGTGTTTCAATAGGTGTTTGACCTGCATTCAATTTGCAGACCATCGGTAAAGTGATTTCAATACCCTTTGTAGTATCTCTTGTCATACCGACCACCTCTAAACCATTTCTTAGTTTTAAAACTTCGTATTTTTGTGGAATTAAATCTGAGGGTGATGCCATTATTTTAAATCGAATTGTTGTATTTCATAAGGAAAACTTTCCTCGTTATAGATATTTATCCTTTCTTTCAAGTGATTCAAGGTATGATTCTCACATTGTAGGTCATCTGATATATCAAATAACCTCATACTATCTTTGCCTTCTGTCTTACGAAGACCTCTACCTATTGACTGTAGATTTCGTATTCTTGATTTAGAAGGACTTGCAAATACAACATTGTCGATTTTTTTAATATTAACACCTGTAGAAAATGTTCCGTATGATGCTAGTATGACATTGTTTTTTCTTTTAGAGTTCTCAACAATCTCTCTGACTGCCTCTCTATCTTCTGTATCAGTTGCACCATGTACATAATGTAGTGTTCCTTTCATTCTACTGACCATAGGATTGAATAACTCCCATAGTGGTTGACCATGTTTCTCTATGTATTGAAACAGTACCAGAGTGTTCCCTCTAAGGGAACCGACTAGATTGGTTATGAATTGATTTCTACCTTGATGTGATACTAGATAGTCCATTTCATCTTGGTATGACATTTTCTTCTGTTTAGTATGACGAAGTATGACACATTGTATATCAATCTTTGCAATCGTACCTTCTTCTATTAGTTGTGCAGACGAGATAACCTTTTTAACAGGACCAAAAAGACCCTCTAATTGTAATCTATGAACTTCTGAACCGTCTAATGTTCCAGTAGTTCCAATACGAATTGCAGTGGTCTTCATCTTCTCTAAGATACCTTTAAGAGTTTGTGCTTTAAATAAATGTGCCTCGTCACCAACGACAACATCAAAAGACTCTAACACCTCCTTAGGAGCTTTTGCGAATGATTGCCATGTAGTGACGGTTATAGGGGCATCAAATACTTCTTGACCATGATATATCTTACAGACTTTATCTTTATAACCATAATCTATAAAGTCCTTTGTCATTTGTTCAACAAGTGATGTGGTTGGTACAATGATAATTGTTTTCTTATCATAGTATCTTGCTAACATGTATATGATTAAAGATTTACCAGATGCAGTTGGAGATAATAATAACTGTCTCCCATACTCAATACTGGATTTTAATGCCTCTAATTGATATCCACGCGGTTCAAATGGTAAGTCAAGCGACTTGACAAAAGTATCTAAATCAGGTTGCCTTTCTTTGATACCAATAACATCTGTAATACCTTCAAATTCAAAACCTCTTTCTCTACAAAACTCATCTACATAGGGTAACAAACCAATGTATATCTTATGTGTTTTCATAGAGAACAGTCGGACTTTACCATCCCAAAATTTGTTTCTATAAGAAGGCATGAACTTAGCACCTGGAACAGTAAAAGAAAAGAAGTCATATAAATCTCTTGCAAGACCATCATCACAATGAACTTTCATAAAGACTTCATCTATCTTTGAAACAGATACTAAATTAGACATATTGATTACCCACACACCAACCAACAAAGGATTTTCTTTGTCCTCTGGTAACAGGAGTTACCTGATGATGTACGAATGAAGGAAAGAAAAATATTGAACCTTTATCTTTCACTGAATATGGTAATGTTCTTATTGAATTTTCTAAATCGATAACAGTAGAATCTTGCATTTGGTCGAATGCTCTATCAGGTTCCAACCATTGAAAGTATCCACCCTCATAATCATCTGGATGAGATAACTGTAATGTGAAACTTAATTTTCTCTTCATTCCTTTGTCGTCTACCAATGGACCTGAATCTTGGTGCCAAGTATAGAAATCTCCTTTGTCTTTATTTGTAGTTTCTGGTGCGTCATAGATTGTGTATTGATATGCCTGTCTGTATGAAATCTGAAAATTCCAACCAGTTTCTTTTAATGCTTCGTTCATAGCAACATCAATTTTATCTTCAATTGATTGTGGCATCAGTCCTTCATGAAACCATACAACTGAAGATGACCTTATTTCACCTGCAACCTGTCCTTTATCTTCTCCAGGTTTTGCATTACCCACTCTACCCTCATCTATCTTAGATTGTTTTGCGATATCTATAAGTAAATCACACTCTTCATCTGTAAAATAACCTGGTAAACCATAAAGATAATTTTGATATTGCATTATTGTCCCGCCATAAACTTTCTCCAATCGATTGTGTTCTTAATCGTTTGGTGTCTCCAAGTAATGTTTTGCATACATTCTTTGAGAAAGTCCATTTGTATTTTTAATAATTCTTCTTGTGCTTTAAGTTTGGTCAAATCATCATCTGAATTGAAGAAGTAATGCATGTCTGCTTTCATTACTTTCATACCATCAAATGGGTCATCTTTCCAACCGTATTTATCAATAGTTTCTTTATCTAATTTTCCATTAAACCACAACCACTTATCTTTGATAAGAAGGTTGTATTGAAACTGTTTTTGTTTGAGTTTGACCAGAGTATCAGAAAGTAATTCTGAATACTTTGCATGTAGTTTAGGAACATCAAGACTTGACTTGTCGAGTTCTATATCATCGACAATACAGTCTTTTTTCCACATCAATTTTATTTCATCTAAAGTCATATACGACCATTATATCATAATATATTAGTATTTATAAGGGGTTTTAAGAGGTAGATTCTATATCATAGTAAGTGAACTGAAACTCTATCTGACATGTCACAGGTTCACTATCACCACCTGAGACTAATTCCAACTCACCTAATGATGTAGGGAAACAATCGTAAAACTTAAAGAACTTATTTGGTATGTTCTTGTTTGTATTTGTAACCAATGTGATATCAGAATACTGATTTAAATCTGCATCCACACCACTAATTAAACCTGAATCGGTTTTTACTGTCTTTGTGTAATTTGCATAATCACTTGGGTCTTTGATTGGAACAATTGCATTCATCCAATCATATACCTCTTTGAAGTTTTCTAAATCTTCATCTACTAGGAACTTAACTGTTAGTTTACCAAATTCAATTTTATCACCTGGAAAATAGGCATCTAGTCCTACACCTGCTCCTATCGCAACTGAACTGAACTGTAGACCTGGAATATTAACAGACTGAACATAGTATTCAACTGTTGGTATTTTGTCTATTAGTAATCTAAAGTTATTTTTATTTAGAATTGATTTGTTTATCGTTGTTTCAGTCAAGTTTTACTACTCTCTTATTTGTTGAAGTATCAAAGTAGTCATCACCTCTATATTCTCTAGTGACGGTTTCTTCACATAGATATCCGTCTTTCTCATATAGTGTGACTATCTTTCTACTAATAATACCTTTGGTTGTTTCTTCACCTTGTGGAAATGCTTTAGTTAACCAAGGTCCTTCTAAAACTTTCACTGTTCTTTCATAATCTGCCATTTAATTCTCCGTTATATAACTATTTATATTTATGTGTTTCTGCAAGACCAAAAAAAAACCCCTCGAAAGAGGGGTTTTTAGTATCGATAAATCGATTATACAGATTATAGAATGTTTGAAACAGCCATCTTTCTGTAGTATTGGTTTGTTCCTGCTGAAGCAAGTCCGTCTGCTGGTGTAGCACCGACAAAAGGATTAGATACCATTCCGTATCTTGTTTTGAAACCAATCTTAGGTTGGAAAGTATTCTCACCAACTGCACGAACCATTTGTAATGGAACGTACGGACAGTAGAATAAACCAGCATCGTAAGGGTTAGACCCTCTATAACCAACAGTCATGTAGTCAACACCAGCATATGGGTCGATATAGACTTTAACTTTTCCGTTAAGAACACCAGCAAAAGTATTGCCTGTGTCATCAACATTCAAAGAAGTTGATAGAGCAGGAGTATAATCTAATACTCCAGCCATTGATAGTGCAGAAGCAACATCAGAAGAACATAAGATAAAGTTACCTTTTCCTCTTCTTGTTTCTTTTGCAATAACATTAGCTTCTCTTTCGATTTGGAAAATCAAACCTTTGAATTTCTCAACTGACCATCTACCGTTAGCATCAACATCTAAGTTGAAAGTACCAGCAACAGCTGTTGAAGCTGCACCAGTTTTTGCTTGAATGTTAACATTTCTGATAACTTCACGGTTGATTTCAGCAAGAATCTCAGATGATAAGATGTTTGCTAATTCTGATTCTGCATCAAGACCGTGGATTGCTTTGAGGTCTTGTGCTAATTCGAGTGTGTACTCAGCTTTTAATGCTCTGGATTTTGCAGTCACAGTTGCTTTCTCAATTGTGAAAGCCATTTCTGCAAAATGATTCCCTGCTGCGTCACCTAAACTCTCAGCCGAAGCTGTTGACATACCTGCACCTGTTGTAGATGCGTATGAAGGAGATGAAGTGTCGAATGGGTCACCAATTGGGTCTGAACCTACTGAAGTAGATGTAGTTTGAGCTTGAGATGAATAATCTGAACGAGCTTCGTTATGAAGAGCCTCTGATTTATTTTCTCTAGTAGCGTCTACATCGTCATTATATCTTGCTTTCATAGCAAAGATAAGACCTGTAGGACCAGTCATTGGTTGAACACCACAAATGTCGTAAGCAACGAGATTTGGCATAGCTCTACGCACTAAACTAATTAGGATTGGATCCCAATTGCTTATAGCAGAGCCAGTAGCATTTAAAGGTGCAGCTTCTTCAAGAGTAGCTCTATCTTCATTAAGAGCTTTTTCTTGGTTTTCAAGAATAACTGCGGTTACAGCTCTCTTATAGTTGTCTTCGATTTTTGGTAAATCTGAGTGCTCAAGTATAGGAGACCATTTTTCTTGTAAATTTTCTGATAAAAACATTTTACATTTTTCCTTTAAATTAACCTAATGGTTTTAGTTTACTTATAGCAGATGAGTATCTTGCAATAGTAGGGTCAAGTGCAATCTCTGAAGATTCTTCTTCGAATGTACCTGTTCCTTCTTCTACAGTCATCTCTTCTGCAATGTTGTCACCTTCTGTTGGAAAGTAGGCTTCTTTGATTTCAGAAATCTTCTCAGCGAAGTCTTCTGTATCTTTGAAATCTACACCATTAGCAAGTGATTCCATTTTCTCTTTTTGTGATTCGGTTAGGTCGTCAGACGCTTCCCTTATCACATTTGCTCTTTTCAATGAATCTAACTCTTCAGAAACTTCCATATTTTTGGAAACTTCTAAATCGAGTTTTTCTTCCATTTCATCGAGTCTATTTGCGAGTTCGTCCATGACGTTATACTTATCTTCTGGTACTTCAACATAATGTTCTACGAACAATGTTTTCATTCCTTCGATAAAGTTTTCAGTCATTTCCGCTCTCAAACCTCTTTCTATAGCAAGTTCATTTTCTTTCGTCCATTCATCTGCACAATAAGTAAGATACTTGTCAACTGCTTCCGCAAGGTCACCTTTAACTTTTTCTACTGAGGTTTTTAATTCTTCTGAATACTGAGATTCTAAAGACTCTTTAATCTCTGCAACTTTACTTTGTACTGCTGCTTTAAAGATTGTTCTAGCTTTCTCGGCATTTTCTTCTGATAAGTCTAATGCTTCTGAGATTGCATTGAGGTCGTCTTCAACTTCTATCTCTACTAATGAAGATTCTAATTCAGCAGTATCAACAGTTTCTTCAACTGATTCTTTCTGCTCTTCTTCCTCTTCTTCTTCGTCTTCATACTTCTCGGCAATTTTAAGCACTGATGCTTCGTCCATTCCCTTTAGCATTTCAACGATTTTTCTAGCGACTTCTGCTTTAGTCAAGGTCTCGTCAACTTCTTCTTCTGACATTTCACCAAAAGTTTTTTGAAGTTCCTCTTTGGTCATATCCTTCATATTGTTGACAATCGCCTTGATTGATTCCATTTTAGTTGCTTTTACAACTTCTTTTTCAGAATCGTCATCTTCTTTAAGTTTTTCTGATTTCTCAGGAGCAGGTGCAGATTTGTTTACTGCATCCTTAACTTGTTTAGTGCCATCTCCAGCTTTTTTAACTGAATTGACAGACTTGTCAACAGGATTTTCTTCAGGTTTTACGACCTCACCTTTTCCGGATTCTATTTTCTCCGCATCAGATGAACCTTGCTTAACAGGTTTACTGTCACCCTTTTCAGCTTTAGCGTCAGGTTGTCCTGCCTCTGCAACTGTTTCAACAGTTTTGTCAACTGTTTCTAGGTTATTTTCTAACTCTGCCATTTTTATCTCCTGTTTGAGTATTAAACTTATTTATAATAGTTTACTTTTTATTTATATGTTATAGACTCTCAACGAACCTTTTCCATAAATTTAACTTGGTTTCCTCTATTTTTGACGCTTGAGCAGTACGGATTTGCTTCTGCATTGCTTCAAGTTCAACTGCTTTGAGAATACCATTCTCCATTACCCACTCTACTCCTTCGTATATACCTTCAACGAAGGCCTCTGGAGCACTTGGGTCTGCAACGATGTCTGCCGCTGTTGCCAACTGGAAGTCACCCTTAACATATTGTGCATCACCTTTTGATTCAAGTGAACCTAAACCTCTTGATGAAACACCTAATTTAGCACCATCTGATATCAAACTTCTTACGATTTGACCATTTGGAGTGCTTAAAATCTTTGCTCGTCCCACATAATTATCACCATCTTCTTCTAGTGATGTAATTAAATGTGAAACTCTATCTAAATTGATTGTTGGTCCTTCTGGATGTCCCAACTCACCGAATGCACGGTCTTTTTCAATGAATTCTTTTCTATAACGACCAACTTCTTTTTCCATTATTGCTTTTGGATAAACTCTGCCGTTTCTATTTTTGATTTCTGATTGCATGAATACTCCTTCAATGTAGTATTCTTTCTCACCTTTTGCGTTTTGTTCGATGATTACAGGTGATATTGCGTAATCGTTATATTCAGATATTAGTTTCATTGAATAACTCCTTAAATTCGTCTATAGAGAATGATTCTCCCATAGATTTTAAGACATTCTTAATGTCTTTCATGCTTTTCTCAGCATCTTTTAAGTTTTTGTATGTATCACCTGTGTCCATTCCATCTAAAAATACAAAAACATCTTTACCTTTTTGAGAATAAGTTAAGTCATATGTTTTACTTCCAGCTTTAACCACTTCATTTTTAAGTTGTTTATGACCACTAGGCAACTTTACTTTTGCCTCATTTAGTTCTATAGTCATTTGCTGAAACGATTTCATACTAGTTCTCTTTCTTATCCATCCAATTTACCTGAGTTTCGACCCTTTTCATGTCTATACTCTCGGCTGCCTTTTGATGTAAACCTGTAAAGATAGAATCTTTGGCACTATCCATTTTACCATCTTCAATTTGGTCTACTATTTCTTTTGCGATATCATTCATTTATTAAAATCCTCCGAAGTCGTCTTCGTCTTTTTCACTTTCATCTCCACCACCTTCTTTCTTTATTTGAGAATCGATGATTTTGATATCTTCTTCAGTTTGTCCTAGTATATACTTTCTGACATATTCGTCTGAGTAATATTTACCGACATACTCACTTACTTGTGAAAGAGTATCCATTCTCTCTCTCATAATTTCTGCATCTTTTAATTCTGTAAAGTGATTATCTGTTGCCCAATCGAATTGGATATAGTCTTTAACTTTATCAAACTCGTCTGCACCTATAATCTCTTTCAAAATTAATTGAGTTCTCAATATATCATTGAAAACCCTTGCAAATTTCTTTTGAAGTCTATTAGTAAATTTATTAAACTTCAATTCATCTCTCGTAATCTCTGATGATTTACCCATGTTGAAACCGTTATCTGATTCCATACGAGATATAGGTACATTCAATGCACGATATAGTTTCTTTTTAAAGTATTCTATATCTGCAATGTCATCTAAATTCTGACCACCTGGGAGTGTAGAGATTTCTGTTCCTCTTCCACCCTCTCTTCTTGGTAACCAGAAGTCTTCAAGCATAGACATGTGTTTTCTATCATCTTTGATTTCACCTGTCTGTGCATTATAAACAAGTTTATTTCTATACTTGTTCATAACCTCTGATAAGTATTGTTCTGCTTTTGCTTTCGGCAAGTTACCAACATCGATGTAGAAGATTCTTCTTTCTGGTGCTCTTGATATTCTGTAAATAACAAGTGCGTCTTCTATCATTGATAATTGATTTGCAGTCTTCATTGCTTTATGAAGATAACCAACTACAACATTTTTAGTGTAGTCTAGTAGACCAGAAGTTGTATAACATACTGCCTCTGGTGCAATCTTAACAGTGTTTCCTTCTCCAGAACCACTCTTATCAAATCCTCTGTCGTTGAAAAGATAGAACTCTTCCATCTTTGTAATCTTTTCAACATTCGTTTTATTGTCTCTTTCTTTTTCAATATTACGAACTTTTTTAATCTTTACAGGGTCAATATTTCTGATGTCAACGATACCTGCCTTAGGTCGTTTCGAATCCACGACCTTATGGAAGTAGACTCTACCATCGATGTACCATTTTCTGAATAATTCATGAGAATTCTGATTGAATCTCATTATGTTTAGGATGTGATAAAACTCGTCTTGTATCTTATCTTTGATACTATCAGAGAGTTTAACATCTCTGAGGTCGAGTGACACTATCCTATCCGAAGTATCAGAAGTAATACACTCATTTACTATATCTTCAATTGCTGAGTCACACTCAGGTATTAAAGATATTTCACGGTATCTACGAATGAGTTCTGCCTCATTCTTAATACCACCTTCCATATCGATGTATGACCCATATGCACCACCTGTAATAAAACCACCTGGTTGTGATTGTATAACTGGTGTGCCATCGTCATCGACTGGAGGCACAAAAGAGATTGCTTTTTTGTCAACCTCTGTTGCTCTTAACTCGTCTCTCTTTCGAGATATTTCAAATCCAAATATTTCCATACTATTATTTATAACACCTTTAAAAGGGTTAATTTCACTTTAAATTGTCTTAGATTACTCTTTCCCAATGGGAAAAAGCGAAGACAGCATCATATGTTTCTAAACCTTCACTTTGTTCATAATCCAATGTGATTGGTGCAATAGACTTAGGATACATATTAAAGAATTCATATCTAGCTAAAACACTATCTGATTTGTCTAGTTGTTCAACAAATGCTCTGTCTACCATATAATCCAAAGTTGTAGAACCTCTTGAATCAGATGTTCCTGCAATCTCATTCATATGAGCTTCAAGACCATTTCTGACTTCAAAATTTATATCATTTAAAATGCTTACAGTCCAATCTTCGAATGTTCTATCACCAGGTAATTTTAATGTATTACCCATATGTTTGATAGCGATATCACTGAATGATGAACCAGGTAATGACGCAGCTCTACATAGAAACTCTATTTTGTTTCCTGTTCTAGGAATAAAGACTTTGAATCGGTTAGCTCTTGGGCCGCCTCCGATTAAGTTTGCTTTAAATTGGTCTATTGTTGCCATTCTTTACTCTCCTTAAACTGCTGAATAGATTTCACTAAACTCGACACCACTTCTCGCAGCTACAAAGTTCAATGTAATAAAGTTAATAGAACGAGCAGGTTTTACAAAGATTGAACAGACAAATTCGTTTCTGTCAATCACTGTATCAGTGTTATTTGTTTCGTCACAAATAACTGAGAAGTCTACTAATCCTCTTCTGTTTTTAACATCTCTTAGGAAAGGTTCTACTGCACTTCTAAATTGTGCTCTTGTAAATGCATCGTTGAACTCAAACAATTGTGCTTGAGCAGCCGCTGCTATTGCTTTCTCTAATACTATGAATAATCTTCTAACATTGATTCTATCGAATGCTGAAGGTGTTGTTAATGCTGTTTTGTCACCAAATAACACTGTTCCCTGTCCTGGGAATGTGACGATTGGATTAATTCTTGCACGATATAGGTCATCTCTACTTGCTTGTTTTGGATTGAAAGCAAGTTTAGTGATACCTAAGTATTGTCCTCTGCTGAATCCAGCAGGTGAGAACCATGGGTCTCTCAACAAGTCTGACCTTGCCATGATACCTGCGGTGTGTCCGTTTCCTGGAACCCAACAATACTTATCATTGAATCTATCGTATGAATATACCCAACCTGAATCTAATACTGCATATGAACTTGAAGTCACATTAGCAAAGTCTGTTTTAACATTTGCAACTTGTGTAGATTCTGAAGAAACATCAACGATTGATGATTTTCTTGGTGAACATATAAACATACAGTCTTTTCTTGCTTCTGCAAGTAATATACCTTGGTTGACTATTGTGTTATGGTCTGCTACGATGTCTTGGTCAACACCTGAACCATTGTCTGTTCTTGTAGAACCACAAATTAGGAAAGAGATATCTACTGTATCTCCGTCTGCGAAATGAGTGTCCCATGCACCGTATTTTTGACCGGCAGTTGGACTTCTTCCATCTGCACCACCAGCAAGTGATGAATTGAATGGTAAGACTGGTCTTAAAAATGCATCTGATACTGATTGTGAGTGTGTTCTATCTACTGTTGAACTAGAAATAACTGTTGTTTCGTGTCCTGACCACCATACCCATTTTGAGTCTCTTGCAATTACATTCTTGTAGTAATTACTTCTTCCTGATGTGTCTTTTGAATCTGATGCAAGTGATAAGAAACCGTGTGTTTCTAAAACACTATGAGGTGTTCCACTTATTGTTCCATCTTCATCGACTACTACAACATGAACTTCATCAGCAGTACCTGATACCGCAGATTGACCTGCTGATATACCTGGTGCTTTGTCAAACAAGTTGTGGAATTCCCAATATCTATCGACATTAGCACCCACTGATTGAGCAACGACAAGACCTGTTCCTGCTGGTTGATTTAATGCTTGAATTGTTATTGATGTTGCATCAGGTTTTGAGAGAACTCTATAAAAAGTTGTGTCTCCTTGGAACTGAATTTGGTCTCTAATATTAAATACAGTTGAATCTGCAACTGAAATAACTGTTTGACCTACTGCTTCAGAACCACCGACTGTGGTTACTGAATCGTTATAATATGCGTTTGATGACGCACACATAGAAACCTTTAAAGAGTTTCCTAGAGAACCTGCATATCTTGACACCCAAACTCCGACTGTGCCGGATTGAGTTCCACCTTTATAGGTGCTTTCGTATTCTGCATCATTTTTTAATAGTGATGTCGCTGCTCCCGCTGCGTTTGCACTATAACACATGTTAGAAATTCTAACTACTCTTAATGATGAACCATACTTCAAGAATGCTTCTGCTGAATAAAAGTCTTCAGCTCCAGCATCTGTGTTTGCAGGTGAAAAGAACTCATCTATCAAACCCTTACTGTCTGAAACTGTTTTTACTTCATCAACAGGTCCCCATTTAAATTGACCTGCAAAGGCACCAGTGGTGCTTGAAACTGCGGGCACAACATTTGTTAAGTCTATCTCTGAGACTTGAACGCCTGGTGATACTTGAAATGCCATACTTTTCTCCTGTTAATGTAAAAAGTTGTTTACTAGATTATTTATAAGTTTAAATAACCCAATGAATGCTCCTTTACAATATATACTTGTATTTAGTTAATCCAAAAACCATCTATCTCCATCTGCATCGACAAAGGACTCTGTATTGTTTTGTCCTGTATCAAATATGCCTGGTGGTAATATATCGTCTTCTATTTTCTTTTGTTGTTCTGAGTACAATAGTTCTTTGACTTGTCTATCAGTTAAATGATAGAAGTGGTCTGTTGTGACAAACCATGAAAATAACACTAGATTCATAACCAAATCATCATGAAACCCTCTGTCAGCTTCAAAACTGGTACCTTTACTTATAAAAGTCATAAGTTCGGTGATAACATCCCTATCACACAATTCCATTCTATTTTCTTCCAATAATTCTTTTAATGTTGAACAACCAATTCTTTTTATTTTTTTGGTCATTGTCACACCAATATCTTCTGCCTTACTCATTCCTTGAACAAATACATTTGGATATTCTATATCATAGTGCAATTGTGTTGCAACCATACCACCCTCTGCATTATTCTCTATAATGATTAATGGTTCGTTATATGGTGTTGCGTACTTAGCTAATAGGTCTGGAAATAACATAGGAGATATCATATTGTCCCTATAGACACATACTTGTCTAAATGGTTTTACAGATATATCCATAATAGTAAATGTAGAATAGTCTATACCACGACCTTTAGATACATCAACCGTGCAGATATAAGTATGTCCTTCTTTAGGTTTCTCATATACGTTAACATTGTCTCTGTTCCAATCTGGTTCTTTTGCCATCATTCCTAATAATGTGTTCGCGTTGACTAGTGTATTACCAGTTCCTAAGAATGAATTACCATACTCTTGTTCAAATTGTGCTTCTGAGGTATTTGCAATGGTCTCTTTCTTCCAGTTTTCGTCTCTGCCTGGAACATCAAACCAGCTAATTAAGAATGATTTATATTCAGACTGCTCATGAACTGCTGACTGGTATATCTTATAGAACATATTACCAACACCATTTGCAGTAGATGTAATGATAACCTTCGAATCTTTACCTGATGTGACCACAGGATATGTTGCAGTATAGAATGTCTCTGCATCATCAACAAACGCAAACTCATCGAGGTATAGTAAGTTAATTGATAGTCCACGAATTGAACTTGAAGAAGTTGCAGCTGCAACGACTTTACTATCATTTGCAAATTCTATGGAACCTTTGTTAAGTATTTTTACTCCAGGTTGTAGAAAAAAGGGAACACTTTCTAACATAGTGACCATTCTTGCAATCATCTCCCTTGCAATTGCACCCTTGTTAGCAAGAACTGCTACAGTCACTTCAGGATGAAATAGTAAATACCATAATAGATATGCACAAGATGTTATTGATTTACCACTCTGTCTACTTGCAAGAACGATATTAAAACGATTTGAATTGTAGTGGTCTATGAGTTTGTCTTGGTACCCACGAAGTTTAAAGGGTACCATACCCTCATCTAGTGATATGATTTGTGTATAGTTCTCAATAAAATGACAAGGTTCTTGTGAACATCTCACATATTCTTGCATTTGTTGGTCGGTATACTTAGTTTCTACACCTGACCTTTTGATTAAAGTATTACCTAAGTAACCTTCGTTTTTTGGTTGAACCATAATTTATTTATTTTTCTTTAAGAACTTTTGGAGTTCTGCGGTATTTCCGACATACAAGTGATTATGTTGTGTCTTAATACTTTCATTTTCAACTTCAAGTTTTTTTAGTTTTTGTTGAACATCAAGGAGTTTCTCGGCAGTTTCACCGACTGTTTTAATTAATTGACCTGCGACTTCATATGCACGAGGATTTTCAGTCTCTTTGCAAACCTCTAAGATTCCTTCAATTGCATCTTGTCCTCTTTCAACAAGACCATATAAGTTTTCTCTAGTATATTTGTAATCAGTCTCAATGTTTTGAGACCTTTCTTTAGGAATAACTACAGCAGTTGTTTCTTTTTTAATTGAAGATTGAATGTCTAAAACATCATCTAATTTTTTATCTATATCTTTTGGCATAATTAAGCATCACTTATAAGGTCTTCTGAATATGTAGTAGAACCTCCGTCATCATAAAAACTCACTGTTTCTGCAACCACGAATGTATCACCTGGGTCTACTGAACCAACGAATAACAACTTCGTATTTGCATCAATAGTAATTGTGTTGTTTAATACTATTGATAATCTATTACTTGCAATTGATGATACTGTAGGATTTGTTGATAAGTTTGTTCCAAATACTTCATCATTTACACCTATCTTACTATTTATTGCACTTGCAAAGTTCACTGTAGATGAGTTAGATACAGCATTTGCAACTGCGTCAAAGGCAGGTTCGTAATGTTTAACTTCTTTTACAAGACCTGAACTTTGAATTTGTGTTGAAGTAAAACCACCTTTATCTGAGTTTATATAATCTCTCTCAATAACATTTTTAATAATACTTCCTGTATAAACAGGACCGAAGAAATATAGATGCATTTTAAATTCTAAAGTATATTCTATAAATCTTCTTTCTTCAAAACCTGATTCATAATTATCTTCAAATTGAACACTATTCAATACGATTGGAACATCTCTATGGTCTGCCATAGAATCAATCATTTTCATTGTGACTGTATATTCAGGTTGAAAGTAGGGTAGTATTTGTTCTACGATTTGCAATGCATCATTCATATTCTTAGTTAGAATAGATAATGTAAAGTTTAAAGTATAAGGTGCAGGATTGTATTGGTAACCTCTTTTAACTCCGTCTGTTTCTAATGTAGATTTACTATGTCTAATTAATTTATTTTGTTGTCGAGACGCATCATATTCAAAACCTGAAAGTTGAAATGCCATTCTAGGAAAGGTCATACCTGTAATGTTGCCATCTCTCTCTTTAGGGTCTACAGTAATTCTTTCTAACCACTTTTGTTTTGGACCATATGATATAGGAACTATCTGTTCTGCAAGAATTGTTCCGTCTGACTTAGTTTTTTTAAGAGTTATATTATTGAAAAGAGTTCCAAAAATTGAAACTGCTCTCTTAATTGTTTCATTATAAAAATAGGTACCGAACATTATGTTACCTCACCAAATGGGTTTGTCTCTGAGAAGTCTAGGTAATTATCTGCCTTAGTTTCTATGTCTGCGTTATCAGCACCTGTTCCGTCATTCATAGTTAGAATATCTCTTATACTTGAAACTGTATAAACTGCACCATTGACCGCACCTGTTATCGTATCACCAACCTGAATCGTTGTGGTGACATCTTTAATTGTAAGTAAACGTGTTGATGCTTTCCAAGATGTTACCTCTCCAATGGTGGTACCACCAATGGTGATTGATTCATTCGCTGCATAGTCACCTGAACCAGAAGAATCTAATGTCAATTGAATTGTGTATGCTTGTTGGTCTTCAACGATATCAATTGCATCGATATTTGTATCAAAGTCTTCTCCACTATACTCAAACAATGTACATTTAAGTTTAAATATAAAAAGTTTTCCTATTTGAAAGAATGGATTTTGGTCTTCAACATATCTGATTTCAAACATAGAACCTGACATAGGAAAGTAGACTAAATCTCCTTCGTTAGGTCTAAGTGATGTGACTAAATTTGAATCTAGGGAAATGAATCTTTCCCATGTTCGAAGTGCAAGAGTAAATGTGCATTCTTCTTGTGTTTGAATACCGAACTTAGAGAATAAATCTTCTCCTTCGAAACCCTCAACATTATCTAAATACATTTCTACAGAATATGCATCACCAAATTTTGATTGCACATCTTCTCCAAGAATTGTATCTTCTTCTACAATCTCTCTTGGTAGATAATAAGTTTCATGTCCATAGAATCTTAGTGATTCAACAACTAAGTCCTCATAAAGGTGTTGTTCAGTGTTTACTGCATGGTTAAAAAATACATTTGTTGGCATAATGTTAACCCATTAAGTCAATTGGCATCATATCAAAATTCAACCTTGACTCTTCTTCTAATCTTGTAATCTCTTCTTGTGCTTCAGTCTTCATCTGAGTTGCATCTAATGTCACACCACCTGGTAATGCAACACCTGAGAACTTGGATAGATTTTCACCCCATTGATACTTAACTAATGCAGTTGCATATTTCTTCAACCACATATCATTGTAGATATCAGTCATGTCTGTAGGGTCTATTTTTCTATAACATTCTATGATGATATACTCATCAGCACTTATATTTGAAGTCTCCATATCTAAGTATAATCTATTTTGATGTGTATTGTATCTGATTGGTGTTCTTCCAACCAAGATATTATCCATCATTGAGATGTGTTGTTGTACCATTTCATAGTTAAGAATGTTTGTAGATGTTAAATCATAGATATCATTCAATCGCATTTGATATCTCAGGTCAAACATATTCATATTATGTTTGTCATTGAAAGGAAATATATTCATGACTGCAAGAACAAATTCTGGTAGAACGACATAGTTTTGTTGTTCTTTAAATGTTGTGTTTGAATAATCGTGTGTTCCAGAAGGATTTGATACCATACTGGTATTAGTCTTCATTTGAGTTAGATTAGCAGATGTGAGTTGATGTTTCAGGTATGTTTTTATAGAACCATCGTAATGATACTCTTGAAAGTATTGCATTGCCTCATCGATTCTGTCATCCATCTGGTCGTCATCAACATTGATTTCAAGGACAGGTGCACCAAGTTTTCTTTTGATGTATTCTTTAAAGGTTGCTTTGCTATTTGGTGTTGCCATAGTAATATTCCATTTTAAGGTCTATTACTATTTATACAGATTCTAATCTTGGAAATAGGTTTTAGTTTGTAGTCTATCTATCTTCTCATCAATTCTTTCAATTTTTCTCATCAATCTTTCGAAGTCTTGTTCTATTTCTTGTCTGGTCACATAGTCTCTAGCGACTTCTTCTCTGGTTTTATTAACTAAGATATCAAGTCGTTTTTGTTCATTTAGAACCGACCTGATAAGGAAGCCCAATGGTGCCAATATTACCGTTATAAGGATATTCCAAATTACATGTGCATCTACGATTATTTCCATAGAACTATTTATGGAATCTTACTGTTCTCCAGTCGATAACGAAGAAATATTTCCGTCTGTTGATATTTCAAAAAGTGATTCTGCTGGATTGTAACCCTTTGGTTCAAATGATTTGTGTTTTGTTCTATATGTTATTCCTGCATTAAAAGAAATACTAAATCTTTCTTTGTCTGTAAGATTTGGTTCTACCATATGTGTTAGTCCACTCAAAAAAACGAACAACATTCCTGTTCTAGGTGAGAAGTCCTCATTTTCATTTACCCTAACGGAATTAGGATAATCACCCATAACTTTACTTGTATCTGACATAGCAATAAAAGAACCTTCATCACCGTCTGCTTGAACGTATAAAGCACCTGATAACCAACAACCATTGTGTTTGTGTGGTTTATTCCATGCACCCTTGTCGTTTATATTTGCCCACGAGTTATGCAAATCTAAAATATGTCCTTTCGATTTACATAATCCCCAATATGGCCATATTTCATCATAGACCGCAGTTTGCACACCATTCCATAACTTTATAAATGCTGGGTGTTTATCGACACCATCATTTGATTGCCAACCTGTATCTGCATTTGAGACTCTTCGACCTATTGGGTCATTCTTTCGTATCTCATTTATTTCTCTTTGAAGTTGTTTAAAATAACTTTCATCCATACCATATTTCTCGTCAAGCAAATCAAACATAAAGAGTGGTTGTGGAAATAGGTGTTTAACTGGCATTGTTATCTCCAAATTCTAATTCTAATTGTATTTCTTCTTTAGTTTTACCATGCATTGGACACTCTGGTGGTATTTCTAATTCATTGTCTCTTCTCTTATATAGTTTGGTTTTTGGCACATGCATACCTACTTTTCTATAAGGACCTAATCCTTGTTCGTCTAGTAAATTTGCTTCATTAATAGCTGCTTGAACTGCCTTGTTTTTAGATGTGTCTAACTTTTTGTCCATGTCTCTTGCTGTTTTCCATTTTTCTTGTTCGAATTCCGAATATTGAACCTGTAGAGACACATCTTTAACATTATACTCTGATGTATGGTCTGATAAATTATCAATATAAGTTTTAGGGTCTTTTATATGAGCACTTGAAGACCATTCTTCTCTTCTGAATGGTATGACTTGAACTAGGGGAGTTCCTTTTGGTATAATAAAAGAGTGATTCACTTTAGGATAAAATATGATTTGTGCATTATCCATATTTTTGTTGAAATTATCGGTATCAATAATTCCTGGCCACACCGAAAAGAAATTGTTTTGATGTAGAAATGGGTCTAAGTAAAATGTTGAATAACCCTCAGGTGTTTTTATGTTCCAAGGATTTCTAAACTTAAATGCATCTTTTACTGGAAGTCCATCTCGTTTTTCAGGAACAAACGCATTCCCAAATTGTGTGTCTGGATGTGATGAAGAACCTATCTTAGGGTTATTGAATGACCACGCATATGATGTTTTTCCATCCTCATCATATTTATCTTTGCCTATTTGAATAAAAACATCATCTTCTGCAACTAGATAATAACCCATAGTTAACCAATCTTGCATCGCAGGACATGCTCTGATAGTTTGTTGTTTATCACCTCTAACTATCTCGTTAATCTTCAACTTCTTCCACCATTCAGGTTGAACCTTAGATGCAAGAACAGGTCTACTCTCTTTTAAAGTCCTGTCATTATATGCTGTAAATTCTATAGTTGGCATTATAAGTTTATTTTATTAGGTCTAACAAAGTCTTTATATAATAGATTTGAGTCTTTTACCAATTCGACCTCATCACCTCTAATCACCAAAGACTTTCTATCCATATATCTTGCACTTTCATTTGGTGCATCTGCACCATGAGGTATTCTTCCGTCAAACATAATAAGACGATTTGGTACAAATTCTGTTTCGGCTACCTGATGTTTCTCAATATGTTCTTGTCTACCATCTAACCCTTGATGTCCTTTATCAAGTAGTCTTAATGTTCCACCCCAATTTTTATTCCAAAATCGATTTGGGTAATACAAGAATGAGATATTCCAAGCATCGTCATCTTTACAATCAGTGTGTATGGTACCTGGACAACCTTGTGTTTGTGAGTTTAAACCCGCGTATTGAAAACGAGTATACTTAAATCCAAATTCTGTTTCGAGTCTTTTTATTAGATATCTAACAAAAAATGTGTCTTCAGGTTTCATATCATGTTCTATTTCTAAGTTATCTCTAAAGAAAGATGCACCCCAAAAAGAATGATGTGGAAGACCTGTAGGACTCTGACTACTTACAGAATTGGTTTTAGACCACCATGAACTATTAGAAATAAATTTATCAAAGTAATGATGTAGTTCAGTAGATAACCAATTGTCTAATACATAGATGTCCTTTAAGGGCATATCCTGTATCTTAAATGGTTTATCAATGTGAACGACTTTCATTCTTTATGTGTTTCCTAATTCAGCATGACCTGTTGACATAATTGCAGTAGGTATTTGTCTCACATAATGTTCAAAAGGTTGTAGTAAATCTTCTTTCGTTGCAAAGATTTCGTCTATCATACTATAGAATATGGAGTGAGTGTTGTCAATATACTCTAAAACTCTTCTTGCATTTCCTCTTAAAGGATGATTTGAACCCTCTCTACCAGCAATGATGACTATTTGTAGATTACGAAAACCATATATTTCTGCAATTTCGTCATGTTGTCTATTGATGTAATCTCCAAGTTGACTTACAAATTGACTTTGTAGATTCACTCCTTCTGGTGCTTCAGAATTTGAAATGTATTGTTCAATCATTTCCTTTTCTTCTGGAGTCAATTCAATGTGTTCTTGGTCATCAAAAGACTTAGAAAAATCCCAAGACATAACTTTTGATTCCATTTCATCATAGATTACAACATCAAATTCAAAACCTAGTGCAGGTTTATCAACATTTTGAAAGTCATATTCAAGACCATTTGGTTTTCTTATAAATAGATTTCTGTTCTCACAAAAAACTAACGCATTTTTAATATCATTCATAATTTATCCTCTATTTAAATTATTTAGGTTGTCCATTTCAAGTTTAATTTTCTCATAATGAGACAATCTTTTTATGTTAGATGTGTCCATGTTATCTATCCAAGGACCACCTCTTGTGTAGTGATAACCTGAACAACCCCATTTAGTTTCCGGATTATCATATCCTTCAGTAAAAATATAGTGTTCAGGTATCTTACTTAATTTATCTGTCCATTCAAATTGATGCAACTGAGCACCTGTCCATGTATTAACAACTTCTGGTGTTAGTTTCTTACAGTCTTCATGACCATTATTAAATATCATTAATGAAGACCACAACTTACATGGATAATCTATGTTTATTTCACCATCAAACTTAACAGAATCATGTTTGTATTGTGGATACTGAATACACGCAACTGCATCATCAGGATTTAGATAATAGAACATAGGTAATAAGTTTTCTTCAAAGATGATATCGTCATCAATGAACATACTGAATCCTTCATAATTCTCTAAGTATGGTATCAAAAATCTACTGTATGTAAACGCAGTAGATTGATTTTTATACTCCCTATTATACTCTGGTATCTTTGATATGTCAAGATATTTTATCTCAGGTATAAAATGGTTTTGAATTTGATTATGTGAAAAACTTTTCTTTATCGACCTTTCAATAGAAAATTTTGTAATCTCTTCTATTTTATTGTGTGTTGAATCATAACCAATGTATATGTTTAATGGTTTTCCTTTAGCAAGTTTATGAACTCTTTTATTAAATTCATATACTTTAGGTCTAAAGTCCCCCACATTTGCAAATTCACTTGAAATTTCAATGACACCACCTGTAATGATAAACGATAAGTTGTCTTGTGTTATGCCTCTTTTTGCAAGTAAATCTTTCCAGTAGTCCAACATTTCATCTACTGTTGCAGGTTCAACCTCAGAAATTTTATTATGTGGGTCAAAGAAATGACACATCATACTAGGGTCTTGCATCTCTTCAATAACACCTGAACGAACAGAACCTGGATGAACATAGAATTTATACTTTTCATCACCCCACGATGTATCTTTTAGAATAACTCCTTGAATTGGTGCCCATAGTCCTTCTTCGATTATACTTTGAGTTAACCAGTGTCCTTTAGCAGCGTGATAGTAAGAACTATCCCACATTTCCTTCATGTTAATATTTTCAATATCAGTTTCGTCTACACCCAAAGCCCCCTCTATTATAGACCTTTTTCCTTCTAAATCTCCTTCTATCGAAGACATCTTTGTATTCATTCCCAACGGAAACATTTCTGGTGTTGGTGAACAAGTATAACCATGAGGCAAAAAGGTGTGATATGTTAAAGAATGGTGTTTAAGACCATGCATAGTCACCATCTCGTCATCTCTTCTATCTTGCATTACATCACCATATGTAAACAATTTTAGAGGTGGAACTTTACCCTCTTCGAAGATTTTTTTTAGGACTTGATAACAAGGATTTATATCTTTAATGCAACGATTAACATTAAGAGAACCTAGGTAATATTGTGGTGTATTGTGTCGAATAGAAAAAGCATTTTCTACATCTGTAAAATCCACAGGTACAATTTTGTTGACATCATCAACTGTTTCGATTTTTATAAATTCTGGATTTGCCATAAAATATCTGTATTAAGTTTGTTAATACAGATATTTAGGTGTTATTTTATGATGATACTGGAGTTGCTGGCCAAGTTTGATTCAAGTCACCATCCCAACGAGACACTGGTGTTCTACCTTGTGTCGCATAGGTGAAAGGTGTTCTGTTCTGATAGGTGAACGGAGTCTGACCTTGCCTTGCATATGTGCCAGGTTGTCTGTTCTGATAGGTGAACGGAGTCTGACCTTGCCTTGCATATGTGAAAGGTGACCTATTCTGATATGTGAAAGGAGTTTGTCCTTGTCTTGCATATGTACCAGGTTGTCTGTTCTGATAGGTGAACGGAGTCTGCCCTTGTCTTGCATATGTACCAGGTTGTCTGTTCTGATATGTAAATGGGGTTTGTCCATTAGCAATGTATGGTTGTTGACCATTTACAGGGTTTCTATAAGTGAAAGGTGTTCTTGCCTGATATGTGAAAGGTTGCTGAGCACTTACAGGGTTTCTATATGTAAATGGTGACCTATTATTATATGTAAATGGTTGCTGAGCACTTACTGGATTTCTATATCCAGCAGGATACCTATTATTATATGTAAATGGTTGTTGAGCATTACTAGGTGACTGAGCATTTGCTGGATACCTAGCATTGTAAGTATATGGTTGCTGAGCACTACTAGGTGACTGAGCATTTGCTGGATACCTAGCATTATAAGTGAAAGGTGTTCTAGCATTGTATGTAAAAGGAGTCCTTGCCTGATAGGTAAAAGGGATCCTGGCGTTTCCTATTGCAGGTGCAAAGTAAAATCCGATAGCCATGTTATTTTTCTCCTCTCATGATTATAATCTCTCCACAGCAAAGCCACCGCCGCCTGGTAATGGCTCGAAACCACCACCGCCACCGCCACCACCATAGAAGAACGGATAAGGTGCCGGATATGTATAGATATAAGTTGTTGGTTGTTGAGCACTCGCAATATATGGTTGCTGTGCATTAGCAATGTATGGTTGTCTAGCATTTGCTATATATGGAACCCTATATGTGAATGGGTTTCTATAAGTGAATGGGCTTCTTGCATTCGCAATATAAGGTACACGATATGTAAATGGATTTCTGTAAGTAAATGGAGACCTGCCATTCGCAATATAAGGCACCTGATATCCAACAGGGTTTCTGTAAGTAAATGGAGACCTAGCATTAGCAATATAGGGTTGTTGACCATTTACAGGGTTTCTGTAAGTAAATGGATTCCTAGCATTAGCAATGTATGGTTGTTGAGCATTTACAGGGTTTCTATAAGTAAATGGAGACCTATTCTGATATGTAAATGGAGACCTAGCATTTGCAATATATGGAGTCTGACTGTTCGCAATATACGGATATGGTTGTTGAGCATTCGCAATATAAGGTGTTTGACTATTAGCAATATATGGATATGGTTGCTGAGCATTAGCAATGTATGGTTGTTGACCATTTGCTATATACGGATACGGTTGTTGAGCATTCGCAATATATGGAGTCTGACTATTTGCTATATAAGGGTAAGGTTGTTGAGCATTCGCAATATATGGTTGCTGTGCATTAGCAATATAAGGATAAGGTGCTTGAACAATTGCCTGACCTGATGCGTTGTTCCAACCTGTTGGAGTTTTTACATAAATCTGGTCGACATCTTTCCAAGTGCCAGCACCTGTTTTTACCCACGCACCTCTGGTGGAATTCCAGCCAGTTGGGGTCTTAACCTTTTGATTACCTGATACCATTTATTTTCACCTTACTCTATTAAGAGTAGTATACCCATAAATCACCAACTGCACCATCACCTGCGGAAGGTGTTGAAGTTGACTGATATATGTTTCTCACATATCCACCAGCATTAGAAGTATTACTTGTAGTAATTGTTCCTAGTGTTGCATTTGAACCACTCTCATATTTAGTGTCTAACGCAGTCTGTAATCCATCAACATTTGCAATGATATGATTATGTGAATCATCTGCGATTGTTGCTGTGATTGAGATATCTGCAGAACCATTGAATGAAGCAGAACCTGAAAGGTCTCCACCCAAACTAATTGTTCTTGCTGTCTCTAAGACTGTTGCTGAACCAGCATTTCCTGAAACTGTTCCTGTGACATTACCTGTTAATGCACCTTCAAATGTTCCTGCAACAAAAGTTTCTGAACCCACTGACCATTTGTCGTTTGTTTCGTCCCAAAGAAGTGTCTTAGCAGCAGAACCACCTCTAGTGATACTAATACCTGAATCTTCTGTTGGTGAACCTGAAGTGAAATTACTGTTTAATGCAATGATGTTATCTGCAAGTGAGATAGTTTCTGAATTTACAGTTGTTGTAGTTCCTGAAACTGTTAAGTTACCTGAAACTGTTAGTGAATCATTAACTGAAACTACACCTGTTCCGTTTGCACTAAGAACTAAGTTTGTGTCTGTGCTTCTGGATTCGATTGCATCTACATCAATTGAGTTAGCAAAAGAGATTGCATTTCCGTCTGATGATGATACATTCTTACCTGCTGTGACTTGTACTCCACCTTTTAATTGAATTGTACCAGTTCCAGTAGGATTAAGTTCGACATCACCTGAACCACTTGTTTGAACACTAACATTTTGGTCTGCATCAGCAGAAACAGTAATTGTTCCTGAGTTATCAGATACTACTTGTTGTCCGTTAACATATAAAGACCCAGGTCCAACATAGATATCTCTCCATTGTTTCGAAGTAGAACCTAAGTCGTATGTGACATCGGCATTCGGTATGATATGACCTGATAAATTACCACCACCTAGGAATGATTGGACTCTTGTATCCGTATAATAAAGGTTGCTTGAACCCTCTGCTGTTTCATCCGTTGTTTGTGCATCAACATATGCTTTTATTGATTCAGCAGAAGGAACATTAGAAGATAATGCACCAGTCATAGTGTCTGAATCTAGTATTGCATTTGAAATTCTTGCGTCTGCTCTTGCATCTGTGTAATAAAGGTTTGAACTTCCTTCTGATAATGCATCTGTATCTGCAGCTGCGATTCTTGCGTCTGCTCTTGCATCAGTATAATACTGATTTGTTGAACCTTCTGATAATGCATCTGTATCGAATGAAGAAAGACTTACTGTAAAGTCTACAGTTCCGTCTCCGTCTTCGTATGCAACTGTAATACCTGATTCGGTATTACCTGACATCATTCCACCAACAATGTCTTGTATTTCTTCTGTTGTTTTTCCTGTTGATGAGATTGTAATTGTATCGTTTGTATCATCATAAGTCACGGTTGTTGAACCTGAACCTTGTATAATTGAACCGATTTTGTCTGCGATTGCTTCTTGAACCGCTGCACCTACACCAGCAGCAACTAAGTCACCTGATGAGTTGATTACTTCTACACCACCAACGGAGAGACCGTTCTTAATATTAAAATTCTTTACTGTCATTAGAATGACCCTCCTTCAACAGTTGGAAGTGATAATTCACCTGTTGAACTGTTATAACTGAGATTACTTTCTCCTGATGCTAGGGAAATAGCACCTCTTGCTCTTGCGTTAGTAAAGTATTGATTTGTTGACCCCTCTGAAAGATTATCAGTATCTAATTCTGAAATAGCCGCTGATGCTAATTTTCCAGATGTTGTGATGACCTCAGTAGTGCCAACTGTTAACCCATACTCTATAACAAATGTATTTTTTGTTGCCATATTCGTTGTCCTAGTCTAAGAAATAGATTGTATACAGATATTTATAAAAGTCGTGTCCTCTCGGACATGGTTTTAATTAGATATCTACAAGTATTTTTAAGATTATGCGTTCTCCTCCAGTGTTGTGATTCTTGTTGTTAGGTCTGCAATAGTTGTTGCTTGTGATTCTATTAATGCTTGTTGTTCTTGAATGGCTTTAACAGCATATGCAAGAATTGCTGTACTATTAATGGACTTACCATTACCTTCAGGCTCATTATCAGGATTACCATCTGTTTCTACATAATCATTACCAACAACTGAATCGGGTAATACTGTTTCAACTTCTTGTGCAATAAATCCTGCTTGATTGTTTCCTTTATTTGGGTGTTTCCAATCAAAGTTTTTTGGTTGTAATTGATTAATAACTGTTAAACCATCTGTTATTTCAGATATGTTTTCTTTTAAATTTCTATCTGAAGTATCGTTGAAGTCTCCACTAATAACTCCATTACTACCAAAGGTCATTACATATCCCATACCATTATGGTAATACTTAAATTCCATTGTATTAGAACGCCACAAAGCAAGTGAACCTGAAGTAGCACTTCTTCCAACAACTAAAGCATCAGAAGTTACCCCTTTAGCCAAAGGTGTATATGTTTCAGCAATAACCCCCACTCCTACATTAAGTTCTCCAGTTTCTCTTAACCACATTTTTACACTTTCAGCAACATTAGAAGTTGATGAAGTTATGAACTCTAATCCTCCTGAATCATTGTAGGAAGAATGACTCTTATTTCTGATACCTGCTAGATAATGATTGTCATATCCGTTCCACCAAATAATTCCTTTTTGATGCTGATTGCCACCTGAAATATTTAAATTTCCTGAACTGTTAATTCTAAAATGTTCTGTATTATTGGTACGGAAGGCCATATCACTTTGATAGGTTTTAATCTGTTCTCTATCAGCATCACCATTGATACCCATATTGATAGCACATTCTGAATTTGAAGCACTACCTAAAAGGTCAATAACTGCATCGTATCCAGTGCCACCACTAGCAGTTGAGGTGATAGATAATTTGTTATGGGCACTACCACTTTCAAGATGAAGTTTGGAAGCAGGACTTGCAGTGCCGATGCCAACTTCTGCAGAGTTGTTCACATGAATAACATTTGTATCATCTTCTGATTGAATGATTGTATTCGAACCACTTGTGACAATTCCGTCTGCACTTCCAGTTTTTACCCAAGTGTTGTTGTTAGTTGTTGCATTAGTACAAACATATACATCACCAGTGTCCTCTTCTATCCACATAGCTCCTGCATATGGTGGATTGGTAGTTGAACTTGGTGTTGCACTTGATATAGTACAGTCTGATAATGAGTCTAAAGTTGCACTACCGAATGATAATGTACCACTACCATTAGTTTTGATTACTTGACCACTTGTTCCGTCTGAAGTAGGATAGGTTATAGAAGACCCTGTAAGTCCGTTAGTTGCAGTTAGAGTGGTTGCAGTTAAGTCACCCACCTGTAAGTCTGCAAGTCCAAAACCTGTTCCTGTTATATTAACAGTCGAACCAGGTTCTACTTCAAGACCATCAAATAATTTCCATGTGGAATCACTTGCATCTCTGAATAGACCTGTAAATTCTGTAGCACCACTATCTGATAATCCGTCATCATAATTACCATAGAACCCAATGTCTAGTGTATCTGAACTTGTATTACCGTTTGCAAGTTCTAACATTGAATCAGCTACTGAAGTTATTGAAGAATTAACTGTTACCGATGTACCGTTAACTGTTAAATTACCTGTAATGGTTGCATTACCATCAACTTGCAAATTACTTGCTGATTCTAATCCTAGGTCTGCATAAAATTGTGATTTTGTTGCCATAAAAGAATCTCTTGTGTTATACTATTTATAACATTTGAGAAGTGGGAATAAAAAAAGGGGAACCGAAGTTCCCCTTTCCGTATAATATAAAGAAGTCTTACGCTGAAACTAATACTCTATGAATATTAATTACTGTAGAACTGCTTGACGCTGGAGTTATCCTTAATCTTGCATCTGCTCCAGAAATATCTGAATCAAATGATGCCAAATTGGCAGATTTAAGTGTACCATACTGTGTCATCGTCACTGCACTTCCGTCATGGACTAATACTATTTCTGTGGAATGGAAATCCGAACCACTTGACATTGCTACAATGTATCTCGCTGCTCTATATGAAGCATGAGCAAAGGTATCTAAATTTACCTCTGTAGTTGCAGTTGTTGTCAAAGAACTTGAAGTTCTATGTTTAGTATCTAGTTCTTTAGAAGTAGTGATAACATCAGCAGATGTATCATAAGAGAAAACTCTTATTAACTCTGCGATTTTAAATGCATTTGTTTTAGCCATTTTCTACTCCTTAACTATGTCTAATTTGGAAAGTATCCACTGTTGTGTTAGTATTTGCAGGTGTAATGAGAAGTCTCATATTACCTGAGTCAATATCTGAACTCAAAGTGAAAAGTGAAGATGATGAATAAACATCACCGTATTGTACGAAATATGAATTACTACCATCATTTATCAGTAGAACCTCAGCTGCGTGAGTTCCTGCCGATGCGTGAGTAGCATTAATAACATACTTAACTGCTTTATTCGCAACTGCGTTGGAAGATAAAACCTGGTCGGCAGTTGTTGCTGTTAATTCAGCAGCAGTAAAGAAACCTTGTACAAGATTACTTGCCGCTGTGATTGCAACAACCTGAATAACATCACCAGATACGGCATTCTCAGCAAGTGTTATAACAGTCGAAGAGGTTGTAGTATAATCTGCACCTCCAACTAATTTAACACCATTTATGAATACCTGTTCTGAACCAGCAGTATACGATAATGAGTTTGAACTATCATCGTTACCTGTGATTGATGTTGTAGTGCCGGACATTGTATATGTGAATATAACAATACCACTACTAGGTTGGTCTGCCCAATCTAATGAACCTGAACCGTTAGTCTTTAAGACCTGATTCGAAGTACCATCTGCAGTTGGGAATGAGAATGCGTCGTTAACAGTAAGAGATGCTGGATTTGACCCAACTTCGACTACTGAAGCAGAACCATCGTTCTTTTCAGTGTAGAATCTACCATGATAAGTATTGACTGCTAATTCACCTAGTGCTAAATCACTAGTAGCAGGAACACTATTCTGTGTAGAACTTCTTTTGAATTGTATTACTGTTGCCATCTTATTCTCCTGGAATTAAGCGTTATTAAAATGTTCCGCCGTCTATAGCAGTGATTGAAACTGCACCTGAAGATAAAGTAAAGTTTGATGAATCAAAACTTGCAATACCTTTAGCAGATGTAGTAGCATCATTGATTGCTACATCTCCTGAACTTACAGTGAAGTAAGAACCAGAGAAACTTGCGATACCTTTATTGGAATCAGTTGCATCTTCGGCTGAAAGAGTAATAGCACCTGCACCGTTGGTGATGTCAAGTCCTTCTCCCGCAGTTAAAGTTGCAGCGTCAAATACTCCTGATGAAGTATCTCCAATTAATAACTGCCCATCGGTAGGAGCTGAACCTGCATAGTTGTCAATACTTCCACTTAGAGATGCGTTAGCAACTGTTAAGTTTCCGAATTTACCTGCCATAGCAGTTCCAGAGAATACTGATGCACTATCTGTTGCACTTGAAAGAGCAACGAAAGAACCGTCTGTATCATCCATACCAAAGAAACCAATTTTAGCACCACCTGAGTTGTACTTAAATTTGATACCTCTGTCTAGGTTATCATCTGATGCATCGTCACCGATTTCAAATACAGGGTCAGCAACTGATGTAGTTGTTGAGTTTACTGTAGTTGTAGTACCGTTAACTGTCAAGTTTCCTGTGACTGTTAAGTTACCAGATGTAGTTAAAGTTGCAGTTGTAATATCGTCTGATATTAAGTTTCCTGAAACTGTTAAGTTATTTGCAATTGTGACATCGTTAGGAAGACCAACTGTTATAGTTTGTCCACTTGCTGATGTTTCGATTTCGTTTGCTGTACCTGAGATTGTTAATGATTGAGTATCTAAGTCTACTGTACCTGTTCCTGAACCACCTGCAATGTTTAAGTCGTCATCTCTATCTAAACTATCTACATAGTCTTTAACAGCAGCTGAAGTAGGTATAGTAGTATCGTTATCGTTAGATGCAATACCCTCTGCTTCAGTTACCCATAAAGCATCTGCTAATTTGTCTAAAGTCACTGCGTCATCAGCAATCATTGCTGTTTCAACTGCGCCTGTTGAGATTGTTAATACGCCTGTGTCTGCTAAAGTAGCATCACCTGACATTACATTGTCAATCCATTTTGATGTATCTGCATCATATAATAACATACCACCATCTGATGGTGATGTGATATTAGTGTCGTCTGCACCTGCTAATGTAGATGTAGTTGACAAGAATGATAAGTTACCAGAACCATCAGTACCAATCACTTGGTTTGCAGAACCGTCTGCTGTAGGTAGAACAAAGGTTGTTGATGCGGCTAATGTATCAGCAGCTTTTAATGCAACGAAGTTCGTTCCATTATCACTGTCTTCCATTAACTGTACACTTGCACCTGCTGTTGAACCATTACCAACTTTAAAGTTGGATGGTGTAGCAGAAGAACCAGAAAGAATATCAGTATAATACTTACCACCAATCGCTTGGATTAGGGGTGTAGAGTTATCTGAATCTACTGACTCAATGTATAGTTTCGCACCAGCACCTGAATTCAACCTATCCTGTACATACGCTAATTCACCTTCCGACAAATCTGAGACTGCTGGAGCTGTGACGCCTGTACTTCTTTTAATCTGAATTACTGTTGCCATTTTTATTTTCCTATAAAAATTAAATTGTTATTGTTTGACCTGTCACTGTCGAGGTCGTGATTACATAATATATAAAAATTCTATCCTCTCACTATGAGGGTCGATACCTTCACTGATTGGTATCCTTGATTTGTTTGTATAAGTATTTATACAATTAAAATGTTCCACCGTCTATTGCAGTGGTTGTTGTCCATTTATCTGTAGCTGCATCGTATGAAAGAAGTCCATCATCCGTTTCTGTTGCATTCACATCTGCAAGTTCGTTGATTGACTTTGCAGATAAATCTGTTCCACCACCACCTGAACCTATTGCAACTTGTTTGGCACGAATGTTTCCTGTACCTCCGACTCTTCCTGAGATACCTGCAACTCTTGAAATTGTTCCTTTAATGTTCGACATAATTAACTCCGACTTACACCTGGTGTCACTACTGCCTGTCCTTCGACCACTCTAGTAGTTATCCCACCAGGACTTGTAATATTTAAATCGTAAACATATCGACCTGCTTCTAAAGCTTGAGTTTGTGTGTCATTTAGACTTAATGTGACTTGTCCCAAAGCTGCTGATATCGAAGTAGTAAATGCTACTGCGGCACTAGAAGAACTGTATGTTTTTCTCACTTGTGCTAATGCAGAATATGAAGTTAAGTCAAGAACATCTCCAGCAGCGTCTGTGACATCAACTGTAATTGTGAAGTCTGTTCCTTGGTCAATATATAAATTTGCGATAATAGCCATATAACTATTTATACGAATTTAGAACTTATGAATTAGGGTCTGTTAATTGAGCTGTGGGTTGTGTTTGATGTATTTTTTCTACAGTTCCAGAATTATTTACATATACTTGTTGAACTTGTCTTAGAGTTCCATTATCATTTACCCAAACTTGTTTTACTTTTGCTAAAGGACCTATAGTTCTGGTACTTGGGAAAGGGTTTTGATATGTAAAAGGTGTTCTGTTCTGATATGTGAAAGGTGACCTGTTCTGATATGTAGAAGGTTGCCTTGCATTAGCTATATACGGTTGTCGAGCATTTGTAGGGTTTCTGTATGTAAACGGAGACCTATTCTGATATGTGAAAGGAGTTTGTCCTTGTCTAGTATATGTGAAAGGTGTCCTTGCCTGATATGTGAAAGGTGTTTGTCCTTGTCTTGCATATGTAAAGGGTGTTCTCCTTTGATATGTAAATGGAGTCTGACCAGTTGCATTAGCAGTATATGTAAAGGGTGACCTATTATTATATGTAAATGGGGTTTGTCCATTAGCAATGTAAGGTACACGATAACTCACAGGATTTCTGTAAGTAAATGGAGTCCTAGCATTAGCAATATAAGGCACCTGATATCCAACAGGGTTTCTGTAAGTAAAGGGTGACCTATTATTATATGTAAATGGTTGACGAGCATCACTAGGACTCTGACCATTAGCAATATATGGTTGTTGAACAATGACTGGTTGATTAACTGTTGGCATTATCTTGGATCCACCACGTTGCCATACGCTGAGCGAAGGTATATTTGAGAAATATGGGTGTCCATCGCACCTGAATTTGAACCAACAAAATGTGTGTAATAAGTTGTTTGCCCACTTTTGGTTGCTCTAATTGTAAATATAAGTCCATTGGCCGAGGTCATTGCAGTCCGTTCATTGAAATTGGACGAACTTGTTGCCATCCACGAAAACTGTCTAAGATTGGCAGTACCGTTCATGGCACCTGCTGAAGAAGAACCTGAATATAAATTGTAGTATGTGTTAGCAGCGTATAATGCATTACCAAAAGTGTCTGTTGTAGGAGTCCTAGTCTGACTTGTACCGCCGTTTGCAGTCTGAGACTGAACTGTATATTTGACATGGAATGTCCAGGTATCATCAATAATATTATTATTATTAAATTCAGTAGGAACCAGTTTTATTCTATTAGGAGTCCAACCATAATAGTCTGCGTATGCGGTTGAATTACCACCAGCATATTCATAATAAATATATCCTGGTGCTGTTGATTTATCAAAACCTATAGTAAAACTACACCAGCATTGACCATGACTGTATTGAAAACTTTGTATCTGTGTGGTCTCCCATATATAATGAGAACCTATCCCACTACCTCCTAAAGGGTTTGTTGGGTACAGAGGACTACCTGGAGCAAATGCAGAATTGGGATTGGTTTTCATATGTGGTGAATTTGAACCCCACCATTCATTTGCAGACATACCTACAGTTGTATTTACATATGGTGAAAATGGTGCTGAACCAACATCTTGTGTTGTTTCAATGTTTGCAGTTGAAGAAGAACCTCCACCAAATACATCATATGACACAGGATTTTGTGAAGATGAAGGTGTCTGAGCATTATATGTAAATGGATTTCTGTAAGTAAATGGATTCTGACCATTAGCAATGTATGGTTGTTGAGCATTTACTGGATTTCTATATCCAGCAGGTTGTCTAGCACTGTAAGTAAATGGTTGTTGAGCACTTACTGGATTTCTATAACCAGCAGGATATCTTGCATTGTAAGTAAATGGTTGCCTTGCATTAGCAATATATGGTTGCTGTGCATTTGCTGTATATGTAAACGGATATGGTTGTTGTGCATTAGCAATATATGGTTGTTGTGCATTAGCAATGTATGGGTATGGTTGTTGAGCGTTTGCTATATATGGTTGCCTTGCATTAGCAATATACGGATATGGTTGTTGTGCATTAGCAATATATGGTTGCTGTGCATTTGTGGGGTTTCTATAAGTAAATGGATTTCTATGTGAATATGTAAAAGGTGTTTGACTATTCGCTATGTATGGTTGTTGTCCATTAGCAATATAGGGTTGTTGAGCATTTTCAGGTGACCTATCATTAAAAGGTTGCTGAAGTGTCCCACCAGTATTTACATAAATTTCGTCTGACATAATTTAGATTACAAACCATAAGTGACCTGATGATGTTGAACCTACATTTGAAGGAGCAGTTCCTTGAATTGTTTTGTCCATAACTACATTATCACCACTAATTTTTATACCCTCTGCTGTATTAACACTGATATTTATATCACCATCCAAAGGGTTTGATGTGTTGGTGCTATATGTTTTAGTTAAACCTGATTCAGCATTAATAATTGCATTAACTCTATCATCTGTAAAATAGAAACTATTTGACCCCTCTGATACTGAGTCTGTTGTATTTGTAGGATTAACAGGTTCCCAATAATTGTTTGAAGCATCCCATGCCAAGACTTGCCCAGCAGCTGGATTTGTTGTATAATTAACATCCGATAGTGATGAAATGCCGTGGTTAGTTATACTTGAAACTGTTCCTGTGACATTACCAGTGACATTTCCGGTTAAATTACCAGTCACATTGCCTGACACTGCACCATTTAATGTTGTTGCAGTAATAGTTGTTGCATGTAAACTTTGGAATCTCTTTGAAGCAGAACCCAATGTTCTAGTATTATCTGTATTAGGTATTATATTTGTATCTATAACACCATTGATTGATACTGTATCACTTGCATCACTTCCTAAGTCTACATTTCCTGTAAAACTTGCAGTTGTTCCTGTAATACCACCTGATGATAAAGTTCCTACTGTTGCAGTACCTGTGACTCCTAAGTCACCACCAATTGTTGCATCATCTGAGACTACTAAGTCATCTGATGATGATAGATGTTCTGCTGAAACTGTTCCTGAGAATGTTCCATTTACTGCACTTGTTAAAGAACCACTCTGTAATGTTGCAGTTCCGTCTGTAATAATTGGTGAAGTTAATGTCTTGCCTGTTGCAAGTGTTATATCATCTTCTGCATATGTTCTTCCTGCAAGTTGTAAATTAAATCCACCTTGTAGAGATGTTGTAGGAGATGAATTATCTCCTTGAAGTATAACACCATTTGAGTTAGTATTATAGATAGTATTCTGCAATGTTTCTGTAAAGAATGAAAGTATCGCAGTAGATGTTGCAGTTCCTTCAAAAGAACCTGTATATGCATAGATTTGTATTAAATCACCAGCGGTTGCCGGAGATATCAATTGTATGTTATAATAGAAAGCACCTGCAAGTCCACCAACCTGCCAATCGTTTTGTTCTTCTAATAATACTCCATTCTTAAATACTTGAACTCTGTTTCCTTTGTATTTAAGAACATTACCATTTGCATCTGCACCTGTAAATGTTTGTTGACCTGAAGTTGCAGTATATCTGTATTTTCCAAAATAGAATGCTTTATCTTCAACTGCGTTAACGGCATCAACTAGATTTTCTCCTAACGAAGGTCTTAATCCTGTAACCTCGCCCACATCAACGGCAAGTTCATTGTACTTCAGTCTGAATTCATCTATTGTGCTATAATTATCTACTGTTTTAGCCATTTAACTTTCCTAATATATCGTGAAGTATGGTTTTAATTTCTCCAACCTCACTCTTTAAACTATTTATCTCGTTTGCTTGATTTTGGAATCTTATCTTTCTTTGTTTTGCAAGTTTCCATTGTTCAATATCTGTATTTACAATCGCAGAAGATTCTTCATCTCTTAAAAGATTAGAATGTCCTTCAACTCTTGCATACTCTTTCATAATATTAAGTTGCTAATGCAATACATCTTAGAGCTGCTACTAACGGCACTTCAGCTGTATTTGTTCCTTGTCCTACTACTTTAATAGCAAATGATGAGAACTCTGCAAGTCCTTCTGCTGTGTAATCATATTCTTTAAAGTTTCTTGCATCTGATTCTAATGTTGCATCTGGAGAACCATCTGTATTGAAGTATTGCCAACCTAAATCATCCCAAGGAGTAGATTCATCATTCTTCAGAACTTTATACATAAACTTAATATCTGTTGTCACAGGTTTAAATAAATCTGCTGTGACTTTTACTGCTGTAGCAGGTGTTTTTAAGTTAACCTTTCTTGTGCAATATACCATTACATTGTTATCACCTTCAGGTTCAGTTGATGGAACATATACAGTTCCTTCAGGCAATGAATTTGTAGTTGTATCAACTTTCTTACTTGTTGCACTATCAATGTTATTTAATCTATTCATAATACCAATAGCACCTAATGTTCCTACATCGATTACAGGTGATAAGTTGCTATTGAAAGATTGTAATTGCAATTGACATGTAAATGATTTCGCACCACCATTGTGAGAAGATTCATTAATTGAAGATGCAACAACATGTGAACTAGGGAAATAACTATTATCATTCAATGTCACAAATTCAGTTATAGTTTTTTTACTATAGTTTGTTCCACCTGCATTATATCCTTCTGGTGATTGCATTGGTGCCATGTAAACACTTGAATATATCCTTGTGTTTTTAAATTGAATATTAGGTATCATAGTATGCAAAGCATCAAAGTAATAGTTTCTTGTTGATGTTGCAACTGAACCACCACTTACTGTTGAAGACGGTGCAGTATAACCTGATACGAAGTCATAACTACTTAAATCTGGTGTGACACAGAATGAATCTATACCAATTTCTTTTATCACATGAAATGTTGTATTGATTGCATCTACTGGCATACCACCAATTGTTTCACCAATTGATGCAACTCTAAATTGTAAATCGTGTGTTGATTCAAAATTACTAATTTGTATTATATCACCAACATTATGTCCTTGACCTGGATTACTTATCTTAATAGATGATATTGTACTTGTACTACTTGTGGTGATATCTACCACTAAACCTGTTCCAGTTCCTGATGTACTTGACTGAGATTTCTCAGTAAATGTTTGACTCGCAGTTGGAGTTCCACTAGTTATTGATATTGTATCAATAGTTAATACTGAACCCTTTTTGTCTCCTGTTAATCCTGCAAGTGTGACACTTGAATTTGTTGTATACATTCCATGTGAATAGTTGTAGACTTTAACAAAATTCTTTTGATACATTGCTTCTACTGGATTATTTTGTAATGTGTGAACTGGTAATGCACTATTATTGAATCTTAAATCTGGTGTTTTTGTTGTATCAAATGAACAGATTTTCATATCAAATTTCATGTCATCTGTTTGTTCTGCTGTCCATGTTGATGCATTCTGAGACAAGAACAATGAACCTGCATATGGTTGTCCTGAAATTGTATCACCAGTAATGATGTCTTTTTCACCCATTCTTGAAATGAATACTTCGTAATCATTTGAGTTAGATAGAACAACGAAACACATTTCTGCACCCTCTTCTATATAAACTGGTGATTCAAAAGTAAATGTTGTTGCAACCGAACCATCTGAAGATGTATTGACCTCTCCTGGATTCTTAGTCACTACTGAGAATGGTAATATTGTTTGTCCTGGATATCCGTTTACCATATTTCTAATTTCTACAGATACAGGTAAGTTTTCCGACTTAGTTGCAAAGAACAAGTCGATAGATGATAAGAACATTCCACCTTGTGGTTCACACATAAATGATTGTGCTAATGGGTCTTTCCAACCACCTCTTCCGCCACCATCTAATCTTGCTATGAATCGTCTGTCTTGTAGTAAAGTTGGGAACCTTTCTAATTGTGGAGGTTGAATCGGACCAGGAGTAGGAAGTGCAGGTTCTACTATAGGTGGAACTATAGGAGCACTTGGTGGTGGTGTTGGTATTACATCATTTATAATTACTGGAGGTGTTGTATCTACTGGTATTTCTGGTGCATCTGCATCCCATTCAGTAGCATTTATATTTTCACCTCTTCTTGTGAATTGCCTTTCACCTCTTGTTCTTTCTGTAATTACTCTACCATTTCTTGTAGAGACGATTTCAGTTTGAGAAGATTGTAATAGTCCTTGTGCTTGATATATAACACTAGCAGAAGATGCTGGGTTAGATAAGTTATATGATGATGTAGTAATCATCATTTCTCTCATACCACTAGGGAATCTTTGTGAATTATTGTTAGGTAATTCAAAGTATGCACGACATCTTCCATTTCCGTCTGTTTTAAGACCTGAAGTAGTTGTTGTTCCACCATCTTGTGAATACGTTGCATCATAAGGTCTTACATACTTATTAACATCCATGTTATCAAAGAAGATATAGTGATTTGAACCTGGTTTTAAGTTTGTTGCATCTATCTCAATGGTTCTAGCACGCATGAATGGTATCATTGATACTGATACAACTCTATCGTTTCTTGTTTCTACAAAATCTTCAACAACACTTGTTGACACACCTGTTCTTGTTTGTGTTTCAGGTGTTTCTGTAATTTCTCTTGTGACTTGTAGACCTGCAACCCACTCACCACCTTGTGCTGGGTCACCTGACCAAGAACCATTTGAAGTTGCTTGAACTTCTGAACTTACTGCTGTTGGTTCTCCTGCCCATGTTGTTTGCCAATTATTCCAAACGGTACCCAATGCATTAGAATTTCCTGCTACAACTGCATCAAAATTTCCTTCTCTATTGACTCTAACTTCTGGTAATTGTTCTGTATCTTGCCATATGTCTGTACCAGGTGTTAATTTAAGTTGACCATCGAATGCAAAAACATGATATGGATTAACATTTAATTGTCTTGATGCCTTATTTTGGTTTACATATGAGAATTGTGAGAAAGGTAATGTAATTAAATCACCAGTTTTTGTGTAGTTATTAGATGCTGATGTATCTAATTCAATGTCAAAGAATTGTGAGTAGGCCTTAGGTCTCATCGCACCTAGTTTTGCGTCTATAGATACATTATAGTCTGGATGATTTACATCACCAACTCTATGACCTCTAAAGTTATCTACTAAGAAACCTGATTTGAATCTATCAAATCCGTCTGCGTCTAAAATTTGTTTTGTTTGTGTATCTTTTTCTAATAAAGATAATGCGGTAATTCTTTCTAAGTTTGTGACACGGTTATTAATCTTACCTATGTCTTTCATAGTATATCGTCTATGGTCATGTGACCTTACTCTGATATCTTTTAGATTATTTGTATAAGGGGGTATTCTTAACTCAAACATTTCGATTGCATCATCGATTGCTTTTGGTTTAGTTGGTGTCAATGAAGGAATACCTGTTGATACCATGAACTGACCTGTTTTGTGCATAAACACTTTATCTATTCTTCCAACATAGAAAGAGATAGCACCAGTCATATTTGAACCATTAACAGGTGTATCTACTGCACTTGCATTACCTGATGAAATATTAGTTCTTGATGACGCAAATGAACGACCATCATTATATGCAAAAGGTGTATATCTTGCACCTGCTGATGTATCAGATAAGTCTAATGGATTTGCAACATTATGTTGTAAATTAGTTTTAAATGTACTTGATGAAAATATTTGACCAACACTAGGTCTAAAGTCAACACAATCTGATAGTTCGAATGTTCCGTCTGGTTCTAAACCACCTAAGTCAACTCTACTTGGAGAGTAAACAGGTATTTCTCTATAGTCAATATTAGTATATGAGTTTACATCATAGAAATCACCAGCATTTGATGCTGTGAAGTAATCATAAACTATTAGAATTGGTCCTTGTGGAACTGGTTCACCAGATTTAAGTGTAAGTTTTGCTAAGTCATAGAATCCATCTCTTTGACCATCGTCAAAGAAGTATCTACTTGTTATTTCTGGAGAACCTGTTTCAATATTTGATAATGTTGCAGTTGCACTTGATGTCGCCCCAGCAATAACTTCACCATCAACAAATCTCTCTGTTGTTGTATAGTAAAAATAGTTTGTGGATGCATCACCATTTAATGTAATTATTGTTGCTCTTGCATCTGATGTTTGACCAACTATTACTTCATGTTCTACAAAAGTTCCTGATGTGACGGTGAATGTTGCACTAGGTGTTAAAGGGGTGTTATCAACTCCTTCAAATACACCTCTTACTTTAAATACATCTGAAACACCAAGTGATATTTCTTTATCATCATAATTAGTTCCATAAAAACCTGATGAGAGGTTGGATTTACCACTAACTTTTAAACATCTATTTTTGTTTAGTGTTTTATCTCTGTTAACTGGTGTGTTAATATCAACTGTATATGTGACTTTTAAAACTGCATTTTCATCATCTGCATGAAAACCACCGATTGTTAATGTTCCTGAACCTGGTGTCTTAGTATAATCTTCTACATTTAATAGGTCACCTACTGCTTTTGCACTAACACCTGAACCTGCTTCAATAATTGCAATTGTTAAATCATCTGTATTTGGGTCATTTGAATCAAAAGATTCACTTGCACCAACACTAAGTTGGAAAGATTGTGAAGTAACCGTCACAACTTTTTGTCTTCTTACTTTAACTTGGTCTGGTGTATGTGATGCAACCCAATCTCTTGGCCAACTGAATATACTTGCAGTTTGTTCTTGGTCAATAATATTAACTCTTCTTCTCGTGACATTTCCTTGAAAACTTCCTGTTGCACCAGGTGATACTAGTGTTGCAGTCTGATTATTTGTGACTGACTCAATAACTAATTCTTGTCCAGAACCTGATGGATTATAAACGACATCTCCTTCTTTTAATTCTCTAGTGAAGGCAGTTCCAAATCCTGTTAATGCTGTTGAACCATTTGATATTTGAACTGTACCTGTTAAAACAAAACTACCGTTTGTTATAACATTTGCAGTAAAGTTTTCTCTACCTGATGCTAATGTGCTTTGAAAGATAGAACGAACTCTATCAATGTTATAATTTCTAACTGCGGTAATCGCACCATTAGTTTTAGTTGTAGATGATACACCTTTAGATTCCATTCCGTAACCAACTGTAAATTGTCCAACGACATCATGCAACATATAAAGATTGTTGACACTATCACAAATTGCTACAATACCTGAAGCACCTGTTGGTACTCCATTATTTGTTTCTATGACTTTATCTCCAACTGAAACTTCATTGTTAGAGCTGACGGAACTGAATTTAATCTCTGTAAACATTTTAATGTCAAACATGGATAAATCCCATTGTGAATCTGCACCATAGACATTAGATGTATCTACACCTGAATTGTGAACTATGTCTCTTACTCTTGCATAACCAATTGGGTTTTCACTGTTCTTTGTTCCATCAGAAGAAACAATACTAGGTAACAATTCACATAATTGAAATGGGTCTTGTGAATCTGTTCCTGATTCATTACCAAATTCTGGCAATGAGTGTGCTTTTGTGACTCTTAATTTGTTTCCTAATCTGATAGGTGTATTTGTTGAAGGAAGATTTGATGTTGACCTTGCTTTATCAATTGGTATAATAGAAGTTCCAATTTTCTCTACTTCATAACCTTTAACATATGCTTTACCTGGAGATACTTGCATAACAAATTTGTCTTCTTTACCACCGTTTGTTGCAGTATAGAAACCTCTGTTAGTTGTATCATCTAAATGTTCTCTCATTGACTGAGTAAATTGTCTTACAACAAAATCACCGTTTGCATCGAATGTTCTTCGTGCAAGTGTGTTTTCTATTTCATTATACATTGGTCTATTGACATGTAGTTCAATAATACCTTGATTGACTCTTGTTAGTTCGATGAAGTTTGTATCATCTGAAGTAGTTAAACTCTGTTTTGATAAAGTTAGTGCAACTTTAAATCTATCTGCACCAGCAGCGTTTTCGTTTGATGTTCCTGTTGCATTATCTAATAATGTGCTATCTTCTCCAGAACCAACGAATGATTCTGTAATAGAAAGACCGACTTTATAACTTGGTCTACCTGAATACTTTTCAAGTATAAGTTCTTGTTTGTCAACTTTAAGAAAGAAACCTCTACTAAAGATAACACCTTCTGAAATGTTTGCTATAGAAGCACGACCATTTGGTGTTTCTGTGGAAACTTCTACCTGAAAGTCATTGTTATTTGTTCCGATATCTGAGGCATTACCTGATGAATCTAAAGTCACCAATTGCATTTCTTCGTTTGCTGTAAAAGCAAATGAATTACTTGTATCAGTTCCTTGTGTTAGGTAATAAACAAATAGAGTTGCTTTATCTGTAGATGTTTCAGCAGAAGATGTAATAATTTTTGCAATTACACCTGATGTTTTACCTTGAATGTATTGTCCGTGTGATGCAGTTCTAAATGTTTCGATATTTGCATCACCACTAGAATTTGGATTGGCAGATTTGATTTTGACATAATATAAATTCATGTCAACATCACATTGAGCACCAGATACTATAGACCCCTCTTTGAAGAAATGGTCACCAAATCTCTCTATCTGATTTTGTAAGATAGATTGAGATTGAGTTAATTCTCTTGCTTGAAGTGGTCTACCAGCACGATAAAGAACTTTTTGAAATTTTTTATCTTCTGAATAGTCATCGTAATAGGGTGATATATTTAAATCAGTTTTCTCTGCCATTGTTTGTCCTAAATTTTATATATGGGAGTTCTTTGACTCCCATGAATTACATTTCGATAATCAGTTTGATATCTTCAATCTGGTCACTCGCACGAGTTACCGCACCTCTATTCTCAATATACATCATTCTACCTGTATGTTTTGCAACTTCTGGTGGTGTTATAGAAGAATTAATAGTTCCAATTGAACCTACTCCTGTTTTATATACTGTATCTGCATTTGCAAAAGATACAAAACCACCTTCATTGTTTGCAATTGGTAAATATGATACTGTTGTTCCTGTAATTGAAACAACTCGACCTGCAGCGACACCAGCACCATCTGCTGATGCATTAAATATTGTGTCATCTACTTTAAGAGAACCAATTGCAGATAGACTCATTTGACTATATGCTTTCATAGTTGTATTTGTTGACCTGTTTGTAGTTCCGTATGCAAATGGGTCTTGACATAGACCGATTCTTCTGAAGTCATTATCAACAGGGAAATCTCCACCACCTTCATTGAATTCTAATCTTGAATTTACTATGATGTAGTTTCCACCCAATTCTTCTACAGGGTCAGCACCATGTCCAAACTGAGGTGATATTACTGGAGTTGCAACTCCACTTGAACCACTTCCGATTCCTGATATATTTGCAACATCGATTGAAGCATTTTTATATCCTGTTCCTCTTGTAGTCACATTGATTTCTCTTAGACCACCTGAGACTACTATAACCTGACATTCACCACTTGAACCATCACCATCGATAGCAATATTACTATATGTTCCGTCTGTATAACCAGAACCTGGATTGTCTACTTTAACATGCAAGACTGAACCATCGACAGCATTTGTCTCTACTTGCCATTGTGAAGAACCATCGTTGTCTGCTGAGGAGTTCAGACCACCATTTGTATGAGTTCCGTAAATTTCTGTTTGAGCACCCAATGTTTTAACTGGTATAAAGTCATTAGTCACAAACTTAATTGTGTCTGAAGCAGAAACAGTATACATGTATTTCCAGAGATAAGGCATTCCGTTAGTGCCACCTTCATCTGATGCTGTTCCTTCAAATAAAACTGATACATCTGTTCCTGTTGGTTTGTTCACTGAGTTTACAACTGCACCATTCTCGTCTCTTCCTGTTCTAATACATTTGTAGACATGATACTCATCTGTTAACACATAAAATCTTGCATCGTATAAGTTATTTGAACTTGTAGCAGGACTTAGATTTGATGCACTGTAGTCATGTGAATACTCATCATATTGTGTTCCTGATGTCCAGTTGTATCTTTTGATACCATGAGATACATCTGCTGGGTCAACTTTTTTAAGTGCCAACATGTCTTCCCATGCTTGTATTTCTTCACCAGGTCCGTTTGCAGGTGCTGGTGGATTGTTTTCATCTGCCCAATCGTATGGACGACCTATGAATACATAAGTTGATGAATTTGCTTCACCAAAATCTTCTTTAAATTGTCTCGCATTATGAACACGAAACTTCTCTGTTATTATTGCTGCCATTTTTGTAATCTCCTCAGATTATTAAACTTTTCTTTATACTATTTATGCAGTTGCCGACTTGACATATGCATTAAATGTTAAATTTGTTCGTAAATTTTTATGATTGTCGTATTCTGATACATAGAACTTAGGATAATAAGTTTCTAAATCTGATATTCTCAATCCCTCTTTTATTGACTCTTCCATCAATACACTTCCTGAATTATCTTCCATTAAGATGTCATCGTTATCGGTTTCATCTTTCATATGATAAGATATTCGATAGGTGTTCTGTTTACTAATTGTATTTATAGTATTAAATGTAGACCCAAAAGGAACAAAACTGACTATGCCATTTTCTGAGTTCTCTTCATCAATTAATATGTCTCCATCTTCCAAACAAATTCTCTCATCACTTTCTGTTCTGATATATTTGCCTGCCAACTCTATAGACCTTTCTGTTGTAAAGTAATGCACAGGTTCATCTGTAGTTGCACTTTCGAGTCTGAATATACTTCCGTCTTCCATTGTAAAGACATCACCAAAGTCACCTTTGACTCTTGCATCTTTTTCAGGTTCCATTCTTACTTTACAAACTTCTTCTTCTAGTTCAATACGACCACCATCTTCAAGTATTAATACTTCATCGACCAAAGAACCCAATTGTAAAATTTTACCTTGGTCTGCTGGTCTTCTTTCTGGACTTCTGACTAAGTAATCATGGTCTGAAGAATCTAGTGATAATGCTGTTGGTATACCATCATGTGAACCTTTTGCATGATTTGTTATTGTAGTAGCAAAAGAGTTTATGATATTAAGGTTGATGTGTCTTGCCTTATGTGAACTATCATAGAACTCTGAGTGAGAACCCAAGTCTTGTCCTGCTGGGTTTGTTGTGTTTGATATGTTTAAGATACCACTTGTATCTATATTGATTGCAGGAATACCTGCTTCTCTTAGTGTTGTTAAAAGACCGAAATCGGTAACTTCATCATCTGTAGTCCAAAGTTTAACAATTCTTTTTGAATTTGCAAAAGCATTTGGAACTGAAACACCAATATCTAAGTTCATTATAAGTGTAGGTCTAAATCTAAACTGTTCGTCTGCAACTGTATTAATAGATGAGTTGATTGCAACTTCACCAAAGAATATGTGTCCTGCTGGGTGAATTAAGTCTTTTAATACACTTCTCCAACTATTAATTGATTCACCAACTTTAACTACATATGAATGTGTTTGATAGTATAGACCATCTTGTATGTTTGAAGCATCAGCATCTAGTGTTCCTTTATCACCTAGTAGTGCTTCATTTACTGTTCCTTCTCCAGCAAATCTACCTCTTCCTGAAATTGGGTCTGATTTAAATATTTTAAATGTATCTACACTGTTATAGTTTACTATTTCTCCTTCTAAGAATTCACCAGATAAATCTGTATATGTTAGAATTTGTTTACCTGTGTTATAACCGACAACCTTTGCAGTTGAACCTGAAGTTGCACCTGTTATAACTACATCTCTATTCAATGAAGCAGTTGGTGTTGATATTAACATAGGATAATGTGAATCTTTTGAAACAACACCATCTGAATCAAAGTTATAACCTTGACCTATAATGTTGATAGATTCTGCACCACCAATATCATCTGAATACCCTAAAATCTTTGCTGCTGTTCCTGTTGCAACTGTTGACTTTCTGTTTATTAATTCTGTGCCTGAAAGTGAACCTGTTATTTGTTCATTGGATTGAAAAACACCTGTATCTGTATGAGTTCTTTTTACTACTATTCTGTTGAACTTAGGTTCTTTTCTAAGAACTGTTGCAGTTGCACCTGATATTGAACCTGTAATTACTTCGTCTACTAAAAAACTACTTACAGAATCAAAGTATAAATAACCACCAGGATACATTCTTGGAACAGAAGTATAACCTACACCACCATCCTTAATCTCAATAGTTCTAATTCTTCCGTCATCTGAAATAATTGTACCATTATCATCATATGCATCAAGTGTCACGGTATGACCAGATTCGTCTAATAATCTATTGAATTCGGTTACAAGTTCTATTTTTTCTCCTGCAACACAAGGAGCAGATAAAACGACTCTATCGTTCTTAGCAAAATAAACAGAACCATCACCTGGGTCTACTTGTAATAATCCATCTCTGTAAACTTGAACTGTATGGTCATTAAAAAATACATATCTTCCATTTACGTCTTTAACACCTGCCCCACCAAATATTGCCTGACCAGCAGTTGCAATGAATTCAAATTGACCCCAAAGTGTGGCATTTTCTAATATGATTTCATCACCAGTTGCACCAATGATTGCCTCGGCACCATTACCATCTGAATTGACTTCATCAAAGACAATCATTTCACCTGCTTCGTAATTTATACCAGCATGCTCAATGATAACCTCTTTAACTTCACCAGAAGATAATTCATCAACCCTTGCAGAAGAGTCTATAACTCCTGCATCATCTTTACCACCTGTAAAAAGTATAGTATCGTTAAGTGAGTATAGAGAACCTATTGTAGATTTCTCCATAAGAATACCTGAACCATCTTCTGCTAAGATTATACCACTTTCATCGTGTTCAATATAAGTAGATGAACCACTTTCAGTATTGATTCCAGTATTAACCCCTAAAATTGTTCCTGTATATGATGTAATACCATCTCTATCTAAAACGGCAACAGTTGTATTCTCTACAAAAGTTCCATAATGATTTCTGGATATACTACATGAGTAAATATCAGATGTAAGAGTATTTAATCTTTCTATATTTGCTTCTGCAAGAATAGTCTTATTATCTGAAGCATAATATGTTATTTTGTCGGTTTCTGAAGGAACTTTATCTTGTGGCATATGAAGAACTAGTCTTCTTTCTTCACTATAATTCGATTCAGATATATAAATTGTTTCTTTATCAGGATATCTTATTTCAGCATCCTGAGCGTATAAGAGTCTCATTAAGAATTTAATTGACTCTTCACTTCCTTTCTTCTGATATAAATCAGTAATATTTTTAATTGTTAACCTTTTATTCTTTAACTTAGATAAGTCAATAGAAGGCAAGAAGTCTTTCTGGAAGTATTGTAGAAATTCTTCTGTTGTATGGTCGATATCAGAGTAATCTAATAATCGATTGTTTGCAAGTATAGAGTTCTCTCTATAATTTTCAACGACTGCACTTTGTAAACTGTTTCTTCCTTCAATGACCTCACCTGATGAGAAACCATTTCCTGAAATTGTAGAAACATAAACTATATTATCATTAATTACATCGATTCTTGCGATAGAACCATTTGTTTTACCATAAACATATTCTCCAACTGTAAGAGGATTTGCATTTGGATTAACATTTGTTGCAGTCTGTTCATTAATAATCTTTGATGTGTTTTCATCAGGAGACGGTGAGACGGTCGCAGGTTCTAAAAATAAAGAACCTTGACCGTCTTCTAAAGCAATACCGTCTAAATCGCTTTGTGATTTAAGAGTTATAATCTCTTTCTCTAAGAATTCAAAATATGCAGATAAAAATGCCGAAAAGGCAGGTGCATCTTCTCTTATATGTTCTGGTAAGATTGTATGCAGTCTTTGTGTTATTTTATCTGATGATAATGATTCGTGAGACATTTATTTTACTCTTATGATAATGTACAACCATTGTTTGCAACAACAAACCAGTTTGAACCATTCCACATGCACACACAGCCTTCGCCTTGTGAGTCAAGTATAATTTGTTCAGTGGTATCTGTTGAAGCACCCCATGATGATACAGTAATAGCGGCTGAACCGCCACCACCCATGCCAGAACAGATTAACAACATCAATTGTCCAGTATTTGTTCCTGAACCTAAATCGAATGCAGTTTTACTTGAAAATCCACTTCCATTTATGATATTGCAAAACTGATTTTGCAAGGTTGAACTAGTTGCCGTATGTGTGACAATATCATCTACTGCAATATGAGTAGGGACATTTTCAAACAACTGACCAATAGTCATTTTTTTGTTGACTGGTGTTCCACCAGGATTGTCAACGATGTGTAGTAAATCATCAGCACCGATTTGTGAATCTGATACTGCTGATAGAGCTGATATTTTTTTATCTGCCATTTTTTTCTCCTTTTTTTATATAATCCAAATTAATGGGAAACTACTCGCGGGACTCGCGACCACTTTATTCATAACGAATACCTTAATATGTAGAACTAGATGTTGAATTAAATCCAACCCCAGCACTACTCTCACCACTTGCGATGGTGTCTATCTCACCTTTGACCGTGACATCAGCAGAAGAGATATCTACAAGAGAACCTCTCGTTGCTACTACATCATAACTGTCTGGTATAACAGTGAAATCAATCGTTGTATTAGTGTTTACTGTTGAGGTAACCATCAATGCATTGATTGTAATTTTACCTATAGTGTAATCTACCACTCCTGCGGTAGTATCACTATAGATTCTTGTTGAACCAGAGAGATAATATCTTCTTAGATTTCCCTCTCCATCATCATCAAAATATTGTGTGTTTACAGAATCACCTGTAACCGTAAATCCTGTTGAAGTTAATATACCACCTAAAGTTGCATTATATTTAGCATTTGGGTGATAAAAAGCATTACCGAAATCATTCGTATAACCAATGCTCTTGTTTAGAGTCATGATTGATGCTTTCTTCAATCTTATGTTTGTTATGTTTGATAAAATTGATGTATCTGTTTCATCAATGTCTTTTACCAAGTTAGAATGTCTGAATATACTATCGAAGTTTGAAAGATTGTTATTATCATAAGTATTTATAGTTGTATTAACTAACTGCTCTAACTCTCCTTTTGATAGTGTTGTAAAGTTGTTGTTATATTTAAATGTTGTTGAGATTAGAATCTTAATGATTTCTGGATTCACAATCTCTGGTCTAACTGTAACCATATTCAAAGCATTTAGTTTTCTGATAACTTCTGATTTCTCTACTTCTGTTAAGTAGTCTGAGTTTTTAGGTTTGATTGCAAGAAACACTTTACCATATTGTGGTGGATTGTTATCTTCTCCACCCCATACTGCAACTGCATCGGCATTAGGATAGTATTCACTTACTTTTGCTTTGTAGTCATTCAGTGTTACCAATCTGTTTTGTGAAGTAAAGAATTTGTTTGCCTTAAACTTGATTGATTCAATTGATTCTTTCTCTGCACCACCTGATGATGTTTGAGTACATGTTATTACTGAATCTGAATATCCATTTATTGCAGTAATCTGACCAAATGTTTTTGCACCATCAGCGTGTTCTGCATCGACAACAATATAAGTTGCAGTTATAACATCACCATCAAGTAATTCTTTTCCTAATACACCATCACCAAAATATATTTCTAAATATCCTTCTTCATTTTCTTGTGTATAATATACTTTACTTGTTGTTGTAATTGTAGAAATGTCTGTAGATAATGCATAAGTTTCTGAAACACCAGCAGAGTTAACTACTACTGTTAATTTACTTCTATCAACTCTTTCATTTGATAATACAAACTTTGCATTCTTAACTTGTCTATCATAAACAAAAGAATCGACCATATATGTGCCTTGTGATATCTCTACACCAGCATAATTGAATGTTGAACTGTTCTGAGTTGGTTTATTTGTATCTGTAGTCACAAAGTCATATGATACACCATCAAAGACTGTTTGAAAAACATGTCCTCTTGGAATTGTCATTTGTGATAATGTTGGGTAAGTTCCGTCTGCATTTACAACATTTTTCAATGAAATATCAATAATTGCTGATGAACATTTTTCTGATGCAGGTGTAAAACCTAAATCTTTTGCACGAGATACAACATTCTTTCTGATTTGAGCAGAATCTAAGAACAACTCTGAGGCGGCAATATTAGTATTCACTGCACCAATGTGTGATGAATATGCAAGTAAGTCAATCAATGTTGACATTGTTGAACCTTCAAAATTATAATCTTTTAATTTGTCTTGACCTTTAAGATAATTTTTGAGATTATCTGAGATTGAATCGAAATCTAATTCTGTAATGTTTATTTGTGAACTCTTTGTTGCCATTATCTTGCCCTTTTAAGTGTCATGCTGACTTCTTGATTTGGCATACCATTCTTAATCACATAATTGATTGTGATATGCAAATCATTATTTCTTTTTATTGTAAACTGAGGTATTACACCTGAGACTCTTGGTTCAAAATCTTCAATAACCTGTTTAATCTTTCTTTGTGCCCTTTTTACTCTTCTTTCGGTGTCAAGTGCAAATAACAAGTCTCTTACTCCACCTGCAAGAGATGGTTTGAATGGTCTTTCATAGTAATTGGTTAACATGATATTCTTTACTGACTGTTTGATTGCATCTGAGTCTTTCTTAATTGTTAAATCACCTGTTATAGGGTGAGCAGTAAAGTTCATGTCTAAATCAGAGTAGACCTCTTTCGCTGCTACATTCTTTCCTTGTGATTTTAAATCTGCCATATATCTATTTATACTCCCTATTTACCTTTCACTGAAGTATATTTACCTGCACTTGAACCACCTTTTACAGTCGTTTCATGTTTGTGGGTTGCAAGTGTTATTCCATTTCCAGCATCTGTTGATATATCACCAACTGCGTCAATTGTAGAATCATTTGTCTGAGCACCAGTGATATGAACTGTACCGTCAACTTTCAAGTTAGTGGTCATTGTTGTTTCAGGAGATGTAAAGGTAGTATTACCAACAACATCTGCATTTAATGTTCCTTGAATTTGTGCATCAACATTTCCTTTCAATACATTCATATTAACATTACCTGTATCAACTGTTATATTAACATTGCCGTGACCAACTTGTAAGTCTGCATTACCGGCAATATACACTTTGTCGTCTTTAAGGATTGCAGTGTAATTGTTGTTTACAATTCTGGTGACTTCTGAACCGTCTGCATGAATCTCATGGAATGTTCCTGACCTATGATGAACATTTATTCTTTCTGCTTTTGGTGTGTCATCAATTTCTAAAACATGTCCTGCCTCGGTTTGCAAAACCTTATTGTAAGGATATACAGGTTTTGCTTGGACATCCACAAAGTCTCCTAAAATCTTTTGTGTTTCTGGGTGAACTATATTACCTTTAATTGCATGGTCTAAAATTCCACCTCTTGCAATAGAAGATAAATCTGATTCTTCTGTATATAAAGGATAGTAAGGCAACATATCTTCAGTTACCTCTATCTCTGAGATAGTAGAACCTGTGTTATCGTAATTAATCTTTAATTCTTTTGGTGTTTTTGGTGCAGTTTCTATTGAACTTGTTAAACCATGAGAACGATTGGGTGCCTGTTCTGGATTCGGTCCATCAGGAGTATCTTTATAGTCATCAACCTTTAATCTTCTTGGGTCATTAAATCCTTTTTCGATATTTCTATTTAATAGTTCGTCTTTCGTTGTTTCTTTATAACCTTTCTGAGGAATACCCGCAGAGACATGCGTTATAACAGGGTCTTGCTTAGTTTCTCCATCTCTGAAGAATCCAAATACTGTAGAACCTTCTACAAGTCCATGTTGAGTTCCTATTCCAGATAATCCTGCTGAAGTTGTTGGCAATAACACCTGTGCCCACGGCAGGTCAGGTGTCGCAATGTATTGTTTATTTTCTGAATGAATTCCATGTATTCTTACACGAACTCTTCCAACCATCAATGGGTCGTTTCTGTCTTCAACTATTCCATAAAATGTTATCATATTTCTCTCGGTCTTGCAGTGTTATCTAATGGTGTGACATTTTCTACTTTGTCCATGTAAGATTCTTTTACACATTCCATTGTCAATGTTCCACCTAATTGTGATGGATTACCAACTAACTTCAAATCAGTTATAAGATATCTATCATCGTTTAATTTATCTGCTGTGTCTTGTTCTGAAGTTGGTTCAGCAGCAGGAAGTGATAATTGAATAATTTGACCTACATTCATATCAGTTCTAAAAGGAACTGTCACAACAATTCTATGTTGAGACAAGATTTCCATAAGTGCAATTCTTTCCAGTGTCGCATTGTCTCTATTTTCCTTTCCTCTGAAAAGTTCTTGAGCAGTCAAATCCTTATTGTCATCATATGAGTGTCTCATATCAGTTGCTTCAATGAAAAACGCGTTAAAATGCTGGTTTGGAGGTAAGTCAACATCTATCTCTGAATATTGTGGTGATTCTCCTTCACCTACAGAGTTTTCGACTGTAAATGTGTATTCATATTCACCAATATGAATCATTGGGTGACCAGATAAGTGTTTACCTCTCTTAAATGTCTCTTCTATGTCATAAACTTCTTCTGATTCTAATTTACGAATAGGGTCATAGACTTTCATATGAGATGCATAAGCACCTGCTAAAGTTCCTTTTAATGTATCAAACATTTGGGGTTTTCTATAACTAAGAATCTGACTATTTAAACCACCAGGAGCATTCAAGTCCATATCTTCAGTATTTGACGAGTTTCTAGGTTTCATACTGAATGAAACAGGAAATTCTTGTGCAAACATCTCATCAATAGACTTAAATCTAAATCCACCATTTAATGTCTGAAAGAAGAACATACTGTTTCTGTAATTTGTATCACCACCCACATTTGCCTCTTTGACACAATAGTCTATGATGTTATTTACAGTCCAATTGGGAACTATAAATTGAAAATTGTCTGGTTTGGTTTCTTCCCAATGGTCGAACTCTTCCATAGGAATCTTTGCTTCATTTACAAGAACATTTTCTAACATGTCATCATAAGAACCTCTCAATGTTCTACTCAATCGTGTTCTTCTTAGGTTAAAGAGTCTTGGTTCACATAGACTCAATAAATATGACTGGATTTTTTCTGTTGGTCTTGTTATTGTATCTGCCTTGAACACTCTAAAGGTCTTATCGATACTATAAAGTTTACCTGCGGTATCTCCTATTCCTTCTTTTTGTTTTACTGATATACGAATGAATTCTTGTCCTGTAAAACGATAGTTTTTTAACAAGTTAAGACCGTCAATAATACCAACAACTCCTGATATAAACTTTCTATGAATACTTTCATTCATAGTAAACTCACCAACAATTCCTGAGATATCTAAAGTTTCACCAAATTGGTTAACTAGTGCTAGAGATTCTACTAAGAATTCTCCTTGTTTTAGAGGTGCTCTACTCATTATGCTGACATTACTTTTTCAAATTCTGATACGACTCTTCTTATATACTCAGGTCTTATAACTTTTATCTTTCGTCTCTCTTCGTTTACATCAAAATCATGTTTATAATAAGATACTGGTGTGAAACCTGTTGCAGTGGTATTTCTTTTAAGTCCCTCTGAATTAACATAGTGGTCAATACCATCTGGACCTAAAACTACAGAACTTACAGTAAAGGATTTACCACTCACTTTACCTGTGACTACATCATTTGCATTCCAATTTCCACCTGCAACACCAATTCTATTGAATGACGGTTGAACTGAGATGACATTTCCTTTTTCCAGAGATGATTCAATAATCTCACCTAATAGAAACTTATTTGTTGAAGATACTATGTCTGAAGAATTTGATGCAATCAACCAATACTCAGGATACATACTCTTTAAATGATTTTCAAATGTAGTTTGGTCTTTGTACCATTGATAATAGTTATCCATATCATTGACTAAGAAAAAAGTCCAATGTAAATCACTGTCACCATAAAGTCTATCTGCAACAACATCTGGTCTTTCACCATCTTGTATTTCATAGTATGTGTATGAGATTACACTGTTAACAGAATCTTGTTCAACCATAGACTTTCTAAAGAAGTCTTTTATGGTTACAATTTTACCTGTTGATAAAGTGTATTGTATTTCTGGAAAATTTTTAAATAATTGATTTGACATATTCTACCTTATGGGTTTTTCTTCTTCTTTTCTGATTCTTTTAATGCTGATTCACCCGCTGCACCTGCTTTCATGTTTTTATCTCTCGCATCTGCGTCTTTTGCGTTTTCATCAATAATACTAGGCATACTTGCAAAACCCTCCTTACCTAAAGGAGATATCTCTTGATAAGACTCTTGTGTAAGTATTTTAAGTTCTTTAAATCCTAAATCCATTTTAACAGACATTGGTTGACCTTTTTCATAGAAAGTCATAGATGATGAATCTCCTTCATATGTGACTTTACAAGATTCTAAAACCATCGGAAGATAACCATCAACTCTATCTTTAATAGGTCCTTCTAACTCTGCTGTCCAAGTATTTGGATAGTTAAAGAATCCTTCTGCATCTGATGACCCAGCACCTAATGCCGGATATGTATCAGGTAACATTGCAGTCTTAAAGTAATAAATGATGCTGTTTATTTCATCTGCTTCTTCTTGTGAACTTGGTGACATAGTATAAGAAAAGGATAGACTTCTAAAGTCAACACCCTCTAATGCCATTTCTTGCATAGGGTTGACTGCCTTACCTTGCATGATAAACATTGCATTACCAGTCATACTATTTAAAAGTTTTGACGCTGCTTGTGATAGACCTTGAACCATACCAGTAATAAATCCTGTTCCACCTTGTGCCGCTCCTCTTGCAAGTGAACCAACATCTTTTCCTTGATACTTAACACTTGCTTCTTGTTCTAGTGTTAAAGGAATGTGTAATGCAATTTCTACTTGACTTTCTGCATCATTCATAAGAGATTTTCTATTATTATCTGCATCCATAACCATACCATCTGATTCTCTTCTTTGTCTATTGATTCTTGCACGACTTCTAAACACAATGTAATTTGAGTGTAAATCTCCTAAAGGATATTGAAGTTCAACAAAGTTTTTCTCTGGTGTCCTTTTTGCCTTGTTCTTTGCAGTGTTATTTGCGTCTAAAGACTTCTGTAATGAGGTCTTTCTTTTTTCTAAAGTCTGTTTTGCAATTTCTGCCTGTGCTTCTAACTCATTTGAGTTGATTACTGAGTTGTAGTTCAGTTGTGATAGTTTAGATTTGATTCCTTTTGCACTGGATATAGCAGATTTTGCCTGATTGACTTTACTTAAAATTTTGTTAATATTGGGCATATAAATATCCTTAAACGAGTTATATACATCTATTTATGTCATACAGTGGTAAGTTCAAACCAAAGAATTACAAAAAATACAAAGGAGACCCTACAAAAATCTTCTATCGTTCACTTTGGGAGCGTAGATTCATGGTCTACTGCGATAATAACGAAAATGTCATTGAATGGGGAAGTGAAGAAGTCATAATTCCTTATAAATCCCCTTTAGATAAGAGAATTCATCGTTATTTTCCCGATTTTTACATAAAATATGTAAATTCCTCTGGCCAAACAGTAAGAGAGGTCATCGAAGTCAAACCGAAGAAACAATTACTGCCTCCGAAACCCCCAAAACGACAAACTAAGAGATATCTCAACGAAGTTGCTACATATGCCATAAATCAAGCAAAATTTAAGGCAGCAGAAGACTTTTGTAAAGAAAGAAGACTAAAATTTCGAATTTTAACTGAAGACCACCTTACATAATACATAAATAGTATGTATGTTAGACTTACTTGAAAGAATACAAGGTGAAACTCCGTTAGAAACAGAGAAACGAAGTCAGGAAAGTTTAGAATGGTTTAAAGGACGACTTAGAAAGATAAGACAACCTGTAAATAAACTAATTGCAGACGATGATTTTCCTTTAGTTAGCAGACCAGAGATAGGTAGAATGTATATGTATCGTTATGATGCAAAATACCAAGAAGTTCTGCCTTATTGGGACAAATTCCCACTCACTATTGTGTTTGATTTACTTGCAAATGGTTTTATGGGCATAAATTTACATTATATTGCACCAAGATATAGAGCACCATTACTTTTAAGTCTTTACGAAATAGCAACTGATAATAGAGATGACGAGGAACAGAGAGTTCTGTTATCATATCAGTTAATTACCTCTGTTTCTGGTCTTAGATATGCAAAACCATGTGTAAAGAGATATCTTTATGGTCATATTAATTCGAGAATAGCAGAAGTACCAATGAACTATTGGGATATGATGGTTATGTTACCATCACAACAATTTAATGTTAATGCAAATACTGTATATGCAGAAAGTAGAGAGAAATTTTAATGGATATCAATAAACTAAAAGCAAACTTTGATTCTGGTGCGATGAGCAATAGATTCTCAGTCAACATGTTCGGACCTGGTGGCATAAAGTTAGAAGGAATTAGATGTGAGTCAACAACACTTCCTGGAAGAAGTTTAACAACAAAAGATTTTCACACCGAAGGAACAGCTCAGAAAAAAGTCACACAAGTAAATAACGTAAACGAAGTGGACTTCACATTTAGATGTGATTCTAGTTTCTTTGATAGATACATCATCGAAGCATGGCAGTCTTCTATTTTTACTGCTGAAGAAGGAAACAGTATGTTACCAGTCTTTAAATATCCAAAGGATTACTATGGAACACTCGAAGTTACCCAATTTAGAAGAGATGATTCAGAGGCACTAAAATATACATTCCATGAAGCATTTCCAGTTTCTTATGAAGCTATGACACTATCTATGGAAGAGGGTTCACTATTAAAATTTCAATGCAAATTTGCATTTAGAACATTTGATACCGAATATGGGGATGCCCCTCAACTTTCGGTACTAAATAAAGGAAGACGATATCTTGATTTAGCAAGAGAGAGTCTAACCGTTGCTAGTAGATTCAATGGAGGTGCTAAGTCTATGTTAGGGAAACTTAACAACTTAGACTCCGCAGGTTCAAGACTAAGCAATATACTAGGTGGTGGCATCTAGTAATAACATTATGGAGTAAATTATGGGATTACCAATCCAATCAGCACCAACTTATAAGACGGTGCTACCAAGTGATGGTCGTGAAGTAAAGTTTCGACCTTTTCTTGTTAAAGAACAAAAGGTTTTACTTTTAGCTAAAGAGAGTGAGGATAAAAAAGAATCACTCGAAGCAGTAAAGACGATGATTAATAATGTGACCTTTGGGGAGATTAATGCAAATGAACTTGCAACAATCGACTTAGAATGGTTGTTTATTAAGATTCGTGCTGTATCAGTTGGAGAAACTACCACTGTTAAAATGAAATGTCAAAAAGATGACTGCTCAGGAACAGGAGATGTTTTAATCAATTTTGATAATGTTGAAGTTAAAGGTGAACTGGTTGATAACACTGTAATGATTAGTGATGATGTTGGTGTAGTTCTAAGATTACTTAGAGTACAAGACACTACTGAAATAGAAGAGAATGAGGATGAAAATGAATCCATATTTAAACTTCTGAATAAGTCAATAGATAGAATCTTTGATGCAGAAAGTGTTTATGAAAGAACTGATATATCTGACGAAGATGTTGATGAGTTCATTGAGAACTTAACAATAGGTCAGGTTGAAAAGTTAACAGATTTCTTTCAAAGTGCTCCAAGACTAGAACATGATGTTGAGTTCAAATGTGAAGTTTGTAATTCTCAACAGACGAGAAAACTACAGGGATTAGCAAATTTTTTCTAATCGCCCTTTCTCACGAGTCGGTGTTTAATTATTATAACACCAACTTTCAGATGATGCAACATCACAATTATTCATTAACAGAGTTAGAGGATATGATGCCGTGGGAAAGGGAGATTTATGTTAATCTTCTCTTAAACTACTTAGAACAAGAAAAGCAGAGACAACAGAATAGTAAACAATAATCTTTATTATGTATGCCGTGATTAACAATATGGAGTTATTAAAATGGCAGAAGAAACTAAAGACATGTCAAGCAATGAGGTGGAGATTGATTTAGATAAGTACATGGCACTTATCGAAAAACTTGACGAACAAGAAGATATCATCAAAGAAATGAAAGAAGATGCTATCAAAGCAAAACGTGGACTAGAACCACCAAAAAGAAAGTTTATAGACTTGTTCTTAGACGACAACGATTTGAATGAGAAAGCAATCATCGGATTTATCTCATTCTTTTTAATGATGTGTTTCGGTATAACAGACCTAGTCACAGCACTAGTTTGGGATATAGACTTAAAAGTCTCTGAAACAATCTATACATCATTTGTAGTAGTCACACTAGGTGCATTTGGAATATCCGAAGCAGGAAAAGCATTCGGTAAATAAAGGAAAATTTAATGGCAGACGAAATTAGCAACGCAGAAAAACTACTTGCAGAGAGAAATAAATTAGATAAAGAATCTAATCAAAATAGAAAAGAGTTCAATAGAGACCTCGAAAAATCTACTGCAGAAACAAGTGACAAATTTAAGGCACTTGTTAACAATCTTAAAGAGGTTCAACCTGAAACTGCAAAGATTGTCGCTGATTTTAAAAATGCTGGAGAGAACACACTTAAAGGTGCTCTCATCAGTAGAAAGTTAAACCTTGCGATGGAGGCTGCCGCTGAATTAGAGAAAAAATCCTTCGAAGAATTATCCATGGAACAACAATCTGCAATAGAGGCAATGTTCGGTGGTAACTTAGAACAATTGAAAGAGTTGGAAGGAAACTTATCTGCAATCAAAAGTAAAATAGAAACTACAGAATATCAGATTGCAGGTATGGAAGATGGTCGTAAGATAAATGCAGAAAAAAGAGCAGAGATTGATGAAGAGATAACCGAAGTTTCTAAATCTTTGGAACAATCTGCACAAGAACAAGAGAAGATTAACCAATCAAAACAAGAACTTCTTGCTATGGAACAAATCGACCAGAGAACTCTGAAGAAAGATGCCAAGATTGCATTCGAACAAAAGAAGATGGAACTGGCAGGTCAAATGGAATCTTCCAGACTTATCATCGAAGGAAATAAAAAATCAGACGAACTTGCGCAAGAAAAAGTTGCAAGTCTGACTTCTGAAAAAAATGCACTCAAAACAAGAGACGATGAACTCGTTGCAATGATTGAGGAAGATAAATCAAACCTCGAAACATATAAGGAACAAAATAAAGATTTACTTATAGAAGAAACCAATGTCCGTGAAGATATGACAATGGGTCTTGAACAGGCAAAGAATGACCAGTTATCAGGTCTCACTGAGTTCTCTGAAGGACTAAAAGGAATTACAGGTTTCGACCTTATAGGTCAATTAGATGATGCCGTTAAGATGTTCAACAATGCACAAAAAGTTTTCAGTGGAATTGCACAAGGTTTCACTAAAGGTGTAGAGTTTATGAAAGGTATCAGTATAGAAGGTATGACTGAGAAATTCAATAATGTAATGGGTACAGTTCAGAAAGGTTTCAACTTTGCAAAAACAGGTCTTACAAAGATGGCCAAAAGATTCATGGTGACCATGAGTACATTCTTTACATCAATGATAACATTCTTAACACCTATTATGATTGCAGCGGGTGGATTACTCATGGCAGCGGCACCTTGGATTCTATTAGGTCTTGCAGTAGTAGGAATAGTCTTAGCAGGTATGAAACTATATGAAGAGTCTGAAGGATTTAAAGCAGCGATTGATACAGTCATAGGGTATTTTATGGATATCAAAGACTCAATCTTTAAAATCTTTGGTGGATTCTTTGACTTCTTTAAAGGTCTATTTACAGGAGACTTCGACTTAATGTTCTCTGGTCTTAAAGATGCATTTGGTGGAATATGGGATTTAATCAAGGCACCATTCAAAGCAATCGGCGACTTCTTTAAGAATGTATTCGGTATTGATATCATGGCAAAACTAAAACAAATGGCAAAAGCAATATTGCCAGGTGTAGTTTACAGAGCATTATTTGATGATGATGTACCTGAAATGAATGAGAAAATGAAAGAGAAAGGATTAGATGCTGCGGCAGAGTCTGGTCTATATGAGAAAAAGGGAATTGGCAGAGCATCAGTTGTTAATCCTGATATGATTATCACTGCACCTAATAATCAGTTGAATGCCATTCTTGCTGATAATGATATTGGTGATGAAACTAAAGAGTTAATTGTAAAAGAACTAGAGGCAAGAAAATCAATTATTGCAAGTTATAATGAGGCAAAAACTGCCTTAGATTCTGGTCAAACCAATCTAGCAGATGGTTCTGACGCAGAGACAATTATGGAATTTGCATCAGAAGACATGGCATTGAGACGAGGTGCTCAAATAGAACAAGCAACACTAGATGCACAACCAAGTACAGGTGCAGGCGCAGGTGCAGGTGGTGAAACAGTTGTTCAACAAAACAACAATAATAGTTCTACAAATATAATGAATTCAACCGATACTGCTAGGGATGAGAATGACCGATACTATGCAGCTTTAGGTGTTTTCTAATTTGTCGTAATACTTAGACTTTCTAGGAATAACTTTCGTTTTATCTTTATGCATCTGAGTAGATGCATGTGAAGGAGTTTCTTTACGAGACTTTAACTCTGGTTTTGGTTTACCAAAGATTTTCTCCCAATTATCAGCATAGAGTTCTTCATTTGAGTTCCTTCTTTTAGAACCTTTTCCCCCATGCCAATTGCTCATTATCTCAATCTATAACCTTTAGTAGACGCTCTTTTTTTATCAAGTTTCTTTCTTCTTTTGATGTCTTGATTTCTTTGATTCTTTGTATCGTTAGGTTTTTCGTGGTACTGTCTATCACGAACCTCTTGAACTATACCTGCCCTCTCACATTCTTTCTTAAATCTCCTAAGCATTCTATCGAAAGGTTCTTCCTGTCGATTCTTAGGGTTTATTTTTGGTCTCACTTCTGGCATAATTCTCCTGTTTTAAATAAGTGCATAGTCGCCCCACGCTTTACAGCATCCCGCTCTATACCGATTATTCCGCTATTAGCCAATAATCTTTCCCTTACTTGGTGCCCCCATTTCTGTCCACGGTCCAAGTCTGCCCTTGTTCTTGCATCACTTATACATAATATAAACACAAGGGCACCCAACTCAAAGATTAACTGTCTTCAGCTAATCTTTTGAAGTAATCCATCGCGTCATCTTCACTTGAATGTTCTGTGGTAGATTCTGCTGATGCGATTACAGGTTCATCTGCAACACTTTCAGTATTTACATTTGACCATGGCACTTCTTCCTGGTCTTCAGCAATACTTTCTGCTGTGCTACTTGATACTGCACCTGATAGACCTAATACTCTATCAAGTTTCTCTTTCAACTCTTCGTAAGTTTTAAATTCACTTGGAGCGATTACTTCGTTTAAAGAATGAACTTGACTAAACACTGAGTTAATCATTGCTTCATCACCTAATGGAGATGTAGAATCAAACTCTGATTTGTCATAGTTCCAATAACCATCAACTTTTCTGATTTTGATTTTAAAGTTTGCACCTTCTCTCAAATCAAAAGGATTGATTGCACTTTCATCTTCAAATGCTGGAGAGATAGCCTCTTTGAGTTGTTCAAAGATTTTCTTTCCAAATCTGTATTTGAAAACTCTACCTTCATTGTCTGGATTTTTAGGGTCTGAAACAACATAGACATTTGCAACATAGTGAAGCCTACGCTTCTGCTTTCTCGCACTTTCTTTGTTTGCTTCAATACCTGTATTCCATAATGTAGTATTGTATTCAGACACAGGGTCTTTTTTATTAAGAGTCGTTAAAGACTTCTCAATATACCACCCACCAGGTCCTTGAAATCCGTGGTCCCAATATGAAACCCATGGCATTTCTTCGCCTTCTGGAGTTGGTAAAAAACGAACTACTGCATAACCGTTACCTGATTTATCAAGTTCTGGTTTCCACATAGTATCGTCATTGTAGGATTTTTTCTCACCTTGAGCTGGTGATGCGGTTTCCATGGCCGCTCTGAGCTTATCTAATGATGCTGACATTGTATTCTCCTATTATATTCGTATAACATTGTATTTGCATTTTATTAAACAGTACAAACCTATGCACTGCCTAGTCCATTATAAGACTTACATAGTGTCCTGTCAACCAGGTTTTCTGTAAATCTTATAAAGTCCTGGGTATATTTATACCCAAAATCATTGTTAGGATTATTTTTTTTATACATAACTATGTTCTGTTTTGAGAACACCGCTATTACCCACATAAATCTAATAACACCTCTTTATATTTCACTCGGTCGAATTCGATGAATGACTTATATTTGTTTATTTTAGTATGAATCTCTGGATAGACGATTCGTTCTGTAATGAGTTTATCCCAATCTTTCGTAAACCCTATAATCTCATCCATTATACAGATTGTTTCTAAAGATACTTTCTTTGCCATAAACTCTTTTAAAAGAATAGGGTGTTGTCCGTTCTTAACTTCTAACACCTTTTGTATATTCTTCTTTCGAAGTAAATCATTTACTTCTGTTTCAAATAGATAAGACAACTTCTGGTTGTTCTTCTTCCATTCTTTGTAAACTTTAACACACTCTTCATTTAACAAGTCTCCTGCCCACAAATCTTTTTTAGAAAGGTTTGCTATGTAGAAATCTTGCAGTTCATGTTTATGTGTTCTAAACAGTTTACCGAAATGATACTTATCCTTTCGTTTAAGAAAGGACTTTATATCTGCTTTGACTTTGCCATTATACTTAACAAAGTCATAATCGTTAGAATAGAAGTGTAGTTTTATACCAAGGTATAAAGTGTATGCATCATATCCTTCACGACTGGTCATTAAGTAATGATTTTCTTTTCTGCTGGTGCTTGAATTAAAGGTTCACCTTTAACTGCGGTATCATATGCTTCTGCAACTGCTTCGTTGACTTCAGAAACAAATATATAAGTTTGCAAGACCATTGATTCTGGATTTTCTTTTCCAGTAACCGCAACTCCTTTTGCAAAACCCATACCACCATTTTGTGCTTGAACAATCATTCTAGGATTCTTCAATGTTAGTGGTTCTGCTTTTGCAAGTTCTCCCACATACTCACCACTTTGTGCCACGACTGTGACTATATCGCCTTTTTTCATAATTTTTCCTTATTTTTTAGAGTCAAAGAAACCTGATAGGGTTGCTTGACTGTTAGTTCCACGATTTACCATATTTAAACCTGTTGCCTCTGCTTCTAACTTCTCCTTTAAAGGTGGAGATAAAAGTCTTTTGGCACTTTCAGGTTCTAATAGGTTCTCTTCACATACTTTCAGTATAGCAGACATTACATCTGATTTACCATAACGGCACATCTTCTCTACCTTTTCTGTAAATTCTTTTTTTGATATCATCTAAATTTCTCCAACTTCGTAAGTGGTATCATAACCACCTTTTCTCATAGTCCACATATCTTCGTATGAGTCAAGTGTATCTAAATCCATTATAAGTTCATTGATTGCATTTTGTTTATCGTCTGAAAGTTCTTCAATCTCATCTTCAAGGAAAGACATGAACTCTTCTTCTGTGACTCCAATCTCTGTTAACATTTCTGCGTCAACTTCCTTTTGATTAGCAATCTTAGTTTGATGCCATTCGTTTTCTATAAATCTAATTGCCATTAAAATATCTCCTTTGTTGTTTCTTCGACCACAATCGGTCCATAAAATAGATATTCACAATCTACGGTATCAAATCCGTTATCAAAGAAATATCCTGTTCCCTCATCTTCGATACTTTCGACAAGAGATTCTTTCTCATCATCTGTACCTTCGAATTCTAATAACTCAACATCGAATGAACAACCATCCCAACATTCTTGGAATTCATTCACTTCGAACACTTGTGGTTCAAACCAATCAGTATCTTCCTGATTCATAGCATCTGTTAACCATTCACACTCTTCTTCATCTTTTGGTTTGATTAACCATTCACCATTTCTCCACATAGTTTCTGTTTTAATTCTGGTGCCTGATTCATCAGTCCAATATTCTAACTCATAGACACTCTTCTTATTTGCACAAGATATTTCATATGTCTTTCCAATTTCTATATTCATATTACACTCCATAAATATTTTTATATTGTTTTCTTAACTGAACCAAATCATCAATGTAGTCTAAAGGATTACATGAGAATAATTGAAAAGCATTAAGTCCTTCTACTGCAACTAGAGCAACACATTCTTGTACTGCTTGTCCTGTTAACTCTTCTACCATAAGTGCATATGCAGTCATTTGAATAAACCATGGTTTTGCCATATACTCTTCTTTATACTTACTACTTGTTTTGAAATCTATAATACATAATTGTTCATCGAAGATACCAACACAATCAACACGACCTGCCATTTCCAGATTTGGTGAGAACAAAGGTGCCTCTAAAGCAAGAGGTATGATTTCATCTAAAACAGGTTGCATTGCATTAAACATGCCTCGTTGTAAATCATTCTCTATAATAATATCTTTCTCAGCACGAAGATAGTCTTCTACTAATTGGTGGAAGTTTGTTCCTCGTTTTGTTGCTGATGCTGTAATCTTGTTTGCAGTCTCTTCACCAACTCGTTTTCTCCAGAGTTTGATGTGTTCTCTATTTAAAAGACCTGTGACTGTTGTGACTGAAGGATACTTTGCTTCCATACCCTCGAACTGATACATTCTTTTACCGTCTTCGTTGACGGTCTTTGCTTGTAGATTTTCTAAATCTGTTATTTCTATAAAATTTTGCATTTGTTTATACATTATACACCTATTTCTTTGTTTTGGATAGTCTGTTTTTGGTTTGCATGTCAACATGCTTATTGACTATCTCTCTGGTCTTAATGTCTTTTGCAGTTTGAACACCAGAAATTTTATCTGCCATGGGAGAAAGTTTATGACCAGATGCAATCTTATTCAGAACATCTTTAAATCCTTGGTCTGTCTTAACTCTATCTCCATGCCCACCGACAATATTTGGTGTTCCTAAGATTACTTGTTTGAGGTGTGGATTGTCTTCTTTGAATTGGTCTAACTTAGTATAAGACATGTTGTGTTCTTCCACTTCACCAGTTTCATTATTTAAAAAATCATATAGGGGCATAATTAACTCGTCATAAATTGTGGAATATCTCGTTGAGTCCACTTTGCGAATTCTTTTTTGTATTCGCGGTAGTATTTATGATATGCCTCAATAGAGTTTCCTGGAACTTTGACATCTTCAGGCATACATTGAGGTGGTTCTGACCAAGTACCCAATGTGATATTATCAGGTAAACAATTAAGAATGTTTCTAAGTTTAGTATCAGTTAGGTGTTCTCTCTCATATCTGTATGTGTATTCGTCACACAATGCAGTAAACATATCGAATGCATATTGATATTGAATTGCATTCTCACGCACCCACCTGGTAGAGGGATGATTGATATGTGATGCCTTGTATAAGATATCTTCTCTATCGTAATCTAATCTCCACCTTTGAATTCTACGACCACTAGATGCATCAGTGTATTGTTCACCGTCTAACATTCTATGTGCAGTGGATAACATTTGTGCATACTCGATAATCATCTTAACTACATGTTTATCACAATGTAGTTTTGCACTGACTTCGGGTTCTTCGTGTAAGTAAAATAAATTCATAGTTCCTTGATTTCTTGTAGAATAGATTCTACATTATCCCATGCAAGGTGTCCAATAACATCTTGCGTTATAGGAGTATGGTATGTTATTTCACCTGTTTTGTCAACCGTGAAATCTAAGACTGCAAGTTCCCATAATCCATTCTGACCACCATAACTGAAATCGTGTTTTACTACTGAAGCACCATAATCATTGTTGAACTTATAACGATGTTGAACACCATTATTAATATATTCCGTGTTTAAGAGAAACTCTCTATGTCTCGGTTTATCATACATTATACTAACTCCTTAATAATACTAACTAACACATTACCGTATTGTGCAAACCAACCTTGTTCTTCTGTTAGTGCAATACCATATTGGTCTGCAATCAGTATTGCAGTGTCGGTACCTAAGAATAGATTTCCTGCAAGTGTAAAACCTGCAACACTAATCAATAGAATCAGGTGGTCATTTGTTTTAAAACTATGAATCATATATCCTAAACAACCAATCATTATCGCTGATAGACTATAAATCTCCATGTGAAAGTTCCCACTCATTGCAAGTGTAAGACCGACAAATACAAATACTGTGGAGACTATTTTAAGTCCAGTCAACATTGCATTTGTTATTTTAGTTTTAGTTCTTTTAGTCATAATTTACTCCTTTATATCTCTCAGCCAATCCCTATAATGCACTGGATTTGACTTTATCTTTTCCATCTTTCCTAAACCTCTTATTGTATTGTCTTTTAATCTTTTTGACAACACCACTTCTATCCAAATACTTGTACCATTTTCGCATGGTAAAGGCGTCGTGTTCATCACCACCTTTTAATGGTATTCTTTCTTTCTTAATATCAGTTCTCCATCGTCATTATCAAATGGACAACCATTGTGTCCTATCATTGATTTGTTTTTTTGTTCTTCTCTCCATCTTAGGAAGTCTATTGCA
>Ga0233444_10000192_pt1 | contig 85119 bp, 73 predicted proteins | sample SI_124_October20_6_FD_182792 | JGI IMG/M metagenome (GOLD analysis project Ga0233444, IMG submission 182792) | Seawater microbial communities from Saanich Inlet, British Columbia, Canada - SI_124_October2016_10_MG | ecosystem: Environmental > Aquatic > Marine > Inlet | place: Canada: British... | reverse complement strand
GAAATGCAACCTCATTTAATCAAGATTTATCAGCGTGGTGTGTAACAGATATTACTACTGAGCCAGACTTTTTCTCTGATAGCTCCGCACTAACAATAGCGAACAAACCTATCTGGGGAACTTGTCCAAATTACAATATAAACGTCACAGCATCTTCTAATTCTGATTACACCCTAGCAGGTTCTGACAGAAATGGAGCAGTAACAGGAAACGACCCTTCAATAACTATTAATGTTGGCGATGAGGTTAACTTTAGTGTAGATGCTGCAAGCCATCCATTCTATATTAAAACAGTTCAAGGAACAGGAACAGATAACTTAGCCAGCAATGTAACGAATAATGGAGCTACAAGCGGAGTAGTAAATTGGACACCTACAGCTGCAGGAACGTATTACTACCAATGTTCAGCTCACGATGGTATGTATGGAACAATTACAGTTCAATAACAGGCATATCCTCTTCATTAAGCACTGGTTCTTCTAGTTCTCTCTTTCATCTACCTCACTTATGTAATTGTTTTTGCATCTGATGCCTGTCCTACTGTATGACTTAATGTTCTCATACTGCAAACATCGGAAGGAATTGAAAGGAAAAGTGTTTAGTGTTGTTTAGTGTAAACTATTCATCAGTTCTACTTACACAGGAGTCTATGATTTCTAAAACAGTTTTATGCCCTTTAGGATAATCCTTAGGTTCATCATTCTTGTTTTGAGCGTACCGTTTCCTTTGATTAGCTATTGATACAGTTGATGAGTTTGGCAGGAAGTGTGCTTTAATAATTTCGTTATTCTTAGCCTGTGTAACGTAGCCTTTGTCCATAAGAACGTGCAAAAAGTAAATACATAAACCGATTTTGTCTTTCCATTCTAAAAGTAACTGCGGGGTATAATCCTTACCAAATACGTCCTCATCTTTAGGTTCAACTTTTTCTAAGAAGTTCAAATTTTCTTCACACCCAAATAACCACATCCAATAGGATTTTGTATCGTAGAGTGTCGCACCATCTAAAATCTTTAACCATCCTAACTGTAAACACTCTTCAAATAGCATTTCAAAAAATCTGTAGTAATCGCTATTGCTGTCATAGGAGTATAAACTGCCTTTCTTCTGCTGTTCTCTAAATGGGTCTTTAGGATTGTAGCGTAAAAGGTTTAATCCATTCTCTTTACGTTCTTGCGTGTCAGGTGGAACTCCTAATTTTTTCAGTTGTAGTTCAAGAGGTTTTACCTTTTCGTGATAGTAATCGTTTAAACGGTCATTTATTATCTCGCTTATTACCTCGTCAAGAATTTCACTATTGCACAGACCATAGTCAAAGACTTCCATCTTCTCATCGTGTTCTTGTTGCCATTCCCATTCTTGCTCACTCATTTGGCACGTGCAAAATGTTTTGTGTATAGAAAGCTACGTAATACATAGCACACTACCAAAACTCGGCAGAGTTACGATATTTTAGAAATTTGTATATTCACTTAAATAAACATTATGAAAAAGCTACTTCTTCTTTTACTGTTAGTTCCTGTAGTTTCTTTTGGGCAGACCAAAGAAGAGCTGCAACTATGTTTGGCAATGCAGTCCAGAAACTTTATGTCAGACTCCGAAGCAGAAAATGCTCTAGATAAGATACTAAATACCATTGGTGCATCCGCAAACTTTGTCCTTACTCCTTGTAGTGAAATCAGTAATGCTGCTGCAACTTCCTATAAAGGGATTAGGTACATTCTTTATGACAAAGAGTTTATGCAGTTAATTAATTCAAGAACTAATGACTGGGCGAGTCTGGCTATACTTGCTCACGAAGTAGGTCATCACATCAACGGTCATTCATTAGATATCTTACTTTATGCGGCTGATGTAGTTGAAACAAAATCTCTTGAAAATAAACGTAAACAGGAATTGGAAGCAGATGAATTTGCAGGGTTTGTTTTAGCAAGATTAGGAGCTGATTTAAATAGTGCTTTGTCTTTTACTAATATTTTAACTGATAAAGACGATACTTACTCTACCCACCCTTCCAAATCCAAACGAGTAAATGCTGTTAGAAAAGGGTTTAATAAAGCAGGAGGAAAATCATCTGTAGCAAATGCAAATAATACTCCTACTGAATATACCCGAAAGAACACCAATATGTCTGTTGAAGAATATATCAATAGAGCGGACAAAAGATATTTATCTGGAGATTTTTACGGTGTTATTGAAGATTTAACTGTTGCAATAGAGATTAAGCCAGATAATTCCTATAATTTTTCTACGAGCATATGCTAAGGATGAATTAAAGGACTACTACGGAGCTATAAGCGATTACTCTAAAGCTATTGAATTAAACCCTGATGATGATTATACTTATTACGCCAGAGGGGAAGCTAAATATGAATTAAAAGACTACTACGGAGCTATAAATGATTACTCTAAAGCTATTGAATTAAACCCTGATGATGTTTATAATTATGTCAGCAGAGGGTTTGCTAAATATGCTTTAAATGATATTGGTGGTGCTTGTAAGGACATAAGAAAAGCAGTTAGTCTTGGATATCTTGACTCACAAAATTTTATAGGTCAAGTATGCAACTAAGCCTTTAACACATTGTAATTTTCTTTATGACAAAACTCGGCAGAGTTGAGGTATTATCTGTACATTTTTTCTGCTTCCTTACGAAGTGTCTTAAAATCGTAAGCACCATAGTGTTTTTCAGTAGTTTTAACGCTTTTATGCCCTAGTAATTTTGATAGTTTACCCATAGCTACATCAAACTCATTTAAAGCGTTTATAGAGTATGTATGTCGTCCTACGTGAGAGGTAACGTGCTTGTCAATTCCTGCACTTCTAGTCCACTCTCTAAGGTGTATGTTATATTTATCTGTATACTCAAAACCCCAAAACACTTTATCCTTGTCATTACGTCTTTCAGGCATAACATTTAGAGCCTGTGGTACTAGAATATTAACTAGTTTCTTTCTGCCTTTTTGTAACACAATATCGAACACATCTGCACCGTGTATATTCTTTATCTCGCTCCATACCATCTTTTCACAATCCCCTTTTCGTAAACCTGTATAGCATTGGAATAGGAACATTCTTTTGAGCATATCATACTTCGTAGGTGTTTTCTCTAAAGCATCAAGTTCTTCTAGTGTAAGCCATACTTTATCACCTATGTCATCAGTATCAGCTTTACTATTAGGAATGATATTTCTTGCAGGGCTTTTTAGTATTAAATCTCTATTGACTGCTTCATTCAGAATTGTCTTAAATGCTGAAAACATAGTTCCCTGTGAACCTGCACTTAAAGTCTTATTAGGGCGTAGAGAACTACCTTCAGATTCTAGGTAACCCTTGAAATTAGAACAAAAGTCATAATCTATTTTGTTTAGCTTAATGTCTAATGGGTAGCCTTCTAACTGCAAGAACCTTTTTAGGTGCTTTATAGCAGAAACATATTTTGACGTAGTTGAGGTTGAAGAAGATGTTTTAACACGCTCTGTCCATTCTGCTTGTTCTAATAGCGTAACTTTTTTCCCTTGTATTAAGGTATTTAGAGTACCCTGCTCATATTGTTCTTGCAATACGTGCTTTCTAGCATCTAATACTTCCTGCTGTTTATCATTATGTTTTAGCTTCTTTTTAGTATGAGGATTTTGATAAAAACGTAGTTCTTTAAGAGGTATAGTAGTAGGCTTAGTGTGCTTACCAAAATATATCTTAATTCTAGGGTATTTTGTACCATTAGTAGAGGGTATAAAAGTGTGTCCAACTGTAGCCATATTGTAGTACGATTTAGTACAAATATATTAATTGTACCAAATATGTACCAAATAAATAGCTAAAAAACAATAAACAAGTACAAAACAATAACGTCTTATGTATTGCTATTATTGGGTTTATCTAAGAAAGTGTAATGAAATGCAATATCAAGTACTTTTCTTTTCCAAAAGTACAACATTTTCTACATGATGTGTTTGTGGAAACATATCTACTGCTTGCGATTTAACAAGTTTATAGCCCTCTTTTAGCGAAGCTAAATCTCTTGCTTGTGTGGCACTATTACAGCTCACATAAACAATGCGCTCTGGCGAAAGGGAAAGTAATTGTTGAACGACATCTTTGTGCATGCCGTCACGTGGGGGGTCTGTAATGACCACATTAGCTTTGCCATGGCGATTGATAAAATCCTCGGTAAAAATGGCTTTCATATCCCCCACTTCAAAGAATGCATTATCGATTTTATTTTCTGCGGCATTTACTTTTGCGGCAGTAATAGATTCTGGTACTACGTCTACTCCCACGACCTTAGCAACAGATTTTGCAATAAATTGTGCAATGGTTCCTATCCCTGTATAAAGATCATACACCACATCGTCTGCCTTTAATTGAGCAAATTCACGGGTGACTTTATACAGCTCATAGGCTTGTTGTGAATTGGTTTGATAAAAGGTTTTTGCGCCAATCTTAAATTGAAAACCTTCCATTTCCTCTAAGATATAATCTCGCCCAGCATAAATCAAAATGTCTTGATTATAAAGGGTATCATTGACTTTATTGTTAATCACATATAATAGGGAAGTAATTTCTGGGAAAGTTGCTTTAATATGTTCAAGTAAAGGTAAAAGTTCTGGCGCATCGTGAACCAGTTGTATAAGCACCATCACTTCTCCAGTTGATGTGGTTCGAATCATTAGGGTTCTTAAAAAGCCACTTTGATCTCTGGGATGAAAAAAGGATAATCCTTTTTCAATTGCATAACGTCTTATTTCGTTTCTAATGGCGTTAGAGGGATCTGCTTGTAAATGACATTTTTCAATATTGACAATCTTGTCCCACATCCCTGGTTTATGGAAACCTAAGGCATTTTTGTTAAACTCTTTTCCTGAAGCAATTTCTTCTTGGGTCATCCAGCGATTAGAAGAAAAAGAGAATTCCATTTTATTGCGGTAAAAATAAGGGCTTTCATTACCCAAAATTTCAGCCGTATGCTGGGGCGTAATCCCCCCAATTCTCTTTATGTTTTCATTCACTTCTTTTTCCTTGAACTTGAGTTGTGCCGGGTATTGCATATGTTGCCATTTACACCCTCCACAGGTACCAAAGTGTTCACAGACTGGGGTGGTACGATCTTCAGATTTTTGATGATAACGTTCAACTCTCCCTTCGAAAAAGCCTTTTCTTTTTTTGAAAGTTCTTATGTCAACTACATCTCCTGGCACCCCTTCACTTAAAAAAATCGGGATCCCTTCGGCTGTTTTTACTACTGTTTTTCCTTTTGCAGCAGTGTCTATGATTTTGAGTTGCTCAAAGGTTTTGGATTTGTGTCGATTTTGCATGCTGCAAAAATACACTTTTAAATGCGTTTCTTGAACCTTCAGTTTTCAAGAAATCAAAGAAATAATTGTACATTTATAACGGATGATTTCTCTCCCCGATAAGTAGGAATTTTATATTTATAATTTTAAAACAGTTTTAGATATGGAAACTACAAAAGCTACCACATCGCAGGAACATCTAGCTCTCGAAAAAAAATATGGTGCACATGATTACCACCCCTTACCTGTAGTATTGGCCAAAGGTGAAGGCGTTTATTTATGGGATGTTGAAGGAAAACACTATTATGACTTTTTATCAGCCTATTCTGCTGTAAATCAGGGACATTGTCACCCACGTATTATTAACGCCATGAAAGAGCAAGCAGAAACGCTTACTTTGACTTCGCGTGCTTTTCACAACAACAAGTTGGGAGATTACATGGAGTATACTACGAAATATTTTGGCTTTGAAAGCCTTCTTCCCATGAATACTGGAGCAGAAGGAGTAGAAACTGCCATCAAGATTACCCGTAAATGGGGACATACCGTGAAAGGTATTCCAGAAGGACAAGCACAAATTATTGTTTGTGATAACAACTTCCACGGGCGAACCACTACAATCATTTCTTTTTCATCTGATGCGGGATCCAAAGACCACTTTGGGCCCCATACCCAAGGATTTATTCATATACCCTACAACGACACTAAAGCATTAGAAGATGTTTTAGCTAATCATCCTAATATTGCTGGTTTCTTAGTCGAACCCATTCAAGGAGAAGCAGGAGTTTATACACCAGACGAAGATTTTATTCGCAAAGCAAGGGCCATTTGTTCTAAATATAATATCTTATTAATTGCAGATGAAATCCAAACAGGAATTGGCAGAACTGGCGCCTTGTTAGCCGTTTGTGGGAACTGTACCTGTGAAGGACATTGCGAAAGACAAGAAGCCACCTATACTCGTCCAGATTTATTGATATTAGGGAAAGCCCTTAGTGGGGGTGTTTTTCCAGTTTCTGCCGTTTTAGCCGATCGCACTATTATGGATGTGATTCAACCTGGACAACACGGAAGCACTTTTGGAGGAAATCCATTAGGAACGACTGTCGCCATGGAAGCATTATCAGTTATCCGCGATGAAAAGTTAACGCAAAATGCCCGTGAACTAGGCGCATTGTTTCGTTCAGAAATGCAAAAATACATCGAGCAGAGTGATATTGTCAATTTAGTGCGTGGACGAGGGCTTTTGAATGCCATAATGATTAATGATACAGAAGGCAGTAAAACGGCATGGAATATTTGCTTAAAACTACGAGACAATGGTTTGTTAGCAAAACCCACGCACGGGAATATCATTCGATTTGCTCCACCGCTGGTGATGAACCGTGAACAATTACTTGATTGTATTTCAATTATCACTAAAACGCTAAGAAAATTTGAACCCGTAAAAGCTTAAGCATGCAAGTGTATTTAGACAATGCAGCAACCACCCCTCTTCGTCTAGAAGTGATCGAAGTAATGCATGAGGCATTGAAACAAACTTATGGAAATCCATCTTCCACCCATGGATTTGGAAGAACGGCACGCACCCAAATCGAAACTGCACGCAAAAGCATCGCTGCCCATTTTAATGCACAGCCTCAAGAAATTATTTTCACCTCTGGAGGGACAGAGTCAGACAATATGCTCCTGCGCTGTGCTGTAGAAGATTTAGGGGTACAAACCATCATCAGTTCTAAAATAGAACATCACGCGATTACCCATACCTTAGATTTTTTAGCCACAAAAGGGTGTGAAATTATTTATATTCCCGTTGATCAAAAAGGACAGCTAGATTATGACACGCTTGATAAGACACTAGCTAGCGATGATAGCAAGAAATTGGTCACTCTAATGCATATTAATAATGAAATAGGAACCATACTTGACCTTGCTCGTGTGGCAGAAAGTTGTCAAAAACACCATGCGTTATTTCACAGTGATGCCGTACAAGGCGTGGGGCATTATGATATTGATTTATCTGAAATAAAAATCGATTTTTTATCTGCGGCTGCACATAAGTTTCACGGACCTAAAGGGGTTGGTTTTTCTTTTGTTAGAAACAATAGCGGACTCAATCCTTTTATATTAGGAGGGGGGCAAGAACGCGGCCTTAGAGCTGGGACAGAATCTGTGCACAATATTGTGGGTATGGCAAAAGCCTTAGAACTATCTTATGCTAATTTAGCCTCTGAAAAAGAGTACATCTTATCGCTTAAACAACATTTAATTCAAGGTTTAAAATCAATTTTCCCTTACTTGCATCTCAATGGTTGTTGTGGGGATTTATCTCAAAGCACCTATACCTTAGTTAATGTGTGTTTACCAGTTCCAGCAGAAAAAGCGGGGCTCTTAGATTTTCACTTAGATCTAAAAGGGATTGCTTGTTCAAAAGGGAGTGCCTGTCAAGCTGGGAGTAATATAGGTTCACATGTTTTAGAAGAAGTGGTCCCAAAAGAATTAACAAGTCATCCTTCTATACGTTTTTCTTTCTCTCGTTTTAATACCAAAGAAGAGATAGATTATTTACTTGGAGTCTTGGCAGAATTTTCGACTACTTCGATTGCTTCCTAAAGATAGTGGCATTAAATACTGAACTATTTCCCACTTGATCTTCTACTTCAAGCTCAAAATTCAATTGAGTTTGATTAAATTTAATATCTGCAAAATTATAGATCAAGGTTTTGTTTTTGGGCTCGTGTTCCATCAAAATCCATTGACCGTTTATTGTAGCACGATAGGATTTGATTCCAGAAAATTCGTCATCCACTTCTACTTCGAGAAACTTATAATTGCTCATCCACTGTTGGTCTTTGAAATTCAAAGATTTTATCGTGGGTGCAAGGCTGTCTTTTGTTAAAACATATTGCCCAGCATAAGCGTATTTAGTTTGTAAAATATTGTCCTTTTTAGCTGTCCAGACATAGCGCAGTTGTTGTTCTTCTTCTTCTTTCTCTTCTTTAGGGTCATATACCGCAAGACTCAATTGCTGTCTTTCGATTGAATCAAGGGCTTTGGGTATAGCAACACTTAATTCAAAACCCTTGCGTTGCGGAAAAGGAATTTCCTCAATGATCAATGTGTCTTTCTTTTCGTTGATGACTAAATCTATGCTTTGATAAAAAGTGTTTTTAGGGACATAGACTTCGTGTTGCTCAAAGGCAAATAGATAATCTTTATCTATTGCAATGGGGTTTTTCATTTCGGCAACTGGAGCTGCGGGGAAATCTTCTTTTCCTTCCACATAAAATGAAATATAGGTTTTGTTATGGGTGTAATCTTCTACAACAATTTCAATTTGATAGGCGCGATTTTTTTCAAAATTGACAAAACCATCTGGAGCTATTTTAGGTAAGAAACTATAGTCTACATCAAGGTCTCTAAACAGTTTTTGAATGCGAATACGTTCTTCACGATAGGTGGGATAATCAATAAGCGCATCAATTTTTTTTCCGTCCCTAAAATCAATTTTGTCAAAAGTATATGAGAATTTTTCTTCTCCATTGACCTTAACTACTGCTTTATAAATTCCGTTTCTGTTATAGCTCAAGTCTTGTCGATCAAAGAGACGAATCCCAAAGGCATGTATACCACCCAGTCGTTGCAAGTCTGCTTGATATACACTATCGTTGATTCTTTCTAGAGGGAGTTGTGTTTTTTCATTTAATCCATCACCCTCCTTTTTATAGCGATAGAAACCTTGTACGATAGGTCGAATGCTATCGGGGATTTCAAAGCCCAATTGTAAGGGATTTAATGGTATCTCTGTCTTGGTATCGCGGATTTCAAAATGTAAATGAGGCCCTAGAGATCCTCCTGTATTTCCAGAATAACCAATTACTTCTCCCTTTTCTACCGTCATTTCACCTAATTTCAAGAATTTCTGTGTGAGGAAAGTTTCTTTCTCATATTGATAGGCCTTAATAAAAGATTCGATTTTAGTAGCGAATTTTTTTAAATGAGCATAAACAGAGGTTGTTCCATCGGCATGTTGAATGTATAAACATTTTCCATAACCTGTTGTTGAGACTTTTATTCTGCGTACACTTCCTGCTTTTATACTACTTACTTTAAAACCTTCTTTTCCTTGTGTTTTAATGTCTAAACCGGCATGAAAATGAGTGGGACGAAATTCCCCAAAAGTCCCCGATAATTTTAAAGGTATGTCTAGGGGAGGAGTAGGAACTTCTTGGGCATGTAAAAAGGATGATAAAATCGCTACTAGCAAAAGAGAGAAATTACGTTTAATGCTTTGGATCATAAAAACGAAGTTAAGGTTTTCTCTTTTTTTAGACAATTATTCCCAAGTGTAAGAGAACGATCCTTTTTGATCTATTCTTTCAAAGCTGTGTTGCCCAAAAAAGTCACGTTGCGCTTGTATCATATTGGCTGAAGTTTGCTCGCTATGACTTCCTAAAAAGTAGTTCAGCGAAGCACTATGAGCCGGAATAGGGCAGGCAGCACCTAAAGCTTTTTGAACAAAATCTGTTAAAGCCTTTATCCTCTTATTATGGTCTTTATTATCGAGTAGATCTTTTAAAATATTATCGGTTGAAAGGGCTAAGTGTTTTGTACATTCTTCCATTAATTGGGAACGAATAATACAACCGTGGGTCCAGATGCGTGTTATTTCGGCTAAATTTAATTCCCAATGATAAGTTTCACTAGCTTGCTGTAATACTTTTAGTCCTTGAGCATGATTGATAATACGTGCCATTTGATAGCTTTGTTGAAGTTGGCTCAAGTCAAAATTTGTACTTCCTTTTGAAAGGGGCAAGCTTGTACTAGAGCTTAGCCGTTCAGTTTTAAAAGCCGATATGAATCTTGCTTGAAGTGCAGCACTTCCCACATTAAAGGGAACTCCTAGTTCAAAAGCAGCCTTTGCGCTCCAGTTCCCGGTGCCTTTGTTTCCTGCTTTATCTAAAATTAAATCGATGAGAAGAGTGCCGTTTTCCTTTGTTCTTAAAATCTTAGCAGATATGTCTAACAAATAACTCGCAGTATCGGTTTTTTGCCACGTTTCAAAAAGATGGGCAATTTCATCAACAGTTTTATTTGCATGTAAGCGCAAGGTGTGATAAAGCTCTGCAATTAATTGCATTTCTCCATATTCAATACCATTGTGAATCATCTTGACAAAATGCCCAGATCCGGCTTTTCCAATCCAGCCACTGCATGGATTTCCGTGGGTGTCTTTTGCCGCGATACGATCTAAAATAGGCGCAATTTGATGGTATATGTCTTTTGCCCCACTGGGCATTAATGAGGGTCCTTTTCGTGCCCCTTTGGCTCCGCCAGAAATTCCTATCCCATAGAAATATAAATACTTTTCTTTTAAAGCTCTTGTCCTTCTAATGCTATCTTCAAAATGAGAATTTCCTCCATCCATAATAATGTCCCCTGGATCTAAAAAGGGCGTTAATTGATCTAGAACAAGATCTACTGTTTTTCCCGCAGGAATCATCAAAATGATTTTTCTGGGTAAGGCGATGGATTGAACAAATGCTTCGATAGAAGGTGTAGGGATAAAGGGCAAGTTAGGGTGATTTACAGCCAGTTGTTCTGCAATATGCTCTTCACTTCCAGCAACATGACGGTTATAGGTGGCAAGACTAAATTTGTTATTAGCAATATTGATGGCAAGGTTTTTTCCCATTACGCCTAGGCCAAAAAGACCTAGATCAGCTTTGTTTTCTATCTTTTTTTTCAATTGGCTTATATTTTTATCTATACTCTTTTCTACATTGAGGGTGCTTCCATAGGTCGCTTTTTCAAGGGCATCAAATTGAGAATCTAATAAAGTGATGGGCATAAAATGATCTCGCTCTTTAATGCGCTCACTAATAATCCCTTTAGAAGCATCTAATAAAATAAAATGAAGGGGAATAGGCTGTTCCCTTAATAAAAAGGAACGGTATTTTTCTTTTAGGGCAGAACAGGCTAAAACTGCTCCTCCTTCATTTTCCCATTGAGGAAAAGCTGCTTTGAGTTCTGCTAACCAGGGCCATCGATCTTCGTCTGTTAATGCTTGACCAGCTCGCATTTTATCTTTATTCGAAGCAGGATGAAAATCATCGGCGTCAAATAAGGGAAGAGACAATTCTTTTGCCCAAGCTTTTCCTAAGCTAGTTTTTCCAACCCCACTTACACCATAAAAGATATATATCATAATATAAAAATAGTAATTAAATCCCGAGTAAAAGATGGATTTGTAATCCCTCAATGAGATGTAACAATCTGATTTAATTTGTGTGAAATCTATTATCTTGAACAAACAAATTAAATTAGAATGGACTATGCATTGCTTTGGGTGGTATTGGGCGGAATTGCTTTACTGCTTTTATTGATCTTACGCTTTAAACTTCCCGCCTTTTTGGCTCTGCTTTTCGCCAGCATAAGTGTAGGTGTATTTGCGAGAATCTCTATCACAGAAATTTTGAACACCCTTCAAGAGGGTATGGGCAATACCTTAGGTTTTATTGCCATAGTGGTGGGACTGGGTACCTTGTTAGGCGGTTTATTAGAACACTCTGGTGGTGCAGAAGCCCTCGCACAACAACTTTTAAAATCATTCGGTGACAAACGTACCGACTGGGCACTGGTTACAGCAGGATTTTTATTGGCCATTCCAGTGTTTTTTGATGTTGCCTTTATTCTTTTAGTTCCCATTGTTTATTCATTGCAACGCAAGACAGGGAAATCAATTTTATTATATGGCTTGCCCTTATTAGCTGGATTAGCCATAACCCATGCTTTTATTCCCCCTACCCCTGGACCAGTTGCCGTGGCAGAAATTTTATCGGCTAATCTAGGATGGGTGATCGCTTTTGGGTTTGTTGTGGGATTGCCCACAGCAGCAATAAGTGGGCCTCTTTTCGCTAGAATGATCAGTAAAAAAATCATGGTCAAAGCGCCGGTTATTTCTTCACCAGAAGGACAAAACACGGAAACTCCACCTAGTTTAGGCGTTGTTTTATTAGTTATTGGTCTGCCTCTAGGACTCATTGTTTTGAATACATTATTTACTTCTTTTGCTATAACCCCAACTTTACCTTTGTTCATAGGGGAAACTTTAGGCCTCATTGGACATCCCTTTGGGGCTTTATTAATTGCGAATTTGGTGGCTTGGTATATGTTAGGTAAAAAGCGAGGGGTGTCTTCTGCTGCCCTTAATCAACTGGCGAACCGTTCCATGGCCCCGGCCGGTCTTATTATTTTATTAACTGGTGCTGGGGGAACTTTTAAGCAGATGTTAATTACCACCAATGCTGGGAAGATGCTTGCAGAGGTTTTTGCAGCACAAGGATTCCCCTTGATATTATTCGCTTTTCTAGCGGCAGTAAGTATTCGTTTATTACAGGGTTCTGCCACTGTAGCTATGATCACTGCCGCTGGACTGACCGCCCCTTTATTAAATGAAGCTTTAACAGCTCCGCAAAAGGCTTTAATTGTTCTTGCCATCGCTGCAGGATCCTCCATAATGTCTCATGTCAACGATAGCGGATTTTGGCTAGTGAGTGAGTATTTAGGCCTAACAGAAAAAGAAACTTTTCGTTCCTGGTCTATCATGACCCTACTAATTGCCCTAGTGGGTTTTGCTAGTATTAGCCTCTTATGGTTATTGGTTTAATCTGCTAGAAGAGAGAGTTCAAACCAGCGCTTTGTTTTTTCTTCTATGGTCGTTGTCAATGTATTCAGTTCAATGGAGAGCGTTGTGATTTTTTCTGGGGTAATGTCTTCTGAGCTAAATCGACTTTCTATTGTAGCTTTTTCTTCTTCTAAATGAGCGATGTCTCTTTCAAGGCGTTTAAATTCTTTTTGCTCGTTATAGGATAAACTACTTGTCTTTGCTTTGGGGTTTTTCCAAACGCCTTTGCCTTTCGTCTCTTTTGCTTTTTCTTCTCTGGGCTGACTATCCTCATAACTTCTAAAATCAGAGTAATTTCCTGGGAAATCATCGATTTGCCCCGCTCCGCGGAAAACAAATAAGTGATCGACGATTTTATCCATGAAATAGCGGTCGTGGGATACAACGATTAAGCAGCCTGGAAAATCCAGTAGGAAACTTTCTAGTACATTTAGGGTGATAATATCAAGGTCGTTTGTAGGCTCGTCAAGAATAAGGAAGTTGGGATTTTGAATTAGAACCGTACACAAATAAAGGCGTTTTCTTTCTCCTCCACTGAGTTTTTCGACAAAGTCATACTGCTTTTTACGGTCAAAAAGAAAACGTTCTAAGAGTTGTTGTGCAGAGATTTTTCGACCCTTTTTAAGGGGGATGAATTCACCAAATTCTCGAATTAATTCAATGACCTTCTGACCTTCTTTTATCTCAATCCCCCCTTGGGTATAATAACCAAATTTGACCGTTTCTCCCCACACAATCTTTCCACTATCTACTTTATCTGTTCCTGTGAGTAGGTTGAGGAAAGTTGATTTTCCTGTCCCGTTTTTACCAATAATCCCAATGCGATCATTGCGTTGAAAGTTGTAGTCAAATTTGTTTAAGATGACTTTGTCTCCATAAGCTTTTGTTACGGCATGCATTTCAATCATCTTAGTCCCCAGGCGTTCCATGTTGATTTCTAATTGGACTTCGTGTTCTTGACGTCGCTGGTGCGCTTTTGCTTTAATGACTTTAAAGTCTTCTATACGAGATTTAGATTTGGTTGTTCGTGCCTTTGGTTGACGTTGCATCCACTCAAGTTCTTTTTTAAAGTGTTGTTTATTTTTGTGCGCTTCGGTGGTTTCTTGTACAATTCTTGCATTTCTTTTGTCGAGGTAATAAGAATAGTTGCCTTTATAAGTAAAGAGTTCTCCGTTGTCTAGTTCTACGATTTCATTGCAAATCCGTTCTAAGAAATAACGGTCGTGTGTCACCATTAAGAGTGTGAATTTTTCCTTGGCAAAATAGGCTTCTAGCCATTCTATCATTTCTAGATCAAGGTGGTTAGTGGGCTCATCAAGGATCAATAAATGAGGTTTTTCAAGTAAGGCGATACACAGGGCAATGCGTTTGCGCTGACCCCCAGATAGGCTATCTACTTTTGCTTCTAGCTGATCAAGTTTTAGTTTAAATAAAATTTGCTTGTATTGGGTTTCAAAATCCCAGGCTTGATGTTGGTCCATGGCTTCAAAGGCAGCTTGGTATTCCTCTTCTTCTTCTGGACGCAAAAGGGCTGTTTCATAGCGTTGGATTACTTGGAGGATTTCGTTCCCAGATTGAAGGATACATTCTTCTACCGTGAGTTGTGGGTTTAAGAGGGGTTCTTGCGCCAAAAAAGAAACTCGTATGTCTTTGCGTTTATTTACTTCACCTTGTTCAGGAGAAAGAACACCGGCGATAACCTTTAGTAAGGTAGTCTTACCAGAACCGTTTTTTGCAATTAAGGCGATCTTTTGTCCTTGATTAATACCGAAGGAAATATTTTCTAAGATTGCTTTATCCTGAAAGGTTTTACCAACCCCTTCAACTGAGAGTAGATTCATATGTTATTTAGGACTTTACTTTTTCTCCCTTGATGTTATGCGGAAGATGTTTGTGAGGGTATGGGTGATTTTCAAGGTAACAAAACATTCCTAAATTTTCACCATATTCAAAACGAAAATCAACTTTCTTTTCTACCTGTTTAAAGTCCTTTAGGTAGGCTACATTATTGCCCAGTGCAATATTAGCATCTCGTTGAATATTGACTTCCCTTGTATAGGTATAGACTTTTCCAATACTAGAGATAATGGTTTTAAAGACGAGTTCGAACTCATTATTGTCATAGAAAGCAAGGTTGTCAACAAAACAGCGATTGGGTCCATCTAGCGGGATTTTTCGGCTGAGTTTCGATTTCCCTACCATCGCAGCTTCTGTTTTAACCGAAGTTTGAAAGAGACTAAGTATTAAATATAAAGTGAGTATAAACATGTTTTATTTTTTTTGTTTTAGCAAATGGTCCAGGCTGTATTTCCCTGCTCCAGACAACATAATCACCAATGAAAGGCATAGAAAGAGTGCGGGGAGTTCTGCACCGTTAATTCCGCCTGGGAGTTTTTTACAAACCGCAACAAACATGGTAAAAGCCAGAAGAAAAGCAGCGGGTCTTGTGGTTAAGCCTAGAATGATAAGTAATGCGCCAATCGATTCGGCAAAACTGGCCATAAACCCTAAAGGAATACTAAGGAAATCAAGACCAATTAAATCACTTAAACCACTACCCAGTCCTTTCCAGCGGTCTGTACCTGCGGTGATTTTTCCCCAACCGTGTAAGCTTAGCATGAGATAACCGTTAAAAACCCGTGCGATGAGTAAACTTATATCGTGATATGTTTTTGATGAGTTAAAAAAGAAGAATGGTTTCATGTACAACTTAATTTAAACGAAGAATAAAGGATTAGGGGGTTTGAAGTTTGTCAAAGTCCACTTGATAGATAAAAGGGACATTTACATCTTCTCCTTCAGAACTAATCCAAACACTACCATTGTCTAAAATCTTTGTGCCTTCGACTTGAGCATTTTCAAAAGCGAGGGGGTAGCGTTCAATCTTGACTTCGTCTAGCTTGTCTAAAGAGAATTTTTCTGCTTTAAAAATATACTGGGTATAGTCTGGAAGGTAGCCGGTTAACACTAGTTTTTTGGTTTTATGGTCATAATCGCCGGCTGTGATTAGGGCATTCACGTCAAAAGTCTTTCGCTTAGTTAGTACATATTCTCCTGCTTGTTTAGGAAATACATAAAGTTGTGTTTTATACGACTTTCTGTTTTTAGAAAATAAAAGCAAAGAATCTCCATAGACCATAATGGCTTCTGCGTCGTATTTGTGTTTTTTACGCTTATTGAATTTCTCTTGTCTAGCATAGCTAATTTTGATCGAGTCCACTAAGCTAAAATCATGCTGTACCATGTAAATGGTAAGGTTTTTTCTGTTCCCAAAGTTATTTCCCATATCTGCGATATAGAAAAAATTGCTGTCTTGGGCAATGTCCTCCCAGTCGCGGTTAATAGCACCTTTTATCTTGTGTTTTGTCAAGCCTGTTCCATCTGGATTAATGACGTATAAAGCGGCTTTCCCTCCAGAGTCATTAAAGGTAAGGAATTGATTATTTAAGGTGGCTAGACCAGAAGTTTCTCTAATTTTTCTGGGGAGTTCAATGGCTCCTTCTGGGAGTACTTTTTTATCACATTGAACAAAAAAGAAACCAACTAAAATATAGTATAAAAAAGATCTCATCTATCGTATAGTTTTTCCGGCTCAAAGTACAAAGAATATTGAAGAATGTTTAAAAAGATATCTTTAAACCGCCAGAATGATAGTCAAGTGCGATTTTTTTTGTCTTGTACAATGTCTAGGGCTTCTTGGGGCTTTTTTTTAGACCCTTTTGTGATCAATAATCCCGCAGTGACAAGCCCAGCTCCAGTACCTATATTACCCATTTGTGCGGCTTACTGAGGGAAATACTCCAGAATAATGATTCAATAAAACCACTCCAAAAGTGCTTACCACAAATCCACCAATAATCTTTAAGCAGTAGTGATTAAGTGTTTTTTGAGTGTATGGATACACGCGTACTTGTTTATGTTAAGGAAGTTATTCCTGAAAAAGAATCCACATAGGCGAGGTTTGCTTGCTATAACATAGACCGCACGCCAAGAGGCAAAGTAGGAAGGTGAGACGTAACATGTTTGAAATTTAGGTATTTTAAAGATATAAAAAAATGTACATTCGTTTGGTTATGGATAATCAATTCGTTTTAGACCCAGATATTTATGTTTATGCCCAAGACTGTCCCAAAGGGGTGATACCTCTAGCACAGTTTTATGAAAAGGAGGGTTTCTCTTATGTAATTCCTCAAGTAAAAGCGAAGGGACTGTCTTCTACTTTTCCTTGTCGTTGTATTCAGCTTGAAGTAACTACTGCTCTAGATGCGGTGGGGATCACGGCAAAAGTATCGGGGATTTTAGCAGCAGCGAATATTCCCTGTAATGCAATTGCGGCTTATCATCACGATTATTTCTTAGTGCCCTTAGCCCTAGGGGAGAAGGCTCTTGAATTACTCAAATCGAGGCTTTCTCAAGACTAAAAATTCTGTTAAATTTTAAAATGCAACTTTGGGAGAACTTAAGCAAAGAGAAAATTCCCTACCTTTGATATTAGGAGCAAAGAAGGTGTTATGACCGAATCTAATCAACGTATTGCCCAACTCGAGCAAAATATAGTGCTATTGTTAAATAAATTAAAAGACAACCACTATGCACTCGAAACTCTTCGTCAACAGCTAGAAGACAATCAATCTAAGCTCAAGACAATCGAAGAAGAGAAGCAAGCGTTCAAAAAAGAAAACGATTCATTGACCATGGCAAATTCCTTGCTCGGCAGTAAAGAAAGTAATGCGACAACCAAACATAAAATCAATGCGCTAATCCAACAAGTCGATACTTGTATCGATCAGTTACAGCAGCTAGCATAGAGAATAGTATGAGTGAATTGCTAAAAATAAAATTGACTATTGCAGATAGAGTTTATCCTTTATCTGTAGCTCCAGAACAGGAGGAAGCCTTACGTGCTTCGGCCAAAAAGATTGAAGCGATGATCAAACAGTTGGAACAAAACTATGCGGTGCGCGACAAGCAAGACGTCTTGGCCATGTGTGCGTTACAATATGCAACACAAGTGGAGCAAAACCGCCAAAATGAAAAAGAAAGTACCGCTATGGATACTGCTACCCTCGACCATCTTAATCAAATGATCGAAGAGCACATGGCTACTTTCTGATGCGTTCTTTAATATAGATACACTTACTGCCTGTATTGGTTTACTTTTTTGATAAACTCAACGAACTTTTTTTAAAAGAGGTGAGTCCATATGGTAAAAGCACGCTGTCTTGAACAGATCCTTGATCCATAGGTTAGCCACAATCCTGTTATTATGGAGTTTATACAAATCCTAAACCGATGCAGGCTTTTTTGATTTAATTATAACAGCAATGACAACAACAATACTCATTATAGGGGCAGCAGTTGGCGGTGGATTACTTGGCGTTATCGCCATGCAAATCGCACAACGCACCAAAGCAGGAAACCGTATCAAGAAAAGCGAGCAACAGGCGAAGCGCATCATTAAAAAAGCACATCAAGAGTCAGACAGAATAAAGAAAGATAAAATGCTTCAAGCAAAAGAGCGTTTTATCGAATTAAAGGCAGAACACGAAAAGGTTATCTTTAACCGAGAAAAGAAAATTAGCGAAATTGAAAAACGCGCCCGTGAAAAAGAGAATTCCCTTAACAAAGAATTGTCTAAAACTAAAAACATTAATGAGCGTTTAGAACAAAAGGCCAATAATTTTGATCAGCGTATTCAAAACATTGATCGCAAAAGAGAAGAATTAGACAAGGCAGAAAAGCGTTATCAAGATCAACTTGAAGTGGTGTCTGGTTTAAGTACAGAAGACGCCAAAAAAGAATTAATCGCTTCGCTTGAAGATAGTGCAAGAACAGAAGCCATGTCCTTTATTCAAAAATCGATTGAAGAAGCTAAACTCTCTGCAGAGCAAGAAGCAAAGAAAATTATTATTAATACCATCCAGCGCATTGGAACAGAAGAAGCGGTAGAAAACTGTGTTTCTGTTTTTAATATCGATTCAGACGACGTCAAAGGACGTATCATTGGTAGAGAAGGACGTAATATTCGTGCCATAGAGGCGGCAACTGGAGTTGAAATCATTGTCGATGATACACCAGAAGCCATTATTCTTTCGTGTTTTGACTCTGTTAGAAGAGAGATCGCCCGCCTATCCCTTCACCGTTTAGTGACAGATGGTCGTATTCACCCTGCACGTATTGAAGAGGTGGTAAAGAAAACGACTAAGCAGATAGAAAACGAAATTATTGAAGTAGGAAAACGTACGGTAATTGATCTAGGGATTCACGGTTTAAGCCCAGAATTAATCAAAATGGTAGGACGTATGAAATACCGTTCTTCATATGGGCAAAACTTATTGCAACACTCTAGAGAAGTAGCCAAGCTGTGCGGTGTAATGGCATCAGAATTAGGAATTAATCCAAAACTCGCCAAGCGTGCTGGATTATTGCATGATATAGGAAAAGTACCCGAAGAAGAGACAGAAGTACCTCACGCTATCTTAGGGATGCAATGGGCAGAGAAGCATGGTGAAAAGCCAGAGGTATGCAATGCCATTGGGGCGCACCACGATGAAATTGAAATGACTTCACTTTTATCGCCTATTGTTCAAGTTTGTGACGCTATATCAGGTGCTCGTCCTGGAGCACGCAGACAAGTTTTAGATAGTTATATCCAGCGTTTAAAAGACCTTGAAAAAATTGCCTATGATTTTAATGGAGTGAGTAAAGCTTATGCGATACAAGCAGGACGTGAACTTCGTGTTATTGTAGAAAGCGAGAAGGTGTCTGATAACAATGCATCAGAATTATCTTTCCAGATTTCTCAAAAGATACAAACAGATATGACCTATCCTGGACAAGTAAAAGTTACGGTGATTAGAGAAACACGTGCCGTCAATGTGGCTAAATAAATTAGGCCATCAATACATTGTAAAGCACTCCCGCAATAAGGGCTCCTGTTAAGGGGCCCAAGATTGGGATCCAGCTATAACTCCAGTCGGTTTTTTTATTCTTTCTAGGGAGTAATTGATAAACCAGTCGCGGTCCAAAATCCCTTGCAGGATTAATAGCATACCCCGTTGTTCCCCCTAATGCCATTCCAATGACCCATACAAGTAAGCCTACAGGTAGTGCCTCTAGTGAGCCAATCCCAAAGTTTTCAGTCGCCATCCCGTCAATTTTTATAGAGGGAGAAGCAATAAAAAATATCCCAAAAATCAATACAAAGGTACCTAAGGCTTCACTAAAGAAATTATTTTTAAAATTTCGAATCGCAGGAGCGGTACAAAAGGTTCCTCTTATAGCGTCTTCATCTTCTGTAATGCGATAATGATCGATATAGAGCAGGTAGTTTAACCAACTCCCCAGCATGGCACCTATCACTTGTGCAACGATATAGAGGGGAACTAAATTCCATGCAAATTTGCCAGTTACCGCAAGACCTATAGTGACGGCTGGATTTAGATGCCCTCCACTAAATTGTCCGGTGATATAAGCCCCTACAAATACAGCAAAGCCCCAGGCGGTAGTGATTAAGACAAGGGCGCTTTGCCCTTCTCCATAGGTTTTTTTTAAACTTACATTTGCGACTACACCGCCGCCTAGTAATATTAAAAGTGCTGTACCGATAATTTCGGCGATAAATGGCGTCATCATGATAATAGATAATTTTGTGCTATAGCGATAAATTCTTTGAGTTGCTGGTCGATCCAGTCTTGGTCGTGACCTGCCTCCTTTGCGATGATTTGTGCCACTTTTGGCGCAAGCGCCAAAGAAGCTTCGGCATTAAGGAATAATGCCCTTGAGCGGCGGGCTAAAATATCTTCTACTGTCATGGCCATCTCTTCTCGAACCGCCCAGCTAATTTGATTTTTAGTCAAGTGTAGTTGATCACTTAGGGATTCATTCCCAGCTTCATCCAGTTTGTGTATTTTTTCAATATCTGTCCCATAGACGTGCAAGGGATTTGACCAGTCTGAATTATAATCATAGCCATGAATAGGTAAGCTATGCGAAATGCAGGCTCTTTCTGGTAAACCTCCTACAGATTGTGCTGTGTTGATTAAATCTTCAGACATCTTGCGGTAGGTAGTCCATTTCCCGCCTAAAATACTCACTAAACCAGAGGTGCTTACTGTGACCTTGTGGTGACGTGAAATTTCTTTGGTAGCACTGCTGTTGTCTTCTGGAGCGGCCAGTGGTCTTAATCCAGAGAAAACACTTTTTACATCTGCGCGAGTAGGAGGGGTGGTCATATAGGCCCCAGCATTTTCTAAAATAAAGTCTATTTCTTCTTCTAATGCAATGGGTTCTTCTAGGGTTTGTTCGATTAGTGTATCAGTGGTTCCCACCACGACATAATCATTCCAGGGTACTGCAAAAAGGACTCGCCCATCTGTAGTGTGGGGGACCATAATCGCATGGGGTCCGTTTAAAAAAGATTTGTCTAAGACGATATGTACACCTTGACTAGGAACAATTAGTTTGCGGCTTCCGGGTTGATCCATTTGAATAATTTGATCTGAAAAAACACCAGTGGCATTGATCACTACTTTTGCCGAGATGCTAAATTCTTCTCCACTAAACTCATCTTGAGTAGTAACGCCAGTAATCATGTCCCCCTCTTTTATAAGACTAGTTACTCCGCAATAGTTGATAAGACTTGCTCCGTGATTTTCTGCCGTTTGGGCTAAGCTAATCGCCATGCGAGTATCATCAAATTGCCCGTCGTGATAAATCACCCCACCTCTTAATCCTTTCTTTTTGACATTCGGAATTAAATCAATGGTCTCTTGACGGTCTAAAAGGGTAGAGGGACCAAGTCCTAAATTCCCCGCCATCATGTCATAGATTTTTAGTCCAATACCATAAAAGGGACTGTTCCACCAGTCATAAGAGGGGATCACAAAGCTGAGGTCTTGAACAAGATGCGGAGCATTTTTTCGCATAATACCGCGCTCTTTTAAGGCTTCAATAACCAGGGAGATATCTCCATTTTGTAAATAACGTACACCGCCATGAACTAATTTGGTGCTTCGAGATGAGGTGCCTTTAGCAAAATCATTTTTTTCTAACAAAAGGGTGCGGTACCCCCTGCTGGCAGCATCAACAGCTGCCCCAAGACCAGAAGCTCCTCCTCCAATAATGATAATGTCCCAAGGTTTTTTCTTGTTCTTTACTTTTTTTAGATGACTGTTTCTATTCATTATTCTTTAATACTTTTGGGATACGTTTATTCCAAAGTGATAATATACGCTCTGTATGTGGGTTGTCTTGGGGACTAAATGTTTTATTTTCTTCCCAGATGGATTTTAATTCGTTTTCGTCTTTCCATAAACCAACGGCTAGCCCCGCTAAAAAGGCTGCTCCCAGTGCAGTGGTTTCTGTGGTATTAGGACGAACAACTTGTTTTTGGAGTAAATCGGCTTGAATTTGCATTAAGAGGTCGTTAGCTGTCGCACCACCATCAACTTTCAGAGCAGAGAATTCTACTTGAGCATCTTTTTGCATTTCAATGATAATGTCTCTAGATCGAAGTGCAATTGCCTCCAGTGCAGCACGGGCAATATGTCCTTTTTCTGTTCCTCTAGTAATCCCCATAATGGCTCCTGTCGCCCCTGGATCCCAATAAGGAGCTCCTAAACCAGATAATGCAGGAACAAAGGTAACTCCGCCATTGTGTTCTACTGTCTTAGCGAGGGCTTCCACTTCTGGAGCCGAATCGATTATTTGTAGTTGATCTCTTAACCATTGAATCAATGCCCCAGCAATAAAAACACTCCCTTCTAATGCATAGATTATTTTTCCGTTTCGTTGCCACCCAATGGTGGTGAGCATTTTATTGTTTGAAACTACTGCTTTTTCACCTGTATTCATAATGCAGAAACAACCGGTTCCGTAGGTGTTTTTTACATCCCCTGGTTCAACACAAAGTTGTCCAAAAAGGGCAGCTTGTTGGTCTCCAGCAATTCCGCTAATGGGGAGGCTGACGCCTAAAACCTCTATGGCGGTTTCTCCAACTTTTTCTGAAGAGCTTACTACAGTTGGTAGCAGGCACTCAGGAATATTTAATAGTGATAATAATTCTTTGTCCCAGCAAAGATCATGGATGTTGTAAATTAATGTTCTACTGGCGTTCGTTACATCTGTGGTGTAAACTTTTCCATTAGTTAGTTTCCAGATTAACCAAGAATCTACTGTCCCGAAGGCTAACTCGCCAGCCTCGGCTTTTTGACGAATAGTAGGGTCGCTATCTAAAATCCATTTGATTTTAGTGCCAGAAAAATAAGCATCTAAGACCAATCCAGTTTTGTTTAAAAAAATTGGAGCATGATCACTTAAATCATCACAAATACTTGCAGTTCTTCTATCTTGCCACACAATGGCATTGTGAACTGGTTCTCCTGTTTTTCGATCCCATATAATAGTGGTTTCCCTTTGGTTAGTAATTCCTAAAGCTACTATTTCAGTAGGGTTAATGTCTTTTGATGCTAAGACTTCTTTAACAGCTTTAAGTTGAGTTTCCCAAATTTCATTTGCATTGTGTTCTACCCAACTTTCTTGCGGGAAATATTGTGGGAATTCATGTTGTGCAATGGCTTTTTGTTGTCCGTTTTTGTCAAAAATAATGGCGCGGGAACTCGTTGTTCCAGCATCTATGGCTAAAATGTATTTCATGAATTTGTAAATGCTTTAACAGCGATGTTTTTATTTGTGTTGTTTTGGTAATGCATATAGGTGAACCCTTTGTGAATACATCTTGCTCCGATATTTCCAGCTTTATCAAGTGCGATATAGGCTACTTGAAAATTAGGTGTTCCTTGTTGTTTTTTTACAATCCGTTCTATGGCTTCATCACAGGCTTCTTGTGGAGTTTTTCCTTGTCGCATTAATTCGACAATAAGAAAACTCCCTACCGTTTTGACCACCTCTTCACCCATGCCTGTGGCTACCGCTCCTCCCACTTCGTTATCAATATAAAGTCCAGAACCGATGATAGGGGAATCTCCAATTCGCCCTTTCATTTTATAAGCTAAACCACTAGTGCTACACGCTCCGCTAATATTTCCCTTTTTATCTCGACACAGTATCCCAATGGTATCATGGTTTTCTATATTGATAATAGGTTGATATTTTTCTGTTTCTTTCCATTGCTCCCATGCTTTTTTCGCCCTCGGCGTAAGCAGGGGATTGCTGGGGTAGTTTTGTTCTCTTGCAAACATTTCAGCTCCTTTACCCGAGAGCATTATGTGGGGTGTTTTTGTCATTACATCTTTTGCAAGTGCCGCAACATGAACAACATTTTCAACCGCTAATACTGCACCGCAATTTCCTTGATGATCCATCACACAAGCGTCTAGGCTTACTTGTCCATCTCTATCTGGCGCTCCACCTAAACCCACCGTACTATTCGCTGGATTTTCTTCTTCCACTTGCGCGGCAAGTATGGCAGCATTGAGCGCATTGTCTCCCTTCAATAAGGCCTTTCCTGCAGTGGCATTAGCTTGCTCAAAATTCCAAGTACAAATAGCAATAGGATCATTTGTGATAGTAGAATCATTTTTTTGATACGCAAAACCTTTTTTAGGGAACAAGGTAGGGGCTGCTCCCGCCAAAGTAACTTTGTGAATAAAAGATCTACGTTTCATAATCACCAATGTATTAAAATCTACTTATCTTTCCTAAAATACTTTTAATCTAAATTTCTCTGCTATTATTCGATGAAAATAGAAGTATGTATTAATCGGCTAGAAGATATAGCACTTCTTCAACCCCTTGCGGTTGATCGTATTGAGTTGTGTGTTGAATTAGCTTGTGGTGGATTAACACCATCCCTTGCCATGGTCGAGCAAGCTTTAGCCATTAGTACCCTCCCAATTCACGTTTTAGTGCGATCAAGAAGTGGTCATTTTAATTATTCCGAAGCAACACTTTTTGAAATGAAAAGTACCATAGAGCAACTACAAGATTTAGGTGTAGCTGGAATTGTCACAGGGGCCTTGACTCCAGAAAAAAAACTTCCTTTAGCGGTTTTGAAAAGTTTCCGTTCCATTGTATCTAAAGGAGAACTTTATTTTCATCGCGCTTTTGATGAGGTGAATACTCCAGAAATGGCCCTAGAAGAGTTGATTTCTTTAGGTTATGATGGTGTCTTGACCTCAGGACAAGAAAATACTGCTCCAGCGGGTATTCAAGCATTGAAGCAATGGAAAACTCAAGCCAATGAGAAAATGGTTATTTTGCCTGGTGGAGGAATTAATGCTGATAATTGTTTACAGTTTAAAACCCTAGGTTTCGAATGGGTGCACTTGTCTGCTAAAAAAAGGCTAATTGATGATCCTAGTTCACTTTTTACTGCCCCACAATACAGTTTAGATGTCAAAGCTTTAAATGAGGTTTCCACTTTGCTTAAGCCTTGATTTTATCATTCCAGTCTTTATTATAGTTAAAGAAAAAATTGGCCCAAATAATTTTAGCCATTACGTTCATTAATGGGGCTGTAATAATCACTGTTCCTACCTCCATCCCAAAAGTTCGGACAAAAGAAAAGGTTTCAAAAAGAAGTAAATTGAGTACAATTACCACAACCATTATCGCTACTCCCAATGCATAGGCAACATACATTGGGCCGTAATAGAAACTGGGTTCTACATGATAGTTTAATTGGCAATTAGGGCAAGTCTTACGCACTTTAGTAAAAGCAGAAAAGTCATAAATTTTGCGTTCAAGAAAGGCTCCCTCGTGGCATTGGGGACATTTAGATTTTAGGATACTGCATAGTTTATTTCCCTTTGAAATCATTCATTTATTTTTTAACAAATTACTATCTTTTTGTCTAAGATTATATGGATTGATATCAATTTTATATATTGAAACGTAAAACGAATTTATCGATGAAGCAGCTGTATGATTATCAGTTAAAAACAAACAAATCCTTTAGAGAAGCCCATAAAAAATCCATAGAAAATCCTCAAGCTTTTTGGGGTGAAATCGCCTCTACTTTCAAATGGCAGCAACCGTGGGAAGAGGTTTTGAGTTATGATTGGTCTGTTCCAAAGACAGAATGGTTTTTAGGAGGAAAATTAAACATAACCGAGAATTGTTTAGATCGTCATGTTGTGACCCATCCAGACAAAGTTGCTTTGATTTGGGAACCAAACGATCCTAACGATGCGACTGTTCGTTATACCTATAAAGAATTATTGTCGGCGGTATGTCGATTTGCTAATGGCTTAAAAAACCAGGGCATTAAAAAAGGAGATAGGGTTTGTATTTACATGCCCATGGTTCCTGAGCTTTCTATAGCTGTTCTTGCCTGTGCAAGAATCGGTGCGATACATTCTGTTGTTTTTGCAGGTTTTTCTTCTACTGCTCTTGCGGCGAGAATTAACGATGCTGCTTGTGCTTTACTCATTACTTCAGATGGAGCTTTTAGAGGGAATAAAACTGTCCCATTAAAAGATATTGCAGACCAGGCTTTAGCCCAGTGTGAAAGTGTTAAAAAGTGTATTGTTTTCCAGCATACTTTTCAAGAGATCAATTGGGATCCACGAAAAGATATCTGGTGGCATGACTTTATCGAAGGTTTAGCCGACTCTTGTACTCCAGCTATAATGGATGCAGAAGATCCCTTGTTTATTTTATACACTTCTGGATCAACAGGAAAACCAAAAGGAATGGTGCATAGCTGTGGTGGTTATATGGTTTATACCGCCTATACTTTTATGAATGTTTTTCAATATCAACCCGAAGATATTTATTGGTGTACTGCAGATATTGGCTGGATCACTGGCCACAGTTATATGGTATATGGACCTTTAGCTTGTGGCGCAACTTTCTTACACTTTGAGGGGGTACCTTCTTATCCCAAATGGAATCGTTTTTGGGAAATCTGTGAAAAACATAAAGTCACTCAATTTTATACCGCACCCACGGCCATTCGAGCTTTAGCTAAGCATCCCATAAAATTAATTGAAGATTATGATTTGTCTTCTTTAAAAGTTTTAGGTTCTGTAGGAGAGCCTATTAATGAGGAGGCTTGGCATTGGTATGATACCCATGTAGGGCACAATGAAACACCAATAGTGGATACATGGTGGCAAACTGAAACGGGTGGAATTTTAATTTCTTCATTAGCGGGAGTAACTCCACAAAAACCAACCTATGCCACCCTTCCCATGCCCGGTATTCAGGCAGCTTTAGTCGATAATGAAGGGAAAGTCATCATGGAGAATGAAGCTGAAGGTATTTTAACGATTGATTATCCCTGGCCGAGTGTCGCCAGAACGATTTATGGAGATCACGAACGTTATAAGGAGGTGTATTTTTCTGCTTTTGAAGGACGTTATTTCCCTGGAGATGGTGCATTAAGGGATGTAGATGGAAATTACCGCATCACCGGTCGCGTAGATGATGTCGTGATTGTTTCTGGACACAACTTAGGTACTGCACCCATTGAAAATGCCATTAATGCGCATCCTGCCGTAGTCGAAAGTGCCGTGGTGGGTTATCCTCACGATATAAAAGGAAATGCCTTGATGGCCTATGTGATTCTTTATGAGCCAATCGAAGATCATGCAACCCTTATCGCCGAAGTAAGGGAAGAAATCTCAAAACAAATAGGCCCCATCGCTAAACCAGACCGTGTAATGGTTGTTTCTGGTTTACCTAAAACCCGAAGTGGGAAAATTATGCGACGCATACTGCGCAAGTTAGCCGAAAATGAAATAGATCAACTAGGGGATATTTCTACCCTTTTGAATCCTGAAGTTGTTGAGGAAATTATCACTGGATTATCGAAATAATAATACTATGGCCCCTATACCCGTGAGGAAAATAATTAATTTTCTATAGCCCTCATCATTGATTTTTTTGACCAGTTTAACGCCTACAAAAAGACCAAGACCCAAAAAAGGAAAAAACTTTAGACTGGTTTGTACAGAGGTGATGTTTATGGTTTCCCACACCCAGATATGAAAGGGGATTTTGAATAGGTTAATGATAAAGAACACATAAGCAGAGGTTCCTATAAAAACGTTTTTAGGCAAGCGCATGGAAAGGAAGTAAATGTTTGTCACTGCACCGGCTAAATTTCCTATCATAGTTGTAAATCCTGCTAGTATTCCTAAAGAACTTCCAAAACTCCAGTGGATAGGTATAGCTTTTAAAGGTTTTCGTTCCAGATAGAATAACATGGTTGTAGTCAAAAGAATTAAACTGGCCATCCCGGTTTTAAATGTAGTTTCGTCTAATAAATTACCGCCATAGGTACCCATAATCACTCCAACAAACATCCATGGGATAAGGGTGAAGATATATTTCCAGTGAGCGTATTTTTTGTAGTATACTATAGCAAAAATGTCACCCCCAATCAAGAGGGGGAGTAGAATCCCAGTAGAGGCTTTGGCCTCAAAGGCATACACAAAAAGGATCACAATAAAAACAGCAATCCCTTTTACACCAGATTTGGCAATTCCTAAAAGAAAAGCGCCTAAAGCCGCAAAAAGAAAAGTTGGGGAAAGCACTGAATGAGAATGTATTATTTCAAACACAATAATAGTATTTATTCATGGAGTATGCTATCATTTAGCGATATTTGTTCTGAAATACATCCTTTGAAAAAAATCCCACTTTCGATTCGTTATATGTTGTTAAGCACTTTTGCTTTTGCCTTCATGAACGCTTTGATAAAATATCTTATTCATTTCCCCACCTTTGAGTTGGTTTTTTTTTCGCTCTCTAGGCACTTTAGTATTCACTTTTTTCTTATTGCGTTCTAGAAAGATTTCTATTGTACCTAATCAGCCTAAATTTCTTATTTTAAGAGGAGTCATGGGAGTGACTTCCATGTCCCTTTTCTTTTTAGGAATTCATTTTATCCCCATTGGATCTGCGGTGACTATTCGGTATATTGCGCCACTTTTTGGGGCTTTGTTAGCAATTTATTTTCTAAAAGAACGCATCTTTCCATTGCAATGGTTTTTTTATAGTGTAGCATTTTTTGGGTTGGTTTTAATCAAAGGATTTGATACAAAGATTAGTTTATTTGGTGTAGCGATTGTTCTAGGTGCAGCCTTTTTTAGTGCGATTGTATATATTATTATATCTAAAATTGGAAAGCAAGATCACCCTTTATTAGTAGTGCTATTTTTTATGGGAATTGCCACACTTACGGGATTGATCGGCAGCATTAATCATTTTACTCTTCCTAATGGTTATGAATTGTTACTTCTTTTACTTTTAGGTTTTTTTGGACAGTATTATATGACCAAAGCTTTTCAAAATGGAGAGGTAAATACAGTGGCTCCAATCAAATATTCTGAGATAGTTTTTACCCTCAGTTTTGGAGTGTACTGGTTTGGCGAAGTCTATTCCTTGACAAGTCTTATTGGGATTGCTCTAGTGATCATGAGCTTAACTCTAAGCGTGTTGTACAAAGCAAAAAAAGTAAAAGAGTAACAATTAAACTAAAAAATCCCCTCTTTTTAAGCGTTTTTGACGTTATTGCTTTTAAATATTATTCCGTTATAAATTAGTATATTCGTCTAAAGCGTAGTATATGAGTGATTTAAAGTATTTATTTGCCTACACCGTGCCTTTGGCGGCAATTGTTTCTGTATTGTCTAAAGGAGTTTTAACCTTTACTGCCCCCATCTATACCTTTATTTTTATTCCTGTTTTAGAGATAATTTTGGCAGATTTTGATCAAAAATATACTACTTCACAAAAAGAAAATCGCTTGAATAATTTTCTATTTGACCTTCTATTGTACCTAAATATTCCTTTCGTTTTTGGAATTTTAGGTTATGGACTGATCCTTTTATGTACAAAAACTTATACGACAGTAGAATATGTTGGTATCATTTTCTCTATGGGAATACTTTTAGCGACTAACGCGATTAACGTTGCACATGAACTAGGTCATCGAAAGACTCAGTTTGAACGAAGTTTATCTAAGCTTTTATTGATGCCTTGTTTGTACATGCATTTTTACTTAGAACATAATTTTGGGCATCACAAAAATGTAGCGACTCCGCTTGACCCAGCTACTTCTAAATTAAATCAAACTGTTTATCATTTTTGGATTGTATCTGTCTTTCAACAATATCGCAATGCATGGAACATTCAAATTAAACTTCTTCAACAGCAAAATCGCTCTTTCTTTTCAATTAAAAATGATATGTTTTGGTATTCATTAATTCAACCCGCTTATTTGTTTACCATCTATTTTTTCTTGGGAGACTTCGCCCTAGCAGTTGCCATTATCGTGGGGATGATTTCTATCTTGTTCTTAGAAACCATTAATTATATTGAGCATTATGGTCTTCAACGCAAAAAGCTTCCTTCTGGTAGATATGAAAGAGTTCAGCCACATCATTCCTGGAACTCAAATCATTATATTGGGCGTATTGTTCTTTATGAATTAACCCGCCATAGCGATCATCATTTTAAAGCCTCTAAGAAATATCAGGTGCTAGAGAATATTACCGATAGTCCACAACTGCCCTTTGGTTATCCATCTTCCATCTTATTGGCATTTGTTCCACCAATATGGTTCAGATTAATGAATCCACGTGTACCAAAAGAACAAATCGATTTCGCTAAAATATAATTAAATTTTAGTTTAATTATTTTTGAATAATTGCTTGTATTGAATTTTTATATCTTAATTTTAGCAATAGGATTAAGTTGGACAGGTTCTTAAATCTATTGATAAAGAGCATTGGTTTTGACCTATTATTTAAGCTAAATTAAATGAATTTTTCCCTTTCAGAAGAGCATAAAATGATTCAAGCTGCTGCCCGAGACTTTGCCCAAAAAGCAAAAGACGGCGTTGTCGAGCGAGATACTCACATGACTTATCCCATAGATTTAGTCAAAGAGATGGGTGAACTAGGATTTATGGGAATTATGACCTCTCCCGACTATGGCGGAAGCGGAATGGATACCCTGTCTTATGTGCTTGCCATGGAAGAAATTTCAAAGATCGATGCGAGTGCATCTGTCATCATGAGTGCGCACAACTCTCTAGCCCTCTATGGTATTGAGCAGTTCGGATCAGAACTGCTAAAAGAAAAATATTTAGTTTCTTTAGCCAGCGGAAAAGCCATTGGTTGCTTTTGTTTGTCAGAACCAGAGGCAGGAAGTGACGCTACTAGCCAAAAAACAACTGCCATCGACAAGGGAGACCATTATGTATTAAATGGAATCAAGAATTGGATCACAAATGGTGGAAAAGCAGATTATCATGTCGTCATAGCACAAACCGATCGCGAAAAAGGACATAGAGGGATTAACGCATTTGTAGTAGAAAAAAATTGGGAAGGAGTAGAAATAGGTGTAAAAGAAGATAAACTAGGTATTCGATCTTCAGATACTCATTCAATTATCTATACTGACGTAAAAGTGCCAAAAGAAAATCGACTTGGTGAAAATGGATTTGGCTTTAAATTCGCTATGAAGACCCTTGAGGGTGGCCGAATAGGGATTGCTGCGCAAGCCCTGGGAATCGCAGCTGGGGCCTATGAATTAGCTGTACAATATGCACTAATAAGAAAAGCCTTTGCCAAGCCTCTTATCGAGCATCAAGGCGTCGCATTTAAGCTCGCAGAAATGGCCATGGAAATAGAATCGGCAAGAATGCTTGTTTATCGTGCAGCGGTGTTAAAAGACGAGGGAAAGCCCTATGGCTATGCCAGTGCAATGGCAAAGTTAAAAGCTTCAGAGGTCGCCATGCAAGTTACCGTCGAGGCAGTACAAGTACACGGTGGAAATGGTTATGTCAAAGAATATCACGTAGAGCGATTAATGCGTGATGCAAAAATCACTCAGATTTACGAAGGAACTTCAGAAATTCAAAAAATCGTTCTCTCAAGACATATAGGAAAAGGGGAGTTACAACTACCACTTTAGTTTGTTTCGTAGACTTTCTTTTGATTTTAAATGTTTAAATTAATACATGGAAAAATCCTTTTTTAGTGAATTTTCATCTCTTTCTGTCTCAGATCAGTTAGTGAAAATCCACCATGACCTTGGTGGAGAAAAAGGCTATAATGATTTAATTTGGAATGCTCCAGAAGGGATAGAGGTACATCCCATATATCCTTTAAAAGAATCTGAAATTGAAAGGGGTACGTTAAATAAAGTGCAATCCTGGAAAATAACGCAATACCTTTCCTTTGAAAAGGAAAAAGAAGTGTTTTTGGAGCGTGTTCAAAATGCTCTTAGCCATGGGGTAGAAGCCTTTTATCTTGAACTATGTTCTCCGTGTGATTTTATAGAAACCCTATTGACCCTCTTTCAAAATAGGGTAGATAAAGCTTTCTTTATTTTTAGGTATTTACCAAAAAAAGATGAGATCGAATTTCTTCAAGGCTTGGTTGGTGGTGTTATCTGTTATGATTTTCAAGCAGAAGGCTTATGTCGAGGTGGCTGGCCAGCATCTTATGCTTCATCAAAGCAACAATGGTACTCACTGTTCAATCAATATAAGTTAATTAATTTGTATGTCAATGGATCCATTTATGCTAATGCTGGAGCTGATATATCTCAGCAACTTGCTTTTATCCTTTTACACCTTAATGAGTATTTAAATACACTTTCCCAAAACAAACAAAAAGCACCAATTGATGTACTGGTGCAATTTGCCTTTGGGAGTAATTATTTTTTTGAAATTGCTAAATCTCATGCCTTTAAAATACTGGCAGAAAAACTCTTTGAGCCTTACGATTTTAAAGTAAACTTAAACCTCTTAGGAGAACCCTTGCAACGCAATAAATGTACAATGGATTACAATGTAAACTTATTGCGAACAACTACAGAGATGATGTCGGCTGTTTTAGGAGAGGTTGATTATGTAATGAATCATCCTTATGACCTACGATTTAATCCCCCAAGTGACTTTGCCGATCGTATGGCCAGAAATCAATTATTACTTCTAAAACACGAAAGTGGTTTTAACCAATGTTCTTCCCCAGTCGGAGGTACGCATTATATTGCTGCGCTTATTAAGGAATTAAGTGCTCAATCTTGGACACATTTTTTAGCACAAGAAGCTAAGGGAGGATGGGAAAAGGTCGTACAGAGTAATCGTTTGCAAAAGTCTATTTTTGTGGTAGCTGCGGCCGAAAAAGCTCGTTTGCGTTTTGGAGAGCAAGTCTTAGTTGGTGCAACAAAGTATCAAGACTCAACGACCCTTAATGCTGTTGCAAAAGTGACAGCCTCATTACAGCAATACACAGATTTCACTCCATTAACCATTCAATATTTACAAGAGTAAATGGAAGATCGTAAAACATTTGGTCCTTTATCTTCCGCTTCTACTGCTAAATCGCAAGAGAAGAAAAAGCAATCTATTAATTATCCACAAGAGGTTTTTGGGGCAGGGGTTCCGCCTTATCTTCGTGGTCCCTATTCGACCATGTATGCAAAACGCCCATGGACCATAAGACAATATGCAGGTTTTTCCACGGCAGAAGAAAGCAATGCTTTCTACCGCAGAAATCTTGCAATGGGGCAAAAGGGGCTTTCCATTGCATTCGACTTACCTACCCATCGCGGCTATGACAGTGATCATCCGCGCGTAATTGGCGATGTAGGAAAGGCTGGGGTAGCCATTGATACCGTTGAAGATATGAAGCGATTGTTCGATCAAATCCCTTTAGATAAAATATCTGTTTCTATGACCATGAATGGCGCTGTCCTCCCCATAATGGCATTTTATATTGTCGCAGCAGAAGAGCAAGGTGTTGCCCTCGATAGTCTTACTGGTACGATACAGAACGACATTCTGAAAGAGTTTATGGTGCGTAACACCTTTATCTATACCCCTGTAGCTTCTATGAAAATTGTGGCTGATATTTTTCAATACACTGCGCAGTTTATGCCAAAATTTAACAGTATTAGTATATCTGGTTATCATATGCATGAGGCAGGAGCATCGACCGCTTTAGAATTAGCCTATACCCTAGCAGATGGCTGGGAATATCTTCGAACCGGCATTGGAGTAGGGCTAGACATAGATGATTTTGCCCCTAGATTATCTTTTTTCTGGGGAATCGGGATGAAGCATTTCGATGAAATCGCTAAACTGAGAGCTGCAAGGGTTTTATGGGCAAAAATCGTTCATCAATTTAACCCAAAAAACCCTAAATCTTTGGCACTACGTACCCATAGTCAAACCAGTGGGTGGAGTTTGACCGCCCAAGATCCTTTTAACAATGTGGCCAGAACTTCGATTGAAGCCATGGCAGCTGTTTTTGGAGGAACACAAAGCTTACACACCAATGCCCTTGATGAAGCTATTGCTTTACCCACAGATTTTTCTGCAAGAATTGCTCGAAACACGCAGTTGTTTCTTCAAGAAGAAACGCAAATTAAAAGAGTAGTTGATCCTTGGGGGGGAAGTCATTATGTGGAAAAATTGACACATGACTTAATAGAAGAGGCCTGGGAGTTAATTCATGAAATCGAAACTTTAGGCGGGATGACAAAAGCCATTGAAGTTGGAATTCCTAAAATGCGTATTGAAGAAGACGCTGCAATAAGACAAGCAAAAATTGACAGCCAAGAAGAAATCATTGTAGGGGTTAATCAATTTATAGCAAAAGAAGAAGAAGCCATAGAGACACTGGAAGTAGATAACCTTAGTGTACTTGAACACCAAAGTCAGCAGCTCAACCATATTAAACATCACAGAGCGGGGGCTTTGGTAAAAAAATCATTAGAAAATATTACTCAAGCTGCTCAAGCGCGAAATGAAAATAAAACAATTGAAAATCTCTTGGCCTTATGTGTTAACGCAGCTCGAGTAAGGGCCACGCTAGGGGAGATCAGCACCGCTCTAGAAACTGCCTTTGGACGCTTCCAACCAAAATCTCATACCTTTACAGGTGTATATGCAAAAGCAGTGAACAACGATAAAGACTTTTTAGCGGCTAAGGCATTGAGTGATCAATTTGCTCAAAAACATGGTCGTCGTCCCAGAATTATGATTGCTAAAATGGGACAAGATGGCCATGATCGAGGGGCAAAAATAATTGCAACAAGCTATGCTGACATAGGATTTGATGTCGATTTAGGTCCTCTTTTTCAAACCCCAGAGGAAGCGGCAAAACAAGCAGTAGAAAATGATGTGCATATTTTAGGAATTTCCTCTCTTGCCGCTGGACATACTACCTTAGTTCCAGCAGTAATGCAAGCACTTGAAGCCTATGGAAGACAAGATATTAAGGTTGTTGTGGGTGGGGTGATCCCTCAAAAGGATCATCCTTTTTTGAAGGCGCAAGGGGTAGTTGGGATTTATGGTCCTGGAACAAAATTAAGTATAGCTGCGAAAGAGCTCTTAAACGCCCTGATTACTTCTTTGTGAAAATTTTAGCACAAGTAAATTAAAGTAGAAGTCAATAGTAATTTAAAAACGTAAAAATTAGGTGAACCATAATTTATATATGCTGAAATTGGTATCGTTAAAACTGGCAAAATAAAAGTAATGTAAATCAATGGATTAAGAATAGCTTTTTTCATTGCTTTAAAAGTTTTTAAATAACTAATGTTATTAAGCGTTCCTATTCCAGGTTTTACTGCATTTGTACATGTAAAAAATATACCAGACATTATTCCAGTAGAAATGATGGCTACAATGATTTTTGTGTTTTTCATATAATTACAAAAATAAAAAACGGTTAACCATATAATAGTATAACCGTTTTATTTTTTTAGTAGCGAGAGGGAGACTTGAACTCCCGACCTCCGGGTTATGAATCCGACGCTCTAACCGGCTGAGCTACCTCGCCATTTCGACGGTGGCAAATATAAAAAAAATGCATAGATTCGTTATGTTTTTCCCCTTAAAAAATCCTAATTTCTTGAAGCATGTTTCTATTTTTTCAATATATTGCCCTTCTAACATTTATTTATGTCATCTAAAGTAGCCTTTTCACTAGAAATTGATTTTCAAGCATCCCCTCAGCTGTTGTTTCAATACTTATCTACTCCTTCTGGTTTATCAGAGTGGTTTGCAGATAATGTCAACTCCAGAGGCGAAGATTTTACCTTTATCTGGGACGATAGCGAAGAATATGCAAAGCTTTTGCAAAAGAAGACAAATGAGAAGGTGCGTTTTCGTTGGATGAACGATGAAAAAGATCAAGACTACTATCATTTTGAATTTAAAATAGTGGTTGATGAAATCACTAAAGACGTCTCTTTGATCGTCTCTGATTTTGCCGATGAGGATGAATTAGAGGAAGCCAAAATGCTCTGGGAAAATCTTATCGGTAGTTTAAAACAAGTTCTAGGCGCCACTTAAATCTATGTATTCATTTCAAGGTCAAAATTACACTTCTTTAAAGGAGGTGCCTGATGAAATTTTAGCTGCTTTTATCCAAAACAATGTACTAACAGAGACCATTGCGGTACAGCATAACAAAATCTTATTTTGGGAAGAGCACTATTTACGACTAATGGCATCGATGCGTATTTTACGTATGGAAATTCCTTTATCATTTACTTTAGAACGCCTTTCAGAAAAGATTACAGTATTGACAACAAGTCTTTCAAAAGAAGCCTTTAATGGTCGTGCATGTCTCAATGTTGTCAAAATGGCCCACCCCACCCCAGATCAAGCTATTCCACCAACGGCTTATTCAATTACCGCAATTCCTGCTACTCAAGGGGAAGATACGCTAATGTTTAATAGAACTATCCAGCCAATTGATTTATATAAAGATCATTATTTGTCAACGGGTCTTTATACCTCACTAGAAAGTGCCGCTCAACAATGGCGCAATATGGCCTGGACTTATGTGCACGAAAATGATTATTGTGATGGCATTCTTCTTAATACAGATAAATATTTGGTTGAAACCTTAAGAGGAGCATTGTTCCTTATAAAGGGGAATGAAATAAGCACACCCAACCTGGATCAAGGTGGTAGGAAATCTGTTTATCGCAAGCAGTTGTTGTCTGTATTATCAAAATCAGAAGATTTTGAAATTACGGAAGAAGCCACTTCTCCCTTTTCCATACAAAAAGCAGACGAACTCTTTGTTTTAGGCAACGCTCAAGGAATTCACAGTATTTCTCAATACCGTAAAAAGAAGTTTCAAGCAATCCAAACAGAAAAGATTTGGGCGATGTTCCTTGAACATATAACTACTCAAAATCAATTATAAGCAGGATTATCTGGGGCATTTGCCCAAAGGGTATATTTCCCCCCTTTTTTGACCATAGCGTTACGCCATAAATCTTCTGGGGGATAGGTAAATAGTTTTTTTTCAGCCCTGTTTTTTTGAACCAACCAGCTGTTGAGTTCAATTTCATGTTCTAACTGCCCTTTAGACCAGCCACTATAGCCTAAAAAGAAACGGGTGTTTTTTGGGTGTAAGCGTTTGTTTTCGATTCCTTCAAAGGCTTGTTCTATGTTCCCACCAAGAAAAAGATTTTCTTGAATTAAATGACTGTTTTGAACTATAGCTTCTTTCGCATTATAAATGAAATAAAGCTTGTCTGTATCAACAGGACCGCCATAAAATATCGGAAAATCATGGTTCACTTCTGGCAACATATCATTTAAAGAAAAATCATAGGCTTTGTTAAAAATAAAGCCCATAGGAGACTTGTTTTCAATCCCACAGATTAATACTACTGCACGATGAAAAGATGCATCGCCTAAAATAGAAGGTTCTGCAATTAAAAAGTCTCCAGGATGAAGTTTTTTTTCCATGCTTAAAATTAGGCAAAAAAAAATCTCCCGAAGGAGATTTTTCTCTGTTGTTAAAAATAAATTTAATTTACAGCGCCAGATAATTCAGCACCTGCTTTAAACTTCACTACATTTTTTGCAGCAATTTTAATTGTTTCTCCTGTACGTGGGTTTCTTCCGTCACGAGCAGCACGCTTAGATACAGACCAAGATCCAAATCCAACGAGTGAAACACGCCCACCACCTTTAAGAGCTCCACCTACATTACCAAGGAAAGACTCTAATGCTTTTTTAGCAGCAGCTTTTGAGATTCCAGCATCTGCAGCCATTGCGTCGATTAATTCTGTTTTGTTCATAATATTTAGATTTAAATTAACATTTTAGACTCTAACAAATATATAGGCTTTGTGGTAAGTCCCAAGGAAATCGGGGCTAAATCCCCGCTATTGTTAATAAATCAGCCCGATTGTTTATAACCCAGCCTTATTTTAGCCTCGCCATGGCGTCAAATGAGTAGCCATTGAGTAAATCTTTGACCTCCATTCGCCTTTTATTCGGCATTTGAATGCTTTCACAAATCAAAAATCCTTGTGAATGGGCGACTTTCATTTGTTTATTCTCTATCACAATACGCTGTTGGGGGTAATCATGTGAGCACAATTCTGTTTTTACGCTATATATTTTTAATCGTGCTGTCTTTTCATTTTCACATAGCTCTGTCCAGGCAACTGGATAAGGGGAAAGCCCATTGATTTGCGCCTCTATTTCATCAAGCGATTTGTTCCAGTCGATACGGGTATTCTCTTTTGTTAATTTTGGAGCATCTTTTTCGGTCCCGTCTGTTAGCTGTGGCTGGGCTTCAATCCCATTTTCTAAAGCCTCTAGGGTGCCAATCGTCACTTTCCCACCCAGCGATGCAAGTTTGTCATGTAGACTACTTGCTGTTTCTCCATTTTCAAGCTGTATTTTTTCTTGTAATAAAACATTACCAGTATCTATTTTTTCGTCAATTAAAAAGGTGGTTACACCACTTTCTTTTTCTTGATTAATAATCGCCCAATTAATGGGGGCTGCCCCACGATAAGCCGGGAGTATAGACGCATGAAGATTAAATGTACCTTTTTGTGGGATAGACCATACTACTTTTGGTAACATGCGAAAAGCGACTACCACAAATACATCTGCTTTTAATGCTTGTAAGTCACTAATAAAAGTGGGATCTTTTAAAGAAGAGGGCTGTAATAGGGGTAGTTGTTGTGCTAAAGCATAATCTTTTACTGCCGAGGCACTTATTTTTTTCCCTCTTCCGGCAGGCTTATCTACCGCAGTAACTACGCCTACTATTTTATGTTTAGACCCGAGGATTGCAGCCAGTGTAGTTACTGCAAATCCTGGTGTGCCCATAAATACAACCTTTAAACTCATTTTTTAGTATATTGTTCTAATGTATTTCTCTTGATAATTTGTTTTTCTTCTAATTGCTCAATCGCAGCTGCAATTTGATTAATAGGGTGTTGTGGCAAAGATAATTTAAGCTGGTGGGGTGTTAATGCTCCTTTTGAAAGAATTTCTTCTATTTTTTGGGTCAAAAGGGTAGTGTCAAAGTTTATTTTTACTTTTTGACAGCTTGTTGCAGAGCATTGTAGACAGTCTTCCTCTTTTTTTTCTCCAAAATAAGCCAGTAATTCTTTTTGCTTACACTGGTTTTCTTTTGAGGCAAAAGCAATCATTGCTTCAATTTTTTCTTTTTTTCCCTGAAGATAATATTTGTTATTCCTCAATAATTCTCTCAAAGTATATTGATCTTCTCTTGGCATCAAACCAATAAGTCTTAGATCACTTTTGTTGTAATTAAAAGACATAACCCCTTGCTCGTGATATTGGTTGAAAAGGGCAATAATTTTTGAAAATTGAAGGGAGCTACTTTGAACAATTTCATCTAGATCAATGGTGAGTTCTTGGTCAAAAATACCTGGGTATTTCCGGGCGATTGTTTGTAGCGCTTTTACCTGTGAAACTGTTCCCTGTTCTAATTCGTGTTTGAATTGGTTTGGGGTACACAAAAATTGTGCTTTTGCTTCTAAATTGCTGTATTGAATTTGATGGAAAATACTCCCTTGATCAAACAATGTGATGCAATGAGCTACTTTTTTTGGTGAGAGTTGATAGGTTGTACAAAAGTCTGTAAAGGAAAAATCCCAGACATTCTCATATCCCTCCCCATAGGCGATATTGAGATAGTTGCACAAATGTTTATAACACTTTTCAATAAAGTCATTGGAAGGCAGGTGAGCTAAAAATTGTTTTTTGGCTCGTGAAGCGTCTTGTGGCTGGAAAATAAGAATGGCTTTCGCTGCTTGTCCATTTCTTCCTGCCCTTCCTATTTCTTGATAATAATGTTCTAAACTAGCGGGTAGATTTAGATGAATAACAAAGTTTACATCGGCTTTATCAATTCCCATCCCAAAGGCATTAGTGGCTACAATAATCGGGGTAGAATTGCTTTTCCAAGCATGTAGACGATCTTGTTTTTCATGGGTGCTTAAGCCGCCGTGAAAATAAGTCGACGATAAGCCATTAACGTTTAAGGCGGTCGATATTTCTTCGGTCTCTCTTCGACTGCTACAATAAATAATCGTTGTATTTTGCTGCTGCTGTTTTAATCTTCTAATAATACTGCCTAATTTATCGGGAGAGCGATCGAGTTCAATAGAAATATTACTTCGCTCGAACGAAGATTGAAAATGTTGATGATCGACTAATTTTAATTCAGAGATGATATCTTTTACTACCACTGGTGTGGCACTTGCTGTAAGGGCAATCACTGGAATCTTGGGCAGTAAATCCCTTAACTTGGCTAATTTTTTATAGGCAGGTCTAAAGTCACTACCCCATTGCGAAATACAGTGGGCTTCGTCTACTGCAATACATTGTATGTTGAGTTTTGCAAGGCGTTCTAAAAAAAGCTTGTTTTGCGTCTTTTCTGGGGAACAATAGATCAATTTATAGTTGCCATAAGCGATGTTATCTAGTTGCTTATTCATGGGTTGATCATTTCGTAAGGCCATACTTTTTATTCCTTTAATATTGGCTTGCGCAACTTGATCTTGCATTAAAGAAATTAAAGGAGAGATTACTAGGGTAGGGCCTTCAAGTAAAAGAGAGGGTAGTTGATAACACAGGGATTTACCGCCCCCAGTGGGTAACAGTACAAGGCTATCCTTTTTGTTTAAAGTAGAACAACAGATTTCTTTTTGTAGCGGTCTAAAGTGATCTACCTTCCAATATTTTTTTAAAAGTGATCTTAGCTTATCCCTCATCACAATGTTTTAATATAAATCTCATCCTTTCTTCTGGTGTTAAGAACGGTACCTCTATTAATGGTCCTAGTTCTTCATAACTTTCTTTGACTACTTGATGTAAAGAGAGGGCTTCTTGAAAAGACTCCATTCTACTTTCGTCTTTGTGATAGATGGCTGCGACAGGAGCAATTGAAAAAACCTTATCATAAGGATATTGACTTAATTCTTTTTCCCAATTATTTTGTGGAGAATTGGTGTGTCTTAAATATGCAGTTACATCGGCAAGGCCACGATCAAAAAAAATGAGATGACCTCTTTTATTTCCTACAATCATTTCATTTGCTAAGTGGAACTGTTCTTTTCTGTCCTTCCAGATCAGTTGACTAAAGGCTAAAGGATCTTCTGCAAAAAAATTATCCTTATCTTCTGCTTTCCCCATTTGAATGTATTTTCTCGAGGCTTCTTCAAAGCAGGGGTAGCCCTCTTTGTTTAAAAGATTGATAAGGGTAGTCTTGCCACTGCCGGGGCCACCAGTAAGAACAATCCGCTTGATGTCTGTCGTTTGAGTTTCGATAACCTAATATTTCGTCTATATTTGTATAAAAATAGCCCAACGAATGCTTCCTAAAGAAAATCCAGAAGAATTTTATTCACGATTTCACGAACAACTCATCAATTCACAAGAATGGCCAGGTGTTTATCTGTTCAAATTTATTTTGAGAGAAGGAGAAGTAAAGGAAGATGCGCTTAAGGAAATGTTCCAGCAAAAATCGGCCGTTTTTTCAAGAAAAGTATCTTCTAAAAAAAACTTTACTAGCTTATCAGTAAAAGTAAATATGGAAGACCCAGATGCCGTGATTGCCATCTATAAGCAAGCCCAAAAGATTAAAGGACTAATTACCCTATAATTTTTTCCTTTTTCATTTAAACACTACATTTACATAGTTTACTTTAAACATCACCCAAACCATTTATGGAAGCATTGCAATACAATTCTGAAAGGACACCATTAATTATTCCTGAATACGGACGCCATATGCATATTATGGTACAACAACTTCTTGAAACAGAAGACAAAGAAGAACGTAATAAAAAGGCAAAAGCCATCATTGGAGTGATGGGGAATCTTAATCCGCATTTGCGCGATGTCCCTGATTTTCAACATAAATTGTGGGATCAATTATTTATTATGTCTGAGTTTAACCTCGATGTAGATTCTCCCTTTGAAAAGCCAGAAAGAGAAGTCTTAGAGCAAAGGCCAGAACCTTTAAGTTACCCTCAAAGTTTCCCTAAATACCGTTTTTATGGGAATAATATCAAGAGTATGATTGACGTTTCCCTAAAGTGGGAAGAAGGTGAAATGAAAGATGCTTTGATTTACAATATTGCTAACCACATGAAAAAGTGTTTTTTGAATTGGAATAAAGATACGGTAGATGATCAGGTTATTTTTGATCACCTTGCAGAACTTTCAAAGGGCGAACTTAAAGTTAAAGATGAGCTTCTCCCCCTTACACTCACACAAGACGTTTTACGCATGAAGTCGAAAAACGGAAATGGACCCAAGAGTAATGGGAGTAATAAACCAAGAAAAAACAGAAACCGTAAACGTTATTAAACGCTATCTATGGGGACATTTATCATTGAAGGTGGACATCAATTAAAAGGTGAAATTACACCACAAGGGGCAAAAAATGAAGCCCTACAAATTTTATGTGCTGTACTGCTTACAGCAGAAGAAGTAACCATCAACAATATCCCAGACATCATTGATGTCAATAAACTTATTCAGTTACTTATCAATTTTGGTGTTAAAGTAACACATTTAGGGCCAGGAAGTTATAGTTTACAAGCAGACAAAGTCAACCTCGATTATTTACAATCAGATCAATTTAAAATTGATGGAAAAGGACTGCGTGGATCGATTATGCTGGTTGGACCCTTATTAGCCCGATTTGGAAAAGGAAGTATTCCTAGACCCGGGGGGGATAAGATTGGGCGTCGTCGATTAGATACTCATTTTGAAGGTTTAATAAAGCTTGGAGCAGAATTCAGCTACAATTCAAAAGATTACTTTTATTCTGTTCAAGCCAAAGAATTGATAGGGACGGACATACTTTTAGACGAAGCATCGGTCACAGGAACAGCCAATATAGTGATGGCGGCTGTTTTAGCAAAAGGGAAAACCACCATCTACAATGCAGCTTGTGAGCCTTACTTACAACAGTTATGTAATGTGCTGACGAGAATGGGAGCTAATATCGCTGGAGTTGGGTCAAATCTTTTGACCATAGAAGGAGTAGAAAGTCTAAATGGGACAACTCATCGCATTTTACCCGATATGGTTGAAATTGGAAGTTGGATTGGACTAGCTGCCATGACTCAAAGTGAATTAACAATCAAAAATGTCCAATGGGAATACCTAGGGCAAATTCCTTCGGTCTTTAGAAAACTGGGATTAACCATAGAAAAAAAAGGAGACGATATATTTATCCCTGCCCATACAGAAGGTTATGAAATACAAAATTATATCGATGGATCAATACTAACCGTTGCAGATGCTCCTTGGCCTGGATTTACACCAGATTTATTGAGTATTGTTCTTGTAGTAGCAACACAAGCCAGAGGAAGTGTCCTAATTCATCAAAAAATGTTTGAAAGTCGCTTGTTCTTTGTCGATAAATTAATTGATATGGGAGCAAAAATCATCTTATGTGATCCCCATCGTGCGTCTATAATTGGGCATGATTTCAAGTCTCAGTTAAAAGCCGCGACCTTGACTTCTCCAGATATACGTGCTGGTATTTCTTTATTGATCGCCGCTTTATCTGCACAAGGAACTTCTACCATTCAAAATATCGAGCAAATTGATCGTGGTTATGAAAGAATTGTTGAACGCCTTCAAAAAATAGGTGCTAAAATTCAACGTATGTAAACACTAGAAACCCCAAATTCCTTTTATGCGATCCACCTACTTTATTTTCTTCCTTCTTTTAACCAACATAATACAAGTCCATACGATGGTCTTTGGTAAAATCTAAGTCATCCTGCGAAAGATCACAGATAAGATAAAGGGTTAATCCTTGCTTTTTAGGAGCAAGGCCTGTTAAGAACCAATAGCCCTCTCTTCCTGTTTTATATTTGTAATGATGTTCTCCAAAACAAATAATATTGGTGCCCCACAAATGGGCTCTACTTGGGTAATTTCCCCATTAAGTTTAACAGGGTATAACTGTCTTCACGTTTTTGTTCCTCTGCTACAGAAGACAAAAAAAAAGCGCACATTTTCTTTTATTTTTTGTGATATATTCTGTTTCATTTCTAAAGGATTTCTCCTTAAGGCACAAAATTTATCTTTTAGAGACCTTGTTGTTGCTAATGCTACGTTGTCTAGAGCACTTAAAACGATCTACATCTTCTCCGCGATTTTTACGGTGTTTTGTGCTTCTTCCTTGGACACGTGCACGCCACAAGTTAAAACTTGAGCGTTTCATTTCTTTGCGCATTAATTCAATAATATCCTGCTCTTTTAATCCAAATTGATCTTTGATGGCATCAAAAGGGGTGCGATCTTCCCAAGCCATTTCAATAATGCGATCGACTTGTTGCTCATTAAGGTCAAACTTCTTCTTCATCTTTATTGTATGCTTTTTCTATTGGGTAAGGTATGTCGTTGTAAAATACGTTTACTTTCTTGGTATACCTTTGAATTCTTTTGTAAGCTCCATAATATATCAGAGGCGTGTTTTCTACTTTTATCTAGGTCAACGATAGGTTTAGGATAACTTTTACCTAATTCAAAATCATAAAGTCCTTCTTCAAAAGTGTTGATTTCCCATGGGGTATGGATCAGTGCAGCGGGGAGATTTTTCAATTCGGGCAGCCATTGGTGGGTAAAATGTCCTTTAGGGTCGTGCTCCTGACCATTTTTAACGGGATTGTATATGCGTAGGGTATTGATCCCAGTTTCTCCAGCTTGCATTTGCAATTGCGGAAAATGAATCCCAGGTTCGAAATCCAAGAATTGTCTCGCTAGAAAAGCCGAACATGCCTGCCACGGCTGCCATAATTGATGAACAAAAAAGGAGACAACCAAAGCACGCATTCTAAAATTCAAGTAGCCTGTCGCGACTAAACAGCGCATAGCGGCGTCAACCATGGGAACACCCGTTTTGCCATCTTCCCATGCGCTTATATAGTTTTGATTCAAAGGTTTTTTGAGCAAGTGATACCCGCGATTAATACTCTCAAATTCCATGCGGCATTCCATTTCAAATTTTTGAATAAAATGGGCTTGCCAGCGCAAGCGAGATTCAAAAGCACGAATCCCAAAACCTTTTTTACCGACTTCTTTTTCTGTTTCTGTACGCTGTAAAACCTGTCGCATGGAAAGATTCCCATAGGCGATATAAGGCGAGAGACGACTACAGCTTTTTCGAGCAAGATCTGGCTTTGAAATATGGGTTTGATAGTTTTGATAACGTCCTTCAAAAAAGGAATCTAAATAGCGGTAAGCCGCTTTTTCCCCTCCGGGTTGGATTCCTTTTTGGGGTTTTGTGGAGCAATCTAAGGGTTTAAAATGTTTGCTAAGGCCAGCGATTTCTCTTTCATGGATAAAACCTTTTTTTGATGGAACAGGATATTGTGCTTTATTCATCAACTTACTCCATTGTTGGATCCAGTTTTTTCTATTTCTCATACCACGGAAAACCCCTTGTTGTCTTTTTTCAACCCAAGGGATATAATGTTCTTTACACCAGTCAGCAACATTGCAATCTCTTTGATAGGTTATACCAATACCCGTTTCTAGATGCGAATAAATTCCCGCTATGGTGAGGAGTTGTTTGAGTTGGTTTAAAATATCAATTACTTCTCCTACCACACTTAAAACACCTGTGTTAAACGCTTTTAATTGTTGATTTAAATCAACTAATGATTGTTTGATAAAGTCAAAGTGACGTTTACTTCTATGGGCTTCCGAACGCAGTGATGGTTCTGCGATATAGAGTAAAAGAACATGTTTATGGTTTTTTTGTGCCAAACTAAGCGCAGCATGATCTCTTAAGCGCAAGTCACGCTTTAACCAAACAATAGCTATTGGGATTGTATTAATAGGCATTTGGATCACTTAATATAGCTCCTGCGCGGGCTTTGATTTCTGCTAACTCTTGCGGAGGGATTTTTTCGAGCAATCGCAGCATCATGGCCATACGATTATTTTTTGCGAAATACTGCTTTTTATCATCAAGGAAATTCCAATAGAGACTATTAAAAGGACAGGCATCTTCTCCCAGGCGTTTCTTTTTATCATAAGCACAGCTTTCGCAGTAATTGCTCATTTTATTGATATAAGAAGCGGCGGAAACATATGGTTTTGTTGCAACTATTCCCCCGTCTGCCCACTGGCTCATTCCACGTGTATTGGTGATTTGTACCCATTCAATCGCATCCGCATAAATGCCCAAATACCATTGATCTACGGCATCGGGATTCACTTGGGCTAACAAAGCAAAGTTCCCCGTGATCATTAGGCGTTGAATATGGTGTGCATAAGCATTATCTAAAGAGTTTTGAATACTGTGGTGTAAACAATTCATTTTTGTCTTTGCAGTCCAATAAAAATCTGGAAGTGGATTGTGATTTTCTAAGACATTCTTTTGCGCATAAGCGGGCATTTCTTTCCAATAAATTCCTCGCATATACTCTCTCCATCCAATGATCTGACGGACAAAGCCCTCGACTTGCGCCAATTCAATTTCATTTTCGTGTTGGCGATAATAAGTTATTACTTTTTCTACTACCTCTAGCGGACTAATCATTTTTATATTAAGTGAAAATGATATTCTAGAATGAAAGAGGTTAATTTCTTTAGTATGCAAGGCATCTTGATAATCCCCAAAGTGAACAAGTAGATGTGAGTTGAAATAATCAAGTTGAGCAAGCGCTTCTTCTCGACTAAAGGGGAAGAGATAATTTTCTGTATCTAGGGTTCCAATGGTCTTTACCCCAGCTTTGTGAATGAGTTGTTCAAGCGCCGCAAGTTCTTCTGTTTTGGGGATATAAGCTACAGGAATAGCTGGACTTCCTTTCCATTTTTTACGATTGTTTTTATCAAAATTCCATTGTCCTCCTTCGGGCTGTCCTTGTTGCATCAAGAGGTTGAATTGCTTGCGCATTTTGCGGTAAAAGAACTCTAGAATCAATTGTTTTTTTCCTTCAAAAAACTGTGATAATTCTTCCCGACTGGTCATAAAATGACCACTATCTACTAGGGCAGTAGGCAAACTAATTTCCTCGCAAAAGCTTTTTAATTGCTGGTCTAAGCGATATTCATCTGGCCCTTGATATTCAAAAGAAGTTATTTGCTTTTGTGCTATGATATTATTGAGGTTTGCAGGGAGATACTGTTGATTTTTAGCATCATCAAGTTTTAAATATATCACTTGATGTCCTTGCTGTTGGACCGTTTGTGCAAAATGCCGCATTGCGCCAAAAAAACCTACGACTTTTTGAATATGATGCGGGGCATAATCTGTCTCTTGTCGCATTTCCATCAAGATATATGTTACTTCTTGATCGACTGTATCAAACCATGGGTGATGCAAGTTGAGCTGATCCCCTAAAATTAAGCGAAGTTTCATTCGAATAGACTTTTTTGATTCCACTGGCGTTGAAATTTACCGTTTTCGTCATAGCGTTCTGCCTGCATGCGAATGTTGAATTTACGGTCTCTAGGATCATTTCCTACGCCAGCTACATACATCCAGTTGCCATAATTACTGTGTACATCATAGTCGATTAGTTGGGTTTCAAAATAAGCCGCCCCTATACGCCAATCGAGTAATAAATCTTTAGCAAAATAGGAGGCGACGTTTTGTCTTCCACGATTGCTCATCCATCCAGTCTTTTTCAATTCAATCATATTCGCATTGACAAAGGGTTCATGTGTTTCTCCCTCGATCCATTCTTTAATGGTTTTGGAATTATTTTTCCAGTGATAATCTTTCTGTAAAATCCCTCCCAATTGAAACATTTTATCTTGATGTTTTAATGAGATAAACTTAAAATAGTCGCGCCATATTAATTCAAAAATGAGCCAGTATGTCGATTGATTCTTTTGCACTTGTGCTTCATATTCTTTGATCTCCCAATAAATTTGTCGTGCAGAGATAGAACCGTTTGCTAGCCAAGCAGAGAACTTTGAGCTATAGTCTAAACCTAATAGCCCGTTGCGGGTCTGTTTGTAGAAGGAGAGTTTTTTGGTGTCCCAAAAATAATGCTCCATGCGTAATTCTGCCGCTTTGCTTCCCCCTTTAAATGTAAAGGCAGAGTGGGGGTGAGTTGATGGTGTACTTAAACCTAAATCATCAAGACTAGGCAGTAAAGCTACTCTGGTTAAAAGGTTATTTTCTGGCATAATTGCAGCAGCAGGAAAAATACTACGTACTTTACTGTATTTTTCGCATTTTTTTCGAAAGACGGTAAAAACTTCAGGTAGTTGATTGATTTCCATAGGAACATCCACTGGATGAAAAAGAAATTGATCGTAGTAAGAGTGAACCGTAATATTTTCTGAGAGTACAGCGCGAACTTCATCTTCTCGTTCCCTTTCTTCCTGGGTCCATTCTTTTTGACAGTAGATGTCTGTAATAGCATGCGCTTTGATTAATTCTTGAATACTCTTTGATGGTTCTTCATCGCGAATCACTAAGCTAATATTGTGGTCTTTAAGGTCTTTCTGAAGCTGTGCAAGTGTTTCGATTAGAAACTGTGCTCTAAAGGCTTCGGTTTTTTTAAACCCCCATTCCGTATCACTATAGTGCAAAGGATCAAAGCTATAGAAGGCAATAACCGTTTCGTGTTTATGGGTGGCGTGATAAAAAGACGCTTGGTCTTTAATGCGCAAATCATTTCTCAGCCAGACAAGGGCTTTTCCTTTTCGTTTCTGCATCTTTTGCTACAATATTTTACATTTTCCCAGTTTCTTTCCCATTTCTTTCGCCAACTAAAAGGGCGATTACAACTCAAGCATATTTTTTCTGGGAGGTTTGATTTCTTTACCCTCTTAGGCATTCAATGCGGCTTTATAGCTAACTAAACAACGTTCGCGGGCGAATTTATGCTCAACAATGGGTTTGGGGTAGGTGAATTCTTGATAATCCGGGACCCATTTCTGGATGTATTCATGTTGTTTGTCAAACTTTTTGATTTGATCAATGGGATTAAATATTCTAAAGTATGGGGCAGCATCAACCCCGCAACCTGCGATCCATTGCCAATTTCCTACATTGCTCGACATTTCATAATCTAATAATTTTTCGGCGAAGTAAGCTTCTCCCCATCGCCAATCGATTAAGAGGTGTTTACATAAAAAACTTCCCACCAACATACGCACGCGGTTGTGCATAAAGCCCGTAGCATTGAGTTCACGCATTCCTGCATCAACAAAAGGATAACCTGTTTTACCTTCGCACCAGCGTTTAAACTCTTCTTCGTTATTACGCCATTCAATACGTTCGTATTTGGGTTTGAAACTAGTTTGAGGCGTATGTGGGAAATGCCATAAAATTTGTATGAAAAATTCACGCCAGATCAATTCTTTTAAAAAGGTAGGATTTTCTTCTTGGGCAGAGTCGGCTACCAATTTACGAACACTGAGTGTTCCAAAACGCAAATGCGCTCCTGCTCTAGAGGTTTTATCTAGTGCTGGGAAATTTCTGGATTCCTCATACTCCTTTATAATTGTTGGATTGAATGTGTATTGAGGTTGTGGTACATGAGATGGTTCAAAGCCTAAATCATTGAGACTAAGCTGGGGTTGTACAACAGTAGCTAGTTGGTCTAAATGAGCTTCAGAAGGATAATGAGATAGACTTTTCTCTGAAAAGCGTTTTAACCATTTGCGTGAATAGGGCGTATAAACTTTATAGGGAGTGCCATTGTCTTTGACCACTTCACTTTTTTCAAAGATGACATGGTCTTTATAAGTTTCAAAAGCAACACCATTATTTTGCAGGAATTCTCCCACTGCCTTGTCCCTCGCTGTGGCATAGGGTTCATAGTCGTGATTCGTGACGACTTTATTGATATTAAATTTTTTTAAAAGTGATTCAAAAACGGCCCTGGGTTGTCCCAGATACATTCCAACATTACATCTGTTCCTCTCCATAGCATCAGTTATGTTCCTCAAGGCCGCATGAATCATTTCTATTCTAGCATCCTTTTTAGGCAGCTTTTGAATGATCTCAGTATCAAAAATAAAAAGAGGGAGTACCTTATTACCGCTTGTTAAGGCGTGATAAAGTCCTGCATTGTCATCAATGCGCAGGTCCCTTCTAAACCAGAATACTGTACAGTTTTCCACTCTAATTTGTTTTAAGGTCTCCTATTCCACCATCTACATGAAGTATTTGACCGGTCATCCACTGACTTCCTTCTCCTAATAAAAAGGCTGTCATCTGGGCAATATTTTTAGCGCTCCCCACTTGTTTTAAGGGGTGGCGTTCTTGTGCTTTTTCTATTTTAGCTTCGTTGTTTAAAAATTTATCTGCTAAAGGTGTATCTGTTAAGGACGGTGCAATACAATTGACCCTAAACTTAGGGGCGTATTCTGCTGCCAGAGAACGGGTTAAGCCTTCAAGCGCCCCTTTCGCTGCTGCTACAGAAGCATGGAATGGCATTCCAGTACTTACCGCAACAGTGCTATAAAAGACTAAGCTTGATTGCGGACTTTTTTGTAACAGTGGTAAAACAGCCTGTATAGACTTTACTGCACCCATTACATTCAAGTTAAAATCATCTAGAAATGTTTGTGACTTTAATCCACGGAAAGGGCGTAAGTTAATACTGCCAGGACAGTAAACAAAACCGTCAAGTTGTTCGGGTAAGTTGCTCAAATCGAGTTCATCTTTCATAACATCGTAAGATATATGAGTAACTACTGCATTAGCGAGTGATTCGTTGCTTCTAGACGCGACATAAATGTTGTGTTCTGGCGCCAGTAAATCTACTAAGGCGCGGCCTATTCCGCTTGAACCACCAATGATTAAAATGTTCTTTTTCATAGCTATCTAATCCCTAAATTCGCCGAACAACTCAACGAGTTTATTATATCTGTAATTAAAAATTTGATTTAATTGTCTTTTGACAAAAAGGGGGTGTGCAATTCTTCCAAGCATTCCTAACGGTAATTTGTAGTCAACAATATCAATCATCTCCACACCCCCAGGTATGGACTTTATAAAATGTTTGTGATGCCAAAGACTGTACGGTCCAAAGCGCTGCTCATCCACAAAATATTTTTGGTCTTCAACATTGGTGATTTCTGTCACCCATCGCAGCGGTAATCCTAGTATTGGAGTAACAATGTACTTGATAATTTGTCCCGCATACATCTTTTCTTCTGCTCCTTCTAAAATCTTAAAACCCATATAATCTGGCGTGATAGTTTTAAGGTTTCCTGGATCTGAAAGGAAATCCCAGGCCTTTTCAACACTTAGAGGTAAATTTTGGACTGTTTTAAGTCGATAGACCATAGAGCAACTATTTTTAATAAATATACACATGTTTAATGATTTAAAATAAAGTTTAAACAAAAATTATCAACAAATCTTTTAAACATTCTATAATACATGTTTTGAGATGGTAAGGAAACATTTTCTACATTTGGGTAATTTTAAAAAGTATTCTTATGAAAAAATTAATTTACATACTAGCCGTCTGTGTATCAAGCACAGCCCTAGCTCAAGTTCAAACCCCGCAGTCTAGTCCCTCGTCTAAAATTTATCAGACCGTCGGTTTAACAGAAGTAAGTGTTGAATTCTCTCGTCCCGCTATGCGTGGAAGAGAAATTATGGGAGCTTTAGTTCCTTATGGCGCGATCTGGAGAACAGGAGCCAACAAAAATACAGTGATCACTTTTGGAGATACAATTACTTTTGGAGAGCAAGAGTTAGCCGCTGGAAGTTATGCTCTTTATACGCGTCCAGGAAAAGATCTATGGGAAGTATTTTTTTATAGCTCTTCTGATAACTGGGGAACACCAGATTCATGGGACGCTAGTAAAGTTGCGGCAACTATTGAAGTAGCTCCAACGAAAGGAATAGATCTTGAGTCTTTTTCCATTTGGTTTTCTAACCTGCATAACAACGGAGGAGCCCTTAATATAGGGTGGGCTGATACCCGTGTGGCATTGCCTTTTGGCGTTCCTACGGTAGCCAAAGCATCAGCTTCTATCGAGAAGACCTTAAAGAAAGACCCTAAACACCGCGATTATTACAGTGCTGCTGTTTATTACTTGCAAGAAGATCAAGATTTAAACCAAGCTAAAGCATGGATGGAAAAAGCCATTGAAGGAAAAGACGATGCTTATTGGTATTTTCGTCAATACTCATTGATTTTAGAGGGCTTAAAAGATGTGGACGCCGCCATTGCTGCAGCAAAACAGTCATTAGCCTTAGCCGAAAAAGCGGGTAACCCTGACTATGTGCGCATGAACAAAGCCGCAATCGAAGAGTGGAGCAACTAAATGCTCACTTTAAATGTATTAAAACCCTACCGCTTGGTGAGGGTTTTAAATTTTTGACCTAAGGCGATGTGTTGTTCGACATAAATCTGCCTGATTTCTTCGTTGTGGTTAGGTTTTCGTTTTTAGTACCCCTATAAAATGTACTCAATTCCTTTGTCTAGTTAACTTAAGGCTTTTAAGTTATCGCCTTTGCATGTATAATAAAGGGCATAATGCAACCGCTATGTTTCTTTATTGAATTGCTGTAAGAGTAAAGCAGTACCTACGGTCAATACCACTCCAATCAAATTGAGCCATAAAAAACTCACCAAGTCTTGGTTAAAAATAAAGATTATCAATGCTTCGCTTACAATGGCAGCCCAAAAGACGGCTTTTCCTTTGACCTGCTTTAAGAAGAAGGCGACCAAAAAGATCCCTAAAATAGTGCCATAGAAGACAGAACCAATGATATTAACCAATTGAATCAGGTTTTCGACCAAACTCCCAAAGGCAGCAAAAAGAATGGCAATCCCTCCCCATAAAAGTGTAAAGCCTTGTGAGGCTTTGACCAAGTGTGTCGGAGATTTTTCGCCCACATTGCGCTGGTATAGATCGACTGTAGTTGTGGCAGCTAGGGCGTTTAGTTCTGAAGCGGTAGAACTCATTGCTGCAGAAAGAATTACGGCGATTAATAAGCCCACAATCCCTTGGGGTAAATTACCTAAAATAAAGGAGATAAAAACATAATCCTTATCATTTGTTTCTTGTTGTGGGTCTGCTTTCTTAATCAGTAATTTTGCTTTTTGACGTTGGGTACGTTCTAAGTCATCAATTTTAGCGAGGTTTTCAAGGGTGGTTTTATCAATGTTTTTTTCCAGCATGGCATGCCGAAGGATTTGCGTAGCACGGTGTTCTTCTTCTAGTTTTTGATAAGCAGCAGCCTGCGGAGAGTTAAGTATGGTTTCTACTACTTTAGGATTAAAGTGAAGGGGAGAAGTCTCAAACTGATAAAAGACAAAAATCATGACCCCTAATAAGAGAATGAAAAACTGCATGGGTAACTTTAAAAAACCATTCATAATCAGTCCCATTTGACTTTCCCTTACTGATTTTCCAGAAAGATAGCGTTGCACCTGACTTTGATCTGTTCCAAAATAAGACAGCGCTAAAAAGAGTCCGCCAGTGATCCCACTCCAAAAGGTGTAGCGGTTGTTAGGGTCAAAACTAAAATCAATTACATCAAGTTTGCCTGTTTTACCTGCAATGGCTAGGGCTTTGGAAAAACCTATTTGTTCAGGAAAACTATTAACGATGTACCCGAAGGCAGTGATCATTCCTAAAAAGATAATAAACATTTGCTGTTTTTGGGTGACATTAACTGCAGAAGTCCCACCGATAACGGTATAAAAAATTACAATTAAACCGATTAATAGAATCAAGGGTTTTAAAGGCCAACCTAAGACCACACTTAAGATAATCGCTGGGGCATAAATGGTAATTCCTGCAGCTAAACCCCGTTGAACTAAAAAGAGAATAGCGGTTAGGGTACGCGTGCGTTGATCAAAGCGCTTTTCTAGAAATTCATAGGCGGTAAATACTTTTAGCTTATGGTATAGTGGAATAAAGAAGAGGCAGATGATAATAACGGCAAAGGGTAAGCCAAAGTAAAACTGTATAAAGCCCATTCCGTCGTGGAAAGCTTGTCCTGGAGTAGATAAAAAGGTAATAGCACTGGCTTGAGTGGCCATTACAGAAAGTCCTATGGTCCACCAGCGGGTACTATTCCCGCCTTTTAAATAATCGGTGATATTTTCGTTTTTGCGATTTTTCCATGCTCCATAGCCCACAATAAAGCCCAAGGTTCCCAATAAGATGATCCAATCGAGTGTATTCATGCGCTATAGCTATTCATAAAAATATAAAAGCCTCCCCAATAAAGCATATTGACCAGAACTAGATAGATGTAAATACGGTTTTCTTTCATTCTTATAAAGCAATTAGATTCAATAATAGGCGATATGCTCCAGGAACCCCAGCGGGCAATTCTCTAAAGAAGCTTAGGCCGGTGTAAACTATGGTTCCATTTCCATGGGGAGCGACTAAGAGACTGCCTAGTTTTTCACTTTCCAATTCGTCGTTCATCCCTAAGAGGGGAGTAATTTTATTATCCCAATTACTTGCAAAATATAAACCGCGTTCTTGCACCCAGCCTTCAAAATCTTTGGCAGTAATTTTATGTGGGTAATTTAGTGCAGGATGATTGGGTTCAACAATGCGAACGCGACTGTTTTCGTCAGTAACACGGTCTCTAGAGAGTTCAATGGGGTAGGGTAGGATTTTCTTTGTTTGCATTCTCCTACTAGTGTTGTATTGAACAATCAATGTTCCGCCTTGTGCAGCAAAATCAAACAAGAGTTGGTTTTTGTATTTTAAACTTTCTAATACATTGAAAGCGCGAATTCCTACCAAAACGGTATCAAATTGATTGAGTTCTTCTTGGCTAATGCTTTCGATATCAATGCTAGTAACGGGCAAGCCTATGGCTTGAAGATTCGTTTGTACTAAATCACCAGCGCCCATAATGTAGCCTACTTTTTTATCGGGGAGGGTCAAATCTAGTCGCACCAGTTTTGCTTCGCTGGGTTGACTCACATATTTTTTGGGGATATGTTCATAGTTAATTTCTTTCACTGAGAAGCTTTTGCCCATTGTTTTTCCATTCACATGAACCAGGGGTCTCATTAATCCATTTTCGGCTATAGCCGTGGGAGATAATTGGTAGGATACAAAAGTAGACGTACCTCTTTCTTTAAGGCTTACTTTCATATTAGCTTGATCAATGGTCCATCCATTAGGGAAGCACAATTCTATTTCGCCTTCAAAACGCTGACCGTAATTGGTGACTTCTAATCGAATATTTTGGGTCCCGTCGTTAGGGTAAAGGTTAACCTCTTTTTCAAAATTAATTCCTAGTAGTGGGAGGGTGTAAAAGGGAGTAATTACTTCACCACGTACTGGGTCATTGATGCGATAGTTGATGGTTTCTTCAATGACGATAGTTGTACCATTTATGGTCAACTCGATTGGGAGACTTAAAGCTGGCGTCTCTGGTTGACCGATCAAAGTTTTATCTTTTATCTTAAATACGCCCAGACTTCCTTTTTCTAAAAGCCAGTAAGGCGATCCTAATTTTTTTCCTAGCCTGTGGTCTAGCGTTTTTTTATAGGCAATATTACTGCTCAAGACTTTGTTCAATTTGGTAGCTCCAACTTTTTTAATTCTGATCTCCTGTTCGCTTTGATGTACACTATTAAAACTAATCTTTAGATTTTCTCCAGCGATACCATAGGCGTTATCACTATTTAATTGAAGTGTTAAACTAGCACAACTTTTGATTAATGCTTTAACGGCTTTTAATTTGCGGTTTTTCCAAACCGAAGGGGATAGACCTTCAATTGCCTGATGAATATCGACTAAAAGCGGGACACTTTTTTGAGGAGCTTTAAAGTCATATTCTTCTAAAGCCTGGGCGACAAGTTTCCCTACTTTTCCTCCACCTTCTAGTCTTGTCCAAGTGGTATTGATTCCTTCAAAAGGATCATCACTAGCGGGTCGATCACCGTTGATCAATTCGATGTATTCTGTTCTTCGGCCCAAAGTAGGAGAGCTGCCAAAACCTTGTGATTTATGGGAACTTCTACTGGCAGCTGCAATCTCACTATTTGAGATTCCTTTTAAGGCGTCATAATTCCCGATATCTAATGCCAATAGATTAGTTTTATCAGCTTTTTCAAAACGTTCTCTACTGCCATAAAACCACCAAGAAGTGTTGAAAAATTGACGTTTTACTTGCCAAGGTGTTAAAGTAGTTAACTGTTCTGGATAACTGTTGGGATCATTGGTCATGGAGAATGCTTGATAACTTAATACGGCCGAAGAGGAGTGGTGTCCATGAGTTTGCCCCGGAGTGCGGTGATCAAAGCGGTGAATGATGATATCTGGTTGAAAGCTACGGATACGTTGAACGACTTCCCCTAAGATTTGTGTTTTGTCCCAGATTTTTAATGTCTCTTTAGGATGCTTAGAATAACCAAAGTCAATGGCTGAACTAAAATACTGATTTCCACCATCAATTTTCCTAGCTTGGATTAATTCATTAGTGCGAATAACACCAAGCATTTCCCTCAATTCTGTCCCGATTAGATTTTGACCTCCATCTCCGCGTGTGAGGGATAAATAAGCTGAGTGGGCATGTACATGATTTGAAAAATGAGAAATTAAGGCGGTATTTTCATCATCTGGATGTGCAGCAACATAAAGCATAGACCCTAAAAAATTCAGCTTTTCCATATGTCGATAGATGCTTCCTGAATTTTGGGCACTAAGGCTGAAGAAATAGCTTAACACTAGGATGAAAAGCACAAGTTTTTTATGCATATTTAATCGAGTTTAAAAGGCGCTCTAAATCGCACCGAAGCAGGATTGTTTTCTTGCCAGTACTTCCGGCGTTCTGTTTGAATGCGTTTTGCTCTTGAGGTATATTGTTCTCCTTTGTGATCATATTTTTCTTCCCAGCCCTCAATGGTATAAGGAAAGTTCCGATCAAATCGAATGCTTAAGCTGCGCTGAAGGGTAGGGATATAAAGGGTATAGTTTCCCACTTTGAGACTTCCGGTGGCTTTTACAGGTTTGGCTTCAATATGATTTAATCGAATTAATTCTAAAGAAGGGAAGAGATCAAATTCTCCTACTGGAAGGTTTTTAGGATCAAAACGAATCAAATTCCATAGCTCGTCTTCACTAACTGTTTTGGGGAGGGTGAGGTTTTGATCTGCTTCGCCCTCAAAATAAGAATGAGAGACGATAGTATTTTTTTTATCTCCTGCGTTGAGTTGCAAATAACTTTGTCCACACCACTCTTGAATAGAAGCTACTGTTTTAATAAGGGGGTGCTTTTTTCTAAGAGAAGAAAACGAACTACTCATAACGGAGTAGGGATAAATCCCAGTGAGAAAGTTTTTGGTTCGATTAGATTTTAAAACAGGAATGGTGGTTTTTGATTTTTGATTGGCTTTCACCTGTTCTTTGGCTAAAAAATCTTCGGTGACAAAGATTAAAACAGCCTTCCCTTTTCGTTGCTGTCCATAGCGGGATTGGATTAATTCGTAAGAATTAATTTCGGCGAAGCCGTCAAACCAATGGTTTTTGAAAGTTTGACTAAGTTGTGCCATACCAATGAATGGGGCGAGTAGGAAGAGGACTAGGAGCTTTTTCATTAACTACAAATTTTTTCTAAGGTAGCTAATACTTGTGCAACAGGCAAACCGACAATGTTAGTATAACTCCCCTCAATTTTCTCAATGCCAACCGTTCCAATCCATTCTTGAATCCCATAAGCTCCAGCTTTATCAAAGGGTTGATAATTGTCAATATAGTAGTCAATTTCTGCTGTTGTAAGTGCTTTAAAGTAAACGGTACTCACTTCGTGGATAACTTTTTGTTGTTTGGCTTGTGTAAAGGCGACAGAGGTGACCACCTGATGTGCCTCTCCAGAGAGTTGTTGTAACATTTGTACAGCTTCTGCTCGATCTTTGGGTTTTCCCAAACATTGATTGTTGTGCAATACAATGGTGTCTGCAGTGACTACTAATTCCTTTTCAGTAAGAGATTTAAAAGGTTCCGCTTTTAGCTTCACTAAATAATCCGAAATTTCTGCTGCTTTGAGTTCTTCTGGAAAAATTTCTTCTACTGGATGGGTTTTAATGATAAAATCTAGTCCAATTTCTTTTAAAAATTGCTGTCTTCTGGGAGAGTTAGAGGCCAGTATGATATTGTAATTCGAAAAGCGTTGCATATTAGTCGTTTTTCGCTCCTATGTTAGTGAGCCATTTCCCTTGTACTCTTAGGGTTTGCTCGATGATTTCTCTAACGCAGCCTTCTCCGCCTTTTTTGTGGGAGACATAATTGGCTATTTCTTTGACATCAGAAACAGCGTCTTGAGGACAGGCAGCGACAGCAACTTGTTCCATCACGACTATATCTGGAACATCGTCTCCCATATAGAGTATTTCTTCTGGCTTAAGATCATAACTGTCCGTCAAGTCTTGAAAAGGGTCTTGTTTGTGGTGAGCGCCTAGATAAATATCATAGATTCCTAAGGCTTTTAAACGATTGCGGACACCTTCGTTAGTTCCGCCAGAAATAATACAGACTCTATAGCCTTGTTCTAAGGCACATTTGAGGGCATAGCCATCTTTAGTATCCATTTCGCGGTACATTTCTCCTTTAGAGGTAATGAGCACTTTTCCATTTGTCAAAACACCATCTACATCAAAAATGAAGGTGGTAATATTAGGCAATAAAGCTTTGTAATTGGGTTGATTCATTTTATTGTTGTTGTTTTATTGAAGCTGAAATTAATTGATAAAGTTTTTGGTGGCTTTCTTTTGTTAGGTATTGTAAGTGATCTTCAAGGATCTTTTGATCTACCCTAACAGCAGGTCCGGTTTGTGCTGCACTGGGGGGGAGGTGTTTAATCTTATCAGCGGTTTCTGCTATCAATGGTTGCAGCACAGAAAAGGGTACTTTGTGTGCTTTACAAAGTTCCTCGCCTATGGTATAAAGATGGTTTGTAAAATTATTGACAAAAACTGCTGCGATATGCAAAGCTTTGCGTTGAGCCGAATTGATTAAATGGACAGGACCACCTAACGCTTGAGCCACCTTTTTAAGCAAGTTGAGGTTTTCTTGCTGGTTTACTTCTAAACAAAGGGGGATTTGATTAAAATCCACTTCTTTTTGTTTTGAGAAAGTTTGTAGGGGGTAAAAAATACCGTAATTTTCGTGTGCCCCTAATACTTCCATTGAGATGCTTCCTGCTGTATGGGTAATTAAGCCATTTTTACCTTCTAATGCTTTACTTATTGCAGGGATGGCGGTGTCTGAAACACTAATTATATAAAGGTCAGCCTCAATGATATCTTTTAAGTTTTGAGTTACTGCAAATGGAACAGACTCTTTTTCAAGGCTATTTAAGGAGCGATTATACCACTGTATTAATTGTAAGCCTTTCTTATTTTGTATGGCCCTGCAAAGATGTGTTCCCACATTTCCCGCTCCTAAAAGCACTATTTTTATCATGATATTAAAGGTAGGATTTTCCTTTTTTTTCACACCTATTATAAACCTAAATCTTATTCACCATGTTTTTCGTTAACCCTATATCCTATCATTTTAGGCTTTATAGGCTCTACAAATGTTTTATTTATTAACGAAATAAAACCTATCGTTTGGGAGTGGGTTGGACTTTTTTTTACAGTGATAGCCATCATGCGTTTTTTAGCATTCTTTCTGGCACAATATCCACAAAGACGAGTCCTAGAAGCTTTTATTACAAGTGTAATTATACAGTTGATTATTTAAGTTTTGGTATTCCTTAATTAATTCCCAATTTTCTCTTCTTTTACTGCGTTAAGATTTATCTTTGCCTCGACAAAGAAGATGATCGTTTGATGAAAGATTTTTTTTTAAAGTACCTCGCTTCCACCCGTTTAATGTCGGTGTTATTTTTTGTGTTTCCCGCCGCCATGGGATTAGGCACTTTTATAGAAACTTGGTACTCTACAGATACCGCTAAAATATGGATCTACAACGCCTGGTGGTTTGAATTAATTATGGCGCTCTTTGTCCTTAATTTTATTGGTAACATTTTTCGCTACCGTCTACTGCGAAAGGAGAAATGGGCGGTGCTAGCCATCCACATTTCTTTTATCTTAATTCTTATTGGTGCTTTTGTTACCCGTTATATTGGATATGAGGGAGTAATGCCTATTCGAGAAGGAGATTCGACCAATACTTTTTTATCAGAAAAAACTTATCTCACTGTTTTAATCGACGGGGATTTTGAACAACAAGCCTTGCGTAAAAAATTGCAAAAGCAGTTGCTATTGTCTCAACATGTAGATAATGATTTTAGCATTACAGACGATTTTAAGGGGGAAGAAATCACCATTGAGTATGTTGACTTTATGGAAAATGCCACAGAAGGTTTGGTGCTTGATCCAGAAGGAGAGCGCTATTTAAAAATTGTGGAAGCAAGCGACGGGAATCGTCACGATCACTATATCAAAGAGGGCGATGTGGCTAATATTCACAACCTACTTTTTACCTTGGACAATCCCATTCAAGGGGCCATCAATATTGAAGTAAAAGACGGAGAGTATTTTATTAGTTCACCCTTTGCAGGTTCTTTTATGCGTATGGCAGATCAATTTCAAGGTGAATTGACCACAGATAGACAGCAACCTCTTCAATTAAGATCTTTATATTCTTTGCCTAATTTTCAATTTGTTATTCCAGAACCCGTTTTAAGAGGGAAATTCGATATAGTGCAGGCGGAGGAACAACCCAATGCGCGCCAGGATGCATTGCGCTTGCAAATTTCGGCCAAAGGCCAAACCAAAACAGTCTCCCTCCTGGGCGGAAAAGGCTATAGCAATGATTCCAAAAAAGTGCAGTTAGGGGTTTTTGATTTTTATCTTACCTATGGATCCTTACCACTAGAACTTCCTTTTCGCATTCGCCTAAATGATTTTATTGCAGAAAAATACCCCGGAACCGAAAAAAGCTATGCGTCGTTTGAAAGCAAAGTAACTGTAAAAGGAGAAGAAGAGATCTTTGATTATGACATCTATATGAACCATGTTTTAGATCATCAAGGCTATCGTTTTTTCCAGTCTTCTTTTGATCCAGACGAAAAAGGAACGGTGCTGTCTGTAAACCACGACTGGTGGGGAACTTATATTACCTATGCAGGCTATATATTGTTGTACTTAAGTATGATTGCGATTTTCTTTATGGGTAAAACACGCTTTAAAGATCTCGCTAAAGCTATTGATAAAATTAAAACTAAGAAAGTAGCATTAACGCTCTTCTTACTTTTGGGATTAAATAGTTTAAATGCGCAAGACCATTTAAATCACAGTCTTTCCAAAATTAATTTTGACTCTTTAGTGGTAGCAGATGCTTTCCCTGCTGAACAAGCAGAAAAGTTTGGTGCGCTTGTGATTCAAGATCTAGGGGGGAGAATGAAACCCGCCAACACCTTCTCGTCTGAACTACTGCGAAAAGTTAGTAAACTTGACACCTATAAAGACCTTAACTCTGATCAAGTTTTGCTTTCTATTCTCAACGGACCAGCGATTTGGTATAACATTCCTATTATTTATTTAATGCGTGGAAATGATTCTATCCGTTCGATTACTGGGGTAGGAGAGGATGCAAAATACGCACCCTTAATCTCCTTTTTTGATAAAGAAGGAAATTATAAAATCTCCACTCAATTAGAAGAAGCTTATCGTACTGGGATACCTAACCAGTTTCAAAAAGATTTTATAGAAGTTGATAAAAGAGTCAACCTTCTTTATTCTGCTCTTGAAGGAAAGGTGTTACGCGTTTTTCCTATTCCTGAAGACGAAAACAATAAATGGGTATCTTTTCCAGAGTTAGAAGAGGCTAATTTTAACGGAACGGATTCTCTTTATGTCAATAATGTATTACCATTATATTTCCGCTCTATGCGTTTAGCAAAAAGCACTAATGATTATACTGAGGCAGATGAATTATTGGAAAGTTTAAAAGGTTTTCAACAGCGTTATGGGGGTAATGTCCTTCCCAGTGAAGACCGCATTAATGCAGAGATTACTTATAATAAGTACAATATATTTAAAAAGCTATTTAGTTGGTATCTCTATGTGTTCTTTTTCTTCTTTATGTTTTTGATTGTACAGATTTTTCGTGATGGAAAAATCATTCGAGCTTTAATCACCTTTTTTAAGGTAGCCACCTTTGCACTTTTTGCACTGCATTCAGCAGGTTTGGCCGCTCGCTGGTTTATTTCGGGTCACGCCCCCTGGAGTGACGCTTATGAGTCGATGATTTATGTGTCATGGGCTACAGTCTTATTTGGAATTCTCTTTGGACGGAAGTCTAACTTGACCCTTGCAGCGACCACCTTTGTTGCTTCGATGATCTTGATGATCTCCCACTGGAACTGGATGGATCCTGCGATTGCAAATCTACAGCCTGTTTTAGATAGTTACTGGTTAATGATTCACGTTGCCGTGATTGTGGGAAGTTATGGTCCTTTTGCTTTAAGTATGATTATTGGGATTATTGCCCTTTTCTTAATGCTGGCAACAAACACCAAGAATAAAGCTAAAATTGATTTAAATATCCAGGAGTTGACCATTATTAACGAGTTATCCCTCACTATAGGTTTGATCATGCTTACCATAGGAAATTTCTTAGGAGGTATGTGGGCGAATGAAAGTTGGGGGCGCTATTGGGGCTGGGACCCTAAAGAGACGTGGGCTTTGATTTCTATCATGATTTATGCCTTTGTGATTCATATGCGATTGATCCCAGGATTGCGCGGTCGCTGGTTATTTAATCTAGCCAGTATTATTTCCTTTGGTAGTATAATGATGACTTATTTTGGCGTTAATTTTTATCTTTCTGGATTGCACTCTTATGCAAGCGGAGATAAAATCATCACACCAGATTTTGTGTACTATTCTGTCGCCTTCGTGTCTGTGTTAGGGTTAGTTTCTTATTTTCCTTACAAGAAGTATTACAAAAAGTAAAGACTTTATTGCTTCAGCAATTTTTGCTATTGATGCGAATGTGAGCTACCTTTCTTGGAAAAAAGAAATGTCAGCAAAGCAAAAATGATTACTCTATGCTGTAAGTGGCTTAGTTTTATTTGGTTTTGGTCTTTCCCTATTAGGGGAAGCAATTCTACTTAAATACAATCAGGCAGACTACTGGATATCACTAGGGACAATAGCTCTAGTAGTAACCAACAGTGGACTATGCTTGTTTGGTCAGGCGATTGTAGTAAAAGTAAAGGATTAAAAGGCAGCGATAAATTCGTCTTCATCTCTACCGTCTGCTACAAGGGCTAAAGCTTTTTGAGTAATAGTATCTACCTTTTCTGTAGGGAATCCTAATCCAATAACTAAACGATTGAGCAATTGAATTTCACCTTCGTCTGCGATGTGATCTGCATAGACCATACGTGTTAGATCATATAGACGCTCTAGACGACGTTGTTCATTAGCTGGTGGATTTATAGGGTATTGGTCAGGATTTGCCATAATCTGCGCTACCTCTTCATCTTCAATTTCAAGATTAATTGCAGTTCGATTGATAAAGGCTTTTTCTTCATCCGTAATAATTCCATCAGAAAGTGCAACGCGAACAATTGCCGCAAAGTGGTCACGATTACGTTGTTTGAAGCCAGAGGTAAACAGGTTGGAAAATGACATAAAATTAATTTTTCTCAAAGATAAAAAATCGATCAAAATATTGAAGATATGAAGGAATAGATTTTCAAATAAATATGTACTTTTCAAAAAAAATAAAGTATGAGTCGTAGATTAAAAATCATAAAAAATAGATCTGATATAGGGGCAGGTACGCGAGGATCAGATATGGGGATTGATGCACTTGAGATTGCCGCGATCAATCGCGAAAATGATTTTTTTAATCGCCACCCTTTTATTGATGTCCCCACGCATAACGAAACTATTTATGATAAGGTGAATAACACCTTTGCCAAGCGAATTAATTTTGTTGCAGAACAATGTGAGCGCGTGTGCGAAGTAACGACCATGGTGCTTCAACAAAAGCATTTTCCTTTAGTGATCTCTGGAGATCACTCTTCTGCCTTAGGTACCTTAGCTGGGATTAAATCAGCTTTTCCAGAGAAAACTATTGGGGCAATCTGGATTGATGCCCATGCAGATTTACATTCCCCTTTAAGTTCGCCTTCGGGAAATGTCCATGGTATGCCATTAGCAGCTGCTTTTGGGTACGACAATGAAAAATATGCGGTCAATGCCATTAGTAGGGATACCTCAAATAGCTGGAATCAAATTAAGGCCCTAGGGGGAGAGGAGCCAAAACTTAAGCCAGAGCATTTGATCTACTTTGGCATTCGCTCTACTGAAGAAGCCGAAGATCACACCATAGAAGAACATCATGTTCGCACTTATCCAGTGCACGAAGTACGTCATAGAACGGTTCAAACCTGTGTTGCTGAAGCCCTTGAAAAGTTATCTGAAGTGGATTTGATTTATATCACCTTTGATGTGGATAGCCTTGATTGTGACTTGATTTCTAAAGGAACTGGTACACCTGTTTCAAAGGGCTTTGATCCAGAAGAAATAATCGCCTTGATCAAAGGGTTTATGGCTTCAGAAAAAGTGAGTTGCCTCGAAGTATGCGAGATTAACCCCTTGCTAGATGAAAAGGGAAATAAAATGGCTGAAACCGCTTTTGATATTATTGATGCTCTTTTTTAAACTATTCTGACTGAGCGATTTCTTTTAAATAATTAAAGTGGTTTTTGTCACTTTCGTTAGCAGTCTTACTTTTTTTCTTCGCGAGCTTTTCTAATTTATTAAGCATGCCTTTGATCTCTGCTTTAACGCTTGGGTTAAGTTTATCTTCCTCCAATAATGCTTTTAGCTGTGTCGCAAAATGAAGCTGTAAATTTTTTTGCGATAGATCTAATTCTCTAGGAGCTATAATTAAATCAGTATATAAATGATTGAATAATTCTGCTGCGTCCATACCTTGTCCCACAAGAGAGGCATTTGCAGAAAGCATTCGGTTTAAGCGCCTAACACTAAGTAATCGATTTAATGCAGAGCGTTGTAAGTTTTGTAAGTTGATTAATCCTCCTTCTCCTTTAATTTCTGAGATGATCTGCTTATCCATTAACCAGTTTTGGGTTTCCCATAAATGGATCTTTAAAAAGTCTAGTGCAGCTACTTGTTTATTGCGTTCGACATTTTGATAGGTGACAGCCTCTTTTTGATTGCTAGTGTGTCTGGTTTGATATACTCCCCCAATCATGCTGTGGACGTGATAGATATAGCGTCGATAAACTCCTACCATTTCACCATATAATTCTGCTAAATCGTCATAATTATCGTTAGGAGACAGGGTCCAATCCATTAAATTTTTAGCTACGATTTTCAAATTGTTTAATCCATAACTGCTTGCCTTTGTGGGATCATCTCCAATGTTTTCTGTTTGTGCGTTAGGGTCATTACCTCTTCCACCAAACATGTACGTGGGATTAAGTGATTTAGCATCTACCATAGCTTTAAGGAGGCTTTGTTCCTCTTTTGATGAACGCCCATAATAGCGATAACCCCATTCTATTGCATAATCATCATATGGACCTAGCTGACGAACAAAACGTATGTTTTCATCTCCTGGTTGGGCGATATAATTATAGCGAGCATAATCCATAATGGTAGTTGCAATTCCATATTTTTGGGTAAATTTACCAGAGCGTAAGGAATCAACTGGATAGGCACTACTTGCTTTCATATTATGGGGTAAGCCTAGTGCGTGCCCTATTTCATGAGAAATAACTCTACGCATCATCTCTCCAATTTCTTCTTCTGGGGTGTTTAGCGTACGCGCTTTAGGGTTAGCCGCTCCTGTTTCTAGTAAGTAGCGATTGCGGTAAGAACGCAGGTGGTTGTGATACCAAATAATGTCACTTTCTAAAATCTCTCCTGTTCGTGGGTCTGACACACTAGGTCCAGTTGCATTTCGTGTTGTAGAAGCTACATACCGCACGGTGGAATAGCGAACGTCTTCTGGGCTAAAATCGGGGTCTTCTTCCTTTGAAGGGGGTTGTTTTGCTAAGATCGCATTTTTAAATCCAGCTTTTTCAAAAGCGGTATTCCAATCTTCAATTCCTTGTTTAAAATACTTTCTCCATTTTAAGGGAGTAGCAGGGTCTAGATAGTAAACTATGGGTTTAATGGGTTCGACTAATTCTCCTTTCATATAAGCATCTTTGTCTTTTGGCTCTAGTCTCCATCGTCGAACGATACTGTATTCGTCAGATTTTAATGCGTCAGAACTATAATCAATTTTAGATAAGCTAAACCAGCCTACTCTTTGATCTTCATAACGAATTGGCATGGGGTCTTTTGGTAAAACAATAAAAGAATGATTGATTTGAAAACTAAAGGTGTTGGAACGATTCGCACGTGGGGGCTTATTTACTTTAAAGGTGAGGGTATGCCTAATTTCTGTATTTTTAGGAAAACTATTTGCACTATCTATGCTGCTGCGCTTTTTGTCAACTCCACCAATTTTGTAACGATCCTTATCGCCTTTTCGAATGATATTAAAGCCGGGAGAATCTGCCATGAAATGGCTGGTAACATCAATTAAGAAGCGATTTTTCTCTTTGTTTTTGATCTCAAAAGCAGCTAGAATAGGGGCAAAGTTATTCTCTTTTACACTAATGGCAATGGGATCTTTTTCTGCGCTAGCGATATTATTATAACTTATTTGTTTGATGAGGATTTTTTTTCCTTTTTTTTCAAAACGAATCACCTGTTGCGCTGTTTTTGATCCTGCATTGAGATAGGCAGAATAGTTGGCGGGTAATTGCGCAAAGCGAGTTACCACTAAAAGGTCTTTTTCAATAATTTCTTGTGATAATTCAAAAAACAATTTGTTTTCTTCGTTAAGATAGGTCGTGATTAATCCCTTTTTGACCACCATTTTTTTAGTCAAAGAATCTAAAGGTTTTAAACCGTTATCTTTTTTCTTTTTTTGCGCTTGAAGAGAGAAAATCAGAGTTATAGTGAATAGGTAAGTAAGAAATTGCTTCATCTTAAAGTTAAGTTTTGATAAATCTACAAAAGTTTTTGTCAGTAGATCAGAAAATGGAGTGACAGAAAGGAGCTATGAGCGATGGATTGGCTTGGCTATTGATTATACTTTGGCGGTAGAAGAATTAAAAAATTATCTTTACAACAGTTTAACATGGATGGACGGACAAATCAGTGATTTTACTTTGAGATGAAAGATAGAAAACCACTGTTTTTTTGTCCCCTTTTATGGGTAATGATTACCTTAACCCTAAACAACTATTGAAATGAATTTCGAGTACACAGAGAAATCCCTAGCACTTCAAAAAAGGGTAAATGATTTTATGGTAGAATACATCTATCCACATGAAAAAGAGATTCAAGCTTATCACCATGATTACAATAATTTGTGGCAAGATTTTCCCAAATTAGAAGAATGGAAGGCAGCTTCGAAGCGAGAAGGATTGTGGAATTTATTTCTCCCCACTGATTATGGAGATTTGAGTGCCGGCTTGACGAATCTTGAATATGCTCCTCTTGCAGAATTGATGGGGCGTTCTAAGATAGCCTCAGAGGTATTTAACTGTTCTGCCCCCGATACAGGGAATATGGAAGTATTTGCAAAATACGGTACCCCAGCGCAGCAAACAGAGTGGCTAACACCCTTAATGAATGGTGAAATACGTTCTGCTTTTTTAATGACAGAACCTGCCGTTGCTTCTTCGGATGCGACTAATATAGAAACCTCTATCGTTAGAGAAGGTGATGAATATGTGATCAATGGTCGTAAATGGTGGTCCTCGGGCGCTATGCGCCCAAATTGTAAGGTGTTTATTGTTATGGGGAAAACAGATCCCACTGCCCATCGCCATGCCCAGCAAAGTATGATTATTGTTCCGCGAGATACGCTTGGAGTAGAAGTTATTCGTCCATTGCGTGTTTTTGGATCGATTGATTCCCCAGAGGGTCATGCTGAAATAAAATTAACTAATGTTCGTGTTCCAGTAGAGAATATTTTGCTTGGCGTGGGGCGTGGTTTTGAAATTGCGCAAGGCCGTTTAGGTCCGGGACGAATTCATCACTGCATGCGATTAATTGGTGCCGCACAGCGTTCTCTTGAAATGATGTGTGAAAGGGTAGCAGAGCGAGAGGCCTTTGGCCGTAAAATAAAAGACTTTAGTAGTATAAGACAAGATATTGCAAAGTCGGCTGCAGAGATTGAGCAGGCAAGGTTATTGACCCTTTCTTGTGCAGATAAGATTGATAAATTTGGCGCTGCAGGCGCAAAAAACCTAATAGCGATGATCAAAATTGCCGTCCCAGATATGACGACTAAAGTGGTGGATCGCGCTATTCAAGCACACGGAGGAATGGGGGTATGCCAAGATACTCCGCTAGCAGAGTTCTGGATTTATGGTCGTACCATTAGAATTGCCGATGGGCCAGACGAAGTGCATATGTATCAACTGGGAAGAAACTTAGTAAAAGAAATTCTGACTTCCTCTTAGGAGTTGATATTTACGGGTAATTTTTGTTAAAAACTCCATATTTTTAACTAATATATTTTTAAAATTTAAAGTTATTAACGTCTAACCTTCTGTCAAAGTAGTACTAACGAAGCCTTCAAAACACAAAAGCATAATCGTTTTTTTTGTTCTGTTGTTTCCAAAATAATGATTCGTTTAAAAGCTATAATTACTCTATCCATTTTCTTTATTAATTTCTAATAAGAATTAATTTTAAATTTACTTTTCTCACAAATCATAATGTGCGTTTAATATATCATTATAAGTGATTTATATTTATAAATTGTTTTATTCCCTGCTTGATTAAGTTGATTATTAAAAGTTCTGTTAGTTTAATAGTCTACTTGTAAAGTTGTCATAATTCAATTGTATAAATGCTTCTTTAAATAAGTAAGTTGATGCTTTTTAAGTAAAAATGCACAAGCAATTTTTCGCTTTTTTTACTTATTAATTTATTAGATAAGTTTTCTGCTTAATCAAATTTAAACATAACATTTTGTTAATAATCTTTCTAGAATAGCATAAAAAATAAAATTATTTTTACAAAGGTTTAGTTGGTTAAAATCAACTAAACATGTCTATATTATAATTAATTACTATTTATGAAAAAGTTGTTTTTTTTAACATTTGTTATAGTAGCTAGTTTTGGTTTTGCCCAAAGAGATGCTACAACAGGAATTTCATCAGATACTATTCTAGATGTAGATTTAGATGAGATTGTTGTAACTTCAGGTGTAATCGATATTGCTGAGGTTCGAAAAACACCAATTGCTTTGAGTACAATTTCTGCTCAAGAAGTTGCGTTAAAAGTAGGGAACCTTGAATTCCCAGAAATTATGGCAAAGACCCCTGGTGTCTATGCTACTAAACAAGGAGGTGGATATGGAGATAGTCGTATTTCACTTCGTGGATTTGATCAAACAAACACTTCTTTCCTTATCAACGGCCAGCCGGTAAACGATATGGAAAATGGTAGATTATATTGGTCAAACTGGCAAGGATTAACAGATATTGCTTCAGGAATTCAAATCCAGCGCGGTTTAGGAGCTTCTAAACTAGCTGTTCCTTCTGTAGGTGGTACAATATCAATTTTCACTAAGAGTGCTGAAAAAGCAGAAGGTGGATTTATTACCCAAATGTTAGGTAATGATGCCTATATCAAAACGACAGCCGCTTACAACACTGGAGTAAATGATAAAGGATGGTCTTCTTCTTTCTTATTGACCAAATGGTCTGGAGATGGTTACATCAACCATACCAAAGGGGAAGGATGGACTTATTTTGCTGCTGTGGGATATACTCCTGAAGGTTCTAGAAGTAAGTATAACTTTTCTTTTATTGGAGCTGGTCAATGGCACCACCAACGTGATGTTTGGGTGTCGATTCGCGATTACCAAAACTTTGGTGAAGAAGGAATTGACAGAAGATGGAATACAAATGGTGGAACACTTAACGGTGAGGAGTTTAGTATGAGAAGAAACTTCTACAACAAACCTTTAGCCACTTTCAACTGGGATTTCAAAATCTCTGATAGTATGGAGTTAAACACTTCATTATATGGATCTGCTGGACGTGGTGGTGGAACTGGACCTCGTGGTAGAAATTATGACGTACTTCCTTATCGCGAAGATCTAACTTCATTTATGGATGGGTATGATGATGGCTTTAGAAGAGCTGATGGGACAGTAAATTATGACGCTATTGTTGCAGATAACCGTGCTGGTGCATCGCCTTATACTGGAGATATATCTCGCCATAACGGTTCTCTTATTGGAGCACATGGCTATGAAGATGATGGTGTCTTTAAAAGCGGTATGATTAGAAGAGCCTCAATGAATTCACATGACTGGATTGGCGGTATTTCTAATTTGAATATCACCTCTGGTAAAATGCGTTACTCTATCGGAATAGATTTACGTAAGTATAAAGGGTATCACTACCGTGTATTAAATAACTTGATGGGCTTTGATGCTTATTACTCAACCGGAAATAAAAACAGTGGGGGTAGAATTATTGAGACAACTGTTGAGGCAAGTCCATTTAATAATACTGGTCTTACTGGTCCAAAAATCGATTACTATAATATTGGAAATGTTGGATGGCAAGGATTTAATGGTCTTGCTGAATATTCTGGAGTTAAAATTACTGGGGTATTACAAGTAGGTCTTTCTAATCAGTCTTTCCAACGCGAGGACTTGTTCGATCAACCCAATAATCCTATTTCTGAGACAAAAAATGTAGGCGGAGGATATGTCAAAGGAGGTGCTAACTATAACATCAACGAAAAATCTAATATTTTCTTTAACACTGGATTTATCTCGAGACAGCCACAATTTGGAGCTGTGTTCCCTGGTTATGCTAATGATATAAATTCAGATTTACAAAATGAAACGATCACTTCTTTTGAAGCGGGATACGGATATATTTCTAATACCTTGAGATTTAACGTAAATGTTTACTCTACAGTCTGGGGGAATCGATTTATTCAAAGAAGTTTATCAAATCAAAATGGTAATGATGGTTTTGCTCAGTTCAAAGACATTGATGTTGTTCACAACGGTCTTGAATTGGAAGGAAGCTGGAGTCCTTTGGGATCTTCAACAAAAATTCGTGGTATGCTTTCTATCGGTGATTGGAAATATACGAAGAATTTTGAGGCAGCTATTTTTGATGACAGTCAAGTGCAAATTGGAACCGCTACATTATATACAAAAGATGCTAAAGTGGGTGATGCAGCTCAATTTACTGCTAACCTAGGGGTAGATCACAGAATTGGTGCTCTTAACTTAGATGCAGACATTAGATTTGTAGACGGTTTATATGCCGATTATAGCATTGAAGATAGTGAATTCCAAAGTGCAGAGAATCTAGGTGCATTAAAGTTGCCTTCTTATAGCTTAGTTGACTTTGGTGCGACATATTACTTCTGGTCTGGATGGAGTTTACGTATGAACATTAATAATGTGCTTGATACTGTTTATATTGCAGAATCTAACTCAAACATCCACGCAACAGCTTCGTCTGAAACTTGGAATGGTGTTGACGTTCGTAACTCGGTTTGGTTCGGATTTGGAAGAACATGGAATATGTCTCTTAAGTACAGATTCTAAATATTCTATAACAAAAAGGGACTTCGGTCCCTTTTTTTTGCTTTATTATGAAAAAAATTATTTTATTCTTATTTTTTATTCCATTGGTGAGCTTAGCCGATTGGGGTAAAACAGGTCACCGTGTCATTGGCGAAATTGCCGCAATGAATTTAACCCCAGAGGCAACAGTTGCTGTAAAAGATTTATTAGAAGGAAGATCCATCGCAAGGATTGGCACATGGGCAGATGAAATTCGATCAAATCCAGCTTATAACAAATACACCACTTGGCATTATGTCAACCTTCCTTTGGATAAAATGTATGAGGAAGTCGAGCATAAAGGGGATAATGTTGTAAAAGCAATTAACTTGTGTATAGAGGGATTAAAAAATGAGGCCAGTACCCAAGAGGAGAAAGCCTTTTATTTAAAGTACTTGATTCACTGTCTAGCAGATCTTCATCAACCTTTACACGCTGGTCGTGCTGAAGATAAAGGAGGGAATTCAATCTATTTAAAATATTTTGGAAGAAAAACCAACCTTCACCGTCTTTGGGATTCCAATATCATTGAAGATTATCGAATGTCTTATACAGAATTAGCCCAAAATTTAATGGGGCGTAAAAACGACCCTGTTACCATTGGTACGGCAGAAGATTGGGCAAATGAGTCACACCAGGAAGCTGTAAAAATTTACAGCGAAATTGAAGAAGGGCAGAATTTAGGTTATCTCTATAATTATAACAATCTTACTTTAGTCAAAGATAAATTATACAAAGCTGGAATTCGTTTAGCCGCAGTATTAAACGATATTTTTAAAGCTTAAGATCTTTTATTTTTTTCCAAAAAAAAACTTTTACTCAATTGAGTAGATTTTTTTTATGTTTTTATTGATTTAGAACCATCGCAAATATCATTTGATTATCCTAAAATCATACCCGCCATAGTGGCAGACATCAAAGAGACTAATGTTCCTCCTAAAACAGCTTTTAATCCTAATATTGACAAGTTTTTGTGCTGGCTGGGTGCAAGAATACCAATTCCTCCGATCTGAATACCAATAGAAGAAAAATTAGCAAATCCGCAAAGAATAAAAGTGGACATGACAATTGATTTCTCGTACATCAAATGCATACTGTTCCCCATGTTTTTTAAATCAGCTAATTGCACATAAGCAACAAATTCGCTTGCGGCTAGTTTAATACCCAATAGTTGACCAACGAGAGTGATGTCTTCTTTGGCAACGCCAATTAACCACATCAAAGGCGCAAATAAATAGCCCAAGATAAATTCTAGGGTCAATTCACTGTAAGGGGTATTTGCAGCAATAACATCATTGAGACCTATCCAACCTCCTAGACCGCTTAATACATCGTTAACTAAGGCGAGTAAAGCGACAAACACCAATAACATTGCCCCCACATTTACTGCTAATTTTAAACCCTGGGTGGTACCATTTGTAACAGCGGCAAGGATATTACTACCAAAGGTTTGATTTTCGATTTTAGTCTCGCTCACATGATCAATTACGCCTACCGGCGGAACAAGAATGCGGGAAAAAGCTACTGCTCCAGGAGCTGCCATTACAGAGGCGGCAATAAGGTGTTTTGTGATAATAATGCGTTGTACTGGATCATCTCCACCCAAAAAGCCTACGTAAGCCGCAAGAACACTTCCAGCAACAGTGGCCATTCCACCTACCATCACAAGGTAAATCTCAGATCGTTGCATTTTATCTAAATAGGCCTTGATTAATAAAGGCGCTTCGGTTTGCCCTAAAAAAATATTTCCAGTTAAAGAAAGACTTTCTGCACCACTTACATCGACTACCTTACGTAAAGCCCAGGCCAGAAAGCCTACAATCTTTTGAATTATACCTAAATAATATAATACTGAGGTAACCGCAGAGAAGAATAAAATCACTGGCAAAACTTGAAAGGCGAAGATGTAAGCTGTTTTCGTTAAGTCAACGATTTCTCCGAATAAGAATGTGCTCCCCGCAAGGGTATATTCAATCACTTTGATAAAGAAAGCGCCTAGCTGTTCAAATAAACCTTGAATAAAAGGTACTTTGAGAATACATATTCCAATAAATAATTGTGTAGCTAAGGCTAAAATAACCGTTTTCCAAGGAATATTTTTACGGTTACTACTTGCTCCAAAAGCAATAATTAAAAGAGCAATAATACCCACACACCCCTTGAGGATTGATGATAGGGATATTCCGTTAGAGTGGATAAATTCCATTTAGTAAATTTCAAGTAATTAAATATAATCTTAAAATGACAAGATACAATCTTGCTTTTTTTTATTGAAGGAAAAAGGCAATTAACTGACCTGCTTCAATAATCTAATAATTTGTATATTCTAATAAAGTATATGATATTTTAAAACATGATAAGGTCATGCAGGATTTGAATTGGCCACAGCGCAATTAAAAGAATTAGGAACTTGTATCACAATATTTGGATTTGCCCGAACAGCTCCATCTCATCAACACTAAAATGACACTGTTACAATGGCAAAGGGTTTAGCCGAGGCAGGTTATGGAATTATTATTGGTGGTGGGGGTGGAATCATGGAAGCGGGGAATAAAGGTGCTTTTTTAAAGAAGGGCCCATCCGTTGGCCTGTCCATTTATTTACCTTTTAAAACACGCAAAAAGACACCAATTTACTTTGAAGAGATTAGATTTCAAGGGATAAAAAAAAATTCATCTTATAGATTTAAAAATAATATATTCGATAGACCTAATAATTAATGTTCCCAGTTGAAGTTGTTGGTAGGATTGTTTTTCTTAAAATAACCCCATTCATTTTATTGAGAAACTCCCCATTTTTTATAGACCACTTTCCGTTTATAAGTACGTGAGAAATACCCACAGGGTATTGATGAGGGAGGATAAATGTTGCTTTGTCAATGATGGTATTTGGATCAAAAATAACAAGATCTGCTTTTAACCCCTTTTTGAACAGCCCTCTATTTTCTATTCCATAAGTCTTTGCTGGGAATAGGGTCATCTTATAAATCGCCTCTTGTAGGCTTAATAATTCTTTCTCTCGAACATATTTCCCTAATACTCTTGGGAAAGTGCCATAGGCTCTTGGGTGGGGGTGTCCTATTCCAGGGGAAGAAAGTCTCCCATCTGAAGCAATCATTGTTAAGGGATGCTGCATTATTTTTTCCACATCTTTTTCATCCATAGCGTGATAGATGCAGCTGGCACCTCCATTGATTTGTCCTTTAATGACATATTCTGCTCCATTTTCAATGGTAGGTTTTTTCCCTTCTAAAACAATCCAATCTTTCAGTGTTTTCCCCTCCAAGTCAGGTTGCCATTTTACTCGTGCAAATTGAATTCTATTTAAGTCTTCCCCCCCGCGATCATTTAAAATATTAAAAATGATTTCTTTCTTTATTTTAGCATAGCTTTCTGGATCTGTAAGTCTTTCCAAAAATTTTTCTTGTCCACCAGCTCTTGCCCATGCTGGTATTAGTACACTAAGCCCTGTATGACTGGCTGCATAGGGATATTGGTCCAATATGATATTTACCCCATCTTTTTTTGCTTTATCAACTCTTGCTAACGTAATATCACTTTTCCCCCACATGGGTTTTCCAATCACTTTATGATGGGTTAAAATAATAGGGATATTTGCTTTTTTTCCTATTTCTATGGTTTCTTCTATCGCGGGCATTATGGCAATTCCTTCATCTCGAAGATGAGTAGAATATACCCCTCCTTTATTAGCAATTACTTTTGACAATTCGATTACTTCGTCTATTTTTGCGAAATTTCCTGGCAAATATTTTAATCCAGTAGAAAGGCCAAACGCTCCTTCGTCCATTGCCTGGTCTGCCATCGCCTTCATTCGATCAAGTTCTTTTTTTGTAGGCGCACGATTTTCTAGCTGCATTACTTTTTTTCTAATTTTGTTGTGTCCCGCCATAAACCCCATATTAATGCCAACACCTACTTGACTTAATGTATCTAAAAACTCAGCAAAACCATATTTAAGAGGAACCCCTCTTCCATCCGGACCTCCAATACTTGTGGTTACACCTTGTCGCAATTGACTTTCTGAATTGGATAGCGCCAAAAGATTATCTAAAGGATCTAAATGCGTGTGAGTATCAATAAACCCTGGAGCTACAGCAGCACCAGCAGCATTTAAAATTTGAAGTGCATCTGCTTCACTAAAATCTCCAAGCCCAACAATCTTATCTGCTATGATTGCAATATCAAGTGTTTGAGGAGGATTATTTGTTCCATCATAAACAAGTCCATTTTTAATAATTAAATCATAGGTGGTTGGATTTTGACAATTAATTAAAAGCAGCGCAATGAATCCAATGCTTATTTTTTTTAGATAGAATTTAAATCTCATAATAAATTTTTAAAAATTCTCTGGAAAGACAGAGGCCTTATAACCCCACAATAGCGGCAATATATAATAAACTACAATTACAATGAGAAATATGGAAAAAATATTGAGTAATAGACCGTTTTTAGTCATGTCTTTAATTTTAAGATAACCCGACCCAAAAACTACTGCATTAGGCGGGGTAGCCACAGGAAGCATGAAAGCACAAGAAGCTGCCATAGCAGCACTTACTAAGAGGCTGTAAGGGTGAACACCTAGTTGAAGCGCAATTGAGCTCAAAATGGGTAGTATCATGGCGGTAGTCGCTAAATTAGAAGTGATTTCTGTCAAGAAATTCACAAAAGCGACTAAAACAAAAATCATTAAAAATAGGTTAAAGTGTTCAATGAAACTGATTTTTGAACCAATCCAAACGGCTAGGCCAGACACCTCAAATCCTTTAGCTATTGCCATTCCTCCTCCAAATAGAAGAATAATTCCCCATGGCATCTTTACAGCTTCGTTCCAGTGTAAAATCTTTTTTTCACTTTCCTTAGCCGGAAGGAGAAATAAAGTAATACCAGAAATCATTGCAATAATCGTATCGTCAATTGCTGGAAAAAGGGGTTGCAAAAGATAAGCTCTTGTCATCCAGCAAAATGCTGTTAAAGCAAATACTACGGCTACCCATTTTTCTTCTTTGCCTATGGATCCAAGCTCATTTTTTAAACGAACAATTTCTTCATTTCCACCTGGGAAACTGTCTATCCCTAATTTAAAGGCGTATCGACTAAGGTAAATCCATGTAGTAAAGAGTAAAATAATGCTAATAGGTAAACCAGCCATTAACCACTGTGTAAAAGTTATTTCTACGTTATAGGTTTCATTAATTACGCCTGCTAAAACCAAATTGGGCGGAGTACCAATTAATGTTGCCACACCCCCAATAGATGCACTATAAGCAATGCTAAGCATTAACATTTTACCAAATGATTTTGTTTCATGTTCGCTCAATAAAGGATTGTCTTCTAATTGTTTGACTAAAGCGATCCCAATAGGTAACATCATTACAGAGGTAGCAGTATTTGAAATCCACATGGACATAAAGGCTGTAGCAATCATAAATCCCAACACGATTTTTCTTATGTCGGTTCCCATTGTGCTGATGATATGTAAAGCGATACGCCTGTGTAAATTCCATTTTTCTATGGCAATCGCTAACATAAACCCTCCCATGTAAAGAAAAATATATTTATGCCCATAGGCTGCTGTTGTGGTAGATAATTCTAGTCCTCCTGTCAACGGAAAAAGGATAATGGGAAGCAGGGCAGTTACACTAATAGGAACCACCTCAAATACCCACCATATAGCCATCCATAAGGTAATTGCAAGTACAGCATTAGCTGCTGGGATTAATTCAGTTATAGGTTTAAAAACAATCATGAGGAAAAAAAGCAAGGGCCCCACTATTAATCGAGTACTTTTTCCGAGGTTTTGAAATTGCATAGATGATATTTTACGATATTGATACTTGTGAAATTACAATTTTTAGTATTTATCTTTAGACAAATGACTTTATTTACTACATTTATGTAAACTAAAATTATTTTTATGAAATATCACATTAAAATGATCATCTTCCTTTTGCTGGGAGTTGTTCAATTGGCAATGGCCCAGACTGTAATACGGGGGGTAGTTAGTGACGCTAATGGACCTTTGCCAGGGGCAAGTGTCTTGGAAAAAGGCACCACTAATGGAGTAAGTACAGATTTTGATGGAAATTTTCAAATTTCTGTTGCTCAAGGTGCCACTCTAGAGATTAGCTACACTGGTTTTTTATCTCAGAGTATTGAAATCGGAAATCAATCTTCTATTAATGTAGTCCTAGAGGATGATACACAGCAATTAGATGAAGTCGTTGTGACCTCCTTGGGTTTTACCGAAAAAAAGGATAGATTAGGGTCTACATATTCTGTTGTTAGCACTAATGCTGTTCAAAGATCCGGAGAACCAACGCTTGCAAATGCCCTTAGTGGTAAAGCTGCAGGTTTAAGTATCGCTAGAACAAGTGGAGACCCAGGAGCAGGAAGTAGAATAAGAATTAGAGGTGGTAATACTATTTTAGGTAGTAGTGAACCGTTAATAATCGTTGATGGCTCACCTTTAAATAGTGGTATTACTAAAATTGTTAATGGAGGTAGTTCAAATACTGGAGCGGTTAATTTTGGATCCAGATTAAATGATCTTAATCCAGCTGATATTGCCTCTGTTCAGGTCTTAAAAGGAGCATCTGCTGCTGCCCTCTGGGGAAGTAGAGCAGCCAATGGAGTAATCGTTATAACAACAAAAGAAGGGCGATCAGGAAAAGCTAAAATCACTTTTTCTTCATCTTACTCATTTGATGAAATTTCAGAACGTATTCCAAGACAAAACGTCTGGGGTCAGGGATGGGGAGGATCTTGGAGTAATAGTAGAGCAGAATCTTGGGGCGACTATATCCCAGATCGTGCAGGGGGTGATGATGAGGTTAATACTTCTGGAGGTTTTTTCACCGCTCAAAATGGTAATGTTTATTATCCAATTACAACAAAAAATTCTCGCGATACTTTTATTGAAGAAAATTTTAATGCTGCTTTCCAGACAGGAACGGTCTTGCAAAACGATTTGACAATGAGTGGGGGTAATGATAAAAACACATATTTTTTTAGTTTATCAAACCTTCAGCAGGATGGAATTATTCGTGAATCAACTTACGATAGAACTAATATTCGCTTTAATTATAATGCTGAACTGAATGAATGGATGAGTCTTTCAAATAAATTAGCTTATACGTATACTCAATCCAATTTGACACAAGGAAATTCTAATGTTGGTGGGATTATGTTGGGGCATCTTAGAACACCGGCAGATTTTGATAATAGAGATTATATTGGAGTTTACACAAATTCATCTGGAGAAGAATTTATAAGAAGCCATCGTTCATACAGAAGGTCACTAGGAGATAATCCAAATCCAATATATAATAACCCTGTTTGGACTACTAAAGAGCAGCAATCACTAAATACTGTAAATAGGATGACTGTTACTCCCCAAATAACCGTAAAACCCAACAGCTGGTTGCAATTTATTGGAAGAGCCAATGTTGACTATGCCGATGATCGAAGAAGTTTCTTTTTTCCAAGAGGTAGTGCTGGGTCTTCAGGAACTATCAATAGGAGAGTTGGGGAATATTTAGAAGATGAAATCTCAATCCGAGAGTACAATTTTGATTTTATTGGTCGAGGAGAGTTTTCATTAACTGATAATATTGATTTGACAACAACTGTTGGTTGGAGTCTTAACGACAGAAAATACAATAGAAGCTCTGGTAGTGTCTCCGATTTTCTAGTAAATGTTACCAAACAGACAACATCATTAAATAGCTCTGCCGAAGCAACCTCATTTGAAAATACAAAATCATTTAAAAGATCAAATAGAGGTTACGCAATTTTAAATTTTGGAATTAGTGAAGAATTATTTGTCAACTTAACGGGAGCAATTGAAGCTTCTTCTACGATTAAGGGTTCATTCTTTTATCCCGCAGCTGATGTCGCATGGAATTTCACAAATTCTGTATTGGATTCTGAGCTGATTTCATTTGGTAAATTAAGAGCATCTTACGGTATTGTCGGTGTTCAACCCTCTCCTCACCAATTTGAGACTACTGCAGAAGGAGGTTTTACATATTCTACCTATTCCGATCCTCTTGCTATAGATTCTTTTGGAGGCGGATTTAGGTTAAATAATAATTTAGGAAATCCTAATTTGAGTCCAGAAATTAAAACCGAATGGGAAATTGGAACTGATTTAAGATTTCTTGATAATAGTTTAAGCTTCTCTTTTACATACTACAACAATAAAATAGAAGATATTTTATTGAACGTAAGTTTATCTCCATCTTCAGGTTATTCTACTCAATATGGGAACTTTGGTAAAATGGAAAATAAAGGTTACGAGATTGACCTTGGTTGGAATGCAATTCAAAAAGAAGATTTAAGTTTGAATGCAAATTTAAACTGGGCTAAAAATGATAACCTCGTAACAGACTTATATGGAACATCTTTTGTTGATATGTCTTCAGGAGCATCGGTTCAATCTGTCGCTATAGTTGGTTATCCTCTCGGCTCTTTATTTGGAACAGGCTCAAGAAGAAATGCTGATGGTAGTTTTGATTTAGATGAAAATGGTTTTCCTCAAATCACATCAAGCTTTGAAGTTTTGGGAGATCCTAATCCAGATTGGCGAGCCGGTTTATCACTTAACTTATCGTACAAAAAGTTCAATTTAAATGTAGTCGTCGAACATTCTCAGGGAGGTGATTTTGCCCCCCGTACACTTCACGTTTTAAACAGATTTGGAACGACAACTACTACGGCTAACAGAGAAACTTTAACCGAGCCATTGGTTAATTATGCTGGTACGACTATTCCGGCAGGCACTACTGTTCGTGGTAATATTGTTGACTTTGGTGGAGGTAATGTTTTACTAGATGAGCAGTGGTACCGCAGAGGTATCGGAGGTGGATTTGGTGATAACCAGGCATATAATTTCTCAATATACGATGCCACATGGACCAAGGTTAGAGAATTATCATTGAGTTATACACTTGATCCCCCTAGTTTAAAATCAAGAATAGGGCTTGATAGTGTTAGATTTACTCTCACGGGTAGAAATTTAATTAACATAAATAATATTCCTGGTATTGACCCAGAAACTAATCAATTTGGTACTGGTAATGCGATAGGATTAGATTATTTCACTAATCCACAAACCCAATCCACACTTTTGGGTGTAACCTTTAATTTTTAAAAATGCTAATCATGAAAAATATTTTTAAATTTTTAGTTTTTTCTTCATTGATTTTCACTGCTTATTCGTGTGAAGATACGGTAGAAGGAATTAATGACAACCCAAATGACCTAACGCCCTCAGATATTGAAAATAGATTATATCTGACAGGTGGTCAGTTGGCAAACATTCAACTTCAATGTGGACATTTTAACAGGGTAAGTGCCATGTACTCAGGTCAACTTATAGGTTATGCAGCATTATATTCAAATATATATGGCTATAACTTATCCACAGGTGAAGCTAATGATGAATGGAGAATGATGTATGGTGGTGTAATGACAAACATGAGACACATTGTGAATAATACTGATAGTGATTTACTTAAAGGAATTGCTATGGTTACTGAGGCCTATGCTTTTGGAACTGGAGCCTCCCTTTGGGGAGATATTCCTTACTCTGAAGCTGGAAATCCAGAAATTGAAGACCCTGTATTTGACGATCAATTAAGTGTTTATACTGCTGCTATAGATCTATTAAACGAAGGAATCAATACTCTAAATGGTGCAACTTCAGCTAATGTTGATGAAGACATTCATTATAGTGGTGATAAAGATAAATGGATTGCGGCGGCTAATACCTTAAAAGCACGTTTTTACCTTCATCAGAAAGATTATCCTAATGCTCTAACAGCAGCTCAAAATGGAATTAGTTCTGCCGAGGGGGATATGAAATTCACACCAGGTAGTGCTGTTTCAGGTGACACAAACCTTTTTTGGACAATTCTTGCGGGTTCCAGGTCAGGTGATTTAGGTAATAATTCAACAGATTCAGAAAGCTATTTACTTCAAATTTTAAATTCATCAAATTCATTATCAAGAAATCATGCTAAAACAGATGAAACGGCAAGAAAAGCCTATTATATGATTGATGCTTCTGGGACTTTAAATACAGGAATAATTGCAGAACGTGAGCCTCAAAATATGGTTACTTTTTTTGAAAACAAGCTTATAATGGCTGAAGCTGCAGGAAGGTCTGGAGGCGTAGCTGCTGGATTACAACATCTAAACGATGTTCGCTCATGGTTAAACTCTGGAGGAAATCTCAACAGTAGCTTTATGGGATTAGCATACAATTATGCAGCATTTGATGCGTCAGATTTTGACGCTGGTGGTATAGAAAATCCAGATAATATAAGCCCAAATGATGCTTTTCTTCGAGAGGTAATTGAGGAACGTTATGTGTCAGGTTTTGGAATGCATATGCCTTATAATGATGCGCGAAGACTTCGTAAGTCTGACTCATCGATTGCTGTTCCTTTTATTTTGGTTGATAGAGAAACTGAGACACGAAGATCAGAAAGAATGCCTTACGCTCAGAACGAGCTAAATTCTAATTCTAATGCCCCTTCAGAAGATCCTGGTATTTTCATTAAAACACAAGTGAATCAGTAATCTGATTAATGCAATTAAGGGCTTGGAATAGATTTCAAGCCCTTTTTTTTTATAAAATTTAGAATGATAAAAATAAAGTCTACTCGAAATATTATCCTTTTTTCATGGCTATTACTAGGGATTAACTTTAGTTATGCTCAACAGAAAGAGCATATTTTGATGGTAGGAAATAGTTTTACTTTTTACTATAATTTGCCCATGACAATCGAACAGTTTGCAAAGACTAAAGGGTTGAAATGGAAAATTGATCAATCTACTGCTAGTGGTGCCACATTTAAACAACACTTGCAAAATATAAAAGGGCTCAAAACAACTCAACGCTTAAAGAGAAAAAAATACACCCAGATTATCTTTCAAGAGCACAGTACTTACCCAATTACTGCTATAGATACTACCCAAAAATATTTTAAGAAATTACTAAGGAATGTGCCCAATAATACCAAAAAACACCTTTACGCCACCTGGGCTTATCCTAAGCTGCAGTATAAGCAAAATGAAGTAATAACGTCTACCTCAATTGAAAAAGCTTTAAGCACTATTTCCCCTCAGTCTGATATTTCAATACTCCCTGTAGGAAGAGCCTTTGATCTTTTTCAATCCAGATACCCTAATCAAACACTTTTTACTTCAGATAAAAAGCATCCTAATCCAATTGGAAGTTATTTAGCTGCCTGTGTTATTTTTAGTAAAATTAGTGGTTTATCCCCTCTTGGTTTAAACCGGAGAGTAGCCAGTAAACCTAGAAAAGGGAAAACACTTTATTATTTTATAGTCGAAAAAAAAATGGCTGATAAATGCCAACGAATTGCAGACGAAATTGTCTTTAATCACTAGCTGGGAAAGCATCAGAATAATGGTGCTGTAAATAACTCAAGATTACAACAGCAAATTTTTTTGTAAAACGGATGCGATCTTCACTCTCTTGCCTAAGATTTTGTCGATTGAGTTCCAGTTGTATGGCATCTACTCCGCTTCTATTTCTCGAACCATAAAGCTTAGTATTTGACCCTCCAGAAAAAAATGGATCACCTAAATTTGGTGCAGGATCTTGTGTAGATGGTACACTGGGAAAACCAGCAGAACTTAAAAGTGACCCTAACGAATTTTCTCCAATAATTAATTCATTTAAACTTATATTTTCTGGGTGGTTGTTCACTAAACTATTGATAGAGGTTAATGAATTCTCTAAGGACCCATTTGTCGATAAACTTCTTAATTGGTCACTGCTAAGTAAATATCCCAATTCAATGCGTTGATTGGGGTGTCCGTGTCCGTGAATATCAATCAGTAAACCTCGACTGTATTTCTGTATTATCTTGTTGCGATAAGATTCGATTTGCTGGTGGAATTCACGCCACAAATCGTTACTACCGTCATCTTCACAATGTGATGTCTCCAAAGATCGATTCAAATCTACTTTAACGCGATGAATTTTTGCAAACACTACATAGGGTTGATAAGCTCTTTTTTTTAGTTCATTTTCAATTTGGAGGGCGATGCCAAGGGTGTATTGATCTTGCGTAATAACTGCTCCATCACAATCCCTATTTTCTATCCATTGCGGTTTTAAGTCTCCTCCGTGCGGTGCTACTAGGAGCAATGGGATATTCCCTTCACGAAAGATGATATAATCGTTCCAATCTGCTTTTTGATTGTCCACTGTTTTTTCACAGGCGTAAATCAAAAGCCAACCAAGTCCCATTAAGCAGAAGTGTCTGAACAGCTTAGATAAATTTTTTGCAGTCATAGAGGGCGATCATTTATGAATTAACGGGTAATTTACCTCTTCTCAAGATACTGTTTTTTTAGTTACTATATCGCTGGAGGATTGATTATATATGTACTCGTAAATAATCTATTATAGGCCAAAAACAAAATTCCCACAACTGAAATTGTGGGTTTTGTTTATCGGAGAAAGAGGTACTGCAACCGATGCTTTTTATTTGAACATATAACCTATTCTCTTTATGTTAGAAGTATTATTAACCATAAATCAATTAAAATGAGAAAACTATTTCTTTTATCATTTTTTAGTAACATCGGTTGCATTAGGCCAGACCCGTTATTGGACATCCTATGATTTCAGTGTAGATGTGAAAAATGAAGCTGCTGTTTATAAGCTTATTGACGATTATTTTAAGGCAAATCCTACATCTGATGAAGTTAATGCTTATTTGTATGTAAATCATTTTAAAGATAGTGGAAACAATTATAGTCATTCTTTTATTTGGGCTGGAAGTCTAGACGGAATGGGTAAACAATATTTACCAAGGGAAGACAAAGATTGGGAGCTTTTACTAACGAAATTAAATCAACTTATTGATGAATTTCACAGTTCAACAATGGGTAATACTGTCGTAAACAAAGGAGATATAAAACCTATTCAAAGATATTTTTTTATGTTGATGTAAAAGAACCTCAGGAATATCTGAATATAATCGCTTTAACATTTGAAATAAATTTAATAAATTGTATTAAAATGTTTACAGACTTCATAGGCATGTTAATGCTATAATTATTTTACTTTGACTAAAATCCATTTTCGTTTATTAAAGATTATTATATTTATAGCTGTTAGCTTCACGTCTTATGCACAGGACTTTGATCGCCCGGAACTATCTTCCCTAACGGTTTCACCGTCCACAATAGATATCTCCTCAGGAGGTGTAACAGTCACGCTTTCAATTCAAGCTTCT
>Ga0233444_10000191_pt1 | contig 85136 bp, 74 predicted proteins | sample SI_124_October20_6_FD_182792 | JGI IMG/M metagenome (GOLD analysis project Ga0233444, IMG submission 182792) | Seawater microbial communities from Saanich Inlet, British Columbia, Canada - SI_124_October2016_10_MG | ecosystem: Environmental > Aquatic > Marine > Inlet | place: Canada: British... | reverse complement strand
TTTCTGCTGCCTTAATAATATGCTTGCTAGGCATTTGATAAGCGTCTGCTAATAAAGAGTCTAGATTGTTTTCAATTGAGCGGTAAGAAAGATAAATTGTCGCTCGCATCTCTGGGTAAAACAGCTTACTTTCACAATTGTTCAGCAGCTCAAAAAAGGCACTTGTGTTGTGTTTGAATTGATAAGGACAAACACTGTTGATTTCTGTATAGAAAGGGGTTGGGTAGCGAAGACTTAATTGTGCTTTTGGTTTTGGTAACATCACAGTATCATTACAGGACAATGCAACAACGAATATTAATAGCATACAAATGTGTCTTATCATGGAATAGTAACTTTTACACGTTTAATGCGTTTTTTATCAACAGATTCAATGGTAAAACACACATTTTCAAAATAAATTTTTTGTCTTAACTTCGGAAGGCTTTGAGCGGTTTCTAAAATAAATCCTCCCAGGGTTTCTGCTTCCCCTTTCGCTTTTTCAAAATTTTCTTCTAAGTCTAAATCGGTTATGCGATAGAAGTCCCTAAGGCTTACTTTGGCTTCAAAAACATAATTCTTGTGATCAATTTTTGAATACTCTATATCTTCATCGTCAAACTCGTCTGAAATATCTCCTACAATTTCTTCGATTAAATCTTCTAAAGTTACCACCCCAGAAGTTCCTCCATATTCGTCAACAACAATGGCAATGTGAATTTTCTTTTGCTGAAACTCTTTTAGAAGATCGTCTAGTTTTTTGTGCTCTGGCACAAAATAAGGTTCTCTTAATAAAGTGGTCCAATCATAATCCTTATAATCAAGATTAGGCATTAAATCTTTAGAGTACAAGATTCCCTCTATGGTGTCAAGACGATCCTTGTAAACGGGAATCCTAGAATAACCATTTTCTATAATCAAATTGACAATTTCTTTAAGAGACATTGTTGAGGATAAGGCAAATACATCGATGCGCGGACACATTACTTGTTTGGTATCTGTATTACCAAAAGAGACTATTCCCTGGAGAATCTTATCTTCTTCTTTTGTTGTGTCACTTTGCTCTGTTAATTCTAGCGCTTCTGACAATTGATCGACAGAAAATATTTTTGATCTTTGCCCAAAGCGACCTTCGATAAACAAGGTCAGTTTACTCATAGGTAAGGTGAGATAAAACAAAAAGTATTGATCTAACCTATATAAAGTTCCTGCCATAAATTGCGCAAAAGATAGATTATTTCTATTGGCATAAATCTTTGGTAAAATTTCTCCAAAAAGGAGAATAATAAAAGTAATAACGACTACTTCTAAAAACAATTGGACATAACTATTCTCTATTCCTGTAAATAGATCTTCGCTTAAATTAGCGAATAAAAGTACGATCGCAATATTAATAAAATTATTGGCCACTAGAATAGTTGCTAAGAGCCTTTTAGGCTTCTTAAGCAAGATTTCTATTCTTGTAATTTGACGTTTTCCGTCTTCTTTGGCTTGATCCAGGATAGAAGAGGTTAATGAGAAAAAAGCAACTTCTGCACCTGATATTAGGGCAGAAGATATCAATAGAATTAGCAGTAGAACCCATTTAATTAATGTAGTCGTAGAGGCTACTGTAAAAGTGATCAATAAGGCCGGGTCTGGATCCAATTACTTGGTTTAATTATTAAAACGGTAAATCATCTTTTTCCCCTTTGGATTGAGCTGCTGGGGGTGCGCCTCCTTCTGGGGTGTTTTTAGTGCTTAAAAAAGTGAACTCATCTACATTGATTTCTGTACTGTAGCGATCATTTCCATTTTCATCTTGCCATTTTCGAGTTTTAATTTTTCCTTCAACATAGACTTTATCCCCTTTGGTCAAATACTTTTCACAAATTTCTGCAGCTTTGTTGCGCACAACGACTGTATGCCAGTCGGTATTGGTTACTTTTTCACCAGAATCTTTTTTGGTGTAGGTCTCATTAGTGGCCAGAGGAAAACGTCCTATGCTCCCCCCTCCATCGAAGTAGTGGATTTTGACATTATCCCCTAAGTGCCCTATTAACATAACTTTGTTAAGTGTTCCACTCATAAAGGAAGATTTATTGGGTTATACATGCTCAAATATAAGAAAGTCGACTTAATCAACGTAATTTTTTTCAATAAAGTGTTGAATTACTACAGGCACCGGAAGTGATTTAAGTTCTTTGTAATCAATTGATTCCACTATTTCTTCACCTAATTCTAATTGCCAAAATTGTATGTATAAATGCTGGTGTGTTAAAACATGCTTAATGGCTTTTGGGTTTACTCTTTCACAAGAAATAAGTTTGAACTGTCTCCATTGAATAAAATCTGGCTGCTTAATTAACTCCTCTTTTTCTATCATCGAAGCGGCTTCAACTAAGGGAAACTCATAAAGGTTTTGCCAGATTCCTTTCGCTTTCCTTTGTGTAACAAAAGTTTGGTCACTTGGAGTTTTAATGACTAAATAATTAAAATAGCGCTTCTTAACTTTTACCTTTTTGGCCTTTACAGGGAATGCATTTACTTTTCCTTGTTGATGGGCGTAGCATTTTTGGGCAAAAGGGCACTGCTCACAGGCCGTTAATTTAGGGGTGCATTGTATTGCCCCAAATTCCATCATGGCCTGATTAAAAGTATTGGGAGAAATACCCTGCATTAAAACGGTAGCTTTTTCTTTAAAATATTTATGTGCGCCAGAGGCGTCTATGGGCATCTCAATACCAAAAAAACGGGCTAAAAAACGATAAACGTTTCCATCGACCACCGCTTGGGGTTCTTCAAAACAAATTGAAGCGATTGCACTTGCGGTATAATCCCCCACACCTTTTAATAATAAAAGTTCATTAAACGTCTGTGGAAAAATCCCTTGACGCTCTTTAACTACCCATCGTGCGGAAGCGTGTAAATTTCTGGCCCTAGAATAATAGCCTAAACCTTGCCAGAGTTTTAATACTTTCTCTTCTGAAGCAGACGCTAAGTCAAAAACAGTGGGAAAATTTTTTATAAACTTTTCATAATAGGGTAACCCTTGTTGTACACGCGTTTGCTGTAAAATAATTTCTGATAACCAGATGTGATAAGGATCCTGTGATTTTCGCCATGGAAAATCACGTTTATTTTCTTTATACCAATATAACAAAGTTTTTGTCCAATCCACTGACCGTAAAATTAAGGCATCTACAGGATTAAATTGATAAATATTAATGATTTAGGGGAGGATAATTGTAATATTTAATTTATATATTTGCGAACCTCGATTTAAAGAGGATTTTTTTAATTTTTAAATTCTAAGACAATGACAAAAGCAGAAATTGTTTCCAATATATCAAATGAATTAGGTATTGATAAAGGGGATGTACAAGCAACTGTTGAAAAATTTATGGAGGAGGTAAAGGGTTCTCTAGAAAATGGAGAAAATGTTTACCTAAGAGGTTTTGGAAGTTTTGTAATCAAAACTAGAGCTAAGAAAACAGGAAGAAATATTTCTAAAAATACAGCAGTAATTATTCCAGCCCACAATATTCCTGCCTTTAAACCTGCTAAAATCTTCATGAACGGTGTAAAATCAAAAGTCTCCGTAAAATAAATTATTAACCCTAATTATTAGTCATTATGCCAAGTGGTAAAAAACGTAAAAGACACAAGGTAGCAACGCACAAACGTAAAAAAAGACGTAGAGCGAATCGCCACAAAAAAAAATAGTGATTTGAATTCACTTTAAAAAATTCATTGTTCTTTGAAATTAAGTAAACACCATTGTTTACTTTACAGGTTAAAATCCTGAAAAATTATTGTTTAATCGGCTAGAGAGACTCTCTCCAGCCACAAAATAACTCAGAGTGAATAAAGAACTGATTATCCGATCGAATTCCTCTGCGGTTGATTTTGCTTTACTCAAGGATGGAAAACTAATTGAGCTCAATAAAGAAGTAGAAGACAACAAGTTTTCGGTAGGCGACATTTTTTACGCCAAAGTCCGAAAATCTGTTTCAGGTCTCAACGCAGCTTTTGTCAACGTAGGTCATGAAAAAGATGGTTTTTTACACTATCACGATCTAGGTCCAAAACTGCCCTCTCTATTGAAATTTATTAAACAAGTAAGCACAGGTAAAACAAAAGACTATTTACTCAAGAACTTTAAGTTCGAAGCAGAAATAGAAAAAACAGGGAAAGTTAGTGACATCCTCAACTCGAATCAACACATTCTTGTTCAGGTGGTCAAAGAACCCATTTCGACTAAGGGTCCGCGCATTAGTTCAGAACTATCGCTTGCAGGACGCTATATGGTACTTGTTCCCTTTTCTGATCGTATCTCAATTTCACAAAAAATTGAAGATCGCGAAGAAAAAAACAGATTAAAACGCTTAGTGCAAAGTATTCGCCCAAAAAACTTTGGGGTAATTATTCGCACTGTAGCGCAAGACAAAAAAGTGGCCGAGCTAGACGCCGATCTACAGCAGTTGTTAACTCGCTGGAAGAAAATGTGTGCTAGCCTGTCTAAAATCAACAAATACCCAACAAAAGTATTGAGTGAAATCAATCGATCTTCCTCTATTTTAAGGGATATTTTTGATGATTCCTTTACTGGAATTCATGTAGACGATAAAGGCCTTTTGGAAGAAGTCCAAGATTATCTTGAAACCATCGCTCCTAAAAAGAAAGGGATTGTCAAACACTATGCAAATTCTCTCCCAATATTTGAGAAATATGGCATCGAAAGGCAAATCAAAACCGCATTTGGAAAAACTGTTTCCATGCAAAAAGGAGCTTATTTGGTTATAGAACATACCGAAGCATTGCACGTGATTGACGTCAATAGTGGAAACCGTTCCAATAAAGCAAAAAGTCAAGAAGACACAGCCATGGAGGTCAATATGATCTCTGCCACAGAAATTGCGAGACAATTGCGTCTTCGCGATATGGGAGGCATTATTGTAGTCGATTTTATCGATCTTGCCTCTAGTGAAAATAGACGGAAACTTTTTGAGCATCTCAAAGAAGAGATGAGTAGTGACAGAACCAAACATAAAATCTTACCCCCTTCAAAGTTTGGTTTAATACAAATTACTCGTCAACGGGTTCGTCCAGAGATGAACATTAAAACAAAAGAACCCAACCCTAATATTAATGGAGAAGTCGAAGCTCCAATTGTTTTACTTGATAAAATCAACGCAGACCTTAACAAAATTGTTAAGCATGCTAAGCATCGAAAAAAGAAGATACAGTTACATGTACACCCTTTTATCGCAGCCTACCTCAACCAAGGTGTCTTTTCCATTCGGACAAAATGGCGGTGGCAGCACAAAAAATGGATCAAAATTGTTCCTAGAGATGCTTACCAGTATTTACACTATCGCTTTAGTGATCAAAACAATATAGCGCTACGTGGTTAAAATTGAAGCGGTACTCAAGGAGTACCGCTTTTTTTATGAAATAAAGTGTCTTCGATTCGTACAGAAATAAACCACCCTTTTCAATGAGGGTTTTTATGCCCACTCTTTTTAAAAGTTTCTTGAGATGGGTATTTCTGTGCCTAAGAGTTTAAACTTTTCTTTTTGAACATAACTAAGAAGAGAGGCAAAAAAAAGAAATGAAAATAGGATTGTACGCATTATTGAAAGATTTTGGTTCTTTCAAATCTTTAAATCAAAAGCGGGGATTTCCAAAAAAATGTCATAAACGGTAATAGAAATGACGTGAATTGAAAGGGGTATATCTCTTTTTGAATCTGTATCTTCGAATTGTGCAAAAAAAGACTAGCTTTAGCCTAGAAGAGGCCCAAAAGAAGATAGAACATTATTGTGCCTATCAAGAGCGTTGCCATCAAGAAGTAGTGCAAAAATTGCGGCAAATGAAAATGATACCACAGGCAATTGATGTAATCATAGGAAAATTGATTCAAGAGAACTACCTCAACGAAACCCGTTTTGCCCAAATCTTTGCCCGCGGGAAATTCCGTATAAAAAAATGGGGAAGGGTTAGGATTGTACGCGAACTCAAAATGCGACAAATTTCAGCTTACAACATTAAAATAGCGCTAAAGGAAATTCCAGAAGAAGATTACCTTAATACCCTTTTAGAAATCGCTGAAAAATTTTGGCAAAGCAATGCACATAGAACAATTGCTTTACGCAAAAAGAAAGTCATTGACGCACTGAGATACAGGGGCTGGGAGAGCCATTTGATTTATGAGATAATCACTAGCCTAGAAAACAACTTGAAGTCCCAGTAAACCATTACCCAGGGGCATGGGGACTAGGTTGCTTTCGCTATAAACTTCATTTAAAATATTATTTGCAGAAAAGCTTATGCGCAAGTCATTGAGCTGCCATTGTACATTGAGATCTAAGACTTGATAACTTTCTTGTAAAGGACGCTGAGCATGTTTAAACGCAACATTCCCTGTCAAGTTCTTTGTGATTGTACTGGCATAGTTGAAAGTAAAATGATGCCTTAAACTGTTGATGGTGTAGCGGGAAGCATTGATACCAATCGCTTTTACATCATCGTTCAAATAGACATAGCCCAACTGTAAATGCTGAGACTGTTTCCCTAAAGTAAATTGGGTTTTGGCCTCTAGCTCTACACCGTGGGTATTTACTTTACGAATATTGGTCGCCTCAAAACGACCTTCTTCTGTAGATTTTACATAGTCAATAAGATTTTCTGCTTGACGCAAAAAAGCAGCGGCGGCAAATTCCCAGTTGTTATAATTCCAACGTAATCCTATTTCTTCTGTTAAGGCTTCTTCTGGTTTTAAATTTTCATTCCCTAAAGTAGTAGGGTCACTGTAATACAAGTCTGTAAAGGTTGGGATTCTATAAGTATAGCCAGCATTTCCATATAAACGAAGTTGCTCGTTTACTGCAAATCCAATGTCTATTCCTGGAAAAAATTGCGTGCCAAAATCTGTGTAATTAGTTACTGCTACACCTGGAGTGATGTCTAATTGATCGTTGATGAGAAGAAAGCGGTGCTCTGCAAAAATTGTTGTCATAAAACGAGTGCGATCTCCAAGATTATTACTGGCGATACTCACATTAGCAACATCAATCCCTAATCCTGATTGTCCCAATGGACTAGTGTTTGATGCATCAATGGCGAAACCGACTTTATGGGTAATGTGCAGATTGCGATAAATAGCGGGATTAGGGCGTTCAAAAATGTATTCGTCTTGACCTCTTCTCCAATAAAGTCTTGGTTTAAACAACCAGTTCCCTTTATTAATACGAGAAAAAAAAGCGACTAAACTCCCTTGGGTTTCTTCATATTGATCTGTATAAATTGGAAGTGCATAAAAACCATTTGCCCCAAACTTACGCTCAGAAAAAGAAACAATAAAATCAAAGGGGGTAGCCTGTTGATTAAACTGACCTTTTAAAAAAATGTTTTGATTATTAAAGTCAGTGTTATAGCGATAACCCATAGCCATATTGAAAGAGTAATGCGCTATAAGATTTGAGTTTTCGTTAGAACTCCCCATCGTCAACTCAACATTTGTTTGGCCATAAGACCCTACTTGTGCATTTACTACCCCGGTCGTGTCTAAGGTTTGCTTTGTTACAATATTAATCGCACCAGTGAAAGCATTTTGACCAAAAATTCTAGCCGCCGGGCCTTTGATAATCTCAATACGCTCAATCACCTCTATAGGAAGAGCTAGATTAAGGGTATGGTGACCCGTTTGTGCATCGTCTAATTTTATTCCATCGATCAATAATAATGTCTGATCAAAACTACCCCCGCGAATGTATAAGTCAGCTTGTGTTCCAGCAATACCTCGACGACGAATATCAATCCCTGCGACTTGCTGTAATAAATCAGCGACGGTTGTTACTCCGGCTTGCTGGATGTTTTCTTTTGTAATGACTTGAATAGAACGTGCATTGTCTGACAAGGGCAAGTCAATTCTTGTAGAGCTTACAACAACTTCTTTAAGTTGTTTAGTGGGAATTGAATCTTTGTTTTGCTGTGCAAATAGATGGACACATAAAGGCAAAAAAAGTAGTAGGAAATACTTTTTCATAAGGTAAGGTTTTAAAGATTTGGGAAAATAGAGTTAACGTTAATCGCTTAACAAGATAATTTTATTATCACGCATTTCGATTGTTCCAGACGAAATGGTAAAAAGGGTTTCCCCTTTTGAAATACTTTCAAATTGATTTTGGTAGCTTTCTGCAATAGTAATATTGCCTTTAATTTTAACTGCTCCAGCTTGTAGGGTTGATACAATAGGGGCGTGGTTTTCTAATAATTGAAAACACCCATTAGTACCAGGGAGGGTGAGTGACTCAACTTCTCCGGTAAATAGTTTGGCTTCAGGTGAAATGATTTCCAAATACATGCTTATTCTTCAGATAACATTTTTTCTCCTGCTTCAATGGCTTCTTCGATTGAACCTTTTAAGTTAAAGGCTGCTTCTGGAAGATGATCTAACTCTCCGTCCATAATCATATTGAATCCTTTGATGGTCTCTTTAATGTCTACTAATACTCCAGGGATACCTGTAAACTGTTCTGCCACGTGGAAAGGTTGTGACAAGAATCGCTGAACACGACGTGCACGCGATACAGCTTGCTTGTCTTCTTCGGATAATTCTTCCATTCCAAGAATGGCAATAATATCTTGTAACTCTTTATAACGCTGTAATAACTCTTTAACACGTTGAGCACAATTATAGTGTTCATCTCCTAAAATATCAGCTGTTAGAATTCGAGAAGTAGAATCTAGCGGATCTACCGCTGGATAAATCCCTAACTCGGCAATTTTACGAGATAATACTGTAGTGGCATCTAAGTGAGCAAAAGTTGTTGCTGGGGCTGGATCTGTCAAGTCATCTGCAGGCACATATACCGCTTGAACAGATGTAATCGATCCTTTTTTTGTTGAAGTAATGCGTTCTTGCATCGCACCCATCTCTGTGGCTAAGGTGGGCTGGTATCCTACTGCAGAAGGCATACGCCCTAGTAGTGCAGACACCTCTGATCCCGCCTGAGTAAAACGGAAAATATTATCGACAAAGAAAAGTACATCTTTCCCTTGACCATCTCCAGCACCATCACGAAAATATTCTGCAATGGTTAATCCCGAAAGGGCCACACGAGCGCGTGCTCCAGGAGGTTCATTCATTTGCCCAAAGACAAAGGTTGCTTTAGAGTCTTTCATTGCGGCTTTATCTACTTTAGACAAATCCCATCCTCCTTCTTCCATTGAATGTAAAAAGTCGTCTCCATACTTTATGATGCCGGATTCAAGCATCTCGCGCAATAAGTCATTTCCTTCACGAGTACGTTCACCTACTCCAGCAAACACAGATAATCCCCCGTGTCCTTTAGCAATGTTGTTGATTAATTCTTGAATTAATACCGTTTTTCCTACTCCAGCACCACCAAAGAGACCAATTTTCCCCCCTTTAGCATAAGGCTCAATTAAATCAATTACCTTAATTCCTGTAAATAAAACTTCTGTTGAAGTAGATAGTTCGTCAAAAGCGGGTGCCTCTCTGTGAATGGGCAATCCTTCATCTCCTGTTTTAGGCAAATCTCCTAAACCGTCAATGGCATCTCCAATAACGTTGAATAGTCGACCATAAACGTCATCTCCAATAGGCATTTGAATTGGGTTTCCGGTTGCAGCAACATCTATACCACGACTCAATCCATCTGTTGAATCCATAGAAATGGTTCTAACGGTATCTTCTCCAATATGAGATTGAACTTCTAAAACAAGTTTTCCTGTTGAAGTTTGCACCTCTAACGAGTCATAGATGTTTGGAAGGCTGTTCTCTTTTCCTTCAAAAACTACGTCTACAACTGGTCCGATGATTTGTGAAATTTTTCCTGTATTTGATGCCATGTGGAATCTTTTTTTGGTATTGTAATAATTAGTGTGCAAATATAATCTTTCCCCTAAAATTAGCCACCTGAAAACTATTATTTTTGTGTATAATACCTAAAATTTTTTAGTAAATTCTATATTAGGAATAAGGAAACCAGAATGAAGAAAATCTTTTACGCAATTATCCGTTTTACCCTTTCCAAATACAACTTCTTTTACTTTAGAAATTTTAAGATCATTGGGAAGGAAAATATTCCAACAAACGGGGCTGTTTTATTTTCTCCCAACCATCAAAATGCTTTGCTAGACCCCTTATTAGTTGGTACAACTGCAGGGAAATCGATTTACTCTCTCACCCGAAGTGATGTCTTTGGCGGGCCTTTACAGTGGTTTCTGGACGCCATGCAAACCATTCCAGTTTACCGCATTCGCGACGGGTATGACAAGCTTAAAAACAATCAGGAAGTTTTTGAACGATGTTATACTCTCTTGAGCAACAAACAAAATATGATGATGTTTTCTGAAGGAAAACATCATGATCAATACTATCTTTTGAACTTGTCAAAAGGAAGTTCTAGGTTAGCCTTGGGGGCACAGTTGCGGTCGCCACAACACCCTATTTATCTTCAGCCAGTTGGAATAAATTACGGAAATCATCTTCATGCAAGACATGATTGCACGGTTGTTTATGGGAATGCGATTAATGTACAAGATTACCTCAGCAACTATCAAGAACATCCCGCTAAAGGCCTCAATAAATTACGAGACACCTTACAACTAGAGATGGAAGCATGCCTTTGGTATCCAAAAAACGATTCCTCCTATTTTGCAAAAAAGGTTTACATCAATCGAAAAAACACCCCACAGCCTTTTGACCAATTAAAAACAGCATTACAAAAAACCACACCTAATTTAGCTCTTCCCACTAAGGAACTTTTTGTCTACAAAATCCTTATCGCCCTATTTAGCTTTGTTAATCTCCCCGCACATTTAGCCGTCAAATGTATTGTCAACCAATTTGATGATGTTGTTTTTCACGGCTCTATTAGGTACCTAGGTGGGCTTGTAATTTTCCTTTTGTGGTGGACAATTGGTATAACTGGTTTTACAACAGAGGTAAATATTTATTGGGGACTAAGCTTCTTTATATGTTCTATTAACTGTCTTTACTTTCGTCAATTCTTTGTGACTAGACCACTTTAATCAGTTTTACTGATGGTATACGATCAATATCATATTAAATATCTTTAAAATTGGGTAATAAGCTATATATATATCATATAAATTGATTATTTTATTTTTATTATAATTTTTTCTTATTATTGTTTTACAGGTCCTAGGTGTTCCTAAAAATTCATTGTATATTTACCCTATGAGAGACGTTATCATCATTGGAGCGGGCCCAATAGGATTAGCCTGTGGAGTTGCCGCACAAAAAAGAAATTTAGATTACCTTGTTATTGATAAAGGAGTATTGGTTAATTCCCTCTACCACTACCCACAAAACATGACGTTTTTCTCTACTTCAGACCGGCTAGAAATTGGAGAGATTCCTTTTATATCCCACAACCAAAAACCCACTAGAGCCGAGGCACTAGAATATTACAGAAGGGTCACCGCTGCCTGGGAACTCAATGTAAATTTATACGAAGGTGTAAATCGTTTTGAAAAAACTAAAACGGGTTTTGTTGTACATACCCCCAAAGGCAGATACCCTACAAAAAATATTGTCATGGCAACAGGGTTTTATGATTTGCCCTATCTACTCAATGTCCCCGGAGAAGATTTATCCAAAGTCACCCACTATTATAAAGAACCTCACCCCTATTTTGGAATGGATCTTGTGGTCGTTGGTGCCGCCAACTCTGCCGTTGATGTTGCCCTTGAAACCTATCGTAAAGGAGCAAAAAGCGTCACCTTAGTCATTAGAGAAAAAGGGGTGGGACAAAATGTAAAATACTGGGCTAGACCAGATATAATCAATCGAATTAAAGAAGGTGGTATTAAAGCCTACTATGAAGCTCAAATTACTGCAATTACTCCTAAAAGTGTTAAGATTGACACCCCAGAGGGAGCCGTAGAGATTAAAAACGATTTTGTACTGGCCATGACCGGTTATCAGCCAGACTTTTCGCTTCTTGAATCCTTAGGGGTGAGTTTTCAAGAAGATGAATTTAAGACCCCCCTATATAATGAAATAAGCATGGAGTCAAATCAAAAAGGCGTTTACCTTGCAGGGGTTGTTTGTGGAGGCTTAAAAACCAATAAATGGTTTATCGAAAACTCTCGCATTCATGCTCCCATGATTATGGACGCTATATTAAAAGCTTAGACTAATTTGGCTAATGCAAGTAGAGACCCAAGGTGAATTCCATCGTGGAACAATAAGAAAGACTGGGTGGTTTCAACTGAATCTAGCACCATATTAGTCGAAGTAGTATATGGTTGGTAATTATTGAAAAGACCACTCGTTATGTCTTTTTCAAATTGTTCATAGGTAGAAAATAAAGCCGCATCAATCGCATTCACTTCATCGGCAAGGATATCGCGTTCTGGCTTTGACCCTTTGGCAAAAAGGTTAACCCATTCTGTCGGGATTTGCAATTGATTTCCAGTCATCTTATAAAGCAACAATTGATGAGTTACAACGGTATGCGCAATATTCCAGATAATATTGTTATTGAACCCTTCGGGGATTTTATTGAGTTGTGCTAAACTGTATTGCTTAAGAAAATGATGAAATATTTTTCTGTTATGTAACTGGATTGAAAGTAGATTTTCCATAAATATATTTAGCCTAAAAATACATAAAATCGGAAAAGAATAATGGATTACTTAATTTAGTAGTATGCAGCTACTCATCGTTCCTAATTCTTTTAAAGAAAGTCTTCCCACTATCGAAGGGTCAATCACCGCTTTGTATCAAGAAGGTTCTAGCAGGATTTTTAGCAGCCAAAATGGCCCCATGCCCCTTGAAGAATATAGAGCAAATACTGTGCGTTTATTAGAAAAAACATCCCAAAGGGTTTTTGCTTATTATCAAAACATCCAGACACTATGACACTTTCTTTTCTCCTCTTAATGCTAGCCGTTGGTTGGATTATAGTGGGAACAACCCGCTATAAAATGCATCCTTTTTTAGTTTTACTGAGTGCGAGTATCTTTTTAGCAATTGGGACGGGTGTCCCCTTAAAAGAGTTGCCTTTACTATTAGGGAAAGGTTTTGGGAAAACGACCCAAAGCATTGGGTTACTTATTTTATTTGGCACTATTATTGGCGTTGTCTTAGAGGTGTCTCATGCCACCCAAACCTTAGCAAAGGTGCTTTTAAATGGATTACAGAAGCTCCCCTTGCCTTATGCGGTGAGCTGCATTGGCTATCTTGTTTCCATTCCCGTGTTTTGTGATTCTGCCTTTGTGATTTTATCTTCTTTAAATAAGTCCCTTTCAGCCCAAACAAAAACTCCTTTAGTCGCTTTAACGGTTGCTCTATCTACCGGCTTATTTGCTCCACATGTATTGGTCCCTCCTACACCAGGGCCTTTAGCTGCTGCCGCAAATCTTGAATTAGACGATTTTTTTTTATTAATCGTATTTGGCGGGGTTTTAGCCTTTATCCTTATCCTCGCTGGTGCAGCCTATGCCTCTTTTTTAGCAGGGAAATTAACCTATCAGCCTGCTGCTATAGAGATAAAAGAAGAGGAAGAAACTCAAGTCCACCCCTCTTTTTCGAGTGCAATTGCTCCTATTATAATTCCCATAGTTTTAATGGGCATTGGTACTTTTCTTTCTTTTATTTCGTTTTCTTCCCCACTTTTATTTTTAAAAGAAATGCTCATTGTCATTTGCACGCCTACTTTTGCATTAGGGGTAGGAATGTTACTCTCTTTTCGTTTACTCAACCACACGGCTATCCCTGTGAGTGATTTAGTTCAAAAAGGTATCGCAGTTGCCGCTCCTATTTTAGTCATTACAGGGATGGGGGGAACACTGGGGTTAATTATACAGCAACTGCCTTTAACCGAATTTGTAGAACAAAACTTAACCCAGTCAAGCTGGGGCTTAATGATTCCTTTTCTCATTGCCGCCATTTTAAAAACCGCTCAAGGCTCATCGACTGTGGCAATTATTACAGCGAGTTCTATTGTATTTCCGCTTCTTGCGATATTAGGCCTTGACAGTGAAATGGGAAAAATCTGGGTGATTTTAGCCGTAGGGGTCGGTTCGATGACTGTCTCCCATGCAAACGATTCTTACTTTTGGATTGTTTCACAAATGGGTGGCTTAGACATTAAAACAGCTTATCGGCACCACAGCTTTGGCACCTTTCTTCAAGGGAGTTTAGGAATCGTATTAGTCCTTTTAGGGCATTGGATTAGCCAGGTAATCTTGGCCTAAGGCATTTTGAGAAACCCTATTTTTTCCCTAACCTTGTGTTGATGAAAAACTTTTCCCCCCACCCAATAGAAGGTGCAGAGATTTCTTGGTTTGCTCCTTTGTGTGATGGAGACGACGATTTTTTAGGTCACCGTAATCCTCATTTTAAAAGCAGCTGGGAAAATACGTCTAACATTGTCAAAACTGCCGATGCTTTAGGCTTTCGAAATGTGCTATGCCCTTCTTCTTATCAAGTTGGGCAAGATACCCTTTCTTTTGTTGCTGGGATGGCACCCTTGACCCAACAGATTAATTTGTTAGCTGCAGTTCGATGTGGAGAAGTACACCCTCCAATGTTAGCGAGAATTATCTCTACTCTAGATCATATGCTTGAAGGGCGATTAACCATTAATATTATTTCGTCAGATTTACCAGGGACACAGTTGTCTTCGCCAGAACGCTATGCCCGCTCTAGAGAAGTCATTGAAATTCTTAAACAAGCCTGGACCCAAGATCGCATTGATTTTAAAGGACAATATTACCAGTTAGATTTACCCACTGGACCCGTAAAACCCTATCAGCAAAATGGTGGGCCATTGCTTTATTTTGGGGGGTATTCGCCCGATGGTGTTGACCTTTGTGCAGAACATTGTGATGTCTATTTAATGTGGCCAGAAACCGAAGAAAAACTGCAAGGTATAATGGATAATATGACCCAAAAAGCAGCAGGCTATAACAGGACTGTACAGTTTGGTTTACGTGTTCATGTTATTGTTAGAGAAACCGAAGAAGAGGCCCGGGCCTATGCCGACATTTTACTCTCAAAATTAGATTTAGATTTAGGCACAGACATTCGTAATCGAGCACAAGACGCCGCTTCACTAGGAGTCGCCAGACAATCACAATTGCGGGAAGGAGCCGATGAAAAATATTATGTAGAACCCAATTTATGGACGGGTATTGGTCTTGCTCGATCAGGTTGTGGAGCCGCCATTGTAGGAGATCCTAATCAGGTTGTTACAAAATTAGAACGCTATATGGAAATGGGGATACACTCCTTTATCCTTTCGGGCTATCCCCACCAGCAAGAATGTGAATTATTTGCAAAACATGTCCTGCCGAGAATCAAAACGGTCTCTCTTCCTTCAATCTTTGGACGAATGCCAAAAACAACCCCTAACAGTCCTTTAGGTAACGGCCCTAGAACTTAAAACTATGATCGATTTCATCATCGTACTGACCTATTTTACTGTAGTATTAATTGTTGCGCTACACGGAAAAATAAGTCCCAATAGTTCTGCCGATGAATACTTTTTAAGCTCAAGAAATTTGCCTTGGTATTCTATCGCTTTATCGACCATCGCAACTAATATTCAAGGTTATCAATTTCTTGGGATGATGGGGTCTGCCTATCTCTATGGATTAGCACAAGCCAATCTCGAAATCAATGCAGTACAAGGGATTTTATTAGGTGCATTTGTCTTTGTTCCTCTTTTTTTAAAAGAAAAAATTACCACTATCACTCAGTTTATTGCGCAAAAACTGGGGCATCGTATTGCCTTGTTTTATTCTTTAGCAAATATTACTTTATTCGCGACGGTCACCCTGGGAGCAGCCCTTTTTTGGGGGGCTTATGCAGCCGATATGGTCTTTGGGGAACAGCTGTCTATTTTACATGAAAATAGAATCTTTCGTATTGCGATCTTGATTGTTATTTTAGGGGTTTTCTCTGCCGTTTATACCTATTTTGGTGGACTAAGTGCTGTGGTCAAAACCGATATTATTCAATTTAGTGTCCTGCTTATCGGCGGGATTGTGGTCTGTCTCACTGCTGTTTATCATTTAGGAGGCTGGGAACAATTGTATCTTAAAACTCCTGAAAAAATGCACTTACATTTAGCGGCAGATCACCCCACCCTACCCTGGACGCACTTATTTGGGCTTTTCTTCTTAAATATAAATTATTGGTGTGCAAATCAAACTGTGATGCAACGTGCCCTTGCGGCTAAAAGTGTTTCCCATGCGCAAACCGGTTTAATGTTAGGAGGGCTTATCAAATACTTTATGGCAGTAATTATTATTGTCCCAGGAATCGCCCTTTATGGAATACTAGGAGATAGTCTGGGAGAGCCAGATTTAGCGTTTCCTTATCTTGTAAAAACTTATTTACCGCCGGGTGTGAAAGGGATCATCTTATGCGGTTTATTTGCCTCTTTAATGAGTACAGTAGATTCTACATTTAATTCCCTCGCTACACTATGGTCTACAGACATTTATGCTACTTACCTCAATAAAACAGCTAGTGATCAACAAAAAATTAACGCAGGGCGTAAGGCAATTTTATTTGGCCTGGGTACTGCGTTGATGATGGGCTTAATTTTATTGTATTTCAAATTCGATAATCCAGACGCTGCCTTTACCCATACCCTCAATAATTTGCGCTACTATATTAATTGTGGTATCGTCGTGTTGATTTGTAGTGCTGTATTATTGACCCAACCTAATATTAAAGTGGTCTTGTTCGCCTTTATGGCTACACTACCCCTAAATATTGGATTACAAGTGATCTTTCCAGAGATGAATTACTTTGTTCGTGCTTTCTGGGTGATCTTTAGCGGATTCTTTCTTGGGATTATTGGAAGTAAAGGACAGCTCAATTCTATTTTATCATTGTTCCAACCGGCAAGTAAGCAAAGTCGAAACTGGGGGTGGGCATTAGCGATAAGTTTACTTTTTCTTCATTTTATTTTTCATTAAAGCTCTTCTATAATGCTTCTCCATTGAATATTTTAGATGTTTTTCTATATCCAATAGGTGTTACATTATTCTCTTTATTTTCATAAATTCGACTGAACAAATACTGTTGGCATTCACTATAATTTGATTCCCAAAGTTTAGTGGTAGTAATTGATAATGAAAAACTTATAATTATAATTTTGTGGTTACAGTTTCCATCCCATAAACTTACTCTACCGTAACTGACTTCGCTAAATTCCGAGGTTGATCTACATTACAATCGCGTTGTACCGCAATATAATAAGAGAGCAATTGTAAAGGAATGGTCGAGAGAATGGGCACAAAGGCTTCTGGTGCATCTGGAATTTCTAGGCAGTAATCTGCAAGTGCTTTCACTTGGGTATCCCCTTCACTTACAATAGCAATGATACGTCCTTCTCTAGATTTAATTTCTTGGATATTGCTCACCACCTTCTCATAATAGCCTTTTTTAGTGGCAATCACCACTACGGGCATCTCTTTATCAATTAATGCGATGGGGCCGTGCTTCATTTCTGCAGCAGGGTAACCTTCGGCGTGGATATAAGAAATTTCTTTGAGTTTTAAAGCCCCTTCTAGGGCTACTGGGAAGTTGTACCCTCTCCCTAAATAAATACAGTTCTGTGCTGTTTTAAAAGAGATAGCAACCTCTTCAATAAAGCTTTGGGATTCTAGAATTTTCTCTACTTTAGTTGGTAAATTAGAGAGCTCTGTTACATATTCTTGGTATTGAGATCTTGAAAGGGTTCCATTTACCTTTCCAAGATATAATCCAATTAAAAAAATTACGGTGATTTGAGTGGTAAAAGCTTTCGTTGACGCTACACCAATTTCTGGGCCAGCATGGGTGTAACAACCCATGTCTGTAATTCTAGAAATGGTTGATCCCACTACATTGCAGATGCCATAGACAAAGGCGCCTTTATCTTTGGCAATATTAATGGCCGCAATGGTATCTGCGGTTTCTCCCGACTGTGAGATGGCTATCACGACATCGTCTGGGTAGATAATGGGATTGCGATAACGAAACTCAGAGGCGTATTCTACCTCAACTGGAATGCGGGTTAAATCTTCGAAGAGATATTCTGCTACTAAGCCTGCGTGCCATGAGGTTCCACAAGCAACAATAAGAATTCGTTTAGCATTTAAAAACTTGTTTTCGTGTTCGCGAAGGCTGGAAAGAGTAATGACCCCTTCATCGTTCAATAATCTTCCGCGAAGCGTATCTTGAATCGCTTTGGGTTGCTCAAAAATCTCTTTGAGCATAAAGTGATCATAGCCTCCTTTTTGAATGTTTTCAAGGCTCATTTGAAGCTTTTCAACATAAGGCTCTGCTAGACTATCGTCTTTGATTTTTCTAATCTTAATGGATTTTCCAACACGAATAATCGCTAGATGCTCTTCTTCTAAATAGATCGCCTCTTTTGTGTATTCGATAAAAGGAGTAGCGTCTGAAGCGACAAAAAATTCGTCTTCTCCTATGCCTATAGCTAGTGGGCTCCCTAATCGAGCAGCAATTAATTCATTAGGCTTTTTGCGATCAAAAACAACGATAGCATATGCACCGATAACTTGAGACAAGGCAACTTGTACTGCCTTCCCTAATTTAACGCCCTGTTGCTGTTGTACATCTTCAATTAGATTAACCAAAACTTCTGTGTCGGTATCTGAAGAAAAAGAGAATCCGCGATGGATTAACTCTTCTTTTAATGAAGCATAATTTTCAATGATCCCGTTGTGAACAATGATAAGATTGCCAGAGTTAGAAGTCTGTGGGTGGGCATTGGTGTCATTTGGGACACCATGAGTGGCCCATCTAGTGTGCCCCAAAGCTAAAGTGGCTTGATGTGTGGGGTTTGAACCGATAAGTGTTTCAAGGTCGCTAACTTTTCCTTTTGTTTTTAATGTGTATAATGAAGTTCCATTGTAAAATGATATTCCTGTTGAGTCATACCCGCGATATTCTAATCGCTTGAGTCCTTTAATAACTATTGGTTGTGCTTGTTTATTCCCAATATATGCTACAATTCCACACATAAAATTTTAATTGTCGAGGTCAGTATAAATCACTTCCAATTTTAATCGTTTATCCTGCAATTCTCGTGGTGGGTTAGGGCCTAATAAATAGGTTCCTAGTGGGTTTTGCAATGCAGCCAAAGGATAAAAAATGTCTTGATCATCAGAAAGCTTTGCGTTTTTGACAAACACAGAGTTGATATTAGCGGTTACCACTAATCCAAGTGCTACATTATCTGCAAGGTCTTCGTTTTCAGAACGTATTAAATTAGAAACATGTTCTGTGATTCTGAATTTATAACGATAAGGTATACCGTCTTGGTATTCTAAAATCCCACTGTGAATGGTTTTGTTTAGCAAATTATTTGCTCCTGCAGTTGGATCAGAATAATAGTCTGCTAAAGGAGTGTTGTCTTCTAATCTGTAAAGGTATAAGCGATCTGCTATCAAGTCTCCTTCTGACCAGTTTTCTGTGAGTGCAGGGTCTACATAAAAAACGAGAATGGCTTCATTGATCAAAATATTTGAAGATCTAAAATCAGCTAGGTTAGTTGTCGTATCGTCTTGATCAAAGAGTTTTATTTGACCTACATTTCCCAGTCCACCATTGAGCATTAAACGCTCATGGGGGGTTGTATTTACAGTGACTTGTTCGTTTTCTAAATGATTAATTTGAATTCCGCTAGGACTAATAAAATAGGTTTGTGAAGCAGGTTCAATCATATCGTCTGAAGTATCCTCTGTGTCCTGGTCTTGATTGACATCATATTCATAAATTAAACGAATTGTCGCCCCAGATAGGTTAAGTAACATATAAAGGTCTTCTGCAGTGTTGTCCATTCTAATATTAATACCTTTGATATGGTTTTTAAAATTGCCATCGTTTGCAAGTGCATCACTCCCTTCAGCATCTAATATTTTTTCTTGAAAATAAGAGGTATCTAAGGGGATGCGAAGACGTGGAGAAAGTCTTGTTTCTACTTGTGTAGTCTCATCAATATTTGGTGTTTCAGGATCATCTTCTGTATAGTTAAAGGTAATCTCCTCGAAGTCTAATTGAAAAGGACCGTCATATAAACTCCGCCCTGTAAAACCTTCTTCATAAAAATCTCTCCCAGAGAAGTAATCCGTTGGTGTTTCAAAGTTATTATTGGGGTCTAAAGCATTAAAGTGATAAGTAAGCTCAGTAACTTTTAAATTAAAACTTGTGGTGGGGTTCCCAAAAATAGAATCTATTTCATAAAAATTATCTCCGGCATCATACCCACTGCTATCAGTGTCTTCGTTATCTGGGATTCCATCTCCATCAGAATCTGCATCTAAGGGATTTGTTCCTCCTTGAGATTCTAATAAATCAACGACTCCGTCACCATCTGTATCACTTTGATTATCCTCTGGATCAATGTCTAAAGCGTCAATTACACCATCCCCATCTCGATCATTTTGATTCACTAAAAAAGGGATCTCTAAAAACACCGATGTAACTCTTTCGTTTTCGTTAATCACATTGACATTGTCTTCATCTCCTGCCTCTTCTTGTTCTTGAGTATAGACCCCAAATCGCGGATTTGTGGCAATGGATAATTGCGAAGTAATATTCGCTTTTTTCAGTCCAAAGTTGGGGAAATTATAAGCCCCAAAATGTACTACCCCTAATTGATCTGACTGAACATCTTCAAGATTATTTACACTTACAAAAACAGGGAATTCTCTTGCTTCTGTATCAAACTTATCTGTGGCGATTAAATCTACTCCTACAGAGTTAAATTCTTGATTACAAGCAGTAAGCAAAAGGGCCAAAACTCCTACACGGAATGACTTTTTTGTGATTATCATGGGTAATTTAAAGGAAATTCGTGTTAAAGAAGTTGATATAAGCATCTTCTGCTTGACTATCTTGAAAAGACATCACGGGTTTGTTACTTGCTGCTATCGCTTTAGTAACGGTATCTGGAACGTCTTCTCCAGCCAGGATTAAACCATCAGAATGCGCCACAGCTAGTTGCATTAATTGCTCATAGTCTGGTGTAGCAAGTACAGATAAATCCTCTTCGATTTGATCAAAAGCGATCTTATCTTTTAATTGGGTATTTAAAGTTCCTCCTAAATCATCTGGGTAAATAGAGCTCACTATTTTACTTTGTTCAAAAATGGGATCTTGAGCAAAATATGTTTTCATGTACAAGGGGAAAAGCGAGGTAAACCATCCATGCAAATGAATAATATCTGGTGACCAGTTTAATTTCTTGACTGTTTCAATAACGCCTTTTGTGAAGAAAATCATGCGCTCATCGTTGTCTGGGAAAAGTGTTCCGTCTTTATCGTGCAATATTTCTTTGCGCTTAAAGTACTCTTCATTGTCAATAAAATAGACTTGCATGCGCTCTTTAGGAATAGAAGCTACTTTAATGATCAAGGGCATATCCATATCATTGATCACCAAATTCATCCCAGAAAGACGAATAACTTCGTGCAATTGATGACGTCTTTCATTGATTAGTCCATAACGGGGCATAAAGATCCTAGTTTGACCTCCAGCATCATTAATAGATTTAGAAATTTTAAACGAATTAATTGATCGCTCGGTTTGAGGAAGATAAGGGATAACCTCCGAAGAAATTATAAGTGCTTTTTTATTTTGCATAAGGACGATTTTACCTACTACGGCGAAAGTTTAGCAAAATTACAAAAAATCTTTCTACCATTAGAAAAAACAGTACTTTTAGCCTGTTAATCTTTTCCCAAATGATGGTTTTTAAAAAACAATTATATTTGAAAGAAAATCTTGGCCTTCATAAAGGAGCCACTATTGGTCTTGTTCCCACCATGGGAGCCTTACACGCTGGTCACTTAGCATTAGTAGATCAAGCCATAAAAGAAAATGATTATGTTATTGTTTCTATTTTTGTCAATCCTACTCAATTTGACGATCAAAATGACCTCAATACTTATCCTAAAACACTTTCTGCAGATTTACAAAAACTTAGCACCTTTGGAGAAAAAGTCTATGTTTATGCCCCAGAAATCAAAGATGTTTATCCCGAAGAAACAACTGCAGAGCATTTTAACTTTGGCACACTAGAAACCACCATGGAGGGGACGGCAAGACAAGGACACTTTCAGGGAATGGCAACCATCGTCTTTAAACTTCTTGCCGGTTTTATGCCTACCCGAGCCTATTTTGGGGAAAAAGACTATCAACAGCTGGCCATCATTCAAGCCCTAGTAGCACAAAAAAAACTTCGTGTTCAAATAGTGAATTGCCCCATTGTTCGCGAAGAAGACGGGCTAGCAATGAGTTCAAGAAATACTCGCCTCTCAAAAGAACAACGGGCAATCGCACCCTTAATCTATCAAACTTTATTACAGGCAAGGGCATTAAAAGAAAAGAAAGAACTCCCTCAAATAAAACAATGGGTCGAAGCTTTTTTTAATGCACATCCTGCCTTTAAGCTAGATTATTTTTGTATTGCTAATGCACAGTCTCTTCAACAAGCGACCACTTCTCGAGAAGGAGAAAAAATTAGAGCATTTATTGCTGTAAAATTGGGGGACATCAGATTGATTGACAACATCAATTTTTAATATCTTTGCGCAATGCAAATAGAAGTATTAAAATCTAAAATCCATAGAGTTACCGTTACTGGAGCCGACTTAAATTATATTGGTAGTATAACCATTGATAAAGACTTAATGGATGCTGCTAATCTTATTTCGGGAGAAAAAGTGCAAATAGTGAACATCAATAACGGAGAAAGGCTAGAAACCTATGTTATTGAAGGGGAACGCAAAAGCGGAGAAATCACCTTAAATGGCCCTGCCGCCAGGAAGGTGCAAAAAGGAGATGTAATCATTATAATAAGCTACTGCACCCTACCCATAGAAGAAGCAAAAAAAATACAACCTCAGCTGGTTTTCCCAAACGATGCGACAAATCTGCTCAATTAGGTTGGAAAAATCAATCCTTAGAAAAATCATTAAAACACTTATTCCTTTATTAATTGGGATACTTTTTATTTATTTTTCTATAAGCAACACCACACAGGAAGACCGACATACCATTTATACCTCTATCAAAGATGCTCATTATGGTTATATCTTTTTGTCTTTAGTGCTTGGGTTATTGAGTCACTTTTCAAGGGCTTACCGCTGGAACTTTATGCTTAACCCCATGGGCTATCACCCCCGACTCATCAATAATATTTTAGCAATTTTCATCACCTATATTGCTAATCTAGGTGTTCCGCGTTCTGGGGAGTTTTTCCGAGCTACCGTTTTGCAGACCTATGAAAACATTCCCTTTGAAAAAAGCTTTGGGACCATTATTGCAGAACGTACCATAGACTTGCTCATGCTGTCGCTAACCATTGGGCTAGCCTTAACCCTTGAGTCAGATTTAATCTATTCTCTTTTAGAAGAAAAAGCCATTAATCCATACAATGTGCTAGCCATTCTTCTTGTGTGTTCTTTAGGAGTTTACTTTTTAGTCAAGCAACTTAAAAAATCTACTCATCCGCTGGCTCAAAAAATCAATGGTCTTCTTAAGGGATTAGCCGAAGGTTTTCTCACTATAATTAAAATGAAAAAAAAGTGGGCTTATCTTTTTCATACCCTTTTTATCTGGGTGATGTACATTGCCATGTTCTATATCATTAAATTCTCTTTGCCAGAAACACAGGGGCTAGGCTTTGAAGCACTTTTAATTGGATTTATTGTTGGGGCACTCGCCATTTCTACCACTAACGGGGGAATTGGAATTTATCCTTTCTCTGTTTCTTTGGTTCTTATTAGTTATGGGATTTCAAAAGAATCTAGTCTCGCCTTTGGATGGATCATGTGGACGGCACAAACGGTGATGGTCATTCTCTTTGGTAGCCTTTCTTTTTTCCTTGTTCCGCTGATCAATAGAAAAAAGTAACGCCTCTTTTTTTTGAAAGGCCACAAGGCTTCGTTAATTTTATCCCATGAGTAAAGTAAAAAAAGCATTTTTTTGCCAAAAATGCGGCACAAAACACGCCCAGTGGCAAGGACAATGCAACAGCTGTAAAGAATGGAACACCCTAGTGGAAGAAGTGATAGAAAAGCCTGCGGCCAAAGTATGGACAGCTTCAGATAAAGCAAAAGCATCTACTTCCCAGCCTATTACTATTGCAGATATTTCTACGAATGAAAAAGCCCGCCTGCATTGTCCAGATCAAGAGCTCAACAGGGTTTTAGGAGGAGGGCTTGTGCCTGGATGTGTCACCCTACTCGGGGGAGAACCAGGGATAGGTAAATCCACTTTACTCTTACAAATTTCACTGCAAATGCCCCTTAAAATCCTTTATGTTTCTGGGGAAGAAAGTCCACGACAAATTAAACTAAGGGCAGATCGTATTAACGCGAAAAACGATCATTGCTATGTTTTAAATGAAACGCAAACACAAAAGATTTTTCAACAAATCAATGAATTAGCCCCAGATATTCTTATTATTGATTCTATACAAACCCTGCAAACACAATACATTGACAGCAGTCCTGGAAGTGTCTCTCAAATTAAAGAATGTACCGCAGAACTAATTCAGTTTGCCAAAAAAACCCACACACCCGTCATCCTTGTAGGCCATATCACTAAAGACGGTAATATCGCAGGGCCAAAAGTCATGGAACACATGGTCGATACTGTTTTGCACTTTGAGGGGGATCGCAATCATATTTACCGCATATTGAGAGCACAAAAAAATCGCTTTGGTTCAACAGCAGAAATAGGAATTTATGAAATGCAATCCAGTGGTTTAAGAGGGGTCAATAATCCTAGTGAATTACTGTTGTCTCAAAACCCAGAACAGATGAGTGGCCATGCCATAGCTAGTACCATGGAGGGAATGCGCCCTTTAATGCTAGAAATCCAGGCATTAGTAAGCACCGCCGTTTATGGAACTCCACAACGCAGTACCACAGGCTTTAATGCAAAACGACTCAATATGCTTTTGGCAGTTTTAGAAAAACGCGCCGGCTTCCAACTGGGAGCAAAAGATGTTTTTCTAAATATTACCGGTGGGATTAGCAGCGAAGATCCTGCCTTAGATTTAGCAGTCGTCGCAGCTATTTTATCCAGTCATCACGATATCTCTTTGCCCAAAAACACTTGTTATGCCGCAGAGATTGGACTTTCTGGCGAATTACGCCCAGTGCCTAAACTCGATCAACGCATTAGAGAAGCAGAAAAACTAGGCTTTGACGCCATTATTACAGCAAACTTTAAGCAAAAAACCCTTCCAAATACTGGAATTCAAATCATTATGGGCAACAAAATTGAAGAAGTCGTTCACCAATTATTTGGATAAAAAAACTACCTTGGTTAAACTTAAATACTTCCCCTATGGAAAAAATCATTCAAGCCTTTTTAGATGAAGTAAGTCAACGTAATCAAAACGAGCCAGAATTTATGCAGGCCGTTACTGAAGTTGCAGAAAATGTAATCCCATATATTGTCCAACACGATATTTATTATGGACAAAATATCTTAATGCGAATGGTTGAGCCAGAACGCGTGGTTTCTTTTCGAGTTGCATGGATTGATGATCAAGAAGAAATCAGGGTAAATCGTGGCTATCGTGTTCAAATGAACTCAGCCATTGGCCCCTATAAAGGCGGCTTGCGCTTCCACCCCTCTGTCAATTTAAGTGTGCTAAAATTCTTAGCCTTTGAGCAGGTATTTAAAAACAGTTTAACTACCCTTCCTATGGGCGGAGGAAAAGGAGGATCAGACTTTGATCCCAAAGGAAAAACAGACACAGAAATTATGCGTTTTTGTCAAAGTTTTATGTCTGAACTTTATCGTCATATTGGACCTAACCGAGATGTTCCAGCAGGAGATATTGGTGTAGGTGGTCGCGAAATTGGCTACCTCTTTGGGCAATACAAAAAACTAAATTCAGAATTTACTGGTGTCTTGACTGGAAAAGGGGTTAGCTGGGGAGGTTCTTTAATTCGCCCAGAAGCCACAGGTTATGGAGTTGTTTACTTTACCCAACAAATGTTAGCGACAAAAAACAGTAGTCTTGAGGGGAAAAAAGTAGTCGTCTCAGGCTCTGGTAATGTAGCGCAATACGCCTCTGAAAAAGTACTACAACTAGGCGGAAAAATCTTGACCATGTCAGATTCTTCCGGATTTATCTATGATAAAGAAGGGATTGATAAAGAAAAACTCGCCCATGTCATGGAGCTCAAAAACGAAAAACGAGCACGTATCCATGAATATCTTGATAAATATCCCCATGCAGAGTTCCACAAAGGAAAAACCCCCTGGGGAATTCCTTGTGAGGTTGCTCTCCCTTGTGCTACGCAAAATGAATTACATGAGGAGGACGCAAAACAATTATTAACCAATGGCTGTATTTGTGTAGGGGAAGGGGCAAACATGCCTACCACGCCAGAAGCCATTCACCTCTTTGTTGAAAACAAGATCTTATTTGCCCCTGGAAAAGCCTCTAATGCAGGAGGAGTAGCTGTTTCTGGACTAGAAATGGCCCAGAATTCTTTGCGTTACAGCTGGTCCAGAAAAGAAGTCGATAACCGTTTACAAGCAATTATGCAAGACATTCATCAATCTTGTGTCGAATATGGAACAGAAAACGACTTTACCAATTATGTAAAAGGGGCGAACATTGCTGGCTTTGTAAAAGTTGCAGATGCTATGCTCGCACAAGGAGTGGTTTAATTTTTCCTATGCTGCTAGAAACTAAAGCCCTTGTATTACACAGTATTAAATACAACGATTCTAGTTTAATCGCCCATTGCTATACAGAAACGCTAGGCATACAATCATTTATGCTGAAAGGAATTCTTTCTGCCAAAAAAGGAAAAATACGCAAAGCACATTTTCAGCCTTTGACCTTGTTAAAATTACAATTTCTATACAAAAACAAAGGCGGCTTAAATTTTATCAAAGAGCTTAGGGTAGAACAACCCTATCAAAGCATCTATACCTCGATTGAGAAAAATACTATTGCGCTGTTTTTGTCAGAAGTATTGTATAAAAGTCTTAGAGAAGAAGAAACTAATCCGCTCTTATTCGAATACCTAGAAAATGCTGTGTTATGGCTAGATTCCCATGATACTGTTGCTAATTTTCATTTGCTGTTTTTGTTGAAACTCACCCAATTCTTAGGCTTTTATCCAAATGCGCAAGAATCACTGGGAGAATATTTCAATCTAGAAGATGGATCATTTACATTAGAGCAACCACTAGCGCGCTATCTGGCAGGGAATACCGCTATACATTTAAAGCAATTATTGGGCATGAATTTTGCTACTGACAATATGCTAAAATTAAATCAAACTTCAAGGCGCAAATTACTAAATGCATTAGTACAATATTTTGAACTTCACTTACATGGGTTTTCTAAACCAAAATCTCTCGAAATACTTCATCAAATCTTCCGCTAAACAAAGGCTTTTTTTTGTGGGGGTTGTGCTTTTGAGCATAATGCATTTACACGGACAATCCATCACTGTTATTGACGCCTTTACCCAACGCCCCCTAGAAGAAGTTATGGTAGTTAGTCAAAATAAAGAACGCTATAGTTCTTCAGACAACAAGGGAAAAATAGGACTAGAGCAGTTTGAAGCTTCAGGTTTACTCACTTTTCAATTAATGGGTTATGAAACCTTAACGCTCTCTTTAGAAGAAATCAAAGACCGGAGAAATGTAATTGCCCTTTTCCTAGATGAAAAACAACTAGAAGAAATTGTCTTATCTGTAGCGCGAACAGCAGAACAATCTAGAAAAATTGCTGAAAAAGTAGCTGTTATCGATCAAAAATCAATTGCTACTCAATCGCCTACTACAGGTGCAGACTTGTTGTTACTAGCCCCTAGTGTTCGTTTACAAAAGTCACAAGGTGGAGGAGGAAGCCCTGTCTTAAGAGGTTTTGAAGCAAATCGCGTTTTACTTGTGGTAGATGGTGTGCGTTTAAACAATGCGATTTATCGATCTGGACATTTACAAAATGCCATTACAGTGGACCCCAATAGTATTGAGCGTGTCGAAGTTATTTATGGCTCCTCTTCTGTGGGTTATGGGTCAGATGCGCTTGGAGGCGTGGTTCACTACTATACAAAAACCCCAAAAATTAATAACAGTCAAACCTTGATGAATGCCTTCTCTTCGACTTATAACAGCGCTCAAAATGCCTTTATTAGTCATATTGAAACAGAGGCCAGCTTTAAAAAATGGGCGAGTTATACCAGCCTAAGCTATTCTAGCTTTGGAGATTTAAAAATGGGAAAAAATCGTCTACATGGCTTTACAGATTGGGGCTTAGTCCCTGCTCACTTTAGAAACAATGAAACCACTTACTATGCACAGCCCAGTCTTAATCCAGACCCCCATTTGCAAAAAAACGTGGGCTATACACAATTTGATTTTTTAGAAAAAGTGGTGATTAACCTCCCTAAAGCGTCTCAATTACTGTTTAATTTCCAGCTGTCGAACTCTTCTAATATCCCTCGATTTGACAAATTAAACGAATATATCACTGGAATTCTTCGCTTTGCAGAGTGGTTCTATGGCCCCCAGAAAAGAGCACTTTTTTCTCCACAATTAAAGTTATTCCCCAAGAATAAATTCTTATATAAAGGAACTATTACTGCCGCTTATCAAGCGCTTGAAGAATCAAGGGTACAACGAAAATTTAATAGCTTAACCCGTGAAACGCAAAAAGAAAAGGTGAAGGTATTAAGTATTAACGGGGACTTTGAGCTCGCTAAAAAAGAGCATAGTAGTATTGTTTACGGTTTTGAACTTGTCAGGAATCGCATTGTCTCTACAGCAATCGCAAAAGATTTAGTCCTATCAGGAAATAAAATCGCTTCTTTCAATAATTTTAGGCCCATAGCTACGCGATATCCCAGCGATGGAAGTCAATACAATACTGCTGCTCTTTATGGCAATTTTAGGTTTGATTTCTCCCCAAAAACAACCTTTTCGTTAGGAGGAAGATTTACCACAACACATCTAAAAGCCAATTGGAAAGAAACCGCTTTGATTGATGCTAACCTCAATAAAGTTAATGTCAAAAACAACGCTCTTACCGGAAGTTTTTCTGTCTCTTATCGTCCCCAGACTCCATGGAGAATCAACCTTTTATTTTCAAGTGGTTTTCGTTCTCCTAATGTAGACGATCTAGGGAAAATAAGAGAAAATAAAGGGATGTTACTGGTCCCTAATACAGATTTAAAACCAGAATACGTTTATAATATTGATGGAGGAATTACCTACATTCCAACACAAAAAAATATGCATTTTAATCTGCGCTTTTACCATACCTCGCTTAGGGATTATATAGGTAGAATGGCCTATGAAGTTACCGCAGACCAGACTACCCTTGCTCCTGCAACAGTTGAGTTTAGTAATGATGTTGTCACCACTCAAGCCAATACTAATATAGGAAATGGTCGTATCCATGGTCTTTCGTTTGAAGGAGGATTAAAGTTATTAGAAGGGCTTGATCTTAACGGACACTTTACCTATACCCATGCAGCCAGGAATGAAATGATAGGAGCCTTACCCTCAATTCTCCCCTTTTACGGAGGAGCAGTTTTAGGCTATAAAAAAGACGCATTTAACCTAAATCTTAACTACACTTTCAATAGTCAAAAAAAACCAGAAGACTACAGCTCTGGAGGAGAAGATGGCCTTGAAGAAACCCCTCTCTTAGCAACAGTAGACAATCAAGCTGTTTTTGCAGGGACACCTAAATGGTCTATCTTTACTTTAAGAGGGAACTATCAACTTAACAAATCAGTCCTTCTAAATGCCGCCGTTGAAAATATTTTTGACTTGCACTATCGCACTTTTGCCTCTGGAATTTCTGCCCCTGGAAGAAGTCTTATTTTTGGGACACGAGTCAACTTTTAATGGATTTTTGCCGCTAAAGCTTTTTTTACCTTCGGCCATTCGTTTTTTATTATGCTAAGCACAACGCTGTCTCTTCGCCCTGTTTCTGCAGTACAATTATTGCGTAACGTTCCCTCAAGGGTGCAGCCAATACCTTGCATTGCAGTGATACTTCTAGTATTTTTAGCGTCAGCTCTAAATTCAACTCGCTCCATCTCTAAAGCCTCAAAGGCATGGATCAATAGTAATAACTTACAATGACGATTTAAACCCGTTCGTTGAAATTCTTTTCCATATCAGGTGTACCCTATACTTAAGGTTTTATGGTGAAAATTTATACTGTAGAAACGGGTAGAACCCGCTATTTTTTCGTTTTTCTTATCGTATACTAAAAAAGGATAACCTGTTTCTTCTTCTCTTAATTGAAGTGCAGCTTGAAGATAATTTTCTAGCTTTTCATCCCCTGCGGCAGAGGTCAAAGAATAGGTCCATAAAGCGGGCTCTTTTAAAGAAAAAGGGAGCAAAAAAGGGTAGTCTGTAGAGGATAAGGGTCGTAATTGAACACGCTCATTTTCAATAATTAAGTCACTTTTAAAGTTAAATGCCATAACGAATGCAGGATGTTGTGGTTAGGTAAAGAGTAAATGTATAAAATTCCTTAATTTCGCACCTTTAGAACAACACCCAATGGGCTTTAAAGAACATAAGCAACTTAATTTAGCGGCAACCGCTCAAGAGATTCTTTCCTTTTGGGAAGAAGAATCCATTTTCGAGAAAAGTGTAAGAACACGAGAGGGGCAACCTCCTTATGTTTTTTATGAGGGACCACCATCGGCAAATGGTATGCCGGGAATCCACCACGTTATGGCGCGTGCGATAAAAGATATTTTTTGTCGTTACAAAACCCAAAAAGGCTTTCAAGTAAAAAGAAAAGCCGGCTGGGATACCCATGGTCTTCCAGTAGAATTAGGGGTGGAAAAAGAGCTTGGGATTACAAAAGACGCCATTGGGAAAAGCATTAGCGTTGAAGAATACAATCAAGCCTGTAAAAATGCAGTGATGCGTTATACAGACGTTTGGAATAAGTTAACCCAACAAATGGGGTATTGGGTGAATATGGAAGATCCCTATATCACCTATAAATCAAAATACATCGAATCAGTATGGTGGCTATTAAAACAGATCTATGATAAAGATTTGTTGTACAAGGGATACACCATTCAGCCCTATTCTCCTAAAGCCGGAACAGGCTTAAGCTCACACGAGCTCAATCAACCTGGGACCTATAAAGATGTCACCGACACCACGATTACGGCCATGTTTAAAACTCAACCAGCGAGCCTTCCAGAAGCACTAAAAGAAGCTGGGGAGCTTTATATCTTAGCATGGACAACAACTCCCTGGACTTTACCGTCTAACACGGCATTAACCGTAGGGAAGAAGATAGACTATGTTGTTGTGGAGACCTATAATCAATATACCCATCTCCCCATTAAAGTGCTTTTAGCAAAAGCTTTAGTCGGGAAACAATTTAGCGGAAAATACTCTGTAGTTAAGACAAAACAAGCTTTAAATGCTTATGAGGCAGGAGCCAAAAAAATCCCTTATTTCTTGACTCAAGAAATCAAAGGGAGTGAGCTAGTGGGAATTCGCTATGAGCAATTGTGGCATGATGCGCCTTTACCCTTAAAAAATGCTGAAGATGCTTTTCGTGTTATTTCGGGTGACTTTGTCACCACAGAAGATGGTACAGGAATTGTTCACACCGCCCCTACCTTTGGGGCAGACGATGCACAAGTCGCTAAAGAAGCTACCCCACCTGTTCCTCCATTATTAGTCCTCGACGAAAACGACAATGAAGTTCCCTTAGTAGATCTTGAAGGAAAGTTCCATAAAAGCCTTCCAGAAATTGGGGGAAAATATGTTAAAAACGATTATTACAAAGAAGGTGAAGCCCCAGAAAAATCTGTCGATGTAGAAATTGCCATTCGTTTAAAAGAAGAAAACAGGGCCTTTAAGGCAGAAAAATATGTACACTCTTATCCCAACTGCTGGAGAACAGATAAACCCATTCTTTATTACCCGCTAGATTCCTGGTTTATCAAAGTGACCAATGTAAGAGATAAAATGGTTGCACACAATAACCAGATTAACTGGAAACCAAAATCGACTGGAGAAGGACGTTTTGGGAACTGGCTGGCAAATGCGAATGATTGGAACCTTTCCCGTTCTCGTTTTTGGGGAATCCCATTGCCTATTTGGCGAACAGAGGATGGAAAAGAAACGGTCATCATGGGATCGATGGAAGAATTGATTGGTGCGATTGAAAAATCTATTGAGGCTGGTTTTATGCAAGACAACCCTTTCAAAGACTTTGAAGTGGGGAATATGAGTGAAGAAAACTATGACCGTATCGACCTACATAAAAACAGTGTAGATCCCATCGTCTTGTGTAGCCCTTCTGGACAGGCTATGCATCGTGAAAGTGATCTTATTGACGTTTGGTTTGACTCTGGTTCTATGCCTTATGCACAATGGCACTACCCTTTTGAAAACAAAGAAATGATTGACGAGAACAAAGCCTTCCCTTCAGATTATATTGCAGAAGGCGTCGATCAAACCCGGGGTTGGTTCTATACCTTACACGCCATCGGCACCTTAGTTTTTGATTCAATTGCTTATAAAAATGTCGTCTCAAATGGTCTTGTCCTAGACAAGAACGGGCAAAAAATGTCTAAACGTTTAGGCAATGCCGCAGACCCTTTTGAAACCCTAGAAAAATATGGTGCAGATGCCACGCGCTGGTATATGATTTCTAATGCCAACCCTTGGGACAACCTCAAGTTTGATCTTGATGGGATTGCAGAAGTCTCTAGAAAGTTCTTTGGCACCCTGCACAATACTTATTCCTTCTTTAGTCTTTATGCAAATATCGATGGCTTTAGCTTTAAAGAAGCCAGTATTCCTGTTAAACAACGCTCTGAATTAGATCGCTGGATCTTGTCTGAACTCAATCGTTTGATAGCAGAAGTCGATACAGCTTATAATGACTATGAACCCACTAAGGCGACTCGTACTATTTCTGAATTTGTTCAGGAAATCATGAGTAATTGGTATGTGCGTCTTTCTAGAAGAAGGTTTTGGAAAGGAGAATACCAGCAAGATAAAATCGCTGCTTATCAAACCCTTTTTGAATGTTTATTGAGTCTTAGTAAGTTAATGGCGCCTGTCGCCCCTTTCTATGCAGATCAATTGTATCGCGATCTTTGCGACGCCACACATATCGAGGCCTTTGACTCTGTCCATCTTGCCCATTTTCCTGTGGCTGTATCAGAAAACAGAAACTCTGCTTTAGAAGACCGCATGAGCAAAGCTAGAACCATTGCTTCTTTGGCCCTTTCGCTGCGCAAAAAAGAACAGATCAAAGTGAGACAGCCCTTACAAAAAATCATGATTCCAGTGCATAATGCTGCAGAAAGAGAAGCCATTGAGTTAGTTGCAGATTTAATCCAGTCAGAAATCAATGTAAAGTCGATTGAGCTACTAGACGATGCCAGCGATATTTTAGTCAAAGAAATCAAACCTAATTTTAAAGCCTTAGGCCCTCGTTTTGGGAAAAATATGAAAGCTGCTGTGGGGGTGATCAACACCTTAAACGACGAGCAAATAAAAAGTTTAGAAGTGGGAGAAACACTTGCCGTTAAAATCAACGGAGAAGAAGCCAAGATTGAACCCAATGATGTCTTGATTCAATCAAAAGATATTGAAGGATGGTCAGTGGCAAATGGAAACGGCCTTACTGTTGCACTTGACATTCAATTAGATGATGATTTAATAAATGAAGGGATCGCTAGAGAGATGATTAACCGCATTCAAAACTTAAGAAAAGATGCCGGTTTTGAGGTGACTGATAAAATTATCCTATATTTGAAAGAAGATGTTGCCCTTGTCAAAGTATTTGAAAAGCATCAAGTCTACATACAACAAGAAACATTAGCAAAAGAAATTGTACTGAAAAAGAATTTGGTCGATGGGGAAAATGTCGAGTTTGACCAAATAAAAACGATTATTAACCTAGAAAAAGTTTAATCATGAGTACTGTAGTAAAAAATCGATATTCAGATAAAGACCTCGGAGAATTCAAAGGCCTAATTGAAGAAAAAATTGAGAAAGCTAAAGAAGATCTCGCTTTGTTAAAAAGTTCTTATATGAATAATGGAAACAATGGAACAGAGGATACTTCTCCCACCTTTAAAGCTTTTGAAGAAGGGTCTCAAACCATGTCAAAAGAAGCCAACACACAATTAGCGCTTAGACAAGAAAAGTTTATAAGAGATCTTAAAAATGCGCTTATTCGCATTGAAAATAAAACCTATGGTGTTTGCCGCGTAACAGGCAAATTAATACAAAAACAACGTTTGATTTTGGTACCACATGCCACCTTAAGCATCGAAGCGAAAAACATGCAAAAATAATTGTGTTGCGTCTCCTACTAGCTTGCTTGTTTATGAGCAATCTGTATGGACAAAATCAATACAAACTTTTGTGGGAAGCCGCTGGATTTGACCTTGTCGCTCTTGAACTTCCTTTTGCCAATAGCGTTGTCGTCTCTACTTCATCAGACAATACAATTGCACTGGATTACCAAACCGAAGGTGAATACAAAAATCATCTTGTAATGCGGTCCTTTCAAATGGGAAAATCATTACAGCTAGTAGAACAAAAAGGACCTAGTTTTAATGCATTCCACGATAAGCTTAGTGCACATAAGGTTTGGGCTTCTACTTTAAAATTGTTTTTGCCAGAATACTTTAAACTTCAATTAGAAGCACAAAATGCTCGCCTAGAAATTAATGGAAATTTTAGCAACTTATCCCTTAAACTACACGAAGGTGAAGTTGTTGTAAAGGGGCAAGATATTAGCGGAAATATCGAAACCCTTAATGCAGAGGTTCGCCTTTTTGGAAACAGTTATAAAGCATCTGCTAAATCAAAATATGGTTCAATTTACGGGCCCTTTAATCGGAGGGATCAAAATCAACTTCATATCACTTCGGTCAAAGGAAATATTTCCCTTATTTCCCAGAGAAAATAACTACTTTTAACCTTTCGAAATTCATGAACATTAAACTTCCTAAAATAACGTTCCATACCGCACTCATTGTCATACTGCTGATTTTAGGGATCGATCAAGCGTCAAAGATTTATATCAAACTCAATTATCCCTTATCCATCTATGGTCAAAAAGCTATTGTAGATTGGGACTTTTTTAAGCTGTTGTTTATTGAAAATAAAGGGATGGCCTGGGGGACAAAAGTCAACGACATTCTTCCATTTTTAAGTGAAGACGTCGGAAAACTTTTACTCACTCTTTTTCGTTTAATCGCAATTGGATACCTAGGGTTTTTGTTGAATTCGTTATTAAAAAAAGAAAGTTCTCAGCTTTTATTATTTGCCCTTTCTTTGATCTTTGCCGGTGCAATAGGCAACTTAATTGACTCGCTCTTTTATGGGGTGATTTTTTCTCACTCTTATGGACAAGTCGCCACTTTATTTCCAGAGGAAGGCTATGCAACTTTTTTTTATGGTCATGTGGTTGATATGTTACAGTTTCCCATCGCTTCATGGAATTGGCCAGAATGGATACCTATCATAGGCGGAAAAGAGTACACATTCTTCGAATATGTCTTTAATGTAGCTGATGCAGCCATTAGTTCAGGAGTTGGGATTTTACTCTTCTTTAATAAAAGAATCTTCGGCTAGAGAAAAGAATACACCTTTTCTGGCGTAACACAGTAATGTAGCTTTATATCGGTTTTTTCTGCTGGGATGCGTTCCTCTGGAGTAAAAAAAGACAGCCCAATAAAACAACATTCTGTATCACATTGTGCTAAAAAACGATCGTAATAACCCTTTCCGTAGCCTATTCTATTTCCGTAAATATCATAGGCTAATAGTGGTACAAAGACAACCTCAATAGTTGCTGGGGACAGTGCAATTCCCTCAATAGGTTCTGGTATTCCAAAAGAATTAGGTTTGATAGCTGTCGAGTCTGTTAGTAGTATATGAGATAAATCAAAATTAGACTCCATGCGGGGAACAATTACCTCTTTGTCTTTTCCTTGTAAGAGGGTTAAAACATATTCAGTATCAACCTCTTTTAATTTATGATTACTTAAAAAAAGATGAAAATAGGTCTTTTTCCACAGGGCTAAAGACAAGAGTTGATTCGCAATTTGAAGGCTTTTATTCGCCACTTGATCTGGGGTCAAAGCTTTCCTTTGTTTTTTGTATGCTAGCCTAAGTGAATTTTTGTCCATTATTTACCTCCTTCTGCACAAAGAAAAGCATTATTTTTGGCTTAGATCCTTTCACTTCATGGAACATACTGATCTTACTGTTCAACTTAAAACGCTGCCTAGTAGACCTGGGGTGTATCAATATTTTGATGCCAAAGGAACCATCATATATGTAGGGAAAGCGAAAAACCTCAAGAAAAGGGTCAATTCTTATTTTACTAAAAATCATGACAATCACAAAACAAGGATCTTGGTCAAGAATATTGTGTCCATTGAACACATTGTGGTAGAAAGTGAAATGGATGCGCTTTTATTAGAAAACAACTTGATTAAAAAGCACAAACCGCGATATAATGTTTTGTTGAAAGACGATAAAACTTACCCGTGGATTTGTATTAAAAAAGAACGCTTCCCCAGAATTTTCGCTACGCGGAAAATCATCAAAGACGGATCAGAGTACTTTGGGCCCTACACCAGCATGAAAACAGTAAGGACACTTCTAGATTTGATTAAAGGGCTTTATCCTTTACGCACCTGTAATTATGACCTGTCTCAAGAAAAAATCGAAGAGCAAAAATACAAGGTCTGTTTAGAGTACCATCTGGGGAATTGTCTTGCTCCTTGCGAAGATAAAATTGACGAAAGTCAATATGACGAAAACATCACAGCGATTCGCGCCATCATCAAAGGAAACTTTAAAGCCTCTTTACTTCAGTTTAAGCAACAAATGCAAGAGTATGCGGCCAATATGGAATTTGAAGAGGCTCAAAAGATTAAAGAAAAACTGGATGTTCTTCAAAACTACCAAGCAAAATCAACCATTGTTAATCCTAAGATTTCTAATGTAGATGTCTTTTCTATTATAACAGACGAGGCCTATAGCTATGTCAATTTCTTACAACTTTCTTATGGGTCGATCATTCGTTCCCACGCGATTGAAATCAAAAAGAAATTAGCCGAAACCAAAGAAGAATTATTGTCCCTTGCTATTATAGAAATACGCCAGCGTTTTCACTCGCAATCCCCAGAGGTCTATCTCCCTTTTTCACTTGACCTAGGAGATAAAATCAAAGTAAGCGTTCCTCAATTAGGGGATAAAAAACACTTGGTCGATTTATCAGAACGCAACGCAAAATACTTCCGCATGGAGCGCTTTAAGCAAATACAAATTGTCGATCCAGATCGTCACACCAATCGTTTAATGACCCAAATGAAGGCTGACTTGCGGTTATCTGAAGAGCCGCGACATATCGAATGCTTTGACAACTCAAACTTACAAGGCTCAAATCCTGTGGCGGCTTGTGTCGTCTTTCGCAATGGGAAGCCTTACAAAAAAGACTACCGTCATTACAACATTAAAACCGTTGAAGGACCAGATGATTTTGCCTCTATGGAAGAGGTCATTTATCGACGGTATAAACGCCTCGTAGAAGAAGGAAAATCCCTACCGCAACTTATTATTATCGATGGTGGAAAAGGACAACTTTCTTCTGCTTTAAAAAGTCTTGACATCTTGAGATTACGCGGGAAAATTGCCATTGTTGGAATCGCTAAAAGACTGGAAGAGATCTACTTCCCCGGAGACCCTATTCCGCTGTATTTAGACAAAAAATCTGAAAGTTTAAAGGTTATACAATTCTTGCGCAACGAGGCTCACCGTTTTGGGATCACTTTTCACCGCAATAAAAGGTCAAAAGACGCTATCAAATCGGGCTTAGATGCCATCCCTGGAGTAGGTCAAAAAACAAAAGAAACCTTATTGAAAAGATTTAAATCCTTTAAACGTATTAAAGCAGCGACAGAAAACGATTTGATTTTTGTGTTAGGCGAAAATAAAGGAAAAAAACTCTACCAACATTTACGCACAATAACTTAAGCGTTAATTAATCCCTAAAGCACTGATAGGCTCTAGAAGATTTTTATAAATTGCCAAACAAGAAAAATAGGCATGAAAAAATGGTTCTTTTTTGCATTCTTTAGTTTGTGTTGTTCCCTTTGTTTTGCACAACAAGACCTACTTCCTACAACTGTATCACAAAACGCTTTTAAAGATGGAGAATGGTTTGAGTTTCGCATTCACTATGGAGTTTTCAACGCAAGCCGTGTTACTCTGGAACTAAAGGCAGACACACTAGATCAAACACTTGTTTTCCATGCAAAAGGCTATGGCCGTACCACAGGCCTTGCGCGTTTATTTTTTAAGGTGGAAGATCATTATGAATCTTACTTTGGTCAAAAAGACGGCTTACCGCGCTGGTTTATTCGAGACATCAATGAAGGGGGCTATACCAAAGATCTTGAAATTCGTTTTGATCACGAAAAGAAAGTGGCCCATGTCAACGATAAAAAAAAGAAGAAGAAATCTAGTTTTGCTATCAATGAAAATGTGCAAGATCTTATCTCTGCCTTTTACTATTTGCGAAATTTCTATGACACCTCTTCCCTTAAAGAAGGAGAAGATATTTACCTTAATATGTTTTTTGACCAAGAAAACTATCTGTTTAAATTGCGGTTTTTAGGGAGAGAAACCATCGAAACCGCCTTTGGAAAAGTACGTTGCCTAAAGCTTCGCCCATTTGTACAAAGTAGTCGCGTTTTTAGCGAGCAAGAAAGTGTTACACTATGGGTGAGTGATGACCAAAACAAAATCCCTCTAAAAATACGTGCAGATTTAAGGGTTGGATCAATTGACTGTGATTTAGACCGCTTTAAAAATTTACAACACCCCTTTAATATCGTGGTAAAATAACTGTTGTTAACTTTCTTAATAAATGCCTTAAAAAGACAAAAGAATCCTTTAAAAGTTTGCGAAATTTGTATTCATGAAGCGTTTTAATTTTTCCGCCCTTATTTTCATGCTTGTAGCTTACTTTTTATTTGCTTGTGATGAAGAACAGCCTCTTGTCGAGGTTGCTCAAGAGCAGCCAGAAATTTTTATTAAACCCTATTGGCGCTATGGCTTTGATTTCAATCAATATACTGCTAAAGAATTAAAAATAAAACGAGGAGATACTTTTGGGGCAATCCTTGAACGCAATGGAATAGATTATCCTCAAGTATATGAAATTCTTCAAAGTATTAAAGGTGATGTGAGTGTTCGCAAACTTCAAATTGGCAAACCCTATACCTTACTCTTTGACAAAGACAGTATAAGCGCTCCAAAAGCTTTTATATATCACCCAGACGCTTTAGGTTATAGCGTGATTCAACTGCGTGATAGTATTTATGGAAAACAAATTAGTAAACCCATCAGAACAGTTGAACTAGAAGCAACAGGGGTAATTAAAAGCTCTCTCTATGAAACCATGCAAAATAGTGGATACAACAACATGCTCTCCTATTTTATGGCAGATATATATGCCTGGACCATCGACTTTACACGTCTGGATAAAGGAGATCGTTTTAAGGTAATTTATACCGAAAAGTTTGTCGATGACTCTATCTCTGTGGGGATAGAAAAGATCAAAGCAGCCTACTTTGAGCATCGCGGAAAAGGCCTTTATGCCTATGAATTTGAAACAGACAGTATTAAAGGAATCGTAGATTATTTTGATGATAAAGCTAAAAACTTACGCCGGGCCTTTTTAAAAGCTCCCGTAAAATTTAGTCGTATCTCTTCCCGCTATAATCTTAAAAGAAGAATCGCCTACTACGGCCGTGTTAAGCCCCATAAAGGAACAGATTATGCCGCTGCAGTAGGGACACCCATTATGGCCACTGCAAATGGTCGAGTCTCTAAAGCAAGTTACACCAGAGGAAATGGGAACTATGTAAAAATCAAACACAATAACATCTATTCAACCCAATACCTTCACATGAAACGTAGTAAAGTAAAGGTGGGACAATATGTCAAACAAGGCGATGTTATTGGATGGGTTGGAATGACAGGAAATACTTCTGGCCCTCACGTCTGTTATCGTTTTTGGAAAAATGGTCGTCAAGTAGATCCCTTTAAACAAAAACTTCCTGAAGCAAAGCCCATTTCTTATGAATTAAAAAAACGTTATTTCGCCCATATTAAAGAAACCGAAAAACAATTAAACTGTCTTGATTTTAAAGAAGAAAAGACAACAAACATCGCAATGAACTAAACATGGCACTTCCAAACATCAACCCCACTACAACAAAAAGTTGGCAAAAATTAACCGCTCATTTTAAAGCAATTATAGACGAGCATTTACAAGACTATTTTAACCAGGATGAAAAACGCTTTGATCGCTTCTCTATTCAATGGGAAGACTTTTTAGTTGACTTTTCTAAAAACCATATTCAGCAAGAAACCATTGTCCTCTTAGAAGACTTTGCCCATGAAATGGGATTGAAAGATGCGATGAAAGCCTATTTTGTAGGGGAGGCCATTAATCAAACCGAAGGCCGAGCGGTACTTCATACTGCTCTTCGCGCACCCAAAAAAACGCAAATCTATGTCGATGGTCTAGACATTATGCCAGAGGTCCATGCGATCAAAGCTAAGATTCGTTCTTTTTGTAATAAAGTAATTAGCGGAGAGCACAAAGGATTCACAGGAAAGTCCATTACCAATGTAGTTAATATCGGTATTGGCGGCTCTGATTTAGGTCCAGCTATGGTAACAGAGTCTCTTCAATATTATAAAAATCACCTCAACGTCCAGTTTGTTTCTAATGTAGAGGGAGACCATGTTCGCGAGGTCATGAAAACACTTGATCCAGAGACCACCCTTTTTGTGATTGTTTCTAAAACCTTTACCACACAAGAAACCTTGAGTAATGCGAATACCCTTAGAGAATGGTTTTTAAGCCATGCAAGGGAAGAAGCAATAGCGCAACACTTTGTCGCCGTTTCAACAAATTTAGAAAAGATTGCTGCCTTTGGGATTGCTTCAGAAAATGTTTTCCCCATGAAAGACTGGGTCGGAGGTCGTTTTTCCCTTTGGAGTGCTGTTGGCTTAAGTATAGCTTTGGCCGTAGGGCCAGATCATTTTGACAACCTATTAGTGGGGGCGCATAAAATGGACAAGCATTTTAAAGACACTCCTTTTCAAGAAAATATTCCTGTTGTACTGGCTTTAATTAGCATTTGGTACAACAACTTTTGGGAAGCCGAAAGTGAAGCCATTATTCCCTACACGCAATATTTACGCAACCTGCCTGCCTACCTACAACAAGGAATCATGGAGAGCAACGGGAAAGGTGTTGATCGCAATGGAGAAAATATCGATTATCAAACCGGAACCATTATCTGGGGCGGATCAGGAACAAACGCACAACACGCCTTTTTCCAGCACATTCACCAAGGGACGAAACTTATCCCGGCCGACTTTATTGGATTTAAGACCTCCTTGTATGGGGAAGAAGATCACCAACACAAATTAATGGCGAATTTTATTGCACAAACAGAAGCCTTAATGCGTGGAAAAACCATGGCAGAAGCTGTTAATGAATTAACTGAAAAAGGCCTATCAGAAGACGAAATCGAAACCCTTGCACCTTTTAACGTGTTTGAAGGAAACAATCCCACTAACACCCTTTTAATTGATGCCTTGACTCCAGAAAGTATAGGGAAACTAATCGCTCTATATGAACAAAAAATCTTTGTGCAAGGAGTATTGTGGAATATCTTTAGCTATGACCAATGGGGTGTTGAATTAGGGAAACAATTGGCCAATACTGTTTTAGAGGACCTTAAAGGAGATGGTATTGCACAACACGATGCCTCTACCACTGCCTTACTCAAACATTTAAAAAACTAATCCTATTCTTTTGGCCGAATGGCCTTGAGCTTTAGTTGTAGTGAAATTACTCCATTCCACTCGTTTTCATCGAGAGTGTATAAAAGGTCAAAAGCAGCACCACTTTTGATGTGTTCAAAATGATTTGCCATGCCAAATCCTATCCCTACTAAGGGGCCATTTGCGGTTTGCACAGACAGAAGCAAGTGACTTTGATCTTTCCCTACAACTTTGCTTTGTCCACTATCGACACAATTTGTGCTACAAAAAACAGGTCGCATATTTTTTGGACCGAAGGGGGCCATTTGTGCGACAATACGATACAGTTTACGATTCACTTCCTCAATAGGGAGCATTAAGTCATAGGGAAGAAACGGTGTTTTTTGTTCGGGTAAAATAGTCGCTGCAACTTGCTTTTCAAAAGCAGCTTTAAATACCGTTAGTTGGTCTTTGTGAAGTGTTAATCCAGCAGCATACTTATGCCCCCCAAATTTCAGCATGTGCTTTTTACACGCTTCTAATGCATCATAAACATTAAACCCTTTTACAGATCGCACCGACCCCACATAATTCTCTCCAGACTGCGTTAAAACAACTGTGGGTCGATAATAGTTTTCTATCAAGCGGGAGGCTACAATCCCCACTACACCTTTATGCCAATCTTCTGCAAAAACGACTGTCGCTGGAAAGTCCTCTTCTTTTCTTTGTTTTATTTGATTGAGTGCTTCTTGGGTAATTCGTTCGTCTGTGGCTCTACGTTCTGTATTGAATTGCTCAATGGCTTCTGCCATTTTTTTGACATCATTGTGATCTTTGCTTGTCAATAAATCAACAGCAACTAGTGCATGATCCATGCGCCCAGCGGCGTTGATGCGTGGGGCTACTTTAAAAACTAAGTCGGTGATATTGACTGGTTTCTTTAATGACCCCAGGAAACTTTGAATCCCTGGGCGAGGATTTTGGTGTAATTGCGCCAACCCAAAAAAGGACAAGGTTCTGTTCTCCCCTTCCATGGGCACAATGTCTGCGGCAATGGCAGTAGCGACAAGATCTAGATAGGGGAAAAGTTTTTCTTCAGATTCGCCCCAGCTCCCGCTTAATGCTTGAATTAATTTAAACCCTATACCACAACCGCATAATTCATCAAAGGGATAATCACAATCAGGTCGTTTGGGGTCAAGTATTGCTGTCGCTTGTGGAAGTTCTTCTCCTGGCAAGTGGTGATCACAAATAATAAAATCGATCCCCTTATCTTTGGCATAGGCCACTTTATCTACGGCTTTAATTCCACAATCTAATGCGATAATCAACTGGATTCCATTTTCGGCAGCAACATCAATTCCCTTAAAAGAAATGCCATAGCCTTCTGTATAACGATCAGGGATATAAGGGGTTATTTTTTCTGTTTTTTCAGCTAAAAAAGAAGTCATTAAAGCGACAGAAGTCGTGCCATCAACATCATAGTCTCCATAGACCATAATCGATTGATCTGCTTCAAGGGCGATATGAATTCGCGCTACGGCCTTGTCCATATCTCGCATTAAAAAAGAGGAGTGTAAATCCTGCCACTGAGGTCTAAAAAACGTTTTGGCACTATCAAACGTATGCATCCTCCGCTGAACTAAAAGAGCTGCAATAATCGAAGAAACCCCCAACTCTTTTTGAAGCTGCTGAACATAACTTTGTTCTGGTTCTGTAATAGCTTCCCAACGCATACTTATTTTTTTGATCTCCCGCTCAAGCACAAAACAAATTCTCCTTTAGGCGCTTTTTGTTCAAAATGTGTGATGGCTTCTTTTAAGCTTCCGCGAAAAGTTTCTTCGTGGAGTTTTGTCAATTCTCTAGAGACAGAAATATGTCGATCTTCTCCACAACAGCTCGCTAATTGATTTAGGGTCTTTAATAATTTATGGGGTGACTCGTATAAAATAATAGTTCGATCTTCTTCTGCTATTTTTTCTAATCGAGTTTGTCTTCCTTTTTTAGGTGGAAGAAAGGCTTCAAAAATAAAACGATCGTTAGGCAAACCGCTTAAGACCAATGCGGGAACAAAAGCTGTTGCCCCAGGAAGACATTCTATTTCAATGCCTTCTTTAATCGCTTCTCTTACCAGTAAAAAGCCCGGGTCTGAAATTGCTGGGGTTCCCGCATCTGATATCAATGCAATGCTTCTGCCTTGCTTTAAATCGCGAATAATTTTGGGTAAACTGGCGTGTTCATTATGCATATGATGACTGTGCAAGGGAGTGTTGATGTCAAAATGCTGCATCAATTTTGCACTAGTGCGAGTATCTTCTGCTAAGATGAGTTCTACTTCATTAAGAACTTCAACCGCTCGAAAGGTCATATCTTTAAGATTCCCAATGGGGGTCGGTACAAGAAAAAGTTGCGCCATTTATGTTCTAACCTGGTCTTTATAATGATAAGAAATACTCAAAAGAAGTATCGCTATTATGGCAAGGGCAGATTCCCCATCTCCTATCATGAGGTGGGCAGATAGTGCCAAAATAAAATTAAAAAAAAGTCCAGCATAAGCCCACTCAACTAATTTTTTATATTGATTATTTAAAAGCACTATGGCAGCGATTGCTTTTGCAATTCCCAAGGGCACAATAATGTAAAGTGGAAATCCCAGAGCGGTAAATTCTTTTGTAAAATCGGCTGTTTTGATAAGGTATGCTGTTCCGCTTACAAGCATCATTGTAGCCAATAAAATGGTTGCAGTCCAGTAAAATATCTTTTTGGTTTTCATTTCAGTAGTTAAAAATTAGATTCGAGGCATTTTAAAAATCGGGCTTCAAATTCTTCCTTCCCTTCCCAGAAATCATAATCAGGCTTGATCATTTGTTCAATAAAGTTTTGGGCTTCTTCCCAGCTACTCAAGGTTTGTATTTGCGAAATAACCCTTTGATAGTCTTCTTCGCTTTGATCAAAAAGATTGTTGATAAAGGCTAAGCGATCGTTTAAGCCTATTTGTATTCCTTTCCCTAAAATATCGTTTAGATTTTTAGAGCCAGGACTTTCTATTAGCGTATCTAAAGGGGCTTGTTCGTTGCTTTTTATTTCTTTTTTAATAAAGACGGGGTTGGCTACCGTGGCAAATAAATCTTCAATAGCAGCAGATTCTTCTTCTAACGGAAGTTCTGTGACTAGGGCATTAATTTTTTCGGTAACTGGGATAACCTCACTTTCTTGATCCTGCTCATGCTGGATTGTTTGCTGTTTATTGTGTTCTAAAATAACAAGCGCTTTGTAAAGTGCTTGTACTTTTTCTAGCATATCAGTTGCAATAGCGGTTTCTTTTTGCGCTAGAATTTCGTGGGCCAGCCGTTCGATTTCTTTTTTAATGGGATTAAGCATAGAAGCATTCTTAAGAACAAATTGTTTTGATACCTTTGTTAGGGGGAAGGAGTGTAAACCTTCCTGGTGAAATTACAAAAATGTTTTTAGAAAATACGGTAAATCAAAACGAACAATTTGGCTGGATCGAGGTGATTTGCGGCTCTATGTTTTCTGGGAAAACCGAAGAATTGATTCGTCGTTTGAAACGCGCACAAATTGCCCTGCAGAGGGTAGAGATTTTTAAACCCGCCATCGACACGCGTTATGATGATGAGTTAGTTACTTCGCATGACCAAAACCAAATCCGCTCTACGCCAGTACCCGCTGCCGCTAATATTCCGCTATTAGTGAATGATTGTGAAGTGGTGGGGATTGATGAAGCGCAGTTCTTTGACGAAGAAATTGTCCAAGTGTGTAATGATCTCGCTAATCGTGGAGTTCGTGTCATCGTCGCTGGATTAGACATGGATTTTAAAGGAAACCCCTTTGGGCCTATGCCCGCCCTAATGGCCACAGCAGAATATGTGACTAAGGTACATGCGGTTTGTACACATACTGGTAATCTTGCGCAATTTAGCCATAGAACCTCTTCAGATGATGGGATTGTTGTACTAGGCGAAAAAGAAACCTATGAACCTTTAAGTAGAGCGGCTTTCTATAAAGAAAATCAAAAAAAGCATGGTCATGGGAAAGAAAAAACACAAAAAAAGAAGCTGTGACCCAACTCGAAATAAACCTTAACAACTTAACACACAATTACAATTGTTTGCGACAAAAACTTGCCAGTGATACAAAATTTATTGCAGTGGTTAAGGCCAATGCCTATGGTCAAGGAGTGATTGAGATCGCCCAAAAGTTAGTCAGCCTTGGGGCAGACTGGCTTGCAGTTGCTTATACTGAAGAAGGTGTTTCATTGAGAAAAGCTGGAATTCAATCCCCCATACTGGTCTTTTACCCACAGTTTGAAAATATCGATCGATTAATTGAGAATCAACTCGAACCAGCCCTCTATAGTACTGCTTTTATTTTGGCTTTTTCAAAGGCGCTTCACGCCAAAAATAGGACCGATTATCCTGCTCACCTTAAATGCAATACTGGACTTAACCGTATTGGTTTATCAGAAGAGGACCTCAATACTTTTTTAGCTCAAAAAGAAACGTTCCCCTTTGAACTTAAAAGTGTTTATTCCCACCTGGGAGCCTCTGAAAATAAAAAGCCATGTGCATTTACAGAGAAACAAATCACGCGCTTTTTAGCCCTTAAAACTAAAGTAGAACAAGCCTATTCTACACCTCCTCTTTTTCATTTAGTCAATACTTCTGGCATTTTTAATTACCCAGAATACCATTTTGATGCAGTGCGATGCGGTATAGGATTATATGGTTTTGCGAACCAACCCGACTGGGATAAATCCCTGCTACCTATCACTCGATTAAGCAGCTCTATTGTACAATTTCACACTGTAGAAAAAGGAGAAAGTGTGGGGTATAATCAAGGCTGGATAGCGGCTCAAAAAAGTCAAATCGCTGTACTTCCCATAGGTCATGCAGACGGTATAAGCAGGTGTTTTGGGAAAGAAGTTGGCGCAGTTTGGATCAATGGTCAACACGCCCCGATTATAGGAAATGTTTGCATGGATATGATCATGGTCGATGTCACTAATATCAACTGTGAGTTACACCAAAAAGCAATTCTTTTTGACACAGTACATACCGCAGATCATTTCGCTAAAAATGCAGGGACCATATCTTATGAATTACTCACCGCACTCTCCCCTAGAATAAAGCGGAGTATTCTCTAGTTGTTTTATTTGTAACATTTTGTTGTATCCCTGAGAATATCCCTCGCCAGGTTGTTGTCTCTTAGATTTATGCCTACTTTTACACAAAATAAAAAATATGAAAGTTGCCGTTGTTGGTGCTACCGGTATGGTAGGAAATGTGATGCTAAAGGTATTAGCCGAACGTAATTTCCCATTGACAGAGTTAATCCCTGTCGCTTCAGAACGATCTGTAGGAAAGAAAGTTACTTATCAAGAAACAGACTATACGGTGGTTGGCTTACAAACAGCTGTTGATATGAAGCCAGATATCGCCTTGCTTTCTGCAGGAGGCGAAACCTCTCTAGCATGGGCCCCTAAATTTGCCGCTACCGGAACGACCGTTATCGATAATTCTTCTGCATGGAGAATGGATCCAGAAAAAAAATTGATCGTTCCAGAAATCAATGCTAATCTTTTAAAAGCAGACGATAAAATTATTGCTAACCCTAACTGTTCTACAATTCAAATGTTAGTAGCGCTTGCGCCGCTCCAAAGAGAATACGGAATTGAACGCCTCGTTATTTCTACTTATCAATCTATTACTGGAACGGGTATTGCAGCGGTTCAACAGTTAGAAAACGAATACGAAAACAAAAAGAGCGAGATGGCCTATCCTTATCCTATTCATAGAAATGCATTGCCCCATTGTGATGTTTTTCAAAACAATGGATACACAAAAGAAGAGATGAAACTTGTCAAAGAAACCCACAAAATTTTAGGCGACGAGAACATTCGAGTTACAGCAACGGCGATTCGTATTCCGGTAGTAGGTGGACACAGTGAGTCTGTTAATGTAGAATTAAAAAGTCCTTCTACTGTAGAAGAAATTCGCCAACTTTTACACCAAAGCCCCGGAGTGGTAGTACAAGACAACCCCGAAACAAACACCTATCCTATGCCGATTTATGCCGAAGGGAAAGACGATGTGTTCGTAGGGCGTATTCGACAAGACTTTTCGCAAGATAACACCTTTAACCTTTGGATTGTTTCAGACAACCTTCGCAAAGGAGCAGCGACTAATACTGTTCAAATTGCAGAGTATCTTCTTGAAAAGAATTTGATTAACTAATAATATTTTTTGTAGATTAATGGCTATAAACCGCTAATAATGAAAAAAATATTTATTTTTCTTTTACCGATATTGCTTTTCTCGTGTGAACAAGAGTCAAAACTAAAATACCCAAAAACAAAAAAACAGCCTGTTGTTGAATACTATTTTGATTCTGAAGTTGTAGACAATTACCGCTGGCTAGAAGATGATTTAAGCGAAGAAACTGCCGATTGGGTTAACGCTCAAAATGATATCACTTTTGGGGAATTAGAAAAAATCCCCTTTAGAAATGCTTTAGAGGAACGTATTAAAAAATTATGGAACTATGAAAAAATTGGTGCACCATTTAAAGAAGGGAGTTACACTTATTTTTATAAAAATACTGGCTTACAAAATCAGTTTATTATCTATCGTTATAAAGAAAATATAGAAAACGCAAATGTTTTTTTAGATCCAAATTCTTTTGCCGAAGACGGCACAACCTCTTTAGCTGGATTGAGTTTTTCAGAGGATGGATCAAAAGCCGCCTATTCCATCTCTGAAGGGGGGAGCGACTGGAGAAAAGTAATCGTTATCGATACAGAAACGAATAAAATAATTGAGGACACTCTCAATAACATCAAGTTTAGCGGAATTGAATGGCTAAAAAACGACGGCTTTTTTTATTCTAGCTATGATAAACCTAAAGGGAGTGAACTCTCCCAAAAAACAGACCAACACAAACTATATTATCACCCTTTAGGTGGTGCTCAAAAAAACGACGAACTCATCTTTGGAGGAACAGAAGAACAAAAAAACCGCTATGTGGGGGCAAAAGTAACTGATGACGGTCGTTATCTATTAATTTCTGCTGCTATTTCAACCTCAGGGAACCAACTTTTTCTTAAAGATTTGACCCAAAAAAAACCTTCTTTAAAAGTGATGATCGATCATTATGAAAATGATCACTACTTATTAGAGAGTCGTGGAGAAGAACTTTATATAGTCACAAATTATAATGCGCCAAATCAACGTCTTATTCGAGTTAATGCAACTAAACCCTCTGTTAACAATTGGGAAGATGTTATCCCCCATAAAGAAGAAGTTTTAAGTGTAACTGCCGGGGGGGGGTATTTTTTTGCAGAATATATGATAGATGTCATTTCACAGGTGTACCAATATAACTTTGATGGAGAAAACCTAGGAAAAATTACACTCCCAGGCATTGGAAGCATTAGAGGTTTTTCTGGAAAAAAAGAAGCCGAAAAGATTTACTATAATTTCACAAATTATGCTTCTCCTAGTGTTATCTATCGTTTTTCTCCCAAGACACAAGAAAGTGAATTATTTTGGGAACCACCCATTGATTTTTCAACGAAAGACTATGTTTCGACACAGGTTTTTTATACCTCAAAAGATGGCACAAAAATCCCTATGATTATTACCCATAAAAAAGGTTTAAAACTCAATGGGAAAAATCCAACTATACTATATGGATATGGCGGGTTTAATATAAGTATTACCCCCTCATTTAGCATACAAAATGCAGTATGGATGGAGCAGGGTGGAGTTTATGCTGTCCCTAATTTACGTGGAGGAGGAGAATATGGTAAAGAATGGCACAAGGCAGGAACTAAACTACAAAAGCAAAATGTTTTTGATGATTTTATCGCAGCTGCAGAATATCTAATAGAGCAAAAATATACTTCCTCAGACTTTTTGGCTATCCGGGGTGGTTCTAACGGGGGACTATTAGTGGGAGCTACTATGACACAACGACCAGATTTAATGAAAGTTGCACTCCCAGCAGTTGGTGTCCTTGACATGTTGCGATATCATACCTTCACTGCTGGTGCTGGATGGGCCTATGACTATGGCACTGCAGAAGATTCTGAAGAGATGTTTTCGTATTTGAAAAGTTACTCTCCAGTTCACAATGTCAAAGAGGGTGTTGCTTATCCTGCTACCTTAATTACTACCGGAGATCACGATGATCGTGTGGTCCCTGCACATTCCTTTAAATTTGCCGCTGAACTACAAGATAAACATCAAGGTGAAAACCCAGTATTAATCCGCATTGAAACTAATGCTGGACACGGTGCTGGAACTCCAGTAAATAAAAGAATTAAGCAGGCTGCAGATATTTATGGTTTTACACTCTATAATATGGGTTATAGAGTATTGCCAGAAAAAACCTACACAAAGATTAAGGGATAAAAAAAGACCGCTTGATAGCGGTCTTTTCTGTTTTAGTCCTTCATTTCAAAACTCTCCATGAATTTTGTGGTATAGTCCCCTTTGACATAGTCAGGCTCTTCCATCAGTTGACGATGGAACGGGATGGTTGTTTTTACCCCTTCGATGATAAATTCATCTAAGGCCCGTTTCATTTTATTGATGGCCTCTTCTCGTGTTTGAGCGGTAGTAATCAACTTCGCAATCATCGAGTCATAATAAGGCGGGATGATATAACCAGAATACACATGGGTGTCTAATCTTACGCCATGTCCGCCGGGAATATGTAAGTTGGTTATTTTTCCTGGAGATGGACGAAAATCGTTATAGGGATCTTCAGCATTGATACGACATTCGATGGAGTGTAATTTTGGTAGATAATGTTTCCCAGAAATAGGAATTCCTGCCGCAACAGTAATTTGCTCACGAATCAAGTCAAAATCAATAACTTGCTCTGTAATGGGATGTTCAACTTGAATACGTGTATTCATCTCCATAAAGTAGAAGTTACGATGTTTATCCACTAAAAACTCTACTGTTCCAGCACCTTCATATTGAATAAACTCTGCTGCTTTTACCGCTGCTTCTCCCATGCGTTCACGCAGGTCGTCTGTCATAAAAGGAGAGGGGGTTTCTTCGGTCAATTTTTGGTGACGGCGTTGTACAGAGCAGTCGCGTTCAGATAAATGACAGGCTTTTCCAAAGCTGTCCCCTACTACTTGAATTTCGATATGGCGTGGCTCTTCGATCAATTTTTCAAGATACATGCCATCGTTTCCAAAAGAAGCTGCAGCCTCTTGACGTGCACTTTCCCAAGCTTTTTCAAGTTCTACTTCCTTCCATACAGCACGCATTCCTTTACCACCACCCCCGGCTGTGGCTTTTAGCATGACTGGGTAACCAGCTTGTTCTGCTAGTTTTTGGGTTTCTTCAAAATCTTTAAGAATCCCCTCTGAACCTGGAATGGTGGGAACTCCTGCAGCTTTCATGGTGGCTTTGGCCGAAGCTTTGTCTCCCATTTTATTGATCATCTCGCTAGAGGCTCCAATAAATTTAATTTGGTGTTCTGCACACATCTTAGAAAACTTAGCGTTTTCAGACAAGAAGCCGTATCCTGGATGGATAGCATCGGCATTAGTGATTTCTGCGGCAGCAATAATATTCGCCATTTTAAGATAAGACTCCGCACTTGATGGTGGTCCTATACAGACTGCTTCGTCTGCAAACTTTACGTGTAAACTTTCGGCATCTGCTGTAGAATATACAGCTACAGACTTAATGCCCATTTCTTTACAGGTTCGAATGATTCGCATAGCGATTTCACCCCGATTGGCAATTAATATTTTTTTAAACATAAAAAAAGTGTTCGTTACCGTTTATGATGGGTCGATTAAGAATAGTGGCTGTTCAAATTCTACAGGAGAAGAATCGTCAACCAATACTTTTACAATCTTACCACTTACTTCAGATTCAATTTCATTAAAAAGTTTCATGGCTTCAATTACACATAAAACATCTCCTTCATTAATTTGTTGTCCCACCTCTACAAACATAGGTTTATCTGGTGAAGGTTTGCGATAGAAGGTTCCTATAATAGGAGATTTGACTGTAATATAATTGTTGTTTTCTGCAGCAGGAGTTTCAGTAGCAGGAGTTTCAGCAACTGGGGCTGGAGCAGCCACCGGGGGTGCTGCTTGTAATTGATGCTGGGCAACAACTGGAGGCATTTGCTGAACGATAGTCGTGTTCTCTCCTGCTGATTTTCCCTCTCCTGTTTTAATGGTAATCTTTACATCATCCATTTCAAGGCTTACTTCTGAAGCGCCTGATTTAGCGACGAACTTGATTAAGTTTTGAATTTCTTTGATATCCATTGGTTCTATGATTTTAGTTTTTGTAGTCGTAATTCCATGTTAAATAGGCTGCGCCCCAGGTAAATCCACCTCCAAAGGCTGTAAACAAAAGTTTGTCTCCCATTTTGAAGCTAGATTCAAAATCAGCCAGTAAAAGTGGAAGCGTTGCGGCAGTGGTATTACCGTATTTATGAATGTTCGTTAATACTTTTTCTTTTGCAACTCCTAGGTGATTTGTTGTGGCGTCTATAATGCGTTTGTTCGCTTGATGAGTTATGACATAGTCAATTTTCTCTGGAGAAAGTTTGTTTTTAGCAATAAGCTGATTACTCGTCTCTGACATGTGTTTTACAGCGTATTTAAAGACCGTTCTTCCTTCTTGTCTAACATAATGCTTTCCTGCACTATAGCTGTGCTCGTTGATAGGGTGAAGAGAACCTCCATCGTGAATATTCAAATAATTTCTCCCTTTACCGTCGTTTCCATGAATCGCATTTTCGAAGCCATAATCGTTTGTTGAGGGTTCAAAAAGTACCGCTCCAGCACCGTCCCCAAAGATGATACAAGTCGTGCGATCAGTGAAGTCAACGATAGAAGACATCTTGTCTGCACCAATTAATAAAACTCTTTTGTATTGGTTTGAATTGATAAAAGAGGCCGCAGTTGACATGCCGTATAAAAAGCCAGAGCATGCAGCAGAAATATCAAAGGCAAATGCATGTGTCGCTCCAATTTTTGTAGCGACATAAGGAGCGGTTGATGAGACTTGATAATCTGGGGTTATGGTTGCTACAAGAACGACGTCTATCGATGCAGGATCGATATTGTTTTTTTGACAAAGGTATTGGGCTGCTTTTATCGCCATAAAAGCGGTAGAATGTTCTGGGTTTTTTGCGATACGTCGTTCTGAAATTCCTGTTCGTGAACTAATCCATTCATCGTTTGTATCCACCATCTGTTCAAGATCATGGTTTGTCAATACTTCTTCTGGCACGTAACTTCCAACAGCTGTTATGGCGGCTTTTGTTACTAGAGAGCTATCCCGCTTCATTATAAGCTTATCTTTTCCTTGAACGATTTGCATAGTGAATATAAATGTTTTTTAATCGAAACAAAATCTTTTATATGAAAAATGCCCTCCTTACAGAGAGCATCAACCTTGATAAAATCAGAAAGAATTATGCAGTTTCTTTTTCAGCACTGTCAATTAATACTTTCCCTTTGTAGTATAATTTCCCTTCATACCAGTGAGCACGGTGGTAGAGGTGAGCTTCACCTGTTGTTTTGTCTACAGCAATTTGAGACGGTGCCGCTTTGTAGTGCGTTCTTCTTTTGTCTCTTCTTGTTTTCGATATTTTTCTTTTAGGATGTGCCATTTTCGTCCTGTTTTAGTTTATAGTAAATCTTTTAATTTATCCCATCGAGGGTCATTATTCTCTAACTTTTCTTCTTTGGGTTGTAATTCTTCTAGTTTTTTTAATAATGCTGAATCTAAGGTTCCGTCAACTACTCCGGGATGAACTTTTTTAACGGGTACTGCCAAGACAATCATTTCATAAATGGGCTGGGCGACATTAACCTGATAACTTCCGTGAGGAAGGATTAAAAATTCATCATTATCATCGTCATATTCATCTCCAAATTTTACGATCCAATCTAAACTAGTATTAATCTGATAAGGAAATATTTCATTCGATACATCACAGGTTAACCCTAGGCTTCCCAGGGCAGTAAAGCTTAGATTCATTAGACCGGGCTTTTTGTCAAAAAGTAAATTTACTTTGACAGCAGGCTGATCAAAATCATTAAATTCAAATGCGTTAAAGAACGTTTTATCAATGTCAAATTCAAAAGTATGTTTGCCGTCTTTAAGTCCTACAAATGGGAGAACATATTCGGTTAGCGTTTCCATAGGTTTGCCATTGAGGGGGCAAATTTACAAAAAAAATTATTCCAAACTTCTTTTAACAAAAGAATTATTGGTCTAAGCAGGAGTATATTCTCTGTAGGCGCTTCGATTGAAAAATATTTGGCGAGCACAGAAAAGGGCTTCTTCAAATGATTGTGTCTTTGCTTCGCCTTTCCCGGCGAGGTCATATGCTGTCCCGTGATCTGGCGAAGTACGCACTTTGTCTAAACCCGCAGTGTAGTTTACTCCATTGCCAAAGGTCAATGTTTTAAAGGGGATTAAACCTTGATCGTGATAAGTCGCTAATATAGCATCAAATTGATTAGGTAAATTAGTGCCGAAGAAACTATCTGCTGCATAAGGGCCAAAAAGAAGGGTGCCTTGCGCAAAAATTTTCTTAATTACAGGACGTAAAATGGTGTCGTCTTCTTCACCAATTACGCCATTGTCTCCAGTGTGGGGGTTAATCCCTAGGACAGCGATCTTTGGTTTTGAAATCCCAAAGTCTTCGATGAGAGACGTTTTCATTTTAATCACCTTAGCCTTGATGAGTTCTGGATGTATGGCGGTAGCGACTTCGCTAACGGGAATATGGTCGGTCAAAAGACCTACCCTCAAACTATCACTCACCATAAACATTAAACTATCTCCCCCTAGTTCTTTTGCTAAAAAGTCTGTATGTCCTGGAAAATCAAAATTTTCACTCTGAATATTGTGTTTGTTCATGGGTGCAGTGACCAAAACATCAATTTCACCAACTTTTAATGCTTTTGTAGCCGCTTTTAGTGAGGCTATCGCCACTGCTCCCGCTTCTTTAGTCGCTTGACCAAAGTTGGTTTCAAATGCTTGCTTCAAAACCTCAACGACATTGATTTGATTATTACTAGGCTTTTTATTGAGCTCATAGGGCGCCAAGGCACTTTGTATGTTGAAATGTTTTCGCTGGGCGCTTAAAAGCTTAGTGCTTGCGAAAACAATGGGCGTAAAAAAATCAAACATGCGTTTGTCTTGAAAGATTTTAAGAATAATTTCTACCCCCACCCCATTGGGGTCTCCAATTGAAATCCCCACTTTTATTTTACGGTCTCTAGCGTCCATTGCTTGATTATTTGCTACTTTTGAAAACAAAGTTAAACAATATAACCGAGCTTATGTTTACAGGAATAATAGAAGGTTTTGGCACCATCACCCATATTGAAAAAGAGAGAGAAAATGTTCATATTAGTTTAGAGAGTAATATCACGCAAGAGCTCAAAATTGATCAAAGTGTAGCACATAACGGAGTGTGTTTAACCGTAGTTAAAATTGATGGAAATCGTTATACAGTCACGGCGATTAAAGAGACCATTGACAAGACCAATCTTTCTGAATGGAGTGTGGGAAATAAGGTTAACCTAGAACGCGCAATGCAATTAGGGGCTCGCTTGGATGGACATATTGTTCAAGGGCATGTGGATCAAATAGGGCAATGTACTTCTGTCAAAGAAGAAGAAGGAAGCTGGGTTTTTGATTTTGAGTATGACCCCAGCTTAAAAAACATCACCATTGAAAAAGGATCCATTACTATTAATGGAACCAGTTTGACGGTGGTTAATTCTGGCATCAATACCTTTTCTGTTGCGATTATTCCTTACACCTATGAACACACAAACTTTCATGCTTTTAAAAAAGGAACACTGGTGAATCTTGAATTTGATGTGGTGGGGAAGTACATTACTAAAATGCAAAAATTACAATAAAAGATTATTCCCTATCTTGTTGACAAACTATTTATAATGGAAGTTCTTGAATTGACCACACTATTGCTGATCCTTGCATCGGCTTTTTCTTTGATTAATTTACGTTTATTAAAACTCCCCATGACCATTGGGCTAATGATTTTAGCCATTGCGCTTTCTTTAGCTGTTTTAGGGATTGGCTTAGTTTTTCCTTCTTTTTTAGCTGCAGCTACAAGTCTGACAAAAGAGTTTGATTTTAGCGATTTGCTGGTCAATGTTATGCTTCCTTTTTTACTTTTTGCAGGAGCAATTAGTGTCAATGTACACGAATTACTTAAAGATCGATTAACCATTTTATTCCTCGCTTCTTTTGGGGTGATCTTCTCCACCTTTACTGTGGGAACTGGCTTACACTGGTTGACACAACAGTCGTTTTTTGGCTTATCAGAGATGGGGTTGACTTATGTAGACTGCTTGCTCTTCGGCGCATTAATTGCGCCCACAGATCCTATTGCCGTCTTAGCCATGGTCAAAAAAATGAACCTCTCCTCGATTACTGAAACCCGGATAGCTGGGGAGTCTTTATTCAATGATGGAATTGGTGTGGTGGTTTTCCTTACGCTTCTAAGCATTAAAATTGAAGGGGCAGAAAATATTACGGCGGCAAGTGTTGGCGCCTTATTTGCAACCGAAGTAATTGGAGGGGTAGCCTTGGGGGCTCTAATGGGATATTTAGGATTACAGCTGCTCAAGTATATTGAGAATGAACACCTAGAATTAGAGGTGCTTGTAACGCTTTCTCTTGTGCTTTTACTTCCTATTATTTCCCACTATTTTCATTTTTCTGCCGTTTTAGGAGTAGTCGTTATGGGGCTATTTCTCAATCAAAATATCGATACAGATAAAGAAGAAAAAGGGGTGCAAAAAGCCATGGGTGACTATGTCTATAAATTTTGGCATCTCTTAGACGAAACCTTAAATGCCGTACTTTTTATCTTAATAGGACTTGAAATCATTCCGCTATTTGGAGATTTTAAGCTCAATTATATTTTCATTATTATACTGGTTATTGCCATAGTTGTGGGGTCTCGATGGATTGGAGTAAGTGTTCCTATTGGGATACTTTCACTCAAGAAAAAGTTTGAACCCAAGACTGCTTTAATCATTACCTGGGGAGGACTAAGAGGTGGTCTTAGTATTGCGCTTGCCTTGAACCTGCCTGATACCATGGGCGATGCAAAAGGTTTGATTCTTATCTTGACCTATGCCATGGTGCTATTTACCATTTTAGTTCAAGGACTAACCCTTAAAAAAATTGTAAACTAGCTGTTTTATGCTAGATTTTTTCTGCTAAATTTGCCTTAAGTATTTCGCGCTGTGACAACAGTGATGTTTAATCTAATGTAGAAAGGAGGTGTCTTATGTCTTATAAACAACATTTAGGGAGTAACGGACAAAAGATGCCTTTTAATGGGGCATTTTAATCCTACTCCTTATCTAATTAGATAAAAGCAGACCGATGGGTCTGCTTTTTTTCTTTTTCTCGTACTTTTACTTTTATACTATTCTAATGAAAAACATTCCTCGCGTCGTTTTAAACGATTTCTTATCTAATGAACCCGCAAGAAAGAATGCCTTTGTTGCGTCTCTAGGACAAGCTTTTGAAAACATTGGTTTCGTTATCCTTAAAGGACATTATTTAAGCAAAGATAAAACCGATCTTCTCTACAAGGAAATCAAGGCTTTTTTTGATTTAAGCGAGGCTCAAAAATACGCTTATGAAATTCCTGGTTTAGCAGGTCAACGTGGCTACACTTCTTTTGGAAAAGAAAGTGCTAAAGGAAGGACAGAAGGAGATTTAAAAGAATTCTGGCATTTTGGCCAATACCGAAAAAAAGAAAACGGTCTCGTTTATCCTGACAATGTTATGGTAGAAGAACTCCCCACTTTTAACACCATTGGCAAAGAGATTTTTCAAACCCTTGAAAAAACTGGGCAAACGATTTTACAAGCCATTGCGCTACACCTTAATTTACCCGAAAATTATTTTGATGAATATGTCGCTTATGGTAATTCTATCTTGCGTGCGATTCACTATCCCCCAATTAAAACTGAGCCAAAGAATGCGGTTCGCGCAGCAGCACACGGAGACATCAACTTGATTACCCTCTTGATGGGCGCTCAAGGTAAAGGACTTAAAGTCTTAACCAAAGAAGGCGAATGGATCGATGCTATTGCAGAAGAAGGAGAATTGATTATCAACATGGGCGACATGATGGCTAGATTGACAAATAACAAATTAAAATCCACCCAACATCAAGTGGTCAATCCACCAAAAAAATTGTGGGGAACCTCTCGCTATTCTGTCCCTTTCTTTATGCATCCCAGTGGAGACATGCCCTTGAATTGTCTTGAAGACTGTATTAGCGAAATTCAACCAAAGGGGTATGAAGATTGTACCGCTGCAGAATTTTTAGAAGAACGCCTAAAAGAACTAGGCTTAAAAAAATATATATGACCCACACAGAGCTACTCTTTACTATTGCAAATACTGCCATACTTCTCACTTGGTTCCCTTTATTGCTCGCCCCAAAATGGTCTTTTACAAAGAAGATGCTGGCCTTTCCTTATGTACCTTTTATCTTGAGCTTTTTTTACCTCTTTTTTTTACTCAGTGACGGTGGCCTAGCCGAAGCAGATTTTTCCAGTTTGGCTGGGATCTTAGAGCTGTATAGAAACGCCACCCCAGAGGCAGCAGCAGCAGGTTGGATGCACTATCTAGCCTTTGACTACTGGGTTGGGTGCTGGATGCTGCGCGATGCGCAAAAGAAAGATGTGCCTCATTTGTTAATTGTTGTTCCGCTTTTGTGCACTTTTATGTTAGGCCCTGTGGGCATTATGCTTTATGTACTCTTTTCCCAAACTAGATTAGCATTTAAAAAATGAGCTATTCCATTATCAATAAATTTAGAAAAACCCATCGGTTTTTAGGAATACTTATTCGGATACAGTTTTTATTTTGGACCATTTCTGGCTTGTACTTTAGTTGGACCGATATTGATGAAATTCACGGAGATCATTACAAGAAAAGCGTTGATAACGTAAAGGTTTTTTTACCGATTATAAAAGATACACTCTTACAACAATTACCCTTTCAACTACATAGCATAAAAGTAAAGTCAATCGGAGAAGAAAGGTTTTTCTGGGTGAATGATTCTGTTTTAGTTGATCCAAATAGTGGTGTGATACTCCCAGGAATTTCAGTAGCACAAGCCATAGCAGTTGTGCAAGAACACATTTTTCCTGCCTATCAACCCCTAAGTGCCGAACGTATCACAGCAGTAGGACCGCACGATGAATACCGCGGGAGACCCCTTCCTGCTTTTAAAATTCCCCTTTCGGGGAAAGGAAATCCTATCGCTTATGTCGATGCAGTTAGTGGAGACTTTCAACGCATAAGGCATTCACAATGGCGATGGTTTGATTTTTTATGGATGACCCACACCATGGACTATAAAGGGAGAGACAACTTCAACACTTGGTTGCTTCGTGCTTTTTCACTTTTAGGATTACTTACGGTTATGAGTGGATTTGCTCTTGGGTGGGTAACACGGAGCAAACAAAAAAAACGTAAGGCTATTTTTTGGATTTCTCTAGAAAATAAAAGCAAAAGTACGCCAAAAATCCTAAAATAGTAAAGGGTGAAGTAGCTGAGAAATCATTGATGGGGTCCAGGTACTGATCTTCATAAACTTGGCCCAACTATTGGATTTGAATATCTAAAAGAAATCAAAAAAATATATGATTAAATCTCATGGCATCAATGATTTATCTTAATCTGTAACATTATATTTCTTCCGAGTTCATCTGCGTAAAACCGCAATCGATTGAGATAATTTCTATAAGATGTATCCAATAGATTTTCAAAGATAAGGGATATACTGATTTTATCTGAGAAAAATGGATAGGCCCCCCAATGTAGCTCCATGCCCAGCAGATGATAACCCTTTGGTGGATTACTAATGTCAACAATCCTATCAACTCTTTTCCCATATTCAATAAAAGAGGTTTCAAAATTATGATTTGGGAATTGATTTTGACTAAAAGTGGTTCTGTTAGAAACAGCCATTGAAAATGATTTGAATTTAGGTGTTGAAAATTGAATATAATTAGTTGATGTAAAAGGGGGTATATTAATTAAAGGCGTCTTACTTTTTCTTTCAAATCCTTGTATCCAAGAAGAAGTACTTCTAACAGTGAAATTTTTATTTAGCTTTAGATTAAAGTCAAAATCAAACCCTCTAATTACAGAGCTTACAGCTCTATATTCCCAAACTGGGAAAGCACCTCTTATTGTGTACTCAATTCCAGTAGGCTCAATAATGATATAATTATGGCCAATACTATAATGAGGACTAAAATTGAATTTAAAATTCCCAATATCTTTTTCAAAGTCAAAAACTAATTTTTGTGTCGTTTCACTTTTTAAGAAAGGATTACCATACTCAATAGTTGCTAATGAATGATGAAGTCCATCACTAAACATCTCAGCAATATCTGGAGCACGCTCGGTATGAAATAAATTTAAGCTAAGTTTATACAACTCCAATAAAGAAAGTTTTACCCCTGTGTTTATAGACAAATTATTAAAAATCAACTTTTGTTCTATCAACTTTTGATTTAACACTTCATTTATCACAAATGGGCCCAGCATTTCGTCATAATTTTCTTCTACCCAACGCTTATTTTTGTAGTATTTCTTAATGTGGTTGTTTTGGTGGCCAAAACGAAATCCAAATGCTAGACCAAGATTATTCGATGGAATTAAACTAACAGTAAAATATGATCCTAATTCTGTTTTAAGATAATCAGGAATTAATCTTCTTGTTCCTGTGTCTGGGTCTGAATGGTTATCCTGTATTTGGAAAAAAACTCCTGAGTCTAATGACCAATTAGATTTCTCCCACGTATAGTTAGATATTAAATCGTAGGTATTCAATGTAAGATCAATTGCAGGCTTATATTTTAAATTCCCCCTTCTCACATCATACTCCTTTCTATTATTTTTTTGCCAACTAAATTCAGCATTTAATTTACCATTTGAGCTATTCCTTTTAGAATATTGAATACTAGCAGTATGATGTTTGTTTATTTGTTTTGGTGAATTTACTTTATAATCAAATGGATTTATGATTGTGGGTTTGTTTGACTCAATTGCAAAAACTAAATCATTAACATTTCCTACATGTGAACTTCTTAGAATACCGATTTCTTGACTGAAATAACTGAAATTTGTTTTCCATTGGCTAAGAATTTTGTTTTTCCCTACCGTAAATGAAATATTTTTTTCATTGGTACCCGTATTGGAAAGTATATAATTTGGTGCTGAAAAATCACCACTTCTCTTAATTGTTCCTTGAACTTTAAAATAATTTCCATTACTGAAAGATTTTGTCCAAGAACTAATAAAATTCATCCCGCGTCCATTTGAATATCCATTTAAAATTGATTTTCCGTACAAAGAGTCATTAATTAATGGAAGCTTTTTTTCTAGAACGATTATACCCCCCGGTGTATCTCCAGAATATTTTAAAACTCCGGCTCCTTTAACCAATCGTATTTCATCAAAGGCATTTTGATCAATATTAGGAGCGTGATCTTGTCCCCATTGTTGATTTTCGATCTGAATACCATCATAAATTATTCCTACTCGACTCCCAAACATTCCATGAATCATTGGTTTAGCTATTCCATTTCCAGTAGTCAAAATATTTACTCCACTGATTTGCTCCAAAGCTTTCGCTAAACCCCTTCCACTGTATTTGTCTTTTTGTAGATCAGAAAGTAAATAGGTCTTAGCTGATGAGGAGAGTTCTCTAATTCTACTTGCCTCCACAATTACTTCATTTAAAGATTCAATGTGGTGCTCAATGTAAAATTTTTTAAACACTGACTTTTTTAAATTTACCTCCTGAAATAAATCTTTACATTTTGGATGCGAAATTTTTATGAGAATCTCTTCTGAACATAGGTTTTTAAGTCTGAAAAAACCTTTATCATCTGAGTATAATGTTTGATCCCCATTAATAACTTTTATTGTTGCTTGACCAATTGGAGAGTTATCATGTAAGTCTAAAATTTGCCCCTCAAATTCCAGATCACACTTTTGGGAATAACAAAAAAATGCGGCCCACAAGGATATGCCGGCCGCAATTTTTTTTCTATTACAACTTTTACAGTTGCGATTCTTGGAATTAGATTTTAATAGTTTTGTAAAAAACGTAAAAAAAATCATTCTTCAACGTGTACCTCAAACTCAATTTCAAAATCGGTTGCTCCACCAAAATCATTTCTTGTAGAGCCTGTTTTTGAAGTTGGTTCATGGATAAGATAACCAACTACATCTCCAGAGGTTTCACCTATTGTTGTCCAGGTCGTTTTAAGAAATAATGGATTCCCATCACTATCACTAGTATCGTTCGAAGCAGATGCAATAGAAAAACCACTTAGCTCATCGGTTATTGCGTAATATATTTGATGCTCATCGGCCTCCTCAATTACCCCCAATGTGACATTTTCAATATTATTTGGATCTGTGTCATTATAGATAAACATGGAGACGTTATAACTAGAATTAGGTTCTAATTCAATCTCGGTAAGCTCTCCTTCATGACCATCATGATCGTCATCGTCATCATCCTCATCGTCATGAGCGTGACCCTCAACTTCGAAATTATATGTGATTGTTTCAGATGATCCGACTTTGGTTACCTCTAAAGTAACCAAGGTAATAACCTCTTCCTCATTAGCTGGTTCGGGATCTTCATCTTTAGAGCAAGCAAAAACTAAAATGAATAGAAATAGGGCAATACTTGGTTTTATAAATATATTTTTTAACATGATATTAATTTTTAAATGAATAGATTTAAAGTTGACCCTGTTAGGCCATAGTAAACATTAACAAAAAATTATATCCTAGGTGGGCCTCGAAGTGTATCATGTAAATCTTTAGAATAGAAATCTCCCTCATTGAAAAAAGGAAATTTCTTTTGCTCAGAGGAATAAACAACCATAAAATCGGTCACAGATGAAATCTCTAAACTAGGCGAAAATTGATAGTCTAGTATGTGACAATCCAAATCAAGTTCATGAAGGTGGATTTCAGAAATTTCACAAGTTTTATGATCATGCTCTTCAAACAGGTGAGAGAGGTAACCCAAATGAGGTAACATCAATATAACCGTCAATAAAGAGGATAAGAGAATTTTATTCAGGTTGAGTGCCATTTTTCCTTTATCATTAAACACTGCAAATATAGGTGATAATCTTTAATTTTTCATGTATGCTTTTCACATATTAAAAATGAAGACCATAACTTCTGTCACAAAATTACTTTTCATTTCAACACTATTTTTGTATTGTAATTTTAATGTGCCAAAACCCAATGAAGAAGCGTCGTACCAATATATCCCAATGGGATGGTTATGATTGCTTAAGGCATTTTATGATGGAAAGTGAAGTTCCACATTTCTGATTGTTGCATGAAAATCGACTTTCTTTTGTATTCAAAGGGATTATTGTATCTATGCAGCAATGAAAGCAAAACAAAAAGTATCGTTTCGGTGGGCGTTTAAAGAATACATTTGGCCCCGTCGTAAAATTGTTTCTATTGGTTTATTACTAATAATTATAAGAAGTCTTTCTGGCTTAGTTCTTCCCTATGCGAGTAAAGCACTAATCGACGAGGTAATTCCTTCAAAAGACATTTACTCCTTGACCTATTTATTAATTGCTGTAGGGGTTGCGCTCTTGTTTCAGTCAGTCAGTTCTTTTTCTTTAACACGCCTTTTGAGTGTAGAGGCACAGCATCTTATTTCTGTCCTTAGAGCTAATGTCCAAAAGAAGCTGTTAAAACTGCCTATTAGTTTTTTCGACAATCAAAAAGCTGGGGCCCTTGTCTCTCGAGTCATGAGCGATGTCGAAGGGGTGCGTAACTTAGTTGGAACTGGATTAGTTCAACTAATTGGCGGGTCTATCACTGCCGTTATTTCTTTAGTAATCTTGATCAATATCAATGAATGGATGACCCTTTTTGTCCTCCTCCCGGTGGGAATATTTGCTGTGATCGCCCTAAAAGCTTTTGGCTATATAAGGCCCATTTTCCGCGACCGCGGAAAAATTAATGCCGAAGTAACTGGCCGCTTAACAGAAACCCTTAGTGGGATTCGTGTCATTAAAGGTTTTAATGCAGAAAAGCAAGAGCAAAAAACCTTTGAATTAGGCGTAGAACGCCTTTTTCTCAATGTCAAAAAAAGTCTTACTGCCACAGCATTTATGACCAGTGCCTCTACCTTTTTACTGGGGATTGCCTCTGCGGGGATCATGGGAATAGGCGGCTATTTTATCATGCAGGGAAGCATGACCTATGGTGAGTTTGTCTCCTTTACCCTCTTCCTTGGTTTTATGATTGCCCCCATTGTTCAAATGAGTAATATTGGGAGTCAATTAACCGAAGCCTTTGCAGGGCTCGACCGGACACAAGAATTAATGAATACCCCAGAAGAAGACGACCCCACCGTTCGCACAAAACACCTTGATCATGTGGCAGGATCGATAAACTTTGAAAATGTTTCTTTTGCCTATGAAGACAATAGAGCTGTACTCCACAACCTTTCTTTTAGGGCAAAAAAGGGAGAGGTGATTGCTTTGGTAGGCTCCTCTGGTTCTGGAAAATCTACCATCGCTGGCCTTGCCTCTGGTTTCTTAAATCCTACAAATGGTCAAGTGAAAATTGACGGACAAGATTTAGCTAAAGTAAACCTGCGGAGTTTTAGAAAACACCTGGGAGTCGTCTTACAAGACGATTTTTTATATGAAGGCACCATCAAAGAAAACATCCTTTTCCCTCGACCAGATGCCACAGATGAAGAAGTCTTTATTGCTGCAAAAGGAGCCTATGTTACAGAGTTCACCGATCGTTTCGACGATGGCTTAAACACCCTTATTGGTGAACGTGGCGTAAAACTCTCTGGAGGACAACGACAACGCATCTCTATCGCAAGAGCCCTTTTAGCACAACCACAGATTGTTGTTCTTGACGAAGCCACTTCTAATTTAGATACAGAGAGTGAACGCTATATTCAAGACAGTCTGGGGATTTTAATGACGAACCGTACTACCCTAGTGATCGCTCACCGCTTGAGTACCATTCAAAAGGCAGATCAAATCCTAGTGATTGAAGAAGGAAAAATTGTTGAACAAGGCAAACACCTAGAGCTACTCGAAAAACAAGGACGTTATTTTGAACTCTATACTTATCAAACCCGAATGTAATTCATTCTAATTTGTTATTTTTAAGCTGTAATAACCAAAGAATGAATAAATCGATTTCACTTTTGCTTTTGTTTTGTATTGCTTTCCTTTTATTCCTACCCGTTAGCCTATTCGCACAGGTATTTCATTTTAGCGACGGGGAACAAAATCATCGCATTTTTATGGATGACAGCTACCTTATTGAAACAGGATATCAACAAAAAGATGGGGCTTTCGCTTTTACCAGAGGAGGGTTTTATCAAAAAACTGAAAAAGCCATTGAAGTCACTTTCGAATTCAATTCTAACTATGCACAAGACAGCTTAAAACGTTTGTCTTATACTGGACAAGACTGGCGTAAAGTTTCTAATACAGATCAAGCCTTAGAAGGAAAATGGCTAATGGCTGGGCGAGTAAAACCACAAGGGGAACAACGCCGCGACCTAAGTCGTTCGCGAAAAACCATGAAACTATTACTCGATGGGTATTTTCAATGGACCGCCTTTGATTCCGCCTCAATGCGATTTATGGGGTCTGGAGGAGGTACTTATACCGCCCAAGGCGGCAACTATATAGAAACCCTAGAATATTTTTCTAGAGACAATAGTAAAGTAGGAAAAGTATTACCTTTTGAGTTTTCCCTTAAAGAAAAGGATTGGTTCCATAAAGGCCTTAACAGTAAAGGTCAACCCATGCACGAAATTTGGCACAAACGCACTAAAAAATAAGCCTCACATGAAAAAATTTCTATTCTCCCTTATTGCTTTGGCGATATTCTTGCCAACTCACGCTCAAGATAAAAAAGGGCTTCCGCTAGAAGCAACACGTTCCATTGACATTAATACCGATCAAGGGACATGGATGTCGCTGGATGTTCATCCAGATGGAAGTAAGCTCCTCTTTGACTTATTAGGTGACATTTATGAACTCCCTATACAAGGGGGAAAAGCAAGCCGAATTACAGAAGGCTTAGCCTTTGATTCTCATCCCAAATATTCTCCTGACGGAAGCTCCATCTTATTCCTCTCAGACCGAAGTGGTGGAAATAATGCCTGGATCATCGACCGTAATAAAGAAGACACTCTGCAGTTGACGAAAGGGAGCACCTTTAAAATGCAATCTGCCGATTGGTCTCCAGACGGAAATTATGTCGTTGTAAGCAAAGGAACCAGAAACTTTAAGCTTCATCTCTACCATAAAGAAGGTGGAAAAGGAACGCAATTAATCAGTGAACCTGAAAACCTAAAAACGTCTGAACCCACCTTTAGTGCCGATGGGCGTCACATTTGGTTTTCACAAAGAACTGGGGCATGGCAATACAACGCGCGTTTTCCACAATATCAATTAGCCACTTATGACCGCGAAGACGGCAAGAAGGAAGTGATGACTTCCCGTTATGGTTCTGCTTTTAGTCCTACCCTTTCTCCAGACGGAAAATGGCTGGTCTATGGAAGCCGCTATAATGATCAAACAGGTTTAGTCAAAAGAAATTTAGTCACTCAAGAAGAAACCTGGCTGGCTTATCCTGTTCAAAGAGATGAACAAGAGTCTATCGCTCCTTTAGGCGTTTTACCCGCCATGTCTTTTACACCAAATAGCCAATCGCTTTTAGCTTCTTATGGCGGTAAAATATACCGACTCCCTATTGCAGGTGGAGCGGCACAAAATATCCCTTTTAAGGTGGAAGAGAAAGTTGTCCTAGGGCCTCAATTAAAATTTGATTATCCCATAGAAGACAGCCCTACATTTGAAGTAAATCAAATTCGTGATCCGCAGGTTTCTCCAGATGGAACCGCCGTTGTCTTTACAGCCCTCAACAAGCTGTATTGGATGAGCTTAAAAGACAAACAACCCAAACAATTGACCTCTATGAAGGTTACTGAGGCCATGCCGTCCTGGCGATCTAATGGAAAAGAAATTGCTTTTGTCAGTTGGAACGAAAAAGAGGGAGGACATGTCTATAAACTTCGTATAGATAAAAAAGCTTCCCCAATAAAATTAACGCAAGAAGCTGGTGTTTATACACAACCCGCTTGGAGTAACGACAATAGAATTGTGGTCTTTAAAGGTGCGGCGCAACAATTTAAAGATGCTGATGGTCCACGAGCTTTCCAGCAAAAATCTAGCTTAGTTTGGTTAAATGCAGCTAGCCCAGGAAAATCTACCCTTATCACAAAAGCAAGAGGACTTTCTAACCCTCATTTTGCACAAGATGATAACCGAATCTATTTAAATTCTTCCGAGGGATTAATCTCTCTGCGATGGGATGGAACAGATCAAAAAAAATATGTTCAAGTAGACGGAATAACTGTTTATGGCTCTTCTTATGATGAAAACCACTTATTAGCGGATTCTCCCACGGCTCCCAAAAAGAAACCTTCTAAAGCTAACACCATTTTACGTGCTCCAAAAGGAGATTATGCCCTGGCACAAATCAACAACGATATCTATATTGTTACCATTCCTTATGTTAGGGCAGATGGAGTTAAAATTAATGTCAAAGACGCTTCAAAAGCAGCTTTCCCTTCTAGGAAATTGACAAAGTTTGGAGGACAATTCCCCAGCTGGGGGTTAAATGGGAAGGTGGTGTATTGGTCTTTAGGGAACACCCTTTTTCGTTATGATATTGCGCAGGCAGAGGCAAGAGAAGAAGAACAGAAACAAGCCAAAGAAGAGAAGGAAAAACAAGAAGAGACAGCCGTTGCGCTTTCTGAAACAGGCTCTGATACCACTGATGATGACGAAATAGAAGACTATCAAGCAGTAGAACTAGATGTTATCGTCAGGGCAAAACGCGCGATTGCTAAGGGAACCCTTGTGCTTAAAAATGCTACCATTATTAGCATGAATGGAGACGAAATTATCGAAAACGGAACGGTTATCGTTAAGAATAATCGGATTCAATCTGTAAGGAAGTCTATTGATGTTCCAGCAGGAGCGAAGGTAATGGATCTAGAGGGGAAATACCTTGTCCCTGGCTTTGTAGATACTCACGCGCACATGTGGCCTTCTTGGGGCCTACATAAACGCCATGTTTGGGTTTATGCCGCTAATCTAGCCTATGGTGTTACCACCACAAGAGACCCACAAACCGCAACTACAGATGTCCTTACATATGCAGACATGGTAGAAGCCGGGAAGATTCCCGGACCTAGAATTTATTCTACTGGACCAGGAGTAGGCTATTGGGGGTATAATATTAAAAGTCTTGATCATGCCCGTGATGTGCTGATTCAATATTCAAAGTACTACAATACCAAAACCATCAAAATGTATTTGACTGGAAATCGCCAGCACCGCCAGTGGATCATTCAAGCGGCAAAAGAACAAGAACTTATGCCAACCACAGAAGGAGGTTTAGACTTTAAACTAAATGTTACTCAAATTTTAGACGGTTATCCAGGACACGAACATTCATTCCCAATTTATCCTCTATACAAGGATTTTATTGATTTTGTGGCTAGTTCAAAAACCGCCTATACACCAACACTATTAGTCTCTTATGGCGGCCCATGGGCAGAAAACTATTACTATGCGACAGAGGATGTTCAAGGTGATGCCAAGCTCAATCGTTTTACACCAAAATCAGAATTAGACGCTAAATCGCGTCGAAGAAACGCTGGCTGGTTTATGGAAGAAGAACATGTTTTTGAAGACCATGCCGTCTTTGTAAAAGATCTAGTTGAAGCAGGAGGAATTGCAGGAGTAGGATCACACGGTCAATTACAGGGCCTTGGTTTCCACTGGGAATTGTGGAGCATGCAAGCCGGTGGAATCTCTGAACACGATATGCTAAAAGTTGCTACTATTATTGGGGCAGAGGCCTTAGGTCTTTCAAAGGATATTGGAAGTGTAGAAGAAGGGAAGATCGCAGATTTTGTTATCCTCAATAAAAATCCCCTAGAAAACATTCGTAATACCAACACAGTAGAGCTTGTAGTAAAAAATGGATTTGTCTATGAAGGCGAGACTTTAAACACGGTCTACCCTGAAGCAAAAAAGCAGGATTATCCTTGGACACAAGCATCTCCAAGCAATGCTTTGCCCGGGGTAGGAAAAAGCGAATAGGTATACTACTGAGAGAGAAAATCAGTGCCCAAATAACGATTGCCTGCATTCATGTACCAGGCGCGATTTTTGGGCATTTTAATGCCCCCTATATTTACTTCACCAGATAAGAGAATATACTCTCCGTCGTTCTCTGCTTCGTTATGATAGAATTGATAGTGGCGCAGTTGAGCGGTGGTTTTATCGAGGTAGAAATACCAGGTGTCCTTTTCTACCTTTTCGTCATAAGTCACTTTTAAACAGTGGTAGGAAACCCCTTTTAAGGTTTTAGTATATACTTTAGAATCTAGCTGGGTTCCTGGATCTTTTAGCTTCATGGGTAAACCATAAAGAAAGACATAGTAGTCTCTCATTTTATTTGTTCTTTCACAGTTTAAGCCGTGTTCTTTTGCTTGAGCCGCTGTAAATGTTGTGCTCCCCTCTAGGCGATGAGAACATTGCCCTGCTTTCCATTCTGCAGTGGTTATTACACCCCCTCTTTCTACCTCACTTTTAAAATATTGCTGTGGAAAATCTAACTCAATTTTTGTAGTGCGAACTGGTCGTTTAGGGCTTTCCATTTGAATGGTAAACCCTGCTTTAAAATTAGTCCATTTCCCTTCTGGATCGTGATAAGCAATGCATTTGTCTAATAATTCATTGGCCGTTAACTCTTGTCCATGTACTTTAATCGCCAATAAGGCTAAAAGTATAAAAAGTAGCTTTTTCATCTTAGTCGCGGTAATCTAATGCGGGTTCGCGATCTCCTAACAATGGAATGTATTGAAAATTTTCTCCTCTAATTTGTAAGAATTCTTTCTTTGTTGTTTCAATAATCGCAGGATCGTCAAACAACTGCATACCTGTAAGGGTCAATGCTTTAGCAGCGATCATTAATCCTTTTGACCCAATAGAAGTTCCGCCGGCAGCAACAGCTTGCCAGCTATGGGCTGGCGTTCCAGGGACCCAAGTTGCCGCTCGAAGCCCCGCCGTGGGAACAGTATAACTTACGTCTCCCACATCTGTAGATCCTCCTGCTTTAGCATTAATATCATAGGGTTCTATTCCGTTGACATATTCCATATTAAGAGGTTTCCCAAGGGTATTTGAAATCTCTTTAGCAAAAGCCATTTCTTTGCTACTATAATCATACCCCCCAATGGTTTGAAAGTTTTTATGCACTCTTTTTTGTAAACTTGGTACATATAAAAGATCGTGTGTTCCTCCAATCATTTCAAAATCCATGGTCGTTCCGGTTCCCATGGCGGCACCTTCAGCCGCTTTAACGATACGGTCAAATAATTTGATGACTTCATTTCTTTTGGGGTGACGAGAATAATAATAAACTTCGGCAAAATCTGGAACCACATTAGGCGCTTCTCCTCCACGTGTGATAACATAATGGATTCTTGAAGAGGTCTCCATGTGCTCGCGCATTAAATTGGTCATATAGTTCATGGCTTCTACTGCATCGAGAGCAGAACGTCCTTCTTGTGGAGCAGCCGCTGCATGCGCAGAACGTCCATAAAAACGAAACTTTGCTGATTTATTCGCTAAGGCTGGTCTGGGATTCGCAGAGTTCCCGCTCCCGGCATGCCAGTGAAGGGCAACATCTACATCGTTGAATAAACCAGCACGGGTCATGTACACTTTCCCTGAACCGCCTTCTTCTGCAGGACAGCCATAAAAGCGAACAGTTCCTTTTATTTTATTCTTTTTGACATAGTTTTTTAAACTAATTGCCGCGGCGGCAGAAGCGGTACCAAAGAGGTGATGGCCACAGGCATGACCGGCACGTTTTCCGTTAGACACCTTATAGGCCAGTGCTTTTTGAGAAAGTCCGGGCAAAGCGTCATACTCACCTAAAATAGCAATCACCGGGCCTCCATTATTATATTCTGCGATAAAAGCTGTGGGAATCCCTGCAACCGCTTTCTTGATGATAAAGCCTTCCTCGGCTAAGGTTTTTTGCAAAAGCGCACTACTCTTTTCTTCTTGATAGCCCATCTCGGCATAGTCCCAAATGGTTAGAGCGATATTCGCATATCGGTCTGCTTCTTTATCTAGTGAAGTTAAGATTTCTTGATGGTCTTGACCAAAAATAAATGACGTGGTCAATAGAGCGAGTAGAAGGTGGCTTTTTTTCATCGAGGTAATTATTAGTACTACAATGTAAAAAAAATCGCGCACTTTCTATGCCATTAAATCCCAATCAAATATTGAAACTTAAAAAAGAACTGGGTGCGATTAAACTGGAACAATTGAAACTGCAATTCGTCGATTTGTTCTAAAGTGTTTTGATTTCCTCCTAAATAAAAGATGGTAGAAGGGTTTGGGTTCCACTGGACTAAGGGTTGTAAAAAGAACTGATTTGTAAAACTGTTCTTCTCTGCAACTAAACGCACATTGAAAGCATTACTAAACTGATAGCGCAAATTCATCCTAGCAATTGTGCCGTTAAAATAATCTTCTCCACCGTCTAGTCGTTCTAAACGTGCATAACGTAAAGAAGGATTCACGGTAAAATTATTGTTGAGTTGAAAACTCATGGTCATAAAAGAAGTGCTCACTCTTCCTACCTCTGGAATATCTTCATTAAAAGACAAGTCTTTCCCTCGATCTATATTTATTCTGAAGTTAAATGCCTCACTGGGTGAGCCATTAACCGAAAAAGTATGGGTGGGTAAATTCTTGAAAGGAATGTTTAAAAAGGTTTTTCTAGCGTCGTAGTCAAGGGTGTAAGAAAGTTCTGTTTGCCCATAAGTTTTGATCGAGGCAAAGAGATCGACACTAAAGTTTTTATATAGCTTTTCGAAGGTATAAACCACATCTATTTTGGTTCCAAAACCAAAAGATTGAATGCCTGGCTTGTTGAGGATATTGAGGTACTCGTGATAAAAGGTTCCCCATTGACGATTGTTTTTAACCACAAAACCTACATCGGCGCGGTATTGTGGCGAAATATTGCGGTAGTACAAATAACTTTGCCAAAACTCTGTTTTTCTATAAAGCTGAATGTAGAACGCATCTCCGTTTAATTTGTCACCATCGAGGGCAATGGTTTTCCCTTGAATACTTTGATCTGTATCGATCCAATCTTGTACGGGTTCTTTATTTAAATTTTTGAATAGCTCAAAACTCAATCGCCAATTTTGATTTAATAGAAATAAGCCATCTACCCCAAATAAATGACCATAACCGCCTCCGTCATAAAAGCGATTCATCATTACTGCGCCAAAGCGCGCCTGGGGATTCAACAAGTGTTGATAGCGGAGCACGTTGACGATGCTTTTCCCGCCTTGTCCAATATATGAGCGGTCTTCCCCACCCACTAAATAGGGGGAATTTTGATCCAATGCATTCAATAAAAAGAGGCGGGATTTTCGCCCTTGGCTCAAAATTTTTGACGCCACTGATGGATTGGCAATCGATCGAGAATAAAAGGCACCATCGGCGAAATTGACTAGGTCTGTCCCGCGATTAAAAAACGGGCGTCTCTCTGGGTATTGCAATGAGAAAGAAGAGTTGACGTCTATCTGAGTAACATCTGCCTCAACTTGAGAAAAATCTGGATTTAATGTGACTTCCCAACTGGTGTTTTTATTGAGATCAAGATTAAGACCAAGGCCTGTTTTTGCGTTGAAACCTCCATATTCAATAGCTTCTGTAGGGCTTTGTCTTTCCCCTTGAATATTGCTCGATAAATAGGGTAGTAACTCTTTTCGCTTTTCTATTCTGATGTTTTTAAAAAAGAGGCGATCTGTTGTTTGACAGACAATACAGCTGTTGTTTCGATCTCGCTGTTGACTACTTACTTCTATAATGTTTCCGTTGTCTACATAACGTCTATAGAAGTTTATGCGCCACATTTGATCTGTCCCGTTTGGAAAAGGGATTTCTGCAAAAGGGATCTTCATTTCAATTTGGTACCCATCTTCAACGATAATCCCTTTAGATTCAAAATTAACATTAAAAGAGCTGTCATAGCGTTGATTTTCACTTAAGGCATTTACTTGTTTTACATCAAATTGACTGCCCAGTGCATTGATGGCTAAACCAATATTAAATCGTGCATCGGCAAAAGGGTCTAGTCGCACCAAAACGACATCGTCATTCCAAATATTTCGATCATCTCGAGGACGGATGGAAGCGCGAATGGCTTTAGGGTCATGCTTTGCATAGACCCCAATAAAAATATGGGTGCTGGAGTAGGCAATATAGGCTGTCGTTTCTTTTTGAGCGGGTTGATTATTGGCTGGGCTAAACTCTATATCAAAGGGGACTTGGGTAGCAGATTGCCAGATTTCTTCTTTTAATTTCCCATCAATAACAAACTCACTTTCATTGACTAAGAGTGGACGAAAACTATCCTGAGCGTTTGAAAATAAAAAGCATATCAATAGTGTAACCAGAACGATTTTTCTCATAGCATTGAAAAATGTTTGCCTTATTTTTTTACAATACTATGGTTTTTCTGTGACTTGGGTCTTAAGGAGCCTTAAAAAACATGACTCTTGTAACACAACAAAAGTTAGTCTTAATGATTTAGTTATTAATGACACGCCCCCCGTAACAAAAAAAATAAACCCCAGCAAATTGTTAATCAACAAATTGAGGTTTTTTGTTGGTGTCCTACTTGGACTTGAACCTTTTGTCTAATATATTGAAAACATATGGTTTATATTTTATTTACGGCCTCACCGAGTTCCATAACTCCCTGAATTTGGAACTCAATAAGGTCCTAACAATTAGGTTTAACTGATATCCAAGTTCTGTTAAATCTGACAGAAGTTGTTTCAATGATGAGGCTTCTTGTAGCTGAGAAAATACTTTTTACCTGAACCCTCAAAATAGGGTTTGTATGAATTAAACGTGATCCGTGTTGGATTCGAGCCTGTTACAATCTACTTTGAAGGCAGATGCTTTATCCAACATATCGACAAATGGAGTTTACTACAAATTGTAGTTCAGTATTTTAATATTGAAGTTTTTAATTATACCTTGTATTTAACAACAACATTTTAAATTATGAAAAACATATTATTTACTTTGCTTTTGTTTGGTTTAATCTATGTCTATGGGCAAGAAAAAACAAGACTATCTTTAGATCACTATAAAAACTATGAATGGACCTCAAATCCCACGCTATCTCCAGATGGAGAACAAATTCTTTATTCTCGAACTTGGATTAATTTAACCGATGACAAACGAGAAACAGACCTATGGATTATGAATAGCGATGGCACAAGTAATCGTTTTTTCTCAAAAGGATCCAATGGTAAGTGGTCTTCCGACGGGTCTAAAATTGCATTCACCAAAAAAGGTAAACCGAATGGTACACAAATATTTGTTAAACACATGGATATTCAGAGTGAACCAACCCAGATTACTAAATTAGAAAAGTCTCCTTCTAGTATGGAGTGGTCTCCGGATGGGAAGTATATAGCTTTCATTATGCACGTGTCCTCAGAACCTGCATTGACGCCTAAAGAGGTTCCGTCCCAGCCAAAAGGAGCTAGTTGGACAAAAGCTCCAAGAGTCATTGATCAAGTAGATTATAGTCAAGATCGAGTTGGTTTTATTGAGCGAGGTTATCGTCAGCTATTTATTGTCCCTACTGATGGCGGTACTGCACGACAAATTACATTTGGAAAATATGATGATGTATCTAACAGTATTGCATGGTCTAATAGTAGTAAATCAATAGTATTCAGTAGCTATCAAAAGCCAGATGCAGCTTATGCACGAGGTCATTCCAACTTATATTCAGTAAATATTAATACACTAGAAACTAAAGAACTTACATCAAGAGATGGAACAGAATCATCGCCACGAGTGTCTCCCGACGGGTCAAAAGTTGCGTTTATTGGATCAACTTGGTCTAAGAACTTCTATAATGATCGCAAAATGTATATTATGGATTTTGATGGATCTAATCTAAAATGTGTGACTACTAGTTTAGATCAAACTCCAGGGAATCCAATTTGGTCTAGTAACGGTCAAGGGATTTACTTCAATGTTAGAGAATATGGTCAAAGCAACGTCTACTATGCAGATCTTAAAGGAAAAGTAAAGAAGATCACTAGTGGCAATCATGTGCTTAGCATGACCAATTTGGTTGGGAAAAAGGCTGTGGCTACTTGGACTAACCCTTCTAATCCAAGTGACATTGTAAGTTTTTCAATAGGTAAATCAAATAATTTCAAACGTCTTACTGAAGTAAATAATGATTTATTTTATAATATTGAATTTGGACAAATAGAAGAGATCACATATGTGTCGAAAGATGGAATGAAGGTACAGGGATGGATTGTAAAACCACCTCAATTTGATTCAAATAAAAAATACCCATTAGTCCTAAGAATTCACGGTGGGCCACATAGCATGTATCATGTTGGGTTCAATTATAATTTCCAATTGCATGCAGCTCAGGATCAAGTAGTGTTATATACAAACCCTAGAGGATCTACCGGGTATGGATATGAATTCGCAAATGCAATTCAAAATGACTATCCAGGGAATGACTTTAATGATCTTATGGCTGGTGTTGATGAAGTTATTTCTAAAGGTTATATTGATGAAAATAAAATGTATGTCTATGGTGGCAGCGGAGGAGGAGTTTTAACTAGCTGGATCGTTGGAAAAACAGATCGTTTTGCTGCTGCTTCTGTTAACTATCCTGTAACAAATTGGTTTTCTTTTGTTGGAACTACCGATAGTGCTAACTGGTATAACAATTTTGAAAAATATCCTTGGGAAGATCCCAGTGAACACATAAAAAGATCACCATTAATGCTTGTTGGGAATGTTAAAACTCCAACAATGTTGATGTGTGGTGAAAATGATCTTCGCACACCTATCTCTCAAACGGAGGAATATTATCAAGCTTTAAAAATGAATAAAGTACCTACAGTAATGATTCGCTTCAATAAAGAATACCATGGAACAAGTACTAAACCCTCTAATTTTTTAAGAACACACGGATATATTAATGCTTGGTTTGATAGATATTCTGAAAGGGAATAAATTAATAAACTTAAGATTAGAGTGCTAAAAAAGATAAAGGACTAATCCATAAAAGGGTCTAATACTAATTTAACTTCTTTTAAATCTAACAGAAGTTATTTCTTGGATGAGGTTTCTTGTAACTAAGGGAAACTTGGTTTTAGAGTTCATCTAAGAGAAAATGATGCGTGATTAGTTGTTATTGCATTAGGGCATATCCATTCAATTGATAATTTAAAAGAACACTTGACCCAGAAAGTGCTTCAGTAATATTCTTATTGATTTGATTTATTCCTATTTTTTTATATGCGGTGGCTTGGGAGCAAACAAACAATTTTACCCCATAGTTGGATAAAAGCTCTATGATCTCAGTATTTGGGTTTTTTTTACCAAACTTTTCTAGGTAGGCACTATCACTCAAAACTATCGATGTTGCAGGACCTTGAATAGTTGCTACAATATTGACAGCATCATTAAAAATATTAGTACAACCAAGCATGTTAATAGCATGAGCAATTCCATTCAATCCTTTGTTTATCCCTTCTCTTGTTTCACTGGTTGTAATTTTATAAACGACATTGTATTGCAGACTAGGATCGGGTTGGACGGCAACGTTTTTTGCATATTTGATTTTACCATATCCATTAATTACGGGAGTTACCCATTTTTGTGCAGTTAGTAGCGCTGGTAGGCTAATACATATAAAAAAAAATAGTTTTTTCATTTTAATTGATTTATGGTTAATAAACTCCTCAATTTAGAGATAATATAGTTAAAAGAAAAACTTCTACTTGGAGGGGGAGTTTTAATTACAATGGAAATAGTAGTTTCTTTAGATGTTACTTTATTTGGACTTCCCTTGGGTCTTGGAATTTTACTGTCTTATATGTATGAAATATCTTATTTACATATATTTTTTGGTTTTGGTTTGTTCGATTATATAGCTGTGGCAACATTTCTTAAGTAGGACTATCTTTGGTCTTTAATTTGGTTTGGCTGTTTTCTAATGAGTATTGGTGGTGTTTTGAGTCTTTGGGAAAAACATAAATAGCTTGAAGTCTACCCCCTAGATCGCTCATGCTGGGCACAACAACTGCAAGTGTAAATCCCGCTGTAACATCAGCGTCAAAAGCATTCCCGCAATATTCATACATAGATAATCCTGCTTTTGTCGCTAACGGGTGAGCACCCAAAATAGTACTATTAGTTAGTGCATGTTTTTCACATGCAAATAGCATAAACAGAACAAAGAAAAAAAGCTAATGTTTTATAGATTTAAATGGCACAGTATAATGTGTCAATAAATCATTTTAAAGTATAAAGTCTTTGTAAGTAATTTAAAGTTATGCTGAAAAATATTGTAAATCAATTGATTCTTGGCATATGTGGTGTCTCTTTTTCTTAACTAGGAAAAAGCGCTTCTGGGGGGTGATTAAACATAATGAGATTAGTCTATTTTTACAGTTTTAATATTGTCATCAAAAACCCTATCAATTAATATATGACGTGGATCTATCGCTGCTTTCACAGGAAGAGAATCGGCTTTAATCACCACAAGGGTTTTTGTTTCAGTTAGTTTGATTCTCTTTTGATGCATAAGAATCTTTTCATCACCATCTGCAAAGACGCCAATATCAACCCATTCGTTTAAAGCGACTTCTTGCTCATTACCAATAGAATCCGATTTTATTTTACGGGCCTCAATCTCAAGCGATACGGCATACTTACCATCCTTAAGCTTTTCTGCTTTAGCTGAAAGTAAACGATTGTCATAAAGGGTGATTTCCTTGAACCAATCCTTTATCAAATAATTGAGGGAATCAGGAACCTTAGGTTCTAAATAAGAGAGAAAATCTAAAGAAGTAGGATATGGTGTTTGGTATTTATATGCCGCAAGGAATTCACTCATGGCTTCATTTACTTTGTCTTCGCCAATATAATCTTGTAAGGCATAAAGAATAACACTGCCTTTTCCATAATGAATGTAAGATTGATTTTCAACCTTATACAAGGGTAATTCCTTTTCTAATTCTGAAGCTCTTCCACGTAGGTATCTATCATGATCATATTTTAAAAACTCACGCATATCCATAGGGGTTTTAGTAATGCTTTTCATGGTCATTAAAGAAGAGTATTCAGAAAAGCTTTCACTCATGAGAGTACCTCCTTGTATATTTGCACCAACTAATTGATGTGCCCACCATTGATGTGCCATCTCATGAGCAATCACAGCGTCAATAACATTGTTCTTTTCTTCGTCTTCTAAGTTAATTACAAAGCCAAAAGCCTCTGAATAGGGCATCGTCCCAGGAAAAGCTTGAGCAAAGGTAGAAAAGCGTGGAAACTCAATAATACGACATTGTTTGTGTGTATAAGGGCCAAAATTTTTAGTATAATACGCTAAGGACCGTTCTACGGCGTCCATCATTTTATCTACATTCACTCCATGCTTAGCGTCATGGTAAATTTCAATTGCAATACCATTCCAGTCGCGCTTTGCCACTTCATAATTAGCAGAAATAAAGGAATAAAAATTTTGTGAGGGGTGATCAACAACAAACTTATAATAGTTGCGATCATTTTCCTCCCACTGTTCAACCATAGACCCTGGAGCAACGGCGATTTGTCCCTTGTCTGTAGAAATAATCGTTTCAACATTGATATAATCAGAAAAACCCTCTGTAAGGTAATTCTTTAAACAATTTTTAGTGCAATTTTCTTCTAAAGGAGGCATTCTATCTTTAGGTGGAAGTTTAAACTTTTTTCGTTTATTTCGATCACTTAATTCTTTTCCTTCGTTGTATCCAATATCGGGAAGAATTTGAAAATTATTGAAAAAGGAACCGTTCTTAACCACACTAGTAGATGCTCCATCATTAGAAAATCCTTTTGGAGAAAAACGCATACTTACTTTAGCCTCTATGGTATCTCCCTTAACAAAGGGCGGATTAAAAACATAAAAGTGTACATTATGTTTTTGGTCCTCTTTAACTAATTTTGCATTAGGAAAATCGTATAGCTCCTCACGTTGACTACTCACATTGAATAAGAGTGTATCTATTGGAGTATCATAAGGGTTGACTAATCCTATTTTTGAGACTACCTCTGCACTTCGATCACCGGGAAAAATATCAATCATATATTTTGCTGCAATGACCTTTGGATGAGGCATATCTTTATATTGTTTATAGGTCTTTTCATAGTCAATAGCCAGTTGTTCTGCCTCATTACCTGTTTTATATGGGTTTAATACTTGTGTGTTGTAGTAAACAATGGCCGCGATTCCAAACCATAAGACTCCAGTTGTAAGTACCAATATATTATATCGGGGACTTGGTTTTGTCAAACGACTATTAAAACGTTCTTTAAATGAACTCACCTTTCCTCTGGCCCAGAAACGACCTGAAAGCATCAGTAAGAAAAAGGCGCCAAATAACCAGTAAAGACTAAACCAAAATACTCCTTTTTCACTTGGCCCAAACCCGTTCATATCAGAATAAATTAAGTAGGGTGTTCCCATAAAACGAAGCATATTCGTTTGCACATCTGCTATTGATAAAATAATATCTAAGCCTAAAATAATAACAACAGATACCATATAGCCTACATATTTATTATTCACCAACACCTGTACTGCAACTAAGGTCAAACTGGTCACTAAATAAAGGGGGAATGAATTGTAAATAAAGTCCCGAAAATAGGTTGAAAATTCAATTTGAAAATACCCCATGATAAGTTGATAGATCACGGTAATTAAGACAAAGAAAATATGAAGAAATAAGGTGAGGCTGAACAGCGAAAGGGTCTTAGCAAACAATGGAATTAAAGTAATGTGCGGAGTTGCATCGATTACTTCATTAATGTTCATGTCCCGGTCTCGCCAAATTAATTCCCCACTAAAAAAGACAAGTATTATCATGATAAATAGTGTCGTACCATCAATAGCATCTGTCATTCTATATGTCAAAGGGTAGGATTGTAAACCGTAATATTCAAACCCCGAAATCAAATCTGTCAAAAGTAAAATAATACTAAAAAGAAATAAAATTCTGAAGGTTACATGTTTGTAAATACTTTTTAAATTCAAACTAAAAAAGCTAAAAAAATGTCCTAAGGAAGATGTTTTAAGTTCAATTTTATCTGGCTTTATAGCTGAATCAGGCTCAATTTTTTCGGCTTTAGCTTCTTCTTTCTTCACTTTAACATTCCGATCAGAAAAACTAAAACTCATATAAGAAATGGATAATAATCCCATGGATAGTCCAATCCAAATCAATCGATTCCATAACATCAAACCTGAAAAAGATGGATTGAGCGTGTTTTTCTCTAATGGCGTATAATACTTGGACACTATACCATAGGTACGATTACCAAAGGTGTCCACTAATGCTCCTAGGGTTTCATTGTCTAAATCAGACAAATAGTTTCCAGAAACTGAATAAGCTATAATAATTATTAAGGCGCCAACAAAGGAGACTATGGTACTGCGAAAACGTTGTGCAAGTAAATATATAATCGAGCCTGCAAAAAGCATATTAGGCAAAATAAATATAAAGTAATTCTTCAAGAAAGTACTCAACTCAAGTGGACCAAAACGATCGGGCGCTATCCAACCTGCCAAGGGGGCTACAAAAGATCCTAAGGCGATACCAAAAAAAACACCAAGCAGAGGAATTGTAGACAACAAAAGAGCCGCTGTAAATCTTCCAAAAAAGTAACCAAACTTGTTTAATGGAGTGGCAAAAAGAATGTCTTGAAAATTATATTTGTGATCTCTTAAAGCAGCATTATTGAAAAAAGCTACAGCAAACAGAAGTCCAAAAATACACATCACCGATGTGAAGACAGTAATAACATGAGGTGCGTTCCGGTTGACGTTCCCTATTGCTCCCCCAATCTGAACATTGTCTGTTGAGTTAGCTGCAAAAACCAACAAGAAAACTATGGTGAAAAATAGATATACCATAGGTTGACGAAGATTGTACCGTAATTCTGAAAGAAAAAATTGTTTAAACATATTGGGGAGTCTTAATGCTGTTCTTGGAGTTTAGAAAAGAAAACATCTTCTAAAGAAGGATCGATTGCTTTAAAACTATTATCTGGCTTTTCACCTAAAATATGAATGACAGGTTTTCCACCGATAAGTCGATTAGATATTACATTAAAATTAGTTCTGTACTCATCTAATTCATTTCGATTGATTTGCTTTTGAAAAACTTTTCCTTTTAAAGCAGAAATCCCTTCATTTGGTGTCCCTTGAAAAACAATTCGTCCGTGATTCATCACCGCCATACTAGTGCATAACTCGCGAACATCATCTACTATATGAGTAGATAAAATCACTACTACATCGTCTCCCACATCTGAAATAAGATCATAAAAACGATTGCGCTCACCTGGATCAAGGCCAGCAGTAGGTTCATCAACAATTAGAACTTTTGGGTCGCCTATTAATGCTTGCGCAATCCCAACACGTTGTTTCATTCCGCCAGAAAAGCCCTTTACATTTTTACTGCGCTTGTCAAAAAGATTCACTTTGTGAAGCAGATAATGAACTAATTCTTTGCGTTCGCCTTTATTTATTATGCCCTTTAGAGCAGCTAAATGATTGAGTAATTGTTCCGCAGAAATGCGAGGATAAACACCAAACTCTTGTGGAAGATAGCCTAACACTTTTCTAAACTCGGTAGGGTGAGACAATGGATTACAGTCACCAAATGTAATAGTTCCCTGATCTGGATCTTGTAATGTAGCAATAGTCCTCATTAGGGTTGACTTCCCTGCACCATTGGGCCCTAAAAGACCAAACATTCCACTATCGATATCAATGCTAACATTGTCTAAAGCTTTTACGCCATTGGCATACGTTTTACTAAGTTGTTGAAGCTGGAGTTTTTTCATTGGAAAATTGCTTGTTTGGAGTTTACTTTATCTCCAAAATATACGATAAATTTTAGAGCCAAAAAAGAAGTACTGATTTAGCGTCAATAGAAGGAAAGTTGCTTAATTAAAAGAAGATATATCTATGTTTAAATAAAAAAGCCCCTAAAAATAGAGGCTTAAAATTTATCTAGTAATGGACCATCCGGTTTGCCTTAATATTAATTCGTTTTCTGTCATATTACCTACAGTTAAAACTTTGCCATTTTGGTCAAATTCAAATCTTGTAAGCGTAAGCGCTTCAGCTTCACGACCTGATACATCGTCTAAAAATTTATTCCAAGTCTTAACATAAACAACTCGTTTAGATGCATCTGCAACAACCTCACGTATTTCATATCCTAGAGAATTTTCACCCCAATTGTCAGCATTAGCATTTGAAATGTTTTGTATAATTTGTTCTTTAGAGTAAGTTGGTTCTACAATCCCTCTTTCAACAGTAATTGAAATTTCTTTATCATCTCTTTCAATGACTGCAGAGACTGGAATACCAGGTGTACCCCTAAAAGACAAACTACCATCATCAATAGAATTTTGTGTGACAAGTACATCATTTACTGAAATAAATTTGTCACCAACTTTAAGAACAGATGATGCTGGACCACCTTCTATTATGTTTGTTACTACCATCCCATCTGTTTCCATTGCGTCAGCATTAAAATTAAATCCAAACCCAATATATCTAGCCCCAATATTATATCCTTCTTCACTCATGTTTTCTGTAACCATTTTTAAGGCAGCGTCCTTACTCTCATTTGATGAATCAATCCAGCTTTCAGCTAATGATATAATATTGGTGGAATCAGGATTTGTTGTACAGGATGCAAACATAAATGTTAATGCAACCAAGAAAGGTTTAATAATTGTTGTTTTCATTTTAATTGATTTATGATTAATATCTAACAATATACAAATTAGTCTCTGAACTTAATGAATAGAATATGTTCCTAATGGACGTCAAGATATCTATAAAATATTTGTGAATCCACCTAGATTACTATAAAGAGACAAAGCAATTTCAGATTTAACAATTAAGCTGGATAACTTTTTCTTCTACCGCAGGGAGAATAAGGATTGACGAGGGTCATGTAAGGCCCATGCTTGGGCAGAAAGACAAAAGCATATCCATCTCTTATGTAGAAGAATTTGATTTTGGTTATTTCATAAAGTTTAGAAATTAAAAATTCATGATTTTAGTCAGTTTGCCCAATGAAGTGTTTGTCTAATTACAGTGTAGCCAAACCCATCAGGTAATATTTCGTTCATTTTTGAATCTTTACTCATTTTTAAATAAGGGTTATCATCTTTAAAACTTAAATAATTCATGGCGTCATAAAGATTTGTAAAACCATCTCTAGTAAATATTGATGCTTTACTCGCTACGCCTTGAGGATGTATTCTCGTGTGTACTCCCCAGCTATCCAGTTTTGTTGTCTTTTGCATTTTCTGATGAATGCCTTTCCATAGATCTTTATTTTCTTTAACAAATGCTCCAACATCATTCGGACGCGCATAATTAAAAATTGTGTATTGAGTATTATCTCCTTGAATTGAAGACTCGTTCTGATACCACCTAACACTAATAACCTTTCGAATACCTTCAGTGCTGATATCTTCTTGTTTTACACCTAAAAAATCTGTAGACCATGTTGCCTGACTTTTAAATGCCTGCTCTAAACTTTTAAAAGTATTTACAATTAGATAATTTGCTTCTGTTGTGTTAGAATCTATTCCGACAGTTTTCATGAGGCCCCAGCCAGTCATATTTCCTTTTTTAATTTCATTTTGAGCAACTTTTGACCAATAGTCAATCTCTAAATGTTCGAATTGTGTTTGATTCTCTGGTGCTACGTGTATGTACATGTGCATTGAAACTTGTTTTTGGGAAAATGTGTAGTTTGTTGCCATCAGAGCAACAAGTAATAATAGTTTTTTCATTTTAAATTGGTTTATGATTCATAAGATTAAGATCGAGAAATTGTACTGAAAAGAAAAACCCTCCACTTGAGAGGGTAGTCTGAGTTCGACTATTATTTTCTAATAAGAAAAATCTGAAGACTCTTGTGCTTTAGCTCTCTTATAAACATTTATCTTTTTAATCTTTCCATTGACAAATAAGATGTCGTGTACATTATGTTCAAAAATAGGATTTCCGTCAGGATCAACATCAGTAAAGTCGTTGCCAGTTGTAAGCCATTGTTCAATCACTCCATCTTTATTTTTCGCTGCATTAGCGATCATCCATTTTACTTCCCATTTAGGAGATGCCGTTTTAAACCAATTATCGAGTATTTCTATGTGTGAGGAGTTACCTTTAACAACACTGCCATCAGCGGTATACCCTTCCCAATCTTCAGCATTAATTTCAGCAATCTTATCCAGGTCTCTATCATTGTGCGCTTGAATATAATCTAACCATAAGTTTTGATTCGAAACCTCTCCAGGAATTATTGGGGTCATCTTCGAAGTACCATCCATTAGTGCAGAACCAATTACCTTTTCAGTTGGTGATTCTTCAAGTTTTTGGTCTTTAGGGTTTTGACAACTAAATAAACTTATAACAAAAAGTGATAATAATAATTTCTTCATTTTAATTGATTTATGGTTAATAATACTTCTAATATACAGATAATGAATAATACATCAAATCTTTCTGCTACCAGAAAAACTATTATGAAGAACAATATAAAATGCTCAATTTGTAAAGGAAATTTAGTGCCCTTTGGATTTGAAAGTAATTACATAATTATATGGGGAAACAATCCACAACCTTTTAATAATGAAAATGGAGTAATGTTAGATGTTGAAGAAAGTTGTTGTATGAATTGTAATGATGAATTTGTACTTCCTTTAAGATTAGCACTTCCTAATTGGAGGCCTCAAATGAGAATTAACATGGAAAAGTGGCTACTCAACCAATTCCCCTTGGATAACAACTACATTAAATTTCTTTAAAACTTTATAATCATTCTAAGTTAGGTGCAAATAGTCTTTAAGATTTTTTACATGTTCTTCAAAAGCTCGAATTCCTTTGGGGGTAATTTT
>Ga0233444_10000189_pt1 | contig 85371 bp, 84 predicted proteins | sample SI_124_October20_6_FD_182792 | JGI IMG/M metagenome (GOLD analysis project Ga0233444, IMG submission 182792) | Seawater microbial communities from Saanich Inlet, British Columbia, Canada - SI_124_October2016_10_MG | ecosystem: Environmental > Aquatic > Marine > Inlet | place: Canada: British... | reverse complement strand
CCGGTATTCTCCACTAAAACAGCGATTATCTTCAACAAGTTATGACCCCAAAAGTAGTCAAAAAACTAATTTGTGGCAGTCCTGAGGCAGTTAATTTGCCAAAAAATCCGAACTAATTTTCTTATTCAACACCCCCGTACCCTTTTAAAATATCGGTTTCTTATCCAAAGCCTTTGCTCAGAATGGTGGTATAACCCTATGGTTTGGTGAATGAAAAACGATGATTAGGGTTAGGTGTGATTTTGGAAAGAATTTAGGTTACGCTATCAAATCTGATTATATATTAAATCTTGTTAATTCACTCTTAAAAAGTAATGACTAGAAATTACTAAGTCAACTGAGGCCTTTTAGGACAAAAGATTTTATGAAATTATTGGAGACTAGTAAATTAAAATTTCAAATGTATTAAATGGGGTTTTTTCATCCATTAAATCAGGATTTAAATAACCTTTATAATCATCTCTCCACTCTTTTCTTCCGTGAAATGTAAAAATATATCCCAACTCATCTGAGGATAAAACTATATCGGCTCCTTCGCCATAAAACAATAAGTTTTCAAGACCAAAATGGACATCAAGGTCGCTTTTTGTTGAGCCAAGTCCTATCCCATTCTGCAATCTAAACATATGAGAAAGGACTAAGATGTTATCTATTTTTTTTGAACTATATGAAGTAATCTTCATTTCTAATCTGCCTTGTTCATCAAGAAGATATAATTGAATATTTGTTGAATCATCATCAATAGTACGAATTGCTCGTTCTTTACCGTAGATTTTCTCAATTTCCTCAATGGTCATATCATATGAAATATCACCTATAGAATTCGATGTGATATCCCAAACCCTTTGAGATTGATTACCTTCTGTTTGTAGTTTTAATTTCTCAATCTTTTCTTGCATTTCAGATATTGTATCCGTTGAGATAGCAATAATACTATCAAGTTTAAGGAGCAATTCATCATATTTCTCTTGAAGTGAATATTTTTCTTTAGATAGGTTGTCATTAACAGATATTAATTCCTTGTTTTGACTGTCTAAACTACTGATTTTTAATGCATATCTTTTTTCGCCAATTAGTTTACCTTCTTTTTCACTTGAAAGAGCTATTTGTAAACTGTCCACCATATTATTAAGTGTGATTATTTGCTCTTTTTTAGATTGACCTAAACAGACTAAAGTACTAAATGTTAAAATTAAAGATACTATCTTTTTCATACCTCAAATATATGAAACCTATCCAAAGCCACTCATTTCATCTTATCACACCTTTATCTTTTCTCTAAGGTCCCATAAACAATCGCTTCTCGCTCCCTAAATATGATAGTTTAACCCCAAGGATTGTTTAGCCTCCAAAAGACGGGTGTAGGGTTATGCCTTGTCTGCTGAATCTTGATTTTTAAACTTTAAAATTACATCCATTAAATCACCGCCCATCTCTAAATCTTTATCTTCTAATATGTCTGAAACTGTAATTCTGTAACCAAGGCTATTGAGTTCATCGGCAACACATTTCCATTTTGAATATGCTTCACCTTTGTCAGGGAATGCTATAACTTCACGGTCAGACAATGGTTCTAGCATCTTAAGGTTAAAATTAGATGAGCCACCGGTTGCTACCCAAACATATTGAGGAAGCTTTAAGCTCATATATATTGCTGTTTTTTCACTTTCTACAACAGCAACTTTTTTTGTAGTCTTTTTTACAAGATGTAATCCAAAAAGACATCTATCTAAATTAAAATTTGGTAGCTTAAGAACAGTGTGAACCCAATTAATTTCAGCCTTTACACTTTTTTTTCTTTTGCCTGTATCAGAATTATATCCCATAATTTTACCGCCCCTAATATTGTTCTTGGTATCTATTTGATAAAAGACTGTAGAGCCGTTATACATTTCAGCCGTTCCAATTTGATATCTCTCCACAACACCAAATACTACTGACTCAGTAAAACTCTTCAGGAGATAGTTAACCAATGGATTTATTTCATAATTAACAAGACTTTTGGTTTGTATTTCTCTTGGAATAAATGAAGGTACAATTGGTTCTATCTTTTTACTTTTATAATGATATTGGTAATGTGTGTCAGATTCTTTGGGGTGTAAAAAATAGCCGCAATTATCTTCTCTATCACACCTGCCATACTTATCATCAACGTAGTTTTTTGTCTCAACATCGACAAAGCGTACAAACCTCTTTTGATTGCAGCTTGGGCATTTAAATTTTTTACTTGTATTGTCTAATTGGTATTTAAATTCTTTGTACATATTTTTAAGATATCATCGGTTTATCGGTTTAAGTGCCTATATATAGGCACTAAACCTATGAACTAGTTAAACGGATAAACTTCCTAGCTTAAATGGTTTTCTTGGCATATCTTGAACTAGTAACCCATCCTCAACACCATCCTTTATTATCTGAATTATTTTGTTTCTTCCTCTTCCTTTTTTTCCTCTATGAAATTTATTTGTTGATTCTAAAATAGCGTTCATAAGTTCATCTCTATTTAACTCTATTTTACCTGTAAACGCATCCTTTAATATCAAATATCTTTGGTCATTGTTCAAAGAGCATACATCAAATGCTTGCCTTTTTGATTCAGTGAAAATATAGTCGTGGGCAATGGATGGCTTTCCATCGTTACTGATTTCTATTACAAATGGCTCAAAACCCTCATTTCTACAAAATTCTGCTTTAACAATTGACATATTTGGGTCCTCTTTGTCAATAGTTACAGATAGGACCGTTTCAGCCTTATTCATAAGCTCTGTGCCTATGTGACCTCTAGCTTTATCACTACCGGGGTTTTCGTGTAGAACAACTATTATATGGATATTATACACCTCGGTCCACTCAAGTAATTTAGTAGCCATATTACTTGATTCGGATTCATCGTTAATTGAAGTAATTAAATCTCTTACACCATCTATGACCACAAAACCTAGATTTGGTGTATTCTTAATACCATATTCAACCAAATCAAGTCTTTCCGTTGGACTTTTCTTCCTTAAATTAAATGTTTCAAGGTTTTCTAATTTGGTGTCTTGAGTTTGTTCAGTTATTCTTTCTACTGCACGTTGTAGGTGGTACATTGATTGTTCGGTATCAAAGTACAGAACTTTACTTGAATTAGATTTTAATGGTGCACTTAATTTATCGTGAAGTAAACTCTCACTTAGGGCTGCGGAAATTATCATATTAACCAAATAAGACTTTTTACTTTTTGCTTTACCCTTAATCATTGTAAAGTTTCCAAGAGTACCAACAATCTTAAACCCAAATGATTTTTCTTTAATCTGCCAAGCAATTTCCGGTGGAGGAACTTTTTCGGATATATCAACTTTACAATCCATTAACTCTTTGTAAAGTTCATCTGAGATTGCATTAAACTCTTTTTCAATTGCTTTGATAATGTTATCCTCGTAGGATGTATCTTGTTTTATTTGTGGCTTCATTGGCAGCAATTCTAAAGCATAAAAACGGCTCAAAAAAAGGGGTGTTTTAAACAATCCAACATTAAACTTTTGGAGATTATAAGGAAATAAGAGATTTGTAGTGTTGATACCTTTTTTTAAAAAAATTACTTCACAACTTGTTGACAGTCAATGAATTGTACTAAAAATGTAGTATATTAATAGGGTATTGAACGAGAATTAAACGGGGCTATTTTACTAATTAATTGGCTGCCAATCTTTTAGCTGAAAAATGTTGTTTAATTCTTAAAATGTCATTTTGGTTTTTCCTGTTTTGAGGTGTCATTAAATATAATCTTTAAAACAACTATAATTGTGCTATGAAAAATATACATATCGCTATAATATCAATAATATTATTTTCATCTTGTCAGCCTATGCTTTATTATCAAATGTATGAAGTAAAACCAACTAAAAAGACAGCACCAATTAATGATGAACTAGTTTATGAAGATTCAAATTGTAAGATTTCATATAATTTTTGGTCAAACGGAGGTAACGCAGGGTTTCGTTTTTACAATAAAACAAATGATGATATTTATATACTTTTAGATAAATCTAATTTTATTCTTAATGGTGTAGCATATGACTACTACAAAAACAGAGAGTATACAACGTCTAAGGGTAGTGCGATTGCAAGCAGTAAATTTTCTCAATCAGGAGCTTCAGTTTCAGCTAGTGGTTCAGTACAAAATGGGACTACCACTACAAGAGACGATGTATACTCTGCTTATCCATATCAATCTAGTTCAAGTTCATCTTCAAGCTCGTCAGCCTCTGTAAACGCATCAAAGGGGAGTGCTACGATAAGGTCTATGTCATCCGGTAAATCTCTTAAAGTAACAGAAGATTCAGTTATCCGTATTCCCGGGAACTCACAAAAATCGATTACTGAATATTCTATTAATAGGTCTATTGTTAGAAACTGCGATTTAGTATTGAGACCTACTAGTGAAAAACAAAAGAAAGAGATAATTTACTCTAGTTATGATGAGGCTAGTTCACCTTTAATGTTCAGTAACTTGATTCGCTACAGGATTAATGGAAGTTTAAATTCTGTAAAAAATGAATTTTTTGTAAGTAGAATTTCAAATTATCACCCTAAGTATTTTGTTGAATATAAATACGATGAGTTTTGTGGGCAAAAGAATTTATACAAAACCAAATATTATAAACTAATTAGCCCTAATAATTTTTATCACACATACAGATAATTCAATATGAAATATTTAAAGATATTTATCATTTTAACTCTAAGTATTTTCTCACTTAAAAGTGAAGCTCAAAAGAAGTTTAAGGTTACGTCAAGGTTGGGTTATACGGCTATTACAAATGCTGCTCTAAATTTCCAAGATGTATATTCTACCTATTCAGATAACCAATTTATTTTGAGTGTTTTGTTGAAAAAAAAAATATCAAATAAGTTTAGTTTCAGACCCGGGCTAAGTGTATCAAGGTTTAGTGCTGATTACAGGCTTGATTATAGTAATATTTTTATGATATATGAAGATATTGAGGTATGTTATTTGTTAGATTTGTTTTTTGAACATTCTCTAAAAAATAAATTTATAAATAATATTTATTATGGCCCTAATTTAGGATTAGGGGTTTATAGTTATCAGACTACATATATATGGCAGGGTGTTAGTAATGTTCAAGACTTTTACGATTACAATGAATTATGTATTAATTTTAATGCAGGGGTTGAAATTAATCTTATCAAAAACACTAATGCTTACATAGAGTTAGGGTATTTACGTAGGGGTCTATTAACAATAGGAATAAGTCATAATTTTTTCAATAAAACTGAAGATGTTTTTGAGTCAAAACGTCAAATCCATTAAGCAAACAAAATGATGGCTGGTATTCTCAACATTCTGATCCTGAAAAATCGAATATTTTTAACCGTTTATTAACACTTAACTATAAGATAACACTTTTGTTAAAAAAAAATTTTTATTAGATGTAATCTTAAGTCATGCCAAAACTATTAACCTATTTCTTATTGTACTATTTTTTACTCTTTACGCTTCTTTAACATCAAATGCTCAAAGTATAATCGCACTTGTAGACAGAACAAATATGTCTGGAACAACCAGTGCCGAGGGTCAAGGAATCACTCTAAGTGGACTATCTCGTGGTGCAGGGATTATCTTCACTAGTGGTGGTGACTATAACTCTAAAGAATGGACTATTTCCAATCCATCTTTAAGTAACGCTAAAGCAAATAATGACTATCTTCAATTTTCCATACAGGTAAATGCTGGGAGCCTTTTAGATCTCAACGAGATGAAAATAAGAATGGATAGAAGTGGTACAGGACCCAATAATGTCCAAATTGAATACTCAACCAATGCTTTTTCCTCAGTAGGTACCAGTATTTTCAGCTTGAGTGGCTTATCAAAAAGTGGAAGTATTCGAACAATTGATTTATCTTCAATCACAACGTTGAATGCATCAAGTACCATTACATTCCGAATTTTTGCTTGGGGTGCTACTTCTAGCAGTGGAACTTTCGATATTGAAGGTTTCAGTAACTCATATACCACTAGTGGCTGTACACCAACTATTTCTGATCCTGGAGTTGCAATAGAAGGATGTACCACTCCACAAAATCCAACTAATATCACCAATACATCAATCAGCAATAATTCTACTACCATTTCTTGGACTAACACAAGCTGCTTCAATAATATAGTTATAATCGGAGGCTTGAGTACTATCACAACAGCACCTTCTTCCTCCATTGATCCTAGTTCATGGTCATCTAATACCGATTGGAACAATAAGGTTTCTGTAAGCTCTCAGTTAAGTGGTGGTGCAGCCAATGAATATGTGCTTTATGTCGGCAATGGATCGAGTGCTACTATTACCAATCTTCCTACCTCTTGAAATTTACACTATAAATTATTTAATAATCTAACATCTTGGAGCTCAGGCGGGACAGGTAGTACGCCTCTTCCTGTTGAATTCATAGATTTTGATGCAGAGTATTTTGATGACCATGTATTATTAACTTGGTCTACAGCATCAGAATTTAATAACCAATACTTTGAAATCCAAAAGTCAATTTTCGGAAAATAATTCATTCCAATAGCAGAGGTATCTGGAAATGGAACCACAAACGAGATTCTACATTACCACTACAAAGACAATGAAGTTTCTCCTTCAGCTTTTTATCGTCTAAAACAAGTAGATTATGATGGAACATATGCCTATTCAAATATCATCCGTACGGTTAACAAGGGAGATTTGGTCTCTTTTAAACAAAATAATAATGAGATCATCATCAGTCTCGATAAATTTGTGCCATCTGAGGTTTTGCTAATGAACTCTTCTGGAAGAGAGATACTTCAAGATGAATTTTATGATTCTTATTCAATTAATAAATCATTTATGGCATCAGGTATTTATGTTCTTGTTGTTCAATGTAATGACCAAATTCATCACTACCGATTTGTAAAGTAATTAATATTGATTAATCTACATGGACAACAAACCACTTGTTAAATACATTACTTTTGGTGTAGCTATTGGTTGCACAATTGGGGTATTGCTTCATGATATTGGCCTATAGATTAGTTTAGGCACTGCTATTTGTGCTGGGGTTGGATCTGTCGTCGAAGAACTAAATTCAAAAAAGAAGTAAATAAGTTTTAGGCTTTAATTACCCAAAACATCAACCTCCATTCTTAACAAATCCTTAACATACCCAATGCGATTGAATTGTTAAATTAGCAGCAGTTTTTGACGAAGCGTTTATTATCATGAAAAGAAATATAATTATCAGTCTATTGCTCATTATTGGATTAGCTCCAAAAGGAAAAGCTCAAATCAATGAAGATAAACTGGGTGCATGGTATATGTACTTTTACAATACCGCATTCAATAAAGGTCCTTGGGGAATTCAAGGAGATATCCAATATCGAAATTTTAATTCGTTGGGTGACTTGGAGCAATTACTTCTCAGAAGTGGATTGACTTACAAACCTGAAAATACAAATATCAAGTTCACTTTAGGATATGGTCATATCACCACGGGAACATACGGAGATATCGATTCTACTTTACAAGAAAATAGAATCTATCAGGAGATACTATATCCTGTGAAATTTGGAAAACGGTTTTACACCAATCACCGGTTCAGGTACGAACAACGATTCGTCGAAAATCAAGATTTCAGAACGCGTTACCGCTACAACTTGTTTTTAAACATTCCTCTAAATCAAACGACTATGGACAAAAACACCCTATACCTAGCCTTATACAATGAGCTTTTTATCAATGGTGAACGCAATATCGGTAATAACAAAAAGGTTGAAGTATTTGATCGAAATAGACTTTATGCTGCACTTGGATTTTTTATCAAAAAACATCTCAAAGTTCAATTTGGTGTGATGAATCAAACCACCAACACTATTGCAAAGAATCAACTTCAATTGAGTCTTCACCATAACATCCAATAACCAAATACATGCAAAAATTCAATGTTATTATCACAGGGTCCACAGGAATGGTCGGCAAGAGTGTTCTTTTAGAGTGTATCGAACATCCGTCTATCAAAAAAATCTTGCTCATCAATCGGTCAACACTAAATTTTGACCACCCAAAAGTAAATGAAGTTTTACTCACCGATTTCACTCAAATGCAAACTATCCAAGATCAACTAATTGGGTTCGATGCTTGTTTTCATTGCATGGGAATTTCATCTATTGGTAAAAGTGAAGAAGAATTCACCAAAATCACCTTCAATCTTACCAAGATTTTAGCTGATACTATGTACAAGCAAAACAAGGATATGGTATTTAATTATGTTTCTGGCACACTAACAGATAGTTCTGAAAAAGGAAAAACCATGTGGGCGAGAGTAAAGGGTAAAACAGAAAATTACATACTCAACAAAGGATTTAAAGACGCTTATATGTTCAGACCTGGTGGCATTGTTCCCGAAAAAGGAATTCGATCAAGCACGGGTTGGTATAATGTCTTATATGTTCTGCTTAAACCTTTTTTTCCCTTGATGAAGAGAAATAAAAATATGACGACTACCACCAAATTTGGACAGGCCATGATTAATTCTTTGATATTCCCAACCGAATTGAAACTCCTTGAAAATGAGAACATTAATCATTTGGCAAAGACACTTTAGAATTAAATGATTTAATTGTATCATTGTATCAACTGAAACAGTCTTAAGCATGAAATCACGGTTCATTTTTGTTATTATTGGTACAATTCATATTCTGATTGGACTTTCTTTGGTTGGTATGATTCCAAACTTTGATGAAGCAATTAAAACATGGGTAAGTTCAGAAATATCTGAAGACGTCAAAAACATTATCATTGGGCAAACAAGAGTAATTATTGTTCATAGTATTGGTACTGGGTTGATACTACTATACTGCCGTAGCTTGAAATACACCAAAGACATCAAAAGAGTACTATTAGGATACCTATTTTTAATTGCAATGATTATAACAAATATTGTTTATGGAATTGTTCTTAAAAAAGGAAGCCCACCAACACCCATCATAGTCTTGTATGCTACAGGAGCAATAGTTGGATGTTATGGCTTTTTGAGAGCAAGCTATACCAATAAATAAGGGATTCAAATTAGTCTAAGTTACTAATTCAAAGCTGTGACTAATCTTTCTTTTCAAGCATTTGATTTATAGCATCCCATAAAGCTATTCTGTGCACCAATGATTCTTGTGCAACTGATAAAACATCACACCACTTCTGATTATCGTTGCCACACAATTCCTCAATCATCATCAAGGATAAAGGGCCATGATCATCTCCATCAAGTTCGATGTGACGTTGCAAATAATACCTGAGCTTGTTAAACTTTTTATTATGCTCATCCGATTGGTCTAAAATTTTAATGAACATATCTGGGATGACATCCTCACGACCAAATGTGAATGCCGAAGCTATTTTGTGTGCTTGCTGAGTATCAATGACAGAAAATGTATGCTTCACAAAAACAGCTACTTTGAAATTAATTGAACTATTTAACATTCCATCTGAAAGTGAGTCTCCATTTTCTATGGATTGTATAAAGCTACCAATTTGACTAGTGTCAGCTCCTACCTGATTCATAGCATCCAAATACATTTGAAAATGACTATTTGGCTCCCCCTGCTCATTAATGTCACTCTCTTCTGCAATTACTATTTCATTGATAAATCTAGATAGCTTAGGATTTTTACTAGGTAGCCAAGGAGTTCCAACTGAGGTTAATTTTACCTGAAGTGCTTTTAATAAGGACATAAAATCCCATACAGCAAAAACATGGTTTTCCATGAAAATTTTGACATCCTCAATGTTTCCTAGGTTTTGATATAAAGGGTGATTTTGAAGTTGATATCTAAGATCAGTCAAGCTGTCTTCAATGTGTTTCACATTATTCATATTTTCCACTTCTACCTAAACAATATTGGACTCGTTTAGATTGAAAGAAACATCAATTTAAGTTGGAAAAACCTGGATTTTTTTATTTACCTCAATTAAATCAGCCCAAACCCCTTCATAGCGTGTTCCTTTGACAATGTGATTATCCACCCAATGATAATTACCCCCTCTTGGCTTACCCATCAATAACCCATGGTATTTATAACCATATTTGTCTAACCAATCTTCGGTAATCTGCCTCACTTCCTCTGTTCTAGATGTGAAAAATGTAATTATATGACCATCATCATACCATTTATTAAGTGTTTCAACTGAACCATCATAAGGCAATACATGCTTCATACGTTCAGGATCTTCATTAGGAACATCATCTGTTATTGTTCCATCAATATCAATGAGATAATTTTTTACATCAGAAGATAATTGTGGACTAGCTTCATGTCCTTGTTCATCGGTTACAGGTTTAAGTGTAAATTTTTCATCCATTGTATTAGTATCTGCTAAGCAGTATTAGTTAAGTACAAATTTATTTAAACAGCTTTCAGTAAGAATGCAAAAGATAAAATATGAAATACCCATTTTATCCATAGTCAATAAAGAAATTTGAACAACTAGGATTTCACAAAGACTTCACCCTCAAAAGTATCATAAGTCAATGTTTTAGACTCCAATTGATTGGTTGTTTGATTATAAACATTGCATTTTACAATTGGCTTCATGTACAAGTGAAGGCTCACACTTCTTCCTTTGTATGTGTTTTCTAAGCTGTGATAGGTATTTGAATTCTCAATGGTCGTCACTTCATTTTGGCCAACATGACCTTCATTTGTTGGGTTCATACGATTATGTACATCATCATACTCATAAAAACACTCAGCAAAATTGCCTTGGATTACTTTCACCCAACACTCTTGTTGATTATGGCAATGTATTGCTGTTTTTTGGCCTTCTTCCCAACAAAGCAGGATTAACTCAAAATCTTCATTTCTTGCGATACAATTTCTTGTATATCTACTATCATTCCAAGTAGTATAGTGCTCTATTTCTGACGCTGAAATTTTTAAATCATTAGATTGATTCAGAACTTCCTGATAATGACCAGATTTGAGAGCATAAATGAGTTCATCCAATGATGATATAAGCTCTAGTGATTCTTTTTCTGCACTCATTTAAGTCCTCGAATTTAATATTTTTTCACTAATTAGAAGTATTGTAAAGAAAAACAACTGCGTCTGTTTAGAAGGGATAAAACTTGGTTAAGCAAATTATTTAGCGGTTATTACCGCACTCATGAAAAAAGAGTTGCGTTTTTTTAGTCAATTGGTAGAAAAATTGATACAAATAGAGGAAACAAACCCTGTTTCTGAACCAATACCTACCGATCAAGTCATTGGTAAATTAAATCTGGAATTTGAGGAAGAGGGAATTAATGACGAGGATTGGGAGAAGTTAATTGAAAATGTAGCTCTTTATACACCCAAAACTGCGTCCAAACTCTTTTTCAATCAATTATTTGGAGGCAGACAGCCCAAATCTGTACTGGGTGATTTGCTAGCTGTTATCCTTAATAGTAGTATGTACACCTATAAGATTGCTGGTCCACAAGCAGGTATTGAAAAAGTCATTATTCAAAAAGTTTGTCAACTCATTGGATATCCAAATACTGCTGATGGCACCATTGCTCCTGGTGGAAGTATGAGTAATTTTATGGGACTCGTTATGGCTAGGGATGCCGCCTCAACAGATATCCCTAATACAGGTGTAAGTCAAAAAATGACCCTTTATACATCAAAAGAATCTCACTATTCTATTCCCAAAAATGCTGCATTTGCTGGTGTTGGAAGAGATCAAGTGCGATATATCAAAACAGACTCAACTGGCAAAATGGACATCCAACATCTAAATGATGTCATCCAAGAAGATAAAGAAAAAGGGTTCAAGCCATTTTTTGTAAATGCTACTGCTGGAACAACAGTCCTAGGAGCATTTGACGATATTGAAGCCATTCATAAAATATGCCAGCAAAACCAGATTTGGTTGCACGTCGACGGGGCTTATTGTGGCGGTGTAATCTTTAGTAAAAATTATAAAAGACTGGTTAAAGGTATTGAAATGAGTGATAGTTTTAGTTTTAACGCACATAAAATGCTGGGAACACCCCTAAGCTGCTCAATCATCGTTACAAGAAATAAGAAGTCTTTATCTAAATCATTTAGCAACGAGGCGGAGTATCTTTACCAAACTGACGCTGATGACTTTGATCTTGGAAGAACAAGTCTACAATGTGGTAGGAGAAATGATGCTCTTAAGTTTTGGACATTATGGAAATCTGTTGGAAACAAAGGATTAGAAAATATCATTAATCAACAATTCCATTTAGCAGATATAGCACGACAATGTATTGAGAGTCACCCCGACTATACGTTATACAGCTTTCCAGATTCCATATCCATTTGTTTCAATTACAAAAACATCTCTGCCGACGAACTTTGTACTCATCTATACGAGGAGGCTACTGTAATGGTTGGCTATGGAAAGTATGGTCTCAATGAGTTTATTCGACTAATTACCATTAATGCCAACAATACAGAAAAAGAAATTCTTCATTTTTTCAAAGTACTTGAAGAAGGAGCTAAAGAATTAGAAAGCAAAAACATGCTTTCAATGGTCGCTTCATAGTTCTTAAGAATTTTTAAATAAAATACTGCTGTCTCCATAGCTTAAAAAACGGTATTTATCAGCTTTAGCAGTTTCGTAAATATCTTTCCATTCCTTTCCTACTACACTTGCTATTAACATCAATAATGTACTCTCAGGCAAATGAAAGTTAGTTATCAAAGCATCAATACTTTTCAACTCATAATCTGGCAATACCAAAATTTCAGTAGCTGCCTCTATTGCCATTAAATTGTTAGTCTGCATATAAGACTTGATAATTCCTATAGACTCCTTATAAGTAAGTTTTGTTTTGTTTTCGTATGGCTCTAATTTAGATACAAAAAATGATTCATCCTTTTGACTTAATTGAAAACCAATCCAATATAAACTCTCAAGTACTCTCAAACTTGTAGTTCCTACAGCAATTCGCTGATTATGTTTTATTAAAGCATTAAGTGTATCTAATGTCACCTCAAAATATTCCCGATGCATTTCATGATTTATAACATCATCCTCTTTTACTGGCAAAAATGTACCCGCTCCAACATGAAGTGTAACCTCATTAATTGCAATTCCTCTATCAACTATATTGCTCAAGACATCATCTGTAAAGTGAAGACCTGCAGTTGGTGCAGCAACAGAGCCCTCATTCTTTGCAAATACAGTTTGATACGATTTGGTATCGCTATTCTCTGTTTTCCTGTTGAGATATGGTGGAAGTGGTAACTCACCAATTTGTTGAAGTAAACTCGTAAATGATTTTTTATTGGTCCACGAAAGCTCTACCACTTTATCTTCTCTGCTAATTAATCGAGCTTGTACAACCCCAGATTGGTTACTTAAATCTAAATACTCTCCCTCTTTCCATTTCTTACTGTTTCCAATTATGCACTTCCATTGACAACGTACCGTACTTGCAAATGATTTTTCATAGCTACCGGGAAGAACAGGCTCAAGAAGTAATACCTCAATTAGTGCTCCCGTTTTTCTCTTAAAGTAGAGCCGAGCAGGTATAACCTTTGCATTATTCATTATCAAGAGGGAATCCTTCGGTAGAATGGACGATACATCTGTAAATTTACGGTGAGTTATCTGACCATTTTGATAACAAAGTAACTTCGATTGATCTCTTTTATTAAGTGGATATTTTGCAATTTGATCTTCGTGTAATTCAAAGAAAAAATCTGATTTACGTACTAAGCTCACTATATTGATTTGTATCTCTTGCCTGGCAAACTGATTATGCAGTTTTTCATTTCTAACTCCAGCAAAGTTATAGCTAACAAACTAGATACAAAACCCGATTTTATCTGTAAATGATCTATCCCAACTTCTTTGTTTTCTTGTATGATTGAAAAGAGCTTTTTTTCGTTATCCGTAAAATTTTGAAAGAGTGGTTTTTGAATTTTCTTCTCAACCTTTATATCCCAATTCAGCAAATGCACTAAATCTTCTACCCCTTCAATCACATGAGCTTTATTCTTCTTTATTAAATAATTACAACCTGATGAATACTTTTGATTAATTGCACCTGGCAGAGCAAGCACATCCCTGTTATATTGATTCGCCAACTCTGCCGTAATGAGAGATCCTGCTTTAATAGCAGACTCAACAACAATTACAGCATCCACCATTCCTGCAACCAATCTATTTCTCATTGGAAAATTCTCTCTATTTGGTATTGTATTAGATGTATATTCTGTAATAATAGCTCCCTGTTTTTTGATCATATCTCTTGCTACATCCTTATGTACTGAGGGATAAATTTGATCTAAACCGTGAGCTACAACACCAAATGTTGGCATCTCATTTTTGATGCTCTGCTTGTGTGCAAAAACATCAACACCGTAGGCCAACCCACTCACTATCGTTGGTTGATATACATTTAACTCTTCCATCAATTCTTTGGTAAAGTGTTTCCCATAAGAAGTCATTTTTCTTGTTCCAACAATAGCTATGCATTTATCAGGATTCAAATTTGAACTCCCTTTTGAATAGATAATAATTGGGCAATCTGGAACTTGCCTAAGTTGATATGGGTAAGATTCATCTAAGAAAAAATGAACATCAATTTCATTTTGATTAATGAATTCAATCTCCAAATTAATATCCTCAAAGTTTTTATAAGAATTGATATTAGTAGCAAGTGTTTCCCCAACTCCAGGAATCTTTTTTAAGTAATGTTTTGGTTGTGAGAACACCTCTTTAACTCCCCCACAATAACTAATTAAATTTTTGGCTATTACACTTCCTACCCTTGGAATTCGAGTTAGTGCTATTTTGTAGATTAAATCATTATCCATAGTCTGAATAACGAAAATATAAATCCTAGACGAAAAATAGTTATTTTCTTAAAGTATTTGAATTACGAGTAGCTAATCCAATAATTTCATCATAACCATAGAATACATTTTTATGATATACTAAAATCGTGTAGTCATTTTCTGTTTCCTGATGATTTCCCTCAGTAAATGTGTAGTCTATCTTTCCATCTTTATCCCTCAATACAAAATGATAATTATAGTAACTCTGTTTTAAAAGCACTGAGCAAGTATACATTTTCAGTTCTGGAGAATAGGTCATTTTAAACTTATCCTTGATTTGCCAATCTGATAACTCTCCATAAACAAACATCTCTCCCATATCATTAAGACTATTGCATTTGAAGTTGAAATGCACCAATGCATAATCTCCATCTTCCACTAAATTCATACCATCTGAATTGAAAATATCTCGTTTCCCGTTATAATCAATCCACCTTACATAATTAAGGTAAGCTTTTGATTCTTCTGGACTCAAAACTACATTCTGCACAGTATCAATATATTTCTTAATCACATTATTACTAAAAAATCGTAATGAACGAATATCGAAGAATCGAAACTCATTAGTTCCTGGTATAATGTTCTCATTCTCATAATTAAAACTTAATTCATTATTATTTACAAACTGAGGCTTTAGATTCGTTATCGCATTATTCCAACTGTTGTTTTGAAGAATGGTGACATGAACATCTAAAAAAGGATTAGGAATATCAAATCCCAGATAATTTACAGAAAAATCAATCTCTTGATGAGTAAAACGAAATTCTGGGATGGTCGCACTTTTAACCGTTGTTGTAATTTTAGTTTGAGGATCTACTACCATAAATCGACGAGTCAAAAGAACATCCTCCTCATCAAAATTTCGATAAACTTTTATGATATAATTACCACTTTTAGTAATTGCCATATCATCCGACGGGAAATTCAAAGAATAATGAGTGTATGTTTGATAAGTATTCGTAGAGAACTTATAATCCGTAATTTCTCCCATGGTATTACCACTCACATAATCCATTGGCTGAAGGTCGCTTAACATCCAGTTTCTATCACAATGAACCAAGGAGTAATTTAAAAATTCATTCTGAGGATCGAGCATATCAAATGATAGATTAAGGGTCTCTCCAGAACCTAAATTAATGATTGGAACTGGATCATAAATATCAATATTTTTCTGAAGAATAACGGTTGATATTTTATCATCATAACCCGTATTGTCATAAATCCTCTGACCAAAAGATATTTGGAATGAGATAAGAAATAAAAATAGCGATACTTTTTTCATTTGATGACTATTGTTCAAATATACAAGCAATAAAAGATGATAAACTATGAACTCTTAAAGACTAGCAAAAATTATCTCTAAGCTAAAATGTTTTTTTTGCTTGTTCCCAGACTTCATCCATTTCAGATAAGGTCATTTCCTCCATTTTAATATTCTTTTTCTGAGCATACTTTTCAATGGATTCAAATCTATATTTGAATTTTATATTTGTTGCTTCTAAAGCATCATCTGGATTAATTTTCAACCATCTTGCATAGTTTATTAAGCTAAAAATTAGATCTCCAAATTCCTCCTCTTTTTGAGAGCCCTCTGCATCTTTGAATTCTTTTAATTCTTCCTCTACCTTATCCCAGACATGCTCCTTTTCAGGCCAATCAAAACCAACCTGTGCCGCCTTGTCTTGCATTCTAGATGCTTTTATTATGCTTGGCATACTATTGGGAACACCTGCCAGCACTGATTTATTACCTTCTTTGAGTTTCAATTGCTCCCAATTTTGCTTCACCTCTTCCTCATCTTTCACTTCAACATCTCCATAGATATGAGGATGACGAGAAATCAATTTTTCACAAATACTATTCAAAACATCGGACACGTCAAAGGCACCTTTTTCATCACCAATTTTTGAATAAAAAACTAAGTGTAAGAATAAATCACCGAGCTCTTTTTTTATTTCCTCATTGTCTCCTTTCAAGAGAGCATCGCTTAGCTCATAGGTTTCCTCAATAGTCAAATGACGAAGTGACTTATTTGTCTGCTTTCGATCCCATGGACATTGCTCTCTTAATTCATCCATTATAATCAATAGTCGTTCAAATGCTTCCAGTCTATTATCCATTATAATATCGGATTGGATTTCATCAATTGAACAAAATCATTTTTGTAACTCTTACCTACTGGTATTTTCACCCCATTAACCTCACATATAGACGTTGAAAAGGATTCAACAGCTTTTCTATTCACAATAAAAGATCGATGCACTCTACTGAAGATATCTTTTGGTAGTTTAGACTCCATTTTTTTCATGGTTTGTAGTGTCACTATTTTTCGATCATTTAAAAATATTTTAACATAATCCGCAAAAGCCTCTACATAAAGAATTTCTCCGTAGGATAATTTCACAAGTTGTTGATTTGCTTTCACAAAGATGTATTCATTCTCCAAGTCTGATTCTATTACATCCAAATTATTCTTTATCGAATAATATTCTTTTGCCTTTTCAACTGCTTTTTCAAATCGATCATAGGCGATTGGCTTCAGTAGATAATCAATAGCGTCTAGTTCAAAACCATCAATAGCATATTCAGAATAAGCTGTCGTAAACATAAATAATGGCTTTTGCTCAAGAGAACGGATGAAATTTAATCCATTGATGCCTGGCATCTGAATATCCAAAAACATCAAATCAATTGATTGCTTTTTTAAAATCTCTGATGCTTCTGCTGCATTATTACAGCATGCTACCAAATGTAGCTCTGGATGTTTTTTTACATAAGCCTCGATAATATCCAAGGCTAGGGGTTCGTCGTCTAATGCAATACAATTCATCATACTAAATCTATTTTTAAGTTTACTTTATAATCAATAGCTGTTTCTATTACTTCAATGGTGTGCTTATCGGGGTACATCAACCTCAATCGTTTATTGACATTTTTTAACCCAATTCCTCCTTGATAATTTTCATTAGTCTTAACTTCCATGCCAGCTAGTGGCTTGCTATTTGATAATTCAAAATTGAGTATACTTTTATTTACATGAACATCAATTTTAACATAACCATTCGCCATATCCTTACCAAAACCATGCTTGAAACTATTTTCAATAAAAGGAATTAAAAGCATCGGTACAATCTCTTGAGTATCAATACTACCATCTATAGTTAAGCTCAAATTCACTCGATCTCCATGCCTCACCTTCTCGAGTTCTGCATAGCTCTTTAAATATTTAAGTTCTTGATCTAAACTTACTCTTTGATTACTTCCATCATACAAAATATATCGAAGTATGTCACTTAACTTTAAAATGAGCTCTGGGGCTAAATCAGATTTTTGTAATGCCAGAGAATAGATACTATTTAAGCTATTAAATAAGAAGTGTGGGTTTATTTGAGATTTCAAATATTTAAGCTCTGTTTCTGTGTTAAGAATCTCTAACTCTTGCGTTAATTTTTCTTTCTCATACCAATGCTTAACCAACTTCAGACTCATGGTAATAGCCACAGTGTACATGATTGCCATTACTGCATTTAATATAAAACGGAGTGAGAGTAAGGCACGTTTGTCATCTGGACCTATTGTAGATATCACTGAAAATACTGCCGACTCTAATAATGCTCCTAAAAATAAAGCTAAGCCGATGGCTACAAAATACCTTAAGTATGCTCTTTTTTGAAGAAAAAAAGGCAACAGTAAATACATATTAAAGTAGCTAACTGCAGCATGGATAGATACTATGACAAATGAATTTACAAAGAAGTCTGTTCGCGTAATTCCAGGACTAAGTACGAACACCCAAAAAAGAAAATATAGAGCCCACAGCACCAAATGGTGAATATTATAGCGAGTTACAAACCCATACAATCTTGAATTTACAAGAGAATTAGCGGTGCTAGACATACTTGATTACTCCAAATTTAAGAGAACTTCGAGTAATTCCTCGAACCACAAAAAGAATAATACGTTTAAGAATTAATTTTTGAAATAACGAAGCATTCTATAACTCCAGTCAATAACTAAGGTGCCAGCTTTTATATATTTATTCTGGTTAGCAATTAGTTCAGAGTTATTCTCATTCGTCTGATAAGGTTTGGTTTGAGATAGAACAAATGAAAAGGTAAGGGTATTTAAAAACAATAAGACAACAATCACCTTGGTTGATTTTCTTATGTTTTTAATAGAATTAAGAATGTTTAACTTTTTCATGCTAAATAAGTATCATTCGTTGCACAAATATAGGCTTTAGAACTTAAGATTATAACTCAAAGTAAGAAATGACAAAACTATGATAGTCTTGAAATGACGTGCTCAAAAATGAGTCTAAAGGTCCTCTATTTTTGATTGTTGTTATCCTTAAAATCTAATCTATCTTTGTATTATCAATTCATAAAATTATGCAGTTTTTACCCTTACTCGGATTAATTTTAGTCTTTATGTCAATCGCATTTATAGGAATGGCTATTCGTGTGTTTCTAGTCAAAGACGGAGAGGTTCGAGGTGGATGTGCTGGTAAAAATCCGATGATGCAAGAAGAGGGTACTGCTTGCACCATGTGTGGAGCGTTGCCTTCTGAAGAATGCAAGAGTGATACTGCATCTACTTAGGAAAGCTAAAGTGGTAAATCAATCACCTACTCAATTATCAATAAAGAGTCTATTACTTCTGATAGAATTGATCTAGACAACCTCACTTTTGGAATTTGGGAATAATCTATAAAAGCCAATGAGTGCATTTCACTTGCTTCATGTAAAAATGAGATTTTCTCGCCAACGTTGATAATATCATTAGTTGACAAAAAAGAAACAGGTAATTCAATTAATTTTCTCAATCTATTAGACTCATTAGAATACAGTTCTATTGACAATTCATCGTTATCATTATAATAGACTATAACACCTTTTATATAGCTTGAATCTAGGTTAATTTGGTCTTTTAACTGATCTGTATACAAGACAACAGAAATAGCGTCTTTAATATTTGTGGTATCACTTATAGAACTCAGTAAGTTTTGTTTTTGTTCTTCACTAAATTTTGACTTAGAAAGTGAAATTGAAGTTGTTTTTTCTTCATCATGCCAATAGACATCAAAGTCTGATTTGAAATGCTCAAATTTGATCAATATTCTTTGATCAGACTCTTTAGTATCACAAGCAGTATATCCCAAAGAATTCGTGTCTCTGCAACCACTCACTAAAATTAAAATAATAAAAACCAAGATCTTCATAGTGGAAAATGTAATCATTCAAATATGATGTTTTTAGGCTGAAGTTACAATTTCAGTAGGACGTTCTACTATTCTTCCTGATAAACCTTAAGTATCTCTATACAAGTTTTAACAGCTGCCTCCATATCCTGAACACTCACGTATTCGTGCTTGCTATGTATAGCCATTTCACCTGTGAATAAATTGGGACACGGTAGTCCCATGAATGATAAGCGTGAACCATCTGTTCCGCCTCTTACTAAATCTTGTTGCGGTTCTATTCCAATTCGTTTCATGGCTTGAAGTGCATTGGCTTCTATATGTGGATGCTCAGCCAATACCTCTCGCATATTTCGATATTGCTCTTTGACCTCCACCTCAAATGATGAACCCTCAAAATGATTGATGGTAGCTTCTGCTAAATCTGCCAATACCTTCTGATGTTTTTCCAAATTCTGTGTATCAAAATCACGAATCAAAAAATCGACACTCGATTCTTCCAATTGCCCCTTTAAGTTATACGGATGTACAAATCCCTGCGACCCCGAGGTGGTCTCAGGTGAAAATGCTGGTTGAGGTAATTGATTAATAAAATAACTCATCACCTTCACCGCATTGACCATCTTGCCTTTGGCATATCCTGGATGTGCACTAACCCCCTTAAATCGAATGGTCATGGAATTTGCGGAAAACGTATCTCCTTCGAGAGAGCCCCTAGGGCCACCATCTAAAGTATATCCAATATCTGCATTCAACTTTCCCATATCTAACTTATCTACCCCTCTTCCTACCTCCTCGTCTGGTGTAAATAAAATCCGTACATCACCATGAATATGAGATGGATTATTCATCAACTCTTGGGCAAGTTGCATGATAATTGCAACTCCCGCTTTATCATCTGCCCCCAACAAAGTAAGTCCACTTGCTGTAATAATATCATCACCGAAACGCTTGCTCAAATAGGGATGATCTTTTGTGGTTATAATTTGATTTGGGTCATCTGGCAAGATGATATCTTGACCTTGATAATTTTTATGTAAGATTGGTTTCACATTCTCACCGCTACAATCTGGAGCTGTATCTACATGTGAGCAAAAACATATGGTTGGAACATCTTTATTTTTAGAATTGCTTGGGATAGAAGCAAAGACATACCCCCATTCATCCATTTCTGCATCTGAAACTCCCATTGCAATTAGCTCTTTTACAAGCATCCTACTTAGATTTTTTTGTTTTTCGGTACTTGGGAAAGATAAACTCTCTGGGTCACTTTGAGTATCAACCCGAACGTACCTCATCAATTTATCCGCTAAACTTTTGCCCATATCATTCATATGATTGCAAAGTAAAATAAAACCAACTCACTTTTGGTGACACTATTGAACAAAAACTCCTTGAAGCAAACTATCCTTCTCATAAATTAGGAAAGCAGACAACGAAGTGTCACTTGATATTATTTTTTTTGATTCATCAAACCCAAGAGTCATAAAAGCTGTAGCATAAGCATCTGCTACTGCACAACTTTTGTTCAACACACTCGCACTTCTAAGTTCATTAATTATTGGTTTCCCTGATTGTGGATCGATGGTATGACCAATAAGTTCGTTATCAACGATATAAAAATTTTGGTAATTACCACTCGTTGCAAGGGCTTGATCTTTTAACTCAACAATTTCAAAAAAATTAAAAGGGTCAGCACCAACTAAAGGAGTATTAATTCCTACTTTCCAAAGTTGATTGTTCTGATTCATGCCTTTAGTAATCACCTCACCACCTACTTCAATCATGAAGTTTTTGACACTTAATTGATTAAAATACGCTCCAATTTGATCCACCAAATAACCTTTAGCAATTGCATTAAAATTTAATTGAGCAAATGAATCTAATTTGTAAGGATAGTCTAGGCTATCAAACGTTATTTTATCCATTCCTTGATGCTGCAAACAGGACTTGATTATACTGTCATTCATCAATTCATTCGCTGCTTTCGCTCTTGAATACTCATTGAAAATACAGCCAGAGCTAGGATCGAATGTACCTTTAGTCTTCTCAGAGATTTCTTTAGAAAGTCGAATCATGTATTTAAAATGGAACATATCCGTTTCAAAATAGTTCAATTCATTGGGGTTTTCCCATAGCGTATCACTATTCAAGTTAAAACAAGAGATAAGAGAATTATCTTGATAGGTAGATAAACTATGATTGATTACAAAAACAATGGAGTCAATCGATGATTTAAGACTATCTATCTCTTCACCCAAGTATGAAATATGATAGGTTGTCCCTAGTGCGGAACCTGCTAATTTTTGTTGAAGTGGTTGATCAGATTTACAGGACTGTAAAAATATAAAAACAAAAAAAAGGCAGATTAACCTGCCTTTTGATATGTTTTTGAAATGGTTCATATGTGAAATTAACCACCAAAGTCGTCAAAAGCAACATTTTCAGGAGGTACTCCCCAGTCGTCACACATTTTTAATACAGCTTGATTCATCAGCGGAGGACCACAGAAGTAAAACTCAATATCTTCAGGAGCTTCATGTTTGCTCAAATACTGATCGATTACAGCCTGATGAACAAATCCAGAGAAGCCATCTCCTTTTTTATCATCAACGTCAGTCTTCACAACCCAATTATCTTCTGGCATAGCATCTGAGAGTACCACAAAAAACTTAAAGTTTGAAAACTCTTCTGCTATTTTATTAAAATGGTCGAGATAGAACAATTCTCGTTTAGATCGTCCACCATACCAATAGGTTACTTTTCTACCAGTTTTCAATGTATGAAATAAATGGAACAGGTGTGATCTCATAGGAGCCATTCCAGCACCACCACCAATATATAACATTTCTGCATCCGTTTCTTTGATGAAAAATTCACCATAAGGTCCTGAAATAGTCACCTTATCACCCGGCTTACAACCAAATACATACGAAGAACAAATTCCAGGATTAACATCCATCCATTTATTATTTTTTCGATCCCAAGGAGGAGTCGCAATACGAATATTCAACATCACAATATTTCCCTCTGCTGGATGATTTGCCATAGAATAAGCTCTAAAAATAGGCTCGTCATTTTCCATTTTCAAATCCCATAAACCATATTTATCCCACTCCGATTTAAAATCCATAGGATCTCTACCAAGAGCAACTAACTCTGGGTGAGCAGTAATGTCTATGTCCTTGAAGTTAATAACAGTTGAAGGTACATCAACTTGGATATATCCTCCCGCTTCAAAATCAAGTGTTTCTCCCTCAGGAAGTCTTACAACAAATTCTTTGATGAATGAGGCCACATTATAATTTGAAACTACTTCACATTCCCATTTCTTGATTCCAAATACTTCTTCTGGAACCTCAACAACCATATCCTCTTTCACTTTAACTTGACATGCTAATCTCCAGTTATCTTTCTGCTCTCTTCTCTTGATATGACCTGTTTCAGTGGGTAAGATGTCTCCTCCACCTTCATGAACTTGACACTTACACATGGCACAAGTACCTCCACCACCACATGCTGATGGTAAAAATAGTTGTTGATCTTGAAGTACATTTAAAAGTGTGCCTCCAGCATCTACCTCAACTTCTCGTTCTCCATTAATGGTCAATTTTACAGCACCCGAATTCACTAGTCGCTTAGCTGCAACCATAAGCATGGCTACTAGAAGTATAATAATAGAGGTAAAGACTGCTGCAGCAAGTACAATTACAGTTGTATTTATAGCTAAAATCATTTTTTATTCTGAAAAATTTGCAACTGATACCTCCTCAACATTCTCTGTATTTAGAGAAGTCTTTTCTAGTTCAGCTTGTTGTTGTTCTTTATTTTTAAATGGAAGTTCAAATCCTCCAAAACTCATGAATCCAAAAGCCATTAGTCCTACTATAATGAATGTGATACCAAGACCTCGAAGGGGTTTTGGAACATCGGCATATGCCATTTTTTCACGAATAGCAGCAAGAGAAACTACGGCTAGAAACCATCCTATTCCAGAACCTAAACCGAACGTTAAGGCCTCAACAAATTCATAATCCCTTGTTGGCAAGAATAATGCACCTCCTAGGATAGAGCAATTTACAGCAATAAGTGGAAGGAATATTCCTAATGAATTATATAACGATGGCGAGAATTTTTCTACAGCCATTTCAGTAAGTTGAACAAAAGCGGCAACTATGGCAATAAATACTATAAACTTTAATACTTCAAGATTAATTGATGCAAAATCCTCACTAATCCATGTCAATGCCCCCTCTTTTAACAAAAAGTTATATGCGAGCCAATTTAAAGGAATTGTTATTCCCAGTACAAAAATTACTGCCATTCCAAGTCCAGCCGCTGTTTTATATTTTTTTGATACAGCAAGGTATGAACACATACCCAAAAAGTATGCAAAAATCATGTTGTCGATAAAAATCGATTTAACAAATATGTTTAGTAAATTTTCCATTTCTAATCTTCTACGTATCCATTTCTACTTCTAATAACCCAAATTAATACTCCTAAAAGAATACAAGCTCCGGCAGGCGACATCATCACTCCATTACCGATGTATTCATCAGGAAGAACTTTTATACCAAATAACTTTCCACTTCCTGTAAGTTCACGAAAAAATGCAATAGCCAAAATAATCCAAGCATACCCAAACGAATTGCCTAAACCATCAAGCATAGCATCCCATGGTTTATTACCTAATGCGAATGCCTCTAATCTTCCCATAACAATACAATTGGTAATAATTAAACCGATAAAAACAGAAAGTTCTTTCCATACATCGTAGCTATATGCTTTTAATACTTGGTCTACAATAGCAACTAATGACGCAACGACAACCAATTGAACAATAATTCGAATTCTATTAGGGATTGTATTTCTCAAGGCTGAAATCACTACGTTAGCTAGGACCAAAACTGCAGTTACAGCAATTGCCATAACTAATGTAGGTTTTAATGCTACAGTCACAGCAAGAGCAGAGCAGATACCAAGTACCTGAATTGTAATTGGATTGTCTTCATCTAAAGGATTTGTGAGAAGTGCTTTCCTTTTCTTACTAAGGAGGGGCTCAGAAGATTTCTTTACCTCTTTTACTTCTTTTTCTAATGTTTCTGTACTCATTTTTTATGTAATAAAATAAATGGTTTGTATAACAATAAATAGCTTTCAAGCATACTACTTACTCCTTTTGCTGTAATGGTGGCTCCACTAAGTCCATCAACTTGTTGAGGATTATTAGAATAATCATTCCCCTCACCTTTTTCAAAATAAGGCACGCTCATTTCACCACTAGCGTCAACAATCTTTTTACCTTTAAATCGGCTTTGAACCTCAGCATCTGTAATTCTCGCACCAAGTCCTGGAGTTTCCCCTTTGTGGTCAAATACTACGCCGGATACTGTCTCTAAATCAGATTTTACAGCTACATATCCCCATATGAAATCCCATAATCCTTTTCCATAAACTGGAAAAACATAGGAGACTACATTTTTCTTCTCCTTGGTTTCATAAATTGTATAAACAGGAAGGTTTCTAACATCTTTAGGTTTTTTATATTCCTTAAAGACATTTACACTTGCTTCCTCTGTTTCAACAAGGTCTCCTGATGACTTAACTACATCAGCTACCACTGTCTCTGTGTATAAACGAGTAACTTCTTCATCACTCATTGATGAAATAGCTTCCTCTCCCAAAGCGGCTTTGAGGATGAAATTTTGTTTCTCTAGTAAGACCTCCATGTCTTGTTTTGGCTTAAGAACCATAGCCACTACAGCCAATACAGAACCGAAAACTAAGGTCATAATAACAGCATAGGTTATTATGTAATTATTACTATTTTTATTAAACTTTGACACGATTTAATCTTGTTTTAATGTTAGACTGAACTACATAGTAGTCGATAAGAGGTGCAAAAACATTCATAAGAAGAATTGCCATCATAATTCCTTCAGGATATCCAGGATTGAAAACACGGATGAGAACTGTTAGAACACCAATCAAGAAACCATATATCCATTTTCCTTTTTCTGTCTGAGCTGCAGATACTGGATCTGTAGTCATAAAAATTGCTCCAAACATGAAACCACCAATAATTAAGTGATAGTAGGCTGGCATGTCCATGTAGGCTCCATCTGCACCAGAAATATTAAATATCCAACCCATAAAAAGGCCTCCTAAAATAGTACTTACCATGATTTTCCAACTACCCACACCGGCAGATATAAGAATAACTGCACCAATGAGACAAGCAACAACCGAGGTCTCACCAATTGATCCTTGAATGTTACCCCAAAAGCTATCCATAATACTTGCTGATAAAATGTCATCGCTCCAAGGTTTTCCCTCAGCAGTTGCTGAAGCAAGCTCACCAAGATTGGTTGCTCCAGAATAGCCATCAACTGTTTTTGAACCCTCTGGTAAGAATGTCCAAACAGAATCCCCACTCATACTAGAAGGATATCCTATGTACAAAAACATTCGTGCTGTAAGAGCAGGATTTAGTAGATTCATGCCTGTACCACCAAAAACTTCTTTTCCAATAACTACTGAAAATGCTGTAGCTAAACCAACCATCCACAAAGGAACATCAGGTGGCATACACAATGGAATAAGCATCCCCGTAACAAGAAAACCCTCATTAACTGGATGGCCTCTGAACTGAGCAAATCCCATCTCTATACCCAAGCCTACACCGTAAGAAACGATTATGATAGGTAATGTCTGTATTAACCCAACAAAGAAATTATCCCACAAAGACCCATCTGTACCTGTTAAGGCAAGCGACTGTTGGTGACCAACATTCCACAAGCCAAACATCAATGCAGGTAACATTGCAATAATAACAATGAACATGGTTCGTTTCAGATCAATTCCATCACGAATATGTGATCCGCTTTGGGTAGTATGGTTAGGAACGAATAGGAATGTTTCAAATGCATCGAAAGTTGAGTGTAAAAAACTCAACTTACCCCCTTCAGAGAAGGTAGGCTTTAACTTATCAATTTGATCTCTTAAAAATTTCATATTAACTTTCTTCTGCCATTAATTCTAAACCTTCTGAAAGGACTTGTTGAACATTTATTTTTGAAGTACATACAAACTCACACAAGGCCATATCCTCTTCTATCACCTCATATATACCCAGATTTTCCATTAACTCTAAATCTTTTGCCATCACAGCTTTTATTAATTGCTGAGGCATAATGTCCATAGGCAGTACTTTTTCGTACTGACCAGTAACTACATAAGCTCTTGGCTCGCCATGAGGATTTGTATTTACATTAAATGTCTTTTTAAGATACTTTGATATCGGCAATGAGGGACTTAATGTAGGTCTTGCATAAGACGGAAACAACCAGCCAAGTAGCTCATACTGATTTCCTTCTGGAATGACTGTTAGTTGATTATCAAAAAAGCCTAGGTAACCATCTTTCTCGATTTTCGTTCCAGTAAGAACATTACCACTGATTACTCTAACGTTTTCAGATTTGTAATTGTCATTCATCAGACTATGCACAGAAGCTCCAAGTCTTGTTGTGTAATAAGCCGGCTCTTTAACTTCAGAACCAGCGATTACAATATTTTGTTCAAAGTCTAACTTACCTGTTTCAAATAATTTTCCGATAAAAGCAACATGCTGAGGCTTTATTGTCCAAACAACATCACCCTTATTTATAGGGTCCAAGTTATTAATCTGAACTCCAACAAGACCACTAGGGTGTGGACCATCAAAATAACTAACCTTAACGTCTTTGATATTTTGGTAAATGGTATTATCTTTTTTAGCATGCAAGTTCAAATAAACCCCGCCTTCGCTCAACATATTCAAAATCTTAAAACCCGTCTCAAGTTGAGATTCTTTACCTCTCAATGAAACACCAAGATCAGCAGCAAGTGGTGAGGAATCAAACCCAGATACATAAAAAGATTTTGGCGTCACTTCAGTGTCAGCTATTACGCCATAAGGTCTTTGAGTGATAAACGGCCACAATCCTGACTCAAGTAAAATCGCTTTAATTTCATCTACATTTTTTGTAGAATAATTTTGAGTATCAAACTCCTTGCATTTATATTCAGCTAAATCAGCTAAAATTTTAATTGCAGTAATTGCTCTTCTCTCCCCACGAACAATCTCCGCAACCTCACCACTAACGGGTGATGTAAAGCATATTTTATCGTTCTTTTTGTCAGTAAACAAACAATCACCAACTTTCACTTCTTCTCCTTGTTTAATCCTCAATTTTGGAATTAGACCTTTAAAGTCATTAGGTTTTATTGCAAAAGTTGTCGAAGAAGAAATGGCATGAATATGAGTAGAAGGTTTGCCTTCTAATGGGATATCCATTCCTCGTTTGATTTTTACGTTTTTGCCCATGGAAATTTGTTAAATTTTGCTGCAAATGTATTCTTTTGATGAAAGAAAAAATACCTTAAAACGAAAAAAAAACATCTTCTTTATGATGTCTCTTGAATAGCCTTTGAATAGGTGGAATTAGCGTTATTATTTTTATTTAAAATTAGTACGAATTTATTGGGTGTTTTCATCTGATATTTTTGTCTTTGAAACACCAAAAAATAGGTACCCCATGGCCAATAGAATTATGCCACTTAAAAACATAAATACATAGCTAAAATTTGAAAATATATTATCGTAGATATATGCACTAGAAAAAGCTCCTATTGTAATTCCTGCTTCCAATGCAATAAATAGAGTAGCAACAGATCTACCTACATTCTTACCTTTTGCAACATCTACGACCCATGCAAATATGGATGGTGTGTTAATTCCGGAAGCCAGCCCACAAATAATTGCAGAGATATAAAACAAATCTATCTGCCTAAACATCAAAAGTGAACAAGCTACTAAATATAAAGATGTCCCTATTTTACAGCTTATTAGTCGACCATATTTATCAGAAAATTTTGCTGTAAAAAGCCTCACCAATACCGTTGAAATAGTCATTATTGAAACAAACAAACCTTTGTTATTTATGCCTAATCCGACGGAATAGTCGGGTATCAAGGTAATAATTGTACCAAAAACTGTTACACTAAGAAGCATAACAATTGCTGGATCTTTTGCTCTACTATCCCAAAAATCACTAAGTTTTACATGAAATGATTTGAACGACAATTTTTGTGGATGAGGCAGTGTTTCTTTCATCCAAAAAACAATTGAAATAGATAATACAGAGATAAGACCAGATAATAGAAATAAGTTATTTAATCCTATCACGGAGACAATATTTGTACTTAATGCATTACCAGACATCAAACCTACATTATTCATCACTCCAACTAGTCCCATTGCCTCTCCCCGCCTATCTGATGGTACAATGTCAGCAATATAAGCTACCGTCCCTGTTGGCATAAAGCCAGTACTCATTCCATGAATAAACCGAAGAAATAAAAAACCAAAGACACTACTAAATAATGGGTAAAAAAAAGAAACAACCACACAAACTAACCCACCAAAAATCATAACAGGCCTTCGGCCAATTAAATCTGCCAGTTTACCACTAATTGGACGAGACAGTCCTGCAGATATTGTGAATAAACCTATAGTAAACCCTTTATAATCACCCCCACCTAAAGATGTAATATAATCTGGCAACTCAGGTATGATTATCGTAAAACTAAAGAAAAACAAAAGCGTACTCAAGCATAGAAGCCAAAACTGTATTGTATATCGCTGAAGCATGATGAAATAAAAAAAGGAGTGCTAAACACCCCTTCTAATTTTTTTTAATTGTGTAACTTTATTTCTGTCTATTTTTTAAAAACTCCTCAAGTTCAGGAACTTTATCAAATGACTTACCATTCCAGTAACCCAATAGTTCAACTTTTTGTGGTGACCTAGCAATTAATTGCTTAATCTCTGGTATTGTGTCCTTACTGATTAGAACGTTTGTCGTTTGATAGTTCATCGAATTACTCACTTTGACGTTCACATAATAAGCAGGTCTTTTGGTAACCGGTTTGGTAGGCGGTCTACCCATTTTTCTTTTCTCTTCTGGCTTTTCTTTACTCTTTTTCCCCATGGTATTATATATTATTGGGCTTTCTATTTAAAAACTATCATTTGCTTGTCTAAAAAGTGTTTTATGTAATCATTTCCGGACAAAACGCTACAAACATATCAAAGTTTGCGAATAATTATAAGTTTATATAAAATAATGAAAATAAAAAAATATCAATCATTGTGATACTTCTCCCCCCTAAGGATAGTAAAGGCCCTATACAACTGCTCTAAAAAAATAGTCCTGACCATATGATGAGGAAAAGTAAGCGATGACAAGCTCCACATTAAATTAGATCGTTGATAGATTTTTTCAGAAAACCCAAATGCCCCCCCGATTATAAAGGTGATGTTTGAATCACGAATTAATCTTTCATTAATTTGATGTGCAAAATCTCGACTGGAATACTTTTTCCCCTTCTCATCTAATAAAATTACAAAATCTTGACTGTTAATATTCTTCAAAATCTGCTCCTCTTCCATTTTTAAACAAACATCTCTAACATCAGAATTTTTAGAAGATGAAACTGCTATATAGTTAAGTCTACAATACTTATTTAGTCGTTTTAGATACTCTTTTTCGCTTTGCTCAAAAAAGAGTGTTTTTGTTTTTCCAACGACTATAAATTTTAAACCCATTTAAGGAATATCTATATCAATAAGTTCATTATTCTTATCAAAGAAACTATAAGCCAACATTCCATACTTAATATCTGATTTGACATTAACCCATTTCTTATACTTAAAGTACCATTTCATTCGCATAGAAGGTACTCCTTTTAATAAGTATGCTGCAAGATAAGGATTGGTAATAATTGTAATTTGTTTATATGGTGCTGTAGCAAACAAATGATCAAGATGCTTTTCAATATTGTCAACTATCATCACACTGGAAACTATAGAACCTGTTCCAGAGCATGTGGGGCATTTTTCAGCTGTCTTAATTGACATCTCTGGCCTCACCCTTTGTCTAGTAATCTGAATCAAACCAAACTTACTCATAGGCAAAATAGTGTGCTTGGCTTTGTCATCCTCCATTGCATCACGAAGTGTATTGAACAACTGCCTTTTGAAATTTGGAGTTCGTAAATCTATAAAATCAATGACCACAATACCACCCATATCGCGAAGGCGTAATTGTCTTGCTATTTCTTTTGCTGCATCTAGGTTAGTAGCCAAAGCATTCTCTTCTTGATTAGAAGAACGAGCTTGTTTACTTCCACTATTAACATCAATTGAATGCAGTGCTTCAGTATGTTCAATAATCAGATAAGATCCTCCTGGGCAAGACACTGTCTTACCAAATGAACTTTGAATTTGTTTATCTATACTATAATGGCTAAAAATATCTTCTTTACCAGAATAGTACTTTAAAACCTTAACAAGTTTCTTATCAATGTTGGACAAATGAGATTTCATGTCCTCGTACAACATTTTTTGATTTACAGTAATATTGGTAAAATCATAGCTAAGTAAATCTCTGAGTATGGTAAAGCTTTTTTGAGCTTCCCCATGAACACGGTCTCTGGGAGAAACAGAGGGTAACTTCAGAAAGATATCATTCCATTTTTTTTGAAGTTCTAAAATGTCCTGGTGTAAATCTTGTCCACCTTTTTGTTCTGCAGCCGTTCTACAAATTAGACCTAGTTTGGGTGTTTTAAGACTATTTCCTAAATTTTTAAGCCTTTTACGCTCATCAAATGTGCTTACTTTTTTTGAAACATTTACTGTGTCATAAAAAGGAACAAGAATAAAGTACCGCCCAGCAATAGAGATTTCAGTAGTTAATCGAGGGCCTTTGGAAGAGATTGGCTCTTTTGCAATCTGGACAAGAATTTGTTGATTTCGTTTTAAAATCTGGTTGATTTTACCCGTCTTAACTGTTTCAGGCTCTAAATCAAACTGTGATAAATCACCATCTTTTCGTTTGCCATTCATTGAGTCCTTAGTTATCTTTAACCAAGATTTAATATATGGACCTAAATCATGATAGTGTAAAAATGCATCTTTCTCATGGCCAACGTCTACAAAAGCAGCATTTAGACCAGGCATTATTTTCTTTACAGTACCTAAATAAATTTCACCAACCAGAAAGTTTCCGGAATCGGACTTTTCTTGGTGTAATTCAACAAGTTTCTTATCCTTAAGAAGAGCTATTCTTTCTCCTTCACGCCCTACATCTATAATCATTTCGTAGGTCATATTTCTTAAGAATTAAGTTATTTCTTTTTCTTGTGTCTGTTTTTTCTCAGACGTTTTTTTCGCTTATGTGTAGCTATTTTATGTCTTTTTCTTTTTTTACCGCTTGGCATAATATTTTATAGTTTATTTTCCTATTTGATTTCTTATTTCCTTAAGAGTATTTTCATACTCCTCGTTTAGGGGCTGCAAAGATACTAATTTTTCAAATCTTTTCTCAGCTTTTTCAAGTTGCCCTGATTCAAGTGAAAACAACCCTAAATAGTATATAGCACGTACATTGTTGCTATCCTTTCTAGTTACTGCCAAAAGCTTCATAATACCCTCATTCATAACTAGTGACATATCCCCACTAGACTTCCCTTTTTCAATATTTTTCAACGCTAAATCAATTTCTTCATCGCTACCTAAATCTACATCCGTTGTCATTTCGGTGCTTGACAAATCAACCTTTGAGTTGCCATGAGGATCTAAAACAGTTACCTCTTTTACACTAGTTTTAAAGCCAGAAATTGCAAGTATGATAGTAAGTAAAATTCCCAACACAATAATTAGGGTATTGGAAATAGACGAATTATTTTTCAATAGATTTTAAATTTAGCGTACTATCCCTTTCTAACCTTTTCTACAAAAGTTTTCGCTGGCTTAAACTTGGGGATGTTATGAGCAGGAATAGTTATTTGAGTGTTTTTAGAAATATTCCTTGCTACTTTTTTAGCTCTTTTTTGAACCGTAAAACTTCCAAAACCTCTAAAATAAACATTTTCGTTATTAACCAAAGAACCTTTGACTACTTTGAAAAAGCATTCTACCGTTTCTTGAACAATTGCTTTTTCAACTCCTGTTCGTTCTGAAATCTCGTTAATTACTTCTGCTTTGGTCATTTGTGCAAAAATTTAGGTTATTACGCAAAAGTAATTTTTTTTCACAAATATTGGATCAATATCTGTTTTTTTGAAGAAGATTTGAACACAAGCAATTTACTTATCAATTGGTACCAACTGAATAAAAGAGAATTACCTTGGCGTAACACATCTGATCCATATAAAATATGGCTCTCAGAAATTATTCTTCAACAAACTCGTGTTCAACAAGGTCTCCCATATTTTGAGCGATTTACTCATCACTACCCTACAGTAAATGATCTGGCATGTGCAGATGAACAAGACATTTTATTATTATGGCAAGGCTTAGGGTACTATTCCAGGGCTCGTAACATGCATCAAACTGCTAAAATTATTGTCGATAAATACCACGGTAATTTTCCAAGCAACTATTCAGAAATAATAGCACTTAAAGGAATAGGAGAATATACTGCAGCAGCAATTGCAAGCTTTGCCTTTGGCTTAGCTTACCCTGTCCTAGATGGAAATGTATACCGAGTAATCAGCAGACTTTTTGGAATTGAAAAGCCCGTTGACACCTCGAAAGGGAAAAAAGAAGTTACAGAAGCCCTTAATCTTGTATTCAGCCAAGATAATCCAGGCCTTTTTAATCAAGCCATCATGGAATTTGGTGCCACACATTGTACACCAAAAAAACCCAAATGTTCAACTTGCATATTTAATAGCAAATGTGAAGCTAATAGAATAAATAAAGTTGAGAGTATACCATTCAAAAAAGGGAAGACTAAAGTTCTCAAAATCAAACATACTTATCTATGCTTAATTTTCAAAAAAAATACCTTCATACAGCAAAGGACTGAAGGTATTTGGAAAAATCTATATCAATTCCCATTGATTGAAAAATATATCGGCCCAAATGAAATTGCTAAATTTTTAGATAACTTCCTGGAGAATACCTCCAACTTCAAAATATTGGATAAATATGAATCAAAACACATATTATCCCATCGTAAAATTGACGCAATTTTTTACACAATATACGTGGACACACAACCCGTTTTTTCAAAAAACAATATATTTGAAATACCATTGACAGAGATGAGTACTAAGTACCCTGTAAATATTTTAACACAGAATTATTTAAAAAATATAACCCATGATCAATAAAGTAACATTAATAGGACACCTTGGCAAAGATCCTGAAGTTAGATACCTAGATAAAGATAGAGTTGTTGCCAACCTTACGTTAGCAACTAATGAACGTTACAATGACAGAAACGGAAACAGAGTTGAAACCACAGAATGGCACAATCTTGAAATGTGGGATGGATTAGCCAAAATAGCTGAAAAATACCTCAAAAAAGGATCTTTAGTATATGTAGAAGGTAAACTAAAAACCGAAGAGTGGGAAAAAGATGGCATTAAAAGATATACAACACGTATAAGAGTTACAACCATGAATATGATGGATAAGGCTAGTGGAAGTTCAAATGAAACTGGCTCAGCTCCAACAAGACCTCAAGAATCCAGTCAGTTAATTGCTAAACAGAATGAAGATGCCGTAGATACTATCATTGATAGCGGAGATGATGACTTACCATTTTAATCCAAAATCACACCATTGAAAAGCGACCCCGATCCTTATCAACACTTTGAATCACTGCTTCAATCCTTGTTCATAGCAGAAATTAATTTATCCATTACTTCTTTGTTAATTGGTTTATTAATCATTCTACTTTTTCTAGTAATATCAGCTCTTTTTTCTTGTTCAGAAAATGCTTTTTTTAGTCTCAGCCCTGAAAATCTGGCCGAGCTAAACGATGAGGATTCTCCTGAAAGTCATACTGCATTAAATCTAATTAATGACCCAGACCGCCATACTGCATCCCGCAGGCTATTAGCTACCATACTGTTAATGAATAATCTAGTAAATATATTTATAGTGATATATTCTAGTTACTTATTTAGTAATTTGTTCCAGTTCGAATCTATTCAAACACAATTTGGATTTATTAACCTAAATTTTTTATTCCAAGTAGTATTTATCACCTTTTTGATTGTATTGTTTGGTGAAATTATTCCAAAAATATATGCCACTCAAAACAATTTAAGAATCGTTCGATTAATGTCCAAACCATTAAATGTTTGCTACATTGTTTTCAAACCACTTATCATCCTTTTAGTCAAGAGCTCATCAATATTTGATCGTTATCTGAAGAGCAGACAACACAATATTTCTGTTGAAGAAATCAGCCAAGCTATTGATATCGCTGATAAAAATAAAGAGATTGAAGAGAAACACATTCTTAAAGGCCTAATAAGTTTTGGCAATACTAGTGTCAAACAAATTATGAAACCTCGAACGGAAGTTAATTGTTTAGAAATGCAAACTCCATCTAATGAGCTATTAAACACGGCAATTAAATGGACTTATAGCCGTATCCCAATCTATGAAGAGAACTTTGATCAAGTCAAGGGAATCCTTTACATTAAAGATTTGCTACCTCATATTCATGAACAAAAAGAATTTGATTGGCATCATCTTATTCGTCCTACACTATTTGTCCCAGAACACAAGAAAATTGATGACCTTTTGGAGGAATTCCAAGAAAAGAGAGTTCATATGGCAATAGTTGTTGATGAATATGGCGGCACTAGCGGGATTGTTACTATGGAAGATATCTTAGAAGAAGTTTTTGGAGAAATCAAAGATGAATTTGATGAAGAGGATCTTGCATTTTCAAAATTAGACAATGATACATTTGTATTTGAAGGAATAACTGCTCTTCATGACATCATAAAAATTTTAGACCTTCCTCTTGATTATTTTGAAAGAGTTAAAGAAGATGCCGATACTATTGGTGGATTAATTTTAGAAATTCATAAGAAAATTCCATCCATTGGCGATACCATAAATTTTAAAGAAATGGTTTTCACCATTGAAAGTGCAGATAATCGAAAGATTAAAAGAGTTAAACTAAAAATCACAAGAGATATTGGTAAGGATAATGCATAAACTTTCATTCTTTATAGGTCTTTTGTTTTTAATTGGCTGTTCAAATTACACCCCAAAGCCAAAAGCATATCCTAAAATAAACTATCCAGAATCTGGTATTACCCTCACCAACACTGCTTGTCCATTTTCGATTTATATACCAAAATATAGTACATTAACTCCTTATCCCTCTGAAAATAAAAACTGTTGGTATAATGTTAATTTCAGTCAGTTCGACGCTACTCTTCATCTAAGCTATATCCCTATTCAAGGTCAGCATGACTTAGATAGCCTGACTGAAGACGCCTACAGATTGGTTTTTAAGCCGCATTTGCAAAGAGCAGAAGAAATTGTAGAACGAGAAATTAGCGATACTGCTAAAGGACTATATGGCATGATATACGATCTTCAAGGAAAAACAGCTACACCTTTTAATTTCTTTGTTTCAGATGGTCAAAATCATTTTTTAAGAGGGTCATTCTACTTTAATTCTAGAACAAATAGAGATAGTATTCTGCCTATTTATAATTTCATTAATAAGGATATTCTTAAAAGCATTCAAAGCATCAACTTTTATTAAGTAAACTTATTTCACCCTCAGGGTTCTTCCGATTCTTAGCACTGTAGTTCTTCGAATACCATTCATCCTGCAAATCGTATTCACTGATGTTCCATATTTTAGAGATAAACCATACAGGGTATCTCCTGAACGAATTCGATGGTAACGTTTAGCATATGCAGGGTATACCTGATTCCTTGGATTCCCATTTTTGATATAAGGAAACCAAGTGTGATTCACAAAAATCTGTGAATCTTTAAGCTGAAAAGTATTGAAATCAATAATTCTTGCAGGATCAAAAGCTTGACCCATCAGACGAACTTCAAAATGTAAATGAGAGCCTGTACTTCTTCCAGTGCTTCCTCCGTAACCAATAATATCCCCAGCCCTAACTGATTGATTAACCTTAACTAGTGCCTTAGACAAATGAGCATACAACGTTTCCACTCCATTATAGTGCCTGATCATAACATAATTACCAAACCCACCCCTATTGTATCTTTGAATCCTCACCACTCCGTCAAATGCGGAGTAAACAGGATCTCCAATTTCTAGATCTATATCAATTCCTTTGTGCCAACGGCTTCTTCTCCAACCATATTTACTTGTAACTCTGCCCTCAAATGAATGAACATAACCACAACTAGAGTCTATCAAATCTATATGGTATCCCAATTTCATTTGTTCATGATCATATTTTGGAAGATCAACATTACTGTGATCCCAACTTCGACCATAGATAGACTGAGCAGGTGCTAAATCTACTGATGAATAAGCTAATGGCAGTGAGTCTAATTTTGAAGTATCTTGTTGAGAAAGTACCGTAAAGAATGAAAAACAGAACCCTAAAACTAGGCTATACTTCAAGTATCGATCTAACTTTTTCCTCATCTTTAGTTAATTGGTTTACTAATGAAGTTACATTTTCAAACTTCATCTCTTCCCTAATTCGAGAACAAAATGAGATTAAAATCTTATGGTGATAAATATTCTTATTAAAATTAAGAATATGAACTTCCATGCTCCACTTCTTGTCTTCAAATGTAGGATTGTAACCAATATTTAACATTCCTGCATATTTTATTTTGTCAACATATACCCACACTGCATAGACACCATTTTGAGGTATCAACTTATAACTACTGCTAACCCTAACATTTGCAGTGGGATAACCTATAGCTGTACCCCGTTGAAGCCCCTCTTCTACCATACCAGAAATGGTATATAAATCACCTAAATAATCCTTAGCTAGATGAACATCTCCCTCCAGAAGAGCTTTTCTAATTTTGGTACTACTTACAATGCTGTCATCAATATCTTGAGGTGGAATTTCCTCTAAATCAAAATTATAGGTTTCTGCAAATCGTGACATTTCCTGTAATCCTCCCTCTCTATTTCTTCCAAAACGGTGATCATACCCAATGATTAATTTTGAAATGTGCAGCTGCTCAACTAATATGTCTCTCACAAAATCTGAAGCTCTCAACCTACTCAATTCTTTTGTAAAGGGTATGATGATTAAATAATCAATCCCAAGTGCTGAGACTAAATCTACTTTTTCCTCTATGGTTGTTAAAAGTTTTAACTCATTATCATCTGGATAAAGCACCAAACGTGGATGAGGATAAAACGTAAGCAACACACTTACTCCATCTATTTTTCTTGCCTCCGAAACTACATGTCTTAATATTTTTCGATGTCCAAAATGTACTCCATCAAATGTTCCTTGTGTAAGAACAACTGGTTTTTGAGGGTCAAATTCTTCAATGTCGTATACTACTTTCATGAGGTAAGTTGTCTTGCAAATTTGAAAAAATCTTCAGTATCTCGAATATCTGATATTTGAACGGCATCACTTATGGGATAATCTCCAATTGATGTTCTGACCAAAGAAGACATATACGCACCACTATCCAGAGCATAACCCAAATCCCTTGCCAACGATCTTATATAAGTGCCCTTGCTACAATTTATTTCGAAATGTAATTTAGGAAATGAAGAATGATCTACATCAAATTTAGAAATATACGCATCGCGAATTTTTAGTTCAATTTTTTTTCCTTTTCTAGCATGTTCATAGGCTCGTTTACCGTTTACTTTTACTGCCGAATATTGTGGTGGAACTTGTTTGATTTCTCCTCGAAATTGCTCTAATTTTTCTTCTAAAAAGGCGGGCGAAATATGATCATATGGATACTCATTGTCAACAGCTGTTTCTAAATCAAATGACGGTGTAGTCTTACCCAATTCAAATGTTCCTTTATACCCTTTTTCTAGGGCTTGCATGGATTCAATCTTTTTAGTGTATTTACCATAGCAAATGATTAACAAACCAGTTGCCAATGGATCTAATGTTCCTGCGTGGCCTATTTTCTTGATACGAGATATGTTTCTAAGTTTCTTGACTACATCAAAACTTGTCCAACGGATAGGCTTATCTATAAGTAAAAATCCCCCTTCTTTAATTGTCAAATCTCCCATTTTATTTTTGAGCTAATCGATACATGACAAATGCAACAATACCGAATATTATATTAGGAATAGAGGTAGCTAAAAAAGGATGCATTGAACCGTTTGAGCCATAGGCTAAGAAAAACTGAAAAACAATTAAAAATGTAAAGCTTATTAGTAAACCTACACCAAGATTTAATCCGATCCCACCTCTTGTCTTTTTAGTTGATACGGAGACTCCAATAAGTGTTAATATGACAATAGCTAATGGCATTAAAAATCGCTTATATTTCTCCGTTGAATAAAAAAAGGTATTTCCTGTTCCTCGCATCTCTTCCAAACTGATCATCTGATCCAGCTCCCTCAAATTGAACATCTGAACATCGTCATTTTTACGAAAAAAATCCTCTGGATTGAATGGAATAATTGTATCCATAAACTTCCCCTTTGTCAATACTTCACTAGAATCTTCAAAACGTCTAATCCACCACTTAGTCAGCTTCCATTTTTCTGTCTCCTCATTCCAACTCATACGATTAGCGTATAACTTAGATTTTAACTCCCCATTACTAATGTTCTCTATACTCACTTTGTAACCTGTACTGTCTGAAAAATTAAAGTTACCAATACTCAGAATATTACCTGGTGAAATCTGAGTTTTAATTTGAGATTGCGAATAATGCGAACGCTCACGTATGTATGTGTTCTCAAAGTCCACACGAGTCTTATCAGCCTTAGGAATAATCCACGCCGATAGCGAAAAAGATACGAGTGCTAAAAAAATAGCTGTAATCGCATACGGAATCATGAGTCTCTTGTAGGATACTCCACTCGCTAATATGGCCACAATTTCAGAGTTCTGAGTCATTTTAGAGGTGAAAAAAATGACAGAAATAAATACAAAAACTGGACTAAAAAGGTTGAGCAAGAAGGGGACCCAATTCACATAATAATGAAAAACTACCTCATAGAATGGAGCATTATTTTCAATAAATTCATCAATCTTTTCTGAAACATCAAAGACAATAATAATTACCGTAAAAAGCCCTAACGCAAGCAAAAATGCTCCTAGGAATCTTTTTATAATGTAGTAATCAATCTTTGTTAACTTCACTTCTTTAAAGAATTATGGATTAACCATTAGGGTTGATTTTTTTGATAGCTGCACCAAATAAATCAGATATAGCCTTACACTCTTCTAACACTGGATTTAAAATCTCCAAACTTACCCAACTTTCATCCTTGATTGTATCTATCCAATAATAACATCCGTCAACAGACTCTCGTGCATCATTTAATTTTTGAAGAAAAAAATCAGGATTTTGAGTCACCATAAGGCCTTTGGATTTAATAGCTAGGTTGGATGAATGGGTAATTAAATGTTCGCGAGTCACATTGCTCATTAAAACATCCTTTGGTAAAACAAGTGCTATTTTCAAGCAAGTCTTGCTCAAAACTTTCGTACGGTCGTAGATATTTTCTATCATAAACGTTGATCTAATTTTTTTACCATGCTATTCTTCCAACTCACAAAGGTATCATTCAATATATGTTTTCTTGCTTCTCCTACCAGCCATAAGTAAAACTTCAAATTGTGCTCACTCGCTATTTGAGCTCCTAAATATTCTTTTGCTTTGAATAAATGCTTGAGATAAGCCTTGCTATACTGGGGGGTCAATTCTTCATCAACCGCAGAATAATCATCTTCCCACTTTTTATTTTTCATATTGATCGTACCCTCTTTGGTAAACAACATTCCATTTCTTGCATTTCGTGTTGGCATAACACAATCAAACATATCTATGCCCAAATGGATACACTCCAAAATATTGCTAGGAGTACCTACTCCCATCAAATATCTTGGCTTGCTTTCAGGTATGACCTGACATATTTGATCGCTGATGGCATACATATCTTCGTGAGGTTCCCCAACCGACAACCCTCCTATAGCAATACCATCAGTATCATGCTTCAAGCAATATTCTGTACTTTGTTGTCTTAAATCTGAGAAAGTACTTCCTTGAATAATCGGAAAAAGCTGCTGATTGTATCCATAAATAGGCTCTGTCTCTCTAAACCTTTTAATACAACTATCCAACCATCGGTGAGTTGTGTGCATAGAGTTGGTTGCATATTCTCGTGTAGACGGATAAGGAGTACACTCATCAAAAGCCATAATAATATCTGCTCCAATAATACGCTGTGTATCCATTACATTTTCGGGAGTAAAGAGTAGTTTGTGTCCATCGATATGACTCCTAAAAATTACACCCTCTTCGGTTATCTTTCGTTGATCAGAAATACTATACACCTGAAATCCACCACTATCCGTCAGCATGGGTCTATCCCAATTAATGAACTGATGTAGCCCTCCAGCTCCCTTCAATATATCCAATCCTGGTCTTAAGTACAAATGATATGTATTACCCAAAATTATTTTTGCATCTATCTTGTTTTTTAGTATCGCTTGATCTACCGTTTTTACCGTACCTTGTGTCCCAACAGGCATAAAGATAGGGGTTGGTATCTGACCATGGTCTGTAGTTATTAACCCAGCTCGAGCTTGGGTATTTTTATCGGTGTGTTGAAGTTCGAAAAACACTATTGGAATATAAAACTAATTTGGATTAATTTGGGGGATATTCTTTTCAAGCTTGAAGCATAAATATACTCATCCGGCACCAATTGGTTACCTAAACTATTACTTAACTTGAGTTCTGGACTGAATTTGAAATATTCGTAATAAAAATCAAACCCAAAACCTACATCATACGAAAACGTGTTGGGATACATAGCTACAATGGGCTTGGTATCACTTCGATCTGTTTCGATATCACTAGTAAAATCAAAACGGTAAGTCAACCCACCTAAAAGATACAGTCGTGCATTTTTATGTCGAACACTCTTGTATTCAAATGTGAAAGGCACTTCCATATAGGTCGATTCCATTTTAGCTGTTTTTACAATGTCATTTTTGAAATGATAGTTCAAATCTCTGCGGGCAAATTGAATGTTCAACATGGTACGCAAATCCCAATGCTCCGCCAATCGAAAATTGACTAATCCACCTAAACCAAAGCCAGGATAGGATACTGACTCTATACGTCTTAGTGAATCATAGTTTAAATTATTATCATCCACCGAAAACTTCATCTTGGCTGTATTCCCCATTATCCCGAAACCAAAACGTACTGGTCTTCGATCGTACAATGGATTCAACTCTTGTGCTTGAGCAAACATGCCAAGTAAACTAATAAAGCTAGTTATTATTATTTTATTCCTGTGTATATGGAACATACGCCAAAGGTTAAACGCCTGTCATCCACTTTTCGGTATGATAGACTTCTCATTATTTGCTTAAACTCATCCCCTTCTGGAAATGCTGCCACAGATTCAGGCAGATAAGTGTAGGCTGCCGAATCTCCAGAGAATAGCTTTCCCCAGAGCGGAAGTAGTGTTTTATTGTAAAGGTTAAAAATTAAACCAAACAGACCCGTTGGCTTTGAAAATTCTAAAATCATCACCACACCACCAGGCTTAAGTACACGATTAATCTCCGAAAGTCCTTGACTCAAATTCTCAAAGTTTCGAACACCAAAAGCCACAATCACTGCATCAAATTGATTGTCTTCGAATCTCAATTTTTCGCTATCTCCTTGCTCTAATCGAACATTTGTTACGCCTCGATCAGCAATTTTTTTTCTACCCACATCAAGCATTCCCTCCGATATATCTACACCTATAACCTCCTCGGGTTGAAGCGGCAAGGTTGCTAGAGCAAAATCTGCTGTACCTGTAGCTACATCCAATATCTTTTTAGGTTCGTGCTTGGCAAGCATTTTGATTGCTTTTTTTCGCCAACCTACATCAATTCCTAGAGATAAAAAACGATTCAAAAAATCGTATTTGTGAGCAATGTTGTCAAACATCTGTTGTACTTGCTCTTTCTTAGAGCCATCGGCTTGGTATGGTTTTACTTTGGTACCCATTTTAAAGGTTGTGCAAATTTAGGTTGAATCTTGTGATTTTATTCACTACGTTTTAAACTTAATAATCTATCACAGGTTATAACAAACCACTATCCAGTTTGTGTTCTATCTTCGCAGTGTGAATTTTGCTAATGCCAAATTTTTAAGAAGCTACAGTCTAGTAGAACAAATCACGGATAACAAAAATCCAGAATTTGCTTTTATCGGTCGGAGTAATGTAGGAAAAAGTTCCTTGATTAATGCTCTGACAAGCAAAAAAGATATGGCAAAAACCAGTGCTAAACCCGGTAAAACTCAACTGGTCAATTTTTTTGATGTAGAAAACATCCTCAATTTGGTGGATTTGCCAGGATACGGCTACGCCAAAGTAAGCAAGCAAAAACGGGAAGTTTTTGAGGAATTAATCACCGAATATTTACTGAGAAGTGAAAATTTGTTCATTGTCTTTGCACTCATTGATGCAGCTATTCCTCCCCAACGAATCGACTTGGAATTCATGGCTTGGTGTGGCGAGCATCGGGTACCTGTAGGCGTTATATTCACCAAGACCGACAAGAAAAAAACTAAAATTGTAGAAGCCAATATGACGGCATTTGAAGACGAACTCAGTCGATTGTTTGAACACCTTCCCGTTACTTTCGAAACCAGTGCCAATACCAAACGAGGCATCGAAACCCTCAGCGAATGGATTGAAGAGCAGGTCTCCCTTACATTTAATAAATAGTTAAAACCTACTTTACCACAAAACGGCGAACATCGTAGGCTTGGTTTTGTATGGAAATTCCAACCAAATACACCCCCGCAGCTAAAAACGAAATATCGATTTTGTGCGTCAATTCAGGTCCGTTTAATGGATGAGAATGGATTACCTGCCCTTTTAGATTCGTGATCTCCAAAACACCCGTTTGTGGACTCGCCAATTCTACATTGATTTCTTGACTGGCTGGGTTAGGAAATAGCTTGAATGCGGGTCTTTTGTTCGAATTAGTAACATGCGACAAGGCAACATCGTACATGGCCAAACAATACTGCCCCTTACGAAGATTGGATATATCAATAGTTCCACGTTTGTCAAAAAGCGAACCCATGTTTTTGGAATAGTCTGAGGCCTCTGTCCAAGGAGACTGTGCATTGGGTCGGTGCAATAGCACCAGACTATCTTCGGTAGATCGTATCAAATCGGTATCTAGAAATCCATAGTCTGGAGCCGTGGCTTTTAATCCACTATAAATGAGTTGTGCTGCTATCTGGGTGTTTTCGCCCCAAAGTCCTTGTACCTCCCAATAGCGTTCTTTGCTGAGTTGTGCCCCTTGGGGTTTACCGTACGTCCCATCTGCTGGAGCCCAATGGTGGGTAACCCATAACTGGGCAGAATCTTGATTGGTGTCCACAAGTCTCACTTTTTTCATCATTCCATGCGTGAGATTTTGTTCCTCGGAAGTTATTGCTACCTGATCTGTAGTAGTAGCATCGCTGATTTTATCATCGGGATCGATAACCCAAAATTCAGGTTTGAATGGACAGGTTATTGAAAACGTTTGTTGGGATTGACTCACTATAATGGTCGTATCATACCGCTTGCCCTCGGTAAATGCTGCTATAGATAGTCGAACATCCGTGTAGATCTCTTGATTAAAACGAGGAGTCTGCTTGATGGTCAGTTGATAGACATCGTCATCGTTGAGCACAGAAAGGATATCAAAATGAGCAAAACCAGCCGTTTTGACCCATTGCTCAAAAAAACCAGTCAAATCCAATGAGGTATACGACTGGAAATGAGTATGCATATCTTGGGTAGTGACATCTTTGAATTTGTAGGTGGATTGGAAGCTTTGACAAGCCTCAAAAAAGGACTGGTCTCCCATGAATCCTCTTAGGGTATGTACCATGTCTGCTCCTTTATCGTACACGTGTCTTCCATAGGTGTTAGCATGACCTATACCACTTACAGGCAATATTGCTTCATCGAGCACATGGGCAAACTGCAATACACTATGGTGATTGGCTTCAATATCATCATCGTAGGCTTTTTTACCATAAACCGCCTCTAAAAAAAGTCGTTCAGAATAGGATGCCCAACCCTCATTGAGCCACATGTCTTCTTGCGTTTTACAAGTGATGGTATTTCCCCACCAATGGTGTGCCAACTCATGAGCAAATAAGGTTTCGGAAGTTTTATCTCCATTGGCTATGGCGTATCTAGGATAGGCTATATTGGTAGCATGTTCCATAGCTCCACTATTGAAAGGTACCGTATTGAACCCTACCCGATCAAAGGTATGCTTGCCATAGGAAGACTCAAACGTACGAATACAAGTAGGTAAATTTTCGAAACTTTTTCTCAAATTGGCCGTATCAGAAGCTAGTGCGGTTAGAATCACTGGTATACCATCTACGTTCATTCGAATTTCTTCGTATGGAGCAATGGCAACAGCTGCTAAATAAGTAGGAATAGGGTCGTCCATTTGCCAATGGAAGGTCTCGGTTTGATCCGAATTTTTAATAGTTTTTTGCAATAATCCATTAGCATAGGCCTTGTAGCTTGAATCTGCCCTAATCAAAAAATCATAGGTAGCCCTGTCTGTAAAATTATCAAAGCATGGAAACCAAACTCGGCCAAAGTTATGAGGATCTGAAGCAAATCCTACGCCCAAATTGAAGGCATATTTACCCGAAAAATAGAATCCACCCCATTCAGGATCTTGCACTGGTTCACCTGAATAAGAAACAACCACTTGAAGCGTATCTCCGCTTTTGACATTATCCAAATCAATAACCAAATTGGGGCTGTTATAATTAAACTTCGCCGACTGTCCATTCACAGAAACGGAAGAAACAGGTAATTCCAATAAGTCTAATCGCATTTGAGAAGTCTCTTTTTTCAGTCGAACAATGAGTGTCGTTTGTGCATCAATACTCTTATCAATTGCGTAGTTTAAAAAAGATGCATCAATGCGATAATGCAACACATCAAAAGTATCTGCCCTGGAATCAATGGTATTTTGTGCTTCATATTCTTGATTCATTTTCATGTGACGACAAAACTTTTGTGCATAACAAAAACTTGAGGCCATCATTAAAAATAACATTCCGATGATTCCTTTTTTAGACATTTCCTTTAACATTGTACGAAGATAAAATCTATTATGAAAAATACGATAAAATACGCTGTTACTGCATTGTCATTCATACTTTACTCTGCTGTGCAAGCCCAGACTTACTCTAACCATCGAGCTGTGGAAGCATATGCTAGTTGGGATGAGACTAATCTATCTGTTACTCTACGTTGGAAAGTGGAAGATAATGCTCAATCGTATGCTATTTACAAGCGGATTTATGGCTCTGAATCATGGGGAGGCTCTGTAGCAAATCTAACTGCAACTGATAGCTTTTATCAAGATACAGACGTTGATGCTACATCGATTTATGAGTATACCGTCGAGAAAACAACTACAATCACCGACCCATTCAACCGACCAAATAAGCTAAAAGGATATGCCTACATTTCCACTGCACATAAAAAACCAGCCGTGCATAGCCGAGGTATAATCGGTGTATTAGTAATGGATTATATTCAAAATAGTCTTGCAAACGAAATCAATACCTTAACTCAAGATTTAGTTGCTGATGGCTGGGAAGTTTTCAAGGAAGTAATTGCCAGCAATGCTGGGGTTACTGACGTAAGTGATTTGATTGATTACCACGTTCGATTAGAAGGATGCAACGCTTTATACCTATTGGGTAATATACCTGTTCCCTATTCCGGGCTGTATTGCGAAGACCTTGATTATCAATCTCCGCCAGACGGTCACAAAACTGCTCCGAATTCTCATTGCGGAGCATGGCCTTCGGACGTTTATTATGGTGTGATTGATGGTGCTTGGACAGATGTAGATTCCACAACACTGGGTACTCGCGAACAGAATAAAAACCGAATTGGTGACGGAAAATTTGATAACAGCCGAATTCCAGGCGAAGTAACTATTGGTGTTGGACGTGTAGATTTCAGTAACCTTCCTGCTCTCACCAAATCTGAGATAGAACTCACCCGCCAATATTTAAATAAGGTGCACACCTACAAGTCAGGTGAGGTAAAACTAATTAACCAAGGAATCGTTGATGACAACTTCAGTACGTTGGCTGAAGGATTTGGTGCTGGAGCTGTTCGAGATTTTTCGGCTATTTGTGGCAAAAACGGAGTGATTTACGATGATGTATTTACACAAACAAAAGATCGAGACTATGCCCTGTCTTATACCTGTGGTGCAGGATGGTATTATTCATGCAATGGTTTTGGTGCAACCATCAGTTTCAATACAAAAAATGCTGCTGCATTCAACCATCTATTTGGAAGTTACTTTGGAGACTTTGATAGTGAGAATAATCTATTAAGAGGCTCATTGGCCTCCTCAAAACTTGGTTTTGTATCCATGTGGACTGGTCGTCCTAAGTGGTTAACCCATCCTCTTGCATTGGGAGAAACCTATGGTGAAATTACCATGAAATCTCAAAATAATTCAAGTAATTATGACGCTGGATACTATCAAAATGGAACGCACATGGCTTTAATGGGTGACCCATCATTGAGGCATCATATGATATTGCCCCCAACCAATGCAGTGTTGGAATCAAATACTGAAAAGGACCAAGTGACCATAAAATGGACTGCTAGCACAGAATCTGATGTTATTGGTTATCACCTATATAGAAGTCAAAAATCGAGCGGTGGATATGGCAGTCCTATCAATGCAAGCTTAATAGAGGGTACTAGCTACACAGATAATCAACCATATGAAGGAACTAATCACTATCTTGTAAAGGCTGTTAAAATTACAGAAACAGGTAGTGGCAGTTATACAAATATGAGCATTGGAATTACTGATTCGATTAGTGGTATAAAAGGATTTCAATCGAATATAACCATGATTGATCGATCAAAAATTAAAATATATCCAACGCTCGTTCAAGACAAAATTCATGTAGAACAAGAAGATGCTCAAAAATCATCCTTTGCCATTCAAAATAGCTTGGGCGTAAATGTTATTGAAGGTGAGATTTTATCTCAAAAGGAATCCATAAATGTTCAACAATTAGAGTCTGGAGTATATTTCCTAATGTTGAATGGCTTTAGCCAAAAATTTGTGAAGTACTAACGATTAAAAAAATCGTCATTACCCAATTGAAAATAAGCCTTTTCAAGCGGGTAATTACATGATTTGAACAAGTATTTATTTTGGTCAATGTCATAATATTGAATGCAATCTGAAGTAATGGAAACTATTCCGTTGTGATAGGAATAAAATGCATTGTTACTGGGCTTTAAAACCGATTGCTGCTGAAAAACTGCTGGTTTGTTCATGTAATTAGCTATTGTTGATGGCAAGTCTGCTTGACTAACAATTTCAGGAATAATCGTATCTTTTTGAACAATTCCTCCAGTAAGAATAAGCGGTATATGAAAATTTTTCTCACTGTATATTGGGGCATTATCTGGACGAATAACACCATGATCTGCAGTAATAATTACCAATGTATTGGACCATTTATCACTTTTTCTCAACCGATGAATCATCAGCCCCAAACAGCTATCTGTGTATGATAAGCTATTTAAATAGGGATCCTCTTTTTTATGGTAATTGGGGATATCAAATGGTTCATGACTACTCAAAGAAAATAGCATCGAAAATTGAGGAATTTGCCTACTAGTAAAATCATCTGAAAACGTTTTAAAAACATCCTCATCATGAACACCCCATGTATTTTTATTGATCGATGTAAAATCATCTTGAGATTTCGTCTGATTAGCACGACTAAACAACACTTTAATATTTGCAAAATCTAAATTACCTCCGTAATAAAATGAGCTCCAATATCGACTATCAAAAAGCTTAAATATGTTGGGCTTTGAGGACAATTCAGCGGGGAAATTGGTAAGTGTTTGCCTTGCACCACTTGGAAACCCAGTTGTAATTGCCAAAAGACCTTTATCTGATCGAAAACTCGAAGCATAGGCATTTGAAAACGAAATCCCCTTGCTTGCAATTGAATCTAAACATGGAGTAGATGCGTATTTATCCCCATTGATGGACCCTACCACCTTTGCACTAAAACTTTCAAGTACAATGAGAATAACATTCGTGTTCGAATCATAGGGTTGAAGCAATGACGAATAATCTTTTACTTGACTTTCTTTTAGATTTAAGATTTTTTCTGCTTCATCTCTATTTTCAAAAAATATAAGTGGAGCATGCTTGTCACGCTCTAATTCGGTAGCTAAAAAACTCCATGCAGGATTAACAGCAGCGTTATTCAAGGTATTGTTTTCACTAAAATAAGCACTAGATATATTGATAGGCACATTGCTTAGTCCACCTCTTATCATTAACAATGAGAGGGTTAACAACATGATTGCAGTCCAAATATTTCCTCGTTCAGGCAACTCAAATAATCGAATACCTTTTTTTGAAAACCAAATAATACTCAGAATAAGAAATAAAAATGCTGCTATTAATGTTTGAGTCTCAATAGAAAACAATCCAGCATTTTCTTGACCTAAGAATTGAGTAAAACTTAAATTAGTTTTCTGACCCCAATAATAAAAAAAGTATGCATCAGTGGCCATTACCAAAATTAGAAATAGCCATGAGAACCAGCCGTAAAAAAATAAGATTTTTTTGGTAACACGAGGCACTATTTTACTAAAAAATAAACCCAAAATTGGTATAATCGACAAGTACCCCACCATGGATAAATCTAAAGGTAATCCTGCCCACCAGACCTGCCTAAAATTTAAAAAAAATGAACTATCTATTCCTACATTCACCCACAAAAAGTAAATCTTGGTAAGGGTAAAAAGACTTAGCCACATCAGCCCAATTTTTATATAATAATTAATTGTTCTTAGCAAAATCGTTTTATATCAACTTCAGACGGCAAAGGTATGTCTTGCTCCATATAATCTGACATTTCTCGCATTAATAGTGGTGCCATGCTAATTGCTTTACTCCCCATCCCATTAACCACATACATAGATTCAATGTGTGGATGTTTGCCCATGATAGGCTTTCTATCAATAGATGCTGGTCTGATTCCACAATAATGATTTACCACCTCATAAGGTACATCAATTAGTTTATTCAACTTCACCTCCAAATCATCTCTCATTAATGATGTTGGCTCAAGTGATGTCTGATTTTGTTCATAAGTAGCTCCTACCCTCCACATATCATTCCCTATGAACTGAATAAAAACTGGACCAAGATATATACTATCTTTGGGTATTCCCTGAGCTCGAATTTCCAGAAGTTCTCCCTTTGTAGGCACTACTTCTATGTGATCTTTGAAATAAGGGTTTTTAAAAGATTCATATCCTTCACAAAAGACGATATTTTTGTACAAAAAGGACTGATATTCCTGCTTTTCAGGGTCTAACACATTATAGTCAAAAGATTCTGATTGTGTGGGAAGTATTTCATTACATGCTGACAAAAAAGCTTCTGTGTCCATCTCTCCTGCAAGATGAATGTTCAAAACTCCAAATGACGTATTCAGACCTTTAATGTCCTCGTGTGAAAAAGAACAGAAGTCAATATATTTATCTAAATGTGCTTTGCTCAGCCATCTATTTTGTTCTCCTGCACTCGCTATAATTCGCTTCATAGGTTTACTTGAGAAAAATTTAGATTTTAGTGTCTCCTCCAAGTTCTTATAATGACTTGCCAAAGAAGGGAAATACTGATCAGATCGCCATCCAACTGTAAAAAATTTACCCACTACTGGGTTTACTAATCCTGCCGCTACACGCGTACTGTGATTTGCATTTGACTTATCATAGACTAGCGTACTAAAACCTCTTTTCATAAGTTCTATTTGTAACAACCTTCCAGATATCCCTCCACCAACAATTAAATAATCTACATTCATGAACGAAACGGCAAAGATACTCTGACAATAATTTATGTTATTTGCAGTATGAAGAAATTATTCGTAATTGGTTTGATTACAACAACAATCATAACAGCTTGTAGAGATGAATTTAATATCCCCGAATACGACAGTTACGTGGACAGTAACAGCCCTAGTTTCGAAATTATCTATCCAAGCATAGACACAACCATTAAAGGTAAAGACACTATCAATTTTGAGATAATTTGTAAAGACGATTACGAAATTGATAGCTTTTTCTTTGAAATTCAACCCGCTGATTTTTCATCTGAATTATTCACTTACAAAACTGCTGTTAACGATAGCATCTATATTTTCAACCTGAGTTATCCTCTTCCAACAAAAGATAGCATGCGATACGAGGCCTATGTAAAAGCTATTGATGTAGTCGGAAACTCTAATAATAAAGTTTATTTTTTTACAGCTAAATAATGGCTCACAAGTTTAAGGGTTTCCTTCTGAGTGCGTTAATATTACCTGCTCACTTCATTGCATACGCTCAACTTCTGGACACATCATCTGCTCACAATTACAACCCTACTGATGTCCAAGTTCAGCATATGGAGGACATGGAATTTCTTGAGGATCATGAAACAAATTTAGACACAAGCTTAAACTTATTTTACAACTACTACCCAGCGTATCAAAACACTTTTCCTTTCATTGATTTAGGATTGGAAGCAACTCCAGTTTTATCACTTTCTCAATCTAACCAACAGCAATTAAAACTTCGTTTAGGTGCAGATCAAATGAGTCCGTACTTCTATGATGATAAAATTCACCTATATCAAACAGATAAACCCTTCACCCGACTCAACTACTCTCAAGGAGCTAATGAGATGTTATCCATTGTTGCAGCTCATGCCCAACAAATTTCTGAGAGACTATCATTTGGTGTTGATTATCGTAGAATCAAAAATCAAAATTTTTATTTCTCGAATCTTGAAAATTTCTCAAGAGTCCGAATGGGCAATTTATTTAACACCAAATTTTATACCAGTTACTATTCTCCCGACCGAAAGTATGAAATGGTGACATCATACATTTGGAACAGATCAAAAAATGTTGAATTTGGTGGGATTTCTTCAGACTCATCCTTCAATGCTCAAATAGGCAGAGATAAGCTTAATAATAACCAAGTAAACTATACCAATGGACTGGGGACCTTGGCACAAAATCAGTTTAAACTAATCCAATATTTCAGACCAGGTGGCCTTTCCACCGATTCTACACTAGATGCTAGTCTAAGCCAATTTGATCAGCAATTTTTTATATCCAGTGCTTTAAAAAATGAACGACTCGAGTTTGAGGATAAAAGTCCCGATAGTTTAAATTATGGTTTCTCTATGTTACCATTTAAAGACTCTAGCTATCATCGATCTATAGAAAACGAAATCGGCTACATGAAAAAGATTGGAAATAATAGTATTTTGTCTAGCGTCATTCATGACTTTAATTCAATCTATCAAAATACTGTCAGAGAAACATTCCAAAACGTATACTTCAACGTAAAGGGGATCTTCAAACTAAACAAAATTAATTTCAGACCAGAGGCCAAATTGGGTGTTTTAGGTTACAATGCAGGAGATTATTCCATCCATGGAGTTGCTTTAACTAGTCTAAACAATTCAAAAATCTCAGGCGGGTTCTTATTACAAAAAGTTGAGCCTACTTTCATGCAACAAGAATTCAGAAGTAATGCCGTTCAATGGAAAAATGACTTTTCAAAAATTAGTGTCAATCAACTTCATGGGACTGTATCAACTAGTCTCATAAATCACTCTTTGGAAATTGGTATTACTGCAGAAAAAACGAATGGGATCATCTTTTATCAAGATGAAAATCAAATAGCTCAATACAATGATGATTTAAGTTGGTTAAGAGCTATAATCAGTCATCATTTTACACATGATAATTTTGGATCTGACTTAAATCTAACATTCCAAAAAACCTCCAATCAAGAGGTACTTCCCAGACCAAATACTGCTATTTCAGGCAACGTATATACTCAATTTCGATTATTCCAAAAAAATCTAAAGGTTCAACTAGGTGTCCGATCTTTTTGGTTCAGCTCATTTAACAGCCCTAAATACAATCCATATACTAGAGCTTGGCACAACACCAATCAATCCTTTGAATCCACTCCTCCAATACAGGTTTATACCAATGCTCAGGTGAAAAGCTTCTGCTTTGGTATTGAATTTTTTCATACCCAACAAGGATTAATGGGAGAAGATTATTATAGTTCTCCTGGCTATCCAATGATGCCGAGAAGTTTAAGACTAAATATCCGATGGGATTTAAATAATTAAGTTTTTCTGAGGATGTAACCTTTTGTAAAATAGAGATTTAATTCTTATTTATAAAAATAGACCAAATTTAATTTGAACGAACTAGCTCTGGTGAGTCGTCGCCCACCAACAAGCCTATTTTCATTCTGATCTACCAGTTGATCTTGCACCTTTCTATACCCATATTTTACATTTATTTCTACAGGAGATTTCCCTTTATAAAACTGAATTCCTCCTGAAAAAGCGGGCATTATCCATCCTTTATTGTACATTTTATCTTCGTAAATCGTACCCAAATGAACTATCCCTATCTTATTAAATTCTAAACCATAACCTAAGTTAAAGCCCACTTTATCTTCAGCATCAAATGTGGACTTAGCTCCATAAAAAAGGTTAAGCATTAGAGGAACTTGAAAATTACCAAACCCATTTGAACCAATAACATTTGGTGTACTAAGGTATGCGTTGCCAAAGCCAATTGCTATGGGTGCAGAAACTGCCAATGCAATATTTTTTTGAAACTGAAACAGGTTATAACGTGACACAAAGCCAATGGTGTACTGAGAGGAATAATTGGTTTGAGTAGCCCCCTGTTCAATCCGCTTCACATTCGTATTTGGGTCTATGAATTCTACATCAATATATCCTAAAGGAGATGTGATATAATCGATAAAAAACGAGCTAGATATTCCTGTATGCAATCTTGCTTTCCAATCTAAAATACTTACTGGATTTTCTTGGGGCTTATTATCTCTCCCTCCTATTACTTTTATTTCCCCATCCTCTATTTGGCAATTTAGAAATAAACCAAACGACTGACAAACTATACCTATATATATCCCAGATAAAAGCATTGCTCTTTTCATACAAGTTATCCGTTTCAGAGTATTCATTCCCACCTTGCAAGAATAGTAAAAGGAGACAATTATTTCTAAGTATAGAATATGATTAAAATCATATAATCATATGATTTTAATCACAAAAAATCCATTACTTGCGTTTACATCATGTCAATTATTCTAGTAAATCTGCTGCCAAACATTCACAACCTTTTGTATGGTTATAGATGTACTGTTAGGAAGAATATTTGTAGAACCTCCATTTATTAGACCATAACTTCTATTCAAAATCTTTGTATTTGTAGCATGATTATTAATAAGTGTATAAGTGGTTCCGTCTAAAATAGGATCAGCAATATTGGGGTCTGGGTCTGGGAGATCAACACTGCTAGTGGCTACATTCATTATTATTGTATGATTATGATGTGCTTGGGTTAAAGCAAACGTAGTGTTTGCAGGCACAATAAATGATCCTCGAAGACCACTAATTTCCCAACTAGCTCCCCCATTAGTTCTGGTCAATACCTGTCCGTCTGTTTGTGCTATTGACACAAAAGACGAAAAAATGCAGAATAATAAAATAAAATATTTTGTATTTGTTTGAATCATGGAGCAAATGTCATGGGTTTATCAGATTCCCCCCCCCCTCATTTATGATATTAATCATAAATGGATATGATTTTAATCACAAAACATCCATTACTTGCGTTTACATCATGTCAGTTATTCTAGCAAATAGGTATATACTCTACCTAAGCTGCACCCAATCACTCCCAAATCTTTGTATGGTTATAGATGTACTGTTAGGAAGAGTACTTGAAGTACCACCACCTATTAGACGATAATTTCTATTCAAAGCCTTTGTATTTGTAGCATGAGTATTAATAAGTGTATAAGTGGTTCCGTCTAAAACACTACTTGGGGCTGGGAGAGCAATATTGCTACTGGCTGCATTCATTATTATTGTATGGTTATGATGTTCTTGGGTTAAAGTAGGTGAAGTGCTTGCAGGCACAATAAGTGATCCTCGAAGACCACTAATTTACCAACTAGCCCCTCCATTAGTTCTAGTCAATACCTGTCCGTCGATTTGTGCTATTGACACAAAAGACGAAAAAATGCAGAATAATAAAATAAAATATTTTGTATTTGTTTGAATCATGGAGCAAATGTCATGGGTTTATCAGACCTCCCCCCCTTCATTTATGATATCAATCATAAATGGACATGATTTTTGACAAGAAATTAAACACGAATAAGATTCTAAACGTTTGCTTGATCGTCTAAAATTGGTTTAATTTTAATCAAACCCAGACGTTCCATTCATCGTGATTTTTCAAACCAAATTTGCAATCATCTAGATCTAGTTTAATCTGAACAATCGGAGCATAGGTGTCAGAATTTACCTTAAATAATTGATCATCAATCATAAGTTCGTTGATATAGGTAACAGCCGCTGCTGTTCCTGTAGCAAAGAGACAATCAACTTCACCAGCAGCTAGCTCAGATTTTATTCGATCTGCGGATATAGCCTCCTCATATACCTCCATACCAGATTCTCTAGCTAGAGTAATTACTGTATTTCGTGTAATTCCATTGAGTATACTATCCCTCATCTTTGGAGTATACAAAACACCCTTCTTTACATAAAAGAAATTAGCACTTCCTAGTTCTTCAAGTTTAAAATCATCGGTAATATCAGTCCACAATACCTGGTCAAAGCCTAACTCCTTTGCTTGATTGGACGGATAAAACGAAGCAGCATAATTCCCTGCAGCCTTAGCATAACCAATTCCACCTGTAGCCGCACGACGATATTGTTTATTAATCATTACACGTAGAGGTACTGAATAGTAGAAACCTACTGGACATGCAATGACTACAAACTTATATCCCTTACTTGGCACCGCCCTCAATGTATTATCTGTAGAAATCATAAAAGGACGAACGTACAGCGAACCCTGACTTCGGTTAGGTACCCATTCACGTTGGAGTTCCACAAATTTCTTTACAGCATCCAGTGCTTGAGAAACATCAATTTGAGGCATCAAAAGACGCTCAGCAGATTTATTGAATCGCTTCAAATTGTCATGTAACCTAAAGATATTCACCTTACCATTATCTAGTTTATATGCTTTTAGTCCCTCAAAAACTGCTTGACCATAATGAAAAACAGACATTGCTGGATGAAAACTCAATTCCTTCAATGGCTCAATAGAATACTCACTCCAAGAGTGTCCATCATGATCCATAACCATCATGTAATCTGAAAATGTTTTCCCAAAATCAAGTTGATTAAAATCAACATCTTTTAGGTTAGAATCTGTGATTTGATTGATTTTCATTGGTGCAAAGTTATAACCTATTCTTCTATCTTCGGTTACTTCCAACCAAATTGTTAAAAATAGCATCCTTAACCAGCTTATTTTCAGATGTTTTTAATAAAAAAATAAATCTATCCAAAAAAATTTGTTGATTTGTCTTTAAAATGGATTCATTTGACCATATAGATATTGAACTACTTTTCAAATCGGTAGTCATTTTACCTCAAGATTCTACAAAAAAAGAACAAAAATCAGGAGTCGAAAAAGAGGTAGATGAGCCACAATCATACAATGATAAAAGCTCAACTAGTGAAGTCTTTGAACCACAAAATACATTAAGCACTCCTACTCAATCATGTGCTATACTCACAACTAAAGAACTTGTAGAAAATTTTATAGCCGAAGGAAGCAGTTTCCAAAAAATCCTAGAAGCATTAAACATCAGCACAGCAAAAAAGCATTTAACCACAGATGTAGGTCTTGACAAGTTAAAAGAATACAAATGTGTTTGGTGCTTGGGATTACCCCATGATAGGGAAGCTGAAATATTAAAGATTAATCATCCAAATCTTATTCTGTCTCCTAACATATTAGACTTGAAAACAAAAGAAGAAAAAATGGCCATGTACACCCCTCTAAAAGAATTCGTATCCAAAAACATCGATCTGTTTACATCAGCATAAGAGCTTCAAACAAACTAAGCTATGTGTAATTAAGCGATTATCTATTTAGATTTCTTATGACTTGCAATGCGACCACAAAGACAAGTGTTTTGTTATCTTTGCTCACTTTTATTTATGTGAATTCATGTTAAGTAAAGACAATTTTACAAACTATAAACATCAATCGTTTTTTCTCAAATTGAAAGAATTAGCTCAGTCTAATTCTATCGACCCTTTTAATTTCAAAATGATATTTTTTGGAGGAACGGGTGCAGTAGGTGGACAAGCAGTGATTGAAATTATATCGTCTTTCAATTACATTAAAGATGCTCAAACTTCCCTTGCTAATGCAACTCCTAAATTAATCATCACTGGAATAAATAGAAGTCAAATTGATCAATTTTGCAGCAAATTATTTCAAATATTCGGAAAGCAGAAATTTGAAGAGATTGAAAAAAATGGAGATGAGTCCACACTATTGTATGACCGATTCATCGAACTTCATTTCAAAACATTAATGGCTGTGCCCAAGTTTCACGTTGATTTAGATAAGGCCTTAAATCAATTTAAAAACAAGGAGGAAAAGGTGAATTATCTGATTTCAGAAGCGAGTAAAACAACGTCACCATTCGAGGCATTTGTTAAAAAAATAAAACAAGAATTAGGTCTTGGAACCAATGACCGTTTTAGAGCAATATTCAGTGGCATTCCAGTTCCTAGTGTAGCTACCTACCATTTTGAGTCCATTGATAAATTACTCATCAAGCATGGAATAGCTCAAGGAGACACCGATAAGCACATCGAAAGATCAATCAAAAAAGAAATTTTAAAAGGACTAGCTGAAGATTTTGGAGATATTAAAAAACACCACGCAGAAGAAGTCCTCATGGCACATACCACATCTGTGGGAGGCATGTACCAGATCATCAATGGCGAACCAGTCATTAAACTTGGATATGCTCACTCGTCACTCGGAGACCTTCTCAAAGAAAAGCAGTTCTATGCCAATGAATTAACCATTCAGTATTCGAATTTTAACCTAAAAAGCCTTGTAACAGCGAGTGCTATTGGCATCGACTATATTTACACAAGTAGCACGCTACCTTTGAGCAGTGGTGTTTCTCGAAAATATCGTACCGCAGCAGAAAAAAATAAACTTCCCTTCGATCTAAAAGTAACCTTTGATAAAAAAGGGGAACGACTCTTAAACAAAATTTTTCCATTTCAGACTCTACCTGTTAGCCATCCCGTATCCGATACAAAAGGTAACCCTATAGCTAAGACCAACCTTAATTTTGGAAATAATAAAGACAACATACCCAGTCTCAATGTAAATTATGCCTTGAGAAGTGGAGAAAATGGCCTTTTCTCTTTAGACAATGCTTATGCTCTCTACCTCAATATGAAAATTGCATCACAAGAAGAGTTAGCACATGTATTAGTAAGCAATGCACTATTGGGAGATGACGAACAAAAACCTTGGTTTGACCAACACGGGATTTGCTATTATACCCAAACAGATAATTCAAGCTTAATTTTTTCCCTACTAAACAATCGTAAAGAGTTTAGAAAATACCAAACCAGTGCATTCACTGTAAAGGCTTTTCAAGAACTGGGAAGCAGCAAGCATCAGGCAGAACTTCATATGCATGGATTATTTATTTTGATGCATAAATTGAAAAATTTAAGCTCTCAGAATATTGCATCTGTAATTACCTCTAAGTATAAGGAACAAGAAGTCAAGGATTTTGTAGACAACAATACACCACACCTACTTTTGGAGGACATTGTATCTTATGGTAAAGATACCCAAGCATTGGCCACTACTTTTAGCTCGCTTCTCTCCATTAAATCTGTCGGAGAAATGGCCGAATTTACGGGTTATACTGGCGAACTGTCTGGATTTATAAAGGTATTTTTCAATGGATTATACGCTGCAGTATCTCAAACTGTTCGGGCAATTACATCCCTTGGAAATCCCATCATCTTTCGAAATAGTTCAGGCAAAGACCAAATATTGGCTGGCCCCTATTTTGCTCCACTTGATTTGGTATTGGACACCAATTATACTCTCATCGAAACCATAGACCAACTATGCAAAGAGCACAAGCTCAATCGTGAGGCAATGATTAATTGGTTGGTATGTAACAATGGATTTGTGGATCTAAGACCTGAGGCTATTCTGAATACTGCAAAGTCGTTTGATCAAGGTTTGGACGACCACATATCGGTCATTGAACAAGCAGACCAATTCAGAAAGCAGGTGCAGCAACTCAAACTAAAAAACAGACGCAATATCCATGAAAATATTCACTTTAACAGCAGTGGGCTATTGGCTTATTGTGGACGAATCACAGGACTTTATGAACAACTCGAAAAGTTTGATCTAAGTCTTGGTACCTACAACGGTTGGAAAGCACTTTTTCCGATTGATGATAAGTATAACCACATCCTCATTCCTGGGTTAGTAGAGGCCATGAGGCACTACAGTGAGGGGCTTGGCAAAATAACCGGCACCGAATTCTTGTATCCAAAATACGGATACTTTGACTAGAATCCTCTGATTCAATATTATATCCAAATATGACGGATGTCATATTTTTCTATTTCTTTTATTCTCACTTTTGGGGTATTAGAAAAGTATGTGAGTTTCTTGACAGCATAGAAAACTGCTTCGGCTTTGAAATTAAGGCATTTATTTAACATTAGTTTTCTCAAGTTAGGGCAAAAAGCCAATCTAATAGCATAGTTGAAATAATATGGTTCAACTATAGATAAAGTGAGAATGACAAGTCTCACATTGTAATAAACATTTTTATTAAATAACAAATATGAAAAAATTAATTATACCTATGTTTTTAATAGGGTTATCAAATTTTATTGAGGCTAAACCTGTAACAGTTACAGTAAATGTCCCTGGTGGATATGTCAGAACAGATAGGTGGGAAGACCCATCAAGTTGCAAAACATTTGACAGAATTGTATGCAATACAGAATCTACAACATGTTATAAATTAACATACACTTACGATGACGCAGTATCTATCAGTGATCAAGGGTTTGATTTCGAGGAAGGGGATCAGGAAGTGTCTACACATATAATACTTCAAAAATTCGATGGAGAAATAATTGATGAAGGTGAATTGATAAACTATCAAGATTATGCCCTACCAGAAAATGGAGTTCTTTATGCAGCTTATGAATTTTTTATTGAGGACAACCTCCAAGTATTACATGTACCTGAAAAAATAACAGTTAAAGACACTTTTTCTGGAATTGTAACAAACGATTTAGGAAATGGTGAGGTTGAAAAGATAATTGCTTGTACATGCTCTACTAATAATTGTTATACAATTGACAGAAGTTCTAGCAGCCCTGATGGCAATCAAATTATAGAAGTTGATTGTGAAGATATAGAAGGCGAAATATATTTAGATTATAATGAAACCATTAGTGTTTCTTCTAATGGAGTCACTATTTTTACAGGAAAACTTAGGGATTATAATGTAGAAACAATAAGCTCAGAAGAAACAAACAAGACCTTTGTTATTAAACAATAATGAGATTAATCATAATCACCAGTTGGTTATTAGCCCTATTCTTTAGGGCTAATGGTCATACTGTATCCCTAACGAAACATGAGTTTGAAATTACGCAATCCGTACTCAAAAAATATCAACTATCGAATAAAATCAACTACATTGTTTTGATTGACAAAAATGATTGTTTTAATTGTACACTCTCTGCTCCATTAATCAAGAATACCATTGATAGTTCACAGGTTACGATACTAAGTTCTGAAATCCCCCCTGAAGCAAATAGAGATTTCATAAACGCCTATGGATTGAGTAAAAACTTCAACTATATAGACAATCCGAAGCTATTCCGTTTTTTTAAATCAATAGCTAATCGTAAATACAATGAGAAATCATTCATTTTTGAACTGAATACAGTTTTTTTAACTGCCATTCCATTAAAGAAATTTGCTAATAAAAACTCATTTGGTAAGGTGAAACTTACAAAAACAGACGACCTATATCACAAAGGGCATTACATTAGTGCAATTCCAAAACATCAAAATACCTCAAATGGTTATCTAACCTATACCAGTCCAAAAAATGCTCTTTACTATTTTAAGAATGATAGTGTAGTTTCTGAATTAAAATATAATAAGACACAACTCAACACGTGTTATAATTATGTCATCAGCCATTTTTCGGACTCAATTAAAGGGCTTAATTCATATTCAAAAAGTATGAATACATTCAATCAACAATTGAAGAAAATGGGTTTTTCGATTCTTAATACTCAGAATTTTCAATGCAGCAATAACAATATATCTGCAGTCATACAATTCTCTTTTCCAATTTGGACTACGTCAGATGAAATAACATTCACTGGCGAACTATTTTATTGTGCAATTGAATTAACTTCAGAAAATGAGCTAAAAATCACAAGCATCCAACCCATCAACAATAAAAGTTTAGAAAACGGCACAACCATATTTGCCTATAACTTTATGTTTTCAGACCAAAGAGACCAATCATTAACACTGGGATTCCATATAGATTCAACTACTATGTCTAGCGATGGACTTAAAATAATTCATAGAAAATACTCACTGTCTGAACATGTTGATTTTCGGGAGAGTGGAAGCATAAAAAGTGTTCCTAAAATCATAATAGATGAATATGAAGAGTCAGAAAACATTGCACTTATTCATCGAAGATTAGAAGAAGATTTGTTTCAATATGTTTATGTCCCAGTCATATATGATTATAACAAAACCATTAAGCTATTTGAATACACACCGAAAGTAACACATTACCATAGCTACGCATCTGCTTTTAATAGCAATGAATTTATAGATGTATGTTCTGTTAATGGCATTTATTATATCATGAAATATAGTCCAGACTACACAATCTCAAAGCTCAGCAGACTATCAATTGAGGGTATTGTTCAATCATGCAATATCAATGAAGAATCTGTTGACCTCATTACCAAAATTGATGGAAGATTTATCAAAGGTTATTTAAACATCTAGTTAAAGTTTTGACTAGAATCCTCTGATTCAATATCATTTCCAAATATGACGAATATCATAAATAGTGACTTATTCCAGTTTCATATTTGCTTCAACGTAAATTATAGATAAAATGAATATTGAAGAAATAACAGCACAAATTACCGATATGGTCATTGAGTATGCCCCCAAATTTGCTTTAGCCATTATTACCCTAGTGGTTGGAATGTGGGTCATAAAACGCCTCATGAAGTGGGTAGAACCCAAAATAAATAAGTCAACCAAAGACGAAACATTAGGCAGCTTCTTAAGCTCTACACTTGGTACATTAATGAAAGTTATGCTGTTGCTCTCAGTAGCATCCATGTTTGGAATAGACACTACATCGTTTATTGCCATATTTGGTGCGGTAATGGTAGGTGTTGGTATGGCTCTTAATGGAAGTATTGGTCACATTGCAAGCGGGGTAATGCTTATGATTTTTAAACCCTTCAAAGTTGGAGATTTGGTTGTAATTGGCGGTGGTCAAACAACTGGAACTGTTGACTCTGTTAACGCATTTAACACCATACTTGCCACCTTAGATAATAAACGCATCATTATAGCCAATGGAAATGTGACTGGCAATGACATTACCAATATCTCAGGTCAAGGTATAGTGGGTGTAGAACTTACCTACGGAATCTCATATAGTGCGGACATTGATAAAGCTAAAAATATCATAAAGTCTGTAGGTGACACATGCCCTTATGTTCTAGATGATCCTGATCAAGGTGTTGTAGTGGCTAATCTAGGAGATAGTTCTGTAGATATAGCTACACGACCATTCTGCAAAAGTGAGCACTACTGGGACACCATGTTTTATATGCAAGAAAATGTAAAAAAACAGTTTGATGAAAAAGGCATTAATATCCCATTTCCAAACTTGGAGGTTCATATGATGAACAAAAATTAATCTACATTATCATGTAGAAAAGAGTTGTTCGTTCTCAACTCTGGCTTAGATTCTGGCTCTTCTATAAGGCTTGTTCGTGAGATTTCCATCTCAGAAGAATGATTCACTTCATTTAAAGTGACATTTCTTCGTTTGTATGCTGGTATGTTTTCCATTTTCTCAATACCCTCTTGTCCCGACTTATTGACATGAGTTGGATTTGAATCTTTTTGGGCATCACTATTTACAATAGAATCAAAAATGGTAATTTGCTTTTGAGCGTCTAATTCCTCCGGTGTTAAATTTTCATTGACATTTACACCACCCAAATTATACTCAACCTCACTATTTGCGGCAATGGCATTATATCGATTCTCTACTCGATTAAAACCAGTAGCTATAACCGTCACACTAAGACTTCGGCCTAAGTTTTCGTCATAACAAAGACCACATTTCAAGTTGGCATCACTTCCTGTTTCTGCTTGTAGGTATTCATTAATCGTAGCATATTCATCCATAGTAGCCTCTTCGTCACCATATGAAATATTAACCAACAGATCACTTGCTCCCTGTATCTTATTGTCATCCAATAACGGAGAGTTCAAGGCCTGACTAACTGCACGCATGGCTCGATCATCACCCTCTGAGGTACCCATTCCCATAATGGACACGCCACTGCCTGTCATTGCCGTTTTAACATCCTCAAAATCAACATTAATACTTCCAGCAATTGTGATAATTTCTGCTATTCCTTTTGCTGCTGTTGCCAAGATATTGTCTGCATAACCAAAAGCCTTACTAATGGGTAAATTCCCATAAATTTCCTTGATTCGATCATTAGAAACCACCAATAGTGAATCAACACTGTCTCTGATTTCTTCTATTCCATGAAAGGCTGCTGTGCATCGCTTGTTTCCCTCAAACATAAATGGAGTAGTAACAATACCTACCGTCAAAATTCCTTTGTCTTTGGCAGCTTTAGCTATTACTGGTGCTGCCCCAGTTCCGGTACCTCCACCCATACCAGCAGTAATAAATACCATTTGGGTATTAGAACCCAATGACTCGATAATATCGTGAATATTCTCTTCTGCTGCTTTTCTTCCTATCTCTGGATTTGACCCAGCTCCTCTACCTTCAGTAAGTGAACTACCAATCTGAACTTTATTCATGATTGGGCTTTTCTCTAGTGCTTGAGCATCGGTATTGCAGATAAAAAAATCAACACCTTGTATTCCTTCAGAATACATGTGATTTACGGCATTTCCTCCACCGCCTCCTACACCAATTACTTTAATAATGGACGATCTATCTTTGGGTAATTCTACTGTAAAACTCATATTTTTTATTTTTTGAAATCTTCAACTTCTACTTCGTCTTTTAACCATTCTTTGATACGAGAGAATATCCCTACTTTATCACCTGAAGGTTTTGGTCCAGTACCAATAATATCTCCACCACCCTTTCGCTCAGCTGCTAATCCTCTGAGAACCAAGCCAACACCTGTGGCATAAATAGGACTTTTAACTTCTTCAACCATTCCCTTAGCCAAATGCTCGTTAGGGTAGCCAATTCTTGCGTCAAGTCCTGTTACAAACTCAGCAAGTTGATCAACGTGTTTGAGTTGTGACCCACCTCCTGTGATAACAATTCCTCCAGCTAATTTTTTTTCTAAGCCACTTTGTTTTATCTCAAAATGTACAAGCTCCATAATTTCTTGGATACGTGCTTGAATTACCTTTGAAAGGTTTTTTACCGATATTTCTTTGGCTGCTCTCCCCCTTATTCCAGGAATAGTAACAATTTCATTTTCATCTAGCTCACTAGCCAACGCACTTCCAAACTTTACCTTAAGGAGTTCTGCATGTGCCTTCATAACATTACACCCTTGTTTGATATCTTCAGTAATGATATTTCCTCCATAAGGGATTACTGCAGTGTGGCAAATAATATTATCATAGAAAATTGCTACATCAGTAGTCCCTCCACCAATATCAACTAAAACAACACCTGCTTCAAGTTCATCGCTACTCAAAACAGCTTCTGAAGATGCAAGGGGTTCAAGAGCAATACCTGTCACTTGTAAGTTAGATTTTTCGACACACTTGTAAATATTTTTGGCAGCAGAAATCTGACCTGTAATGACATGAAAATTTCCCTCAACTTTCACTCCAGCCATTCCAATCGGATCAATGATTCCTGGCTCATCATCTACTGTATACTCTTGAGGTAATACATGTAAAATCCGGTCTCCAGGTTTTACCGCAAGCTTAAACATGTCATTTTCTAATTTTTTCAAATCATCCGCATTTATTTCTGACTCTCCATCATTACGAATAATCATTCCTCGATGTTGTAAACTATTAATATGAGCTCCTGCTATTCCTACTTCAACACGTTGTATATCTACGTTAGATTTTTCAGATGCTTCTTTGATAGCCGCTTGTATGGCTGCTACGGTACGGTCAATATTCGAGACAACACCTCGGGTTACCCCTCCATGAGAAGCGACCTTTCCCATACCAAGGATATCTACTTTACCATACTGGTTTGCTCTACCTACAATGGCACAAACCTTGGTTGTACCTATATCTAATCCAACAATAATTTTTTCTTGTGACTCTACCATATTACTATTTACAAACGATTTGATTCTTATATTTTAAGTTAATGATCTGATACTTATCCCACCCAATGTGTTTTAGCCCATCGACGTAAAAATCAATGAGTTTATCAAACTTTGCTGGAATATTAGTGGTATCTCCTATCACTATTTTTTGGTTGTTAATTTTTGGTATGATGATTAAATCACCCTTGTCTACAAATATCTGCTCTGTAATAGCATCTATAAATGCATTTTCATGCACATATGTGGATAGGGTGTACACTTTCTTAATCATTTCAGAGCTTACATAATCATTGACCACTGGAACTCGTGCAATATCTACATCAAGGGATGGAATTCTTACCAAATCATCAGCTAGGTAAAAGGATTTCTTATTTGGAGGCATGATTCTAACTAATGGGACACGCTGAAGAATGTCAATCTTTAATTCCCCTTTCAAATCAAAACTCACTTCAGCCTCCTTTATCGCGGGAATATTTTCTAGTTTTTCTTCAATATCTGACAATGAAATCCCGTTTTGAGGAACACCAGATAATCCTCCGATATACCATTTATCTAACTTATTTTTAATGATCTCATGAGTTATTAATTGTTTTTGAACTGGTGCCTCAATTACAATCTTCACATAAGTACAAATCTGATGTTGTTGATTTCTCCGAAGTAGGAATAAAATCACAAAAACGATGACAATTGATAAGACATACAAGCTCTTTCGTAGATATGGAATAATTTTACTAGCCATAGAACTCATAAATTGGTTTTACTAATTGATCGATATCTCCAGCACCAAGGGTCAAGAGTATGTCTAACTCTCTTTGTTTTAAATTTTCGACCACCTCACTCTTAGACATACAAATAGCATCTGGATGATTAATTTTCTGTAATAAAGCGTCTGATGTTACTCCGTCAATAGGAAGCTCTCGTGCTGGATAAATTGGTAATAAAATCAGACCATCTACATCGGACAGTTCTTGAGCAAAATCTGCCATAAAATCTTGAGTTCGAGTGTATAAATGGGGCTGAAAAATAGCCGTAATTTTACGGTTTGGATATAAATCTCTTACTGAAGAAATAATTGCTTTTAACTCATTTGGATGATGTGCATAATCGTCGATATACAAAAAATCATCCCGTTCTATCACATATTGAAATCTTCGCTTAATGCCTTTAAATTCTTTTAGACCAATTCGAATAGCTTGTTCACTCGCTCCAGCTTTGCGGCACATCAATGCTGCACCAACAGCGTTCTCTAGATTGTGAATACCAGGCAAGCTGACAAACAAATCATTGATAAATAGATTTCCAGAATGATTACGAATATCAAAATGTGTTCCTTTGGAATCTTGAGAATGTACCACTGCATAAAACATGGCTTCTTGATCTGTAGCCGAGTAACTAATACCTCGTATATTTTTTACTTTATTTTTAGCATAAAAGGTATGATTATCCTCTGAAATTAACTTAGAAAATTCAACATAAGAGTCCTCTAAATCTTCCTTGCTGCCATAAATATCAAGATGATCGGCATCTGTACTTGTTATGACACTGTAAGTTGGTTTAAGGTGTAAAAATGATCGATCAAACTCGTCGGCTTCAGTAATTGAAAAATGACTTCCCCCTTTATCTTGCTTAAAATAATTACTATTTAAATTGGTACTTATTCCTCCTAGAAATGCAGAGAAAGAGAGATTTGATTGTTGAAAAATAGATGCAACAATACTGCTAGTGGTTGTTTTCCCATGAGTTCCTGCTACACTTAAATTAATGGTATTTTTAGTTACTTCTCCAAGAATTTCTGCACGCTTATGCATTGCATAATCATTCTTCAGAAAATAATTCATCAAATAACTACTTTTTGGGATTGCGGGAGTGTAGACAATAAAGCACTGATCAGGGTTTTGAACAAATTCATTGTCGATAGAAGACAGGTTATCTTCAAAAAACACCTCAATTCCTTCTTGAATTAATTGATCTGTAATAGGAGAAGATGTTCGATCATATCCACAAACAAAATATCCTTCGGAATTAAAGTAGCGGGCGAGTGCACTCATACCGATTCCACCGATTCCTACAAAAAAGATATTTTTTCTATTTGCTAACACCTTCTATTATTTCATTTACGATGCTTTTTGCAGCATCTGGTAAACACAATTTTAAAATTTCCGATTTAAGATTGTTTCGTTGAGCCTCATCTTTCATTAAATCTATAATTAATGTACCTAACTGATCCTTTGCATCTTTATCAGGACAAAGTAAAGCCGCATTTTTATCGACTAGATTAAGTGCATTCTTTGTCTGATGATCCTCGCTAACAAAAGGTGACGGGATAAATATTGTAGCCTTTCCTAGAGCTGAAAGCTCAGAAACAGACATAGCTCCAGCCCTGCTCACTACAACATCTGCTACTTGATATGCCAAGTCCATTCGTTGAATAAAAGCTGTGCGTGTTCCCCAATCAAATGTTCCAAAATCACCAGTAAAGTTTTTTCCTGTCTGCCATAATAGTTGCACATCATGATTATTTAGTATACTTAAATTTTCATCAATTGCCTCATTGATGGTTCTGGCACCCAAACTTCCTCCAACTATTAAAACTGTTTTCTTTTTTGGATTTAGAGAAAAATGTTCAAAAGCATTAGTCTGCTTATCTGTTTTTGACAAGAGACCTTGTCTTATTGGATTACCCGTTAAAACTAATTTCTCTTTTGGGAAAAATCGGTTCATTTTTTGGTATGCTACACAAATCTTAACCGCATACTTTTTCAATAACTTATTGGTTATTCCAGGATAAGAATTTTGCTCTTGCAAAAACACAGGAATGCCCATAACACTTGCCATATAATTTAATGGCCCACTTGCATAACCTCCAACACCAATAGTAAAATCTGGCTTAAATCTTTTAATAATCAAACTTGATTTCAATAAACTAGCCATTAATTTAAAAGGCAGGCTAAGGTTTTTGATAGTTAATCTTCTTTGAAGTCCCGATATCCATAGCCCATGAATTTTGTATCCTGCAGCAGGTACTTTATCCATTTCCATTCTCCCAGTAGCTCCAACAAATTCAATAACACTATCGGGATACTGATTCATTATTTCATTAGCAATTGCGATAGCAGGGAATATGTGTCCCCCTGTACCTCCACCAGATATAAGAACTCGATATTTTTTACTCATTTTCTTTCTCTGGATAAATAGTTCTACTTGCACTCAGAATAATCCCAAATGCAATACTTACAAACAATATGGATGTTCCTCCACGACTTACAATAGGAAGTGCTAGACCTGTAACAGGAAGAATATTTACAGCTACACCCATATTTATCAAAGCTTGAACTACCAGACTGAAGGCCAATCCAATGGCTAAAAGAGCTGCCAGCGGATCTTCTGTTAATAGGACAATTCTAAATGATCGATAAAGCAATAATAAATAGAGTAGAACAAGGGTAAGTCCTCCAAAAATTGACCCGTATTCTTCGATAATAATTGCATAAATAAAGTCTGCAAATGGAGATGGTAAAATATTTTTTTGTCTACTTCTGCCAGGACCTGTTCCAACAAATCCTCCACGGGCAACAGCTATTTTAGCTTGTCTACTTTGATATGTTCCTCCATCGTCACTTCCATTTGAAAATGCTTCAATTCTACTTTTCATTGTAGCTATTCTCCCAAATTGAACATCGGAGTTCATCACATAAGCAAAGGCACCTCCTAAAACTAATATCCCAATACCTGCTAGCAAACCAATCTGTTTGAGCGGTATTCGACCCAAGAATAATACCAACATACTCGTTACAAATAGTACTGCAGAAGTTGAAAAATCCTCTGGAAAAATCAATAAACAAACGAGTAAAATTATGGAAAGTATTGGAAGAAGCGTCTTTTTGAAATCGTGGACCTCCCCCTGTCTTCTGGCCATAAAACGAGCAACATAAGCAACTAGTGCAAGCTTCGCAAAATCTGAACTTTGCACAGTAAGACCCGCCACAGGCAACGAAATCCATCTTCGAGCATCATTTATTTCTACCCCAAAAATTAAGGTGTAAATTAGTAACGGAATCGCAAGAAACAGCATAATCTGTGCAATCCTCGAAAAGTATTGAATACTAATCAAGTGAGTTAACCACATCGTGGCTAATCCAAAAAATACCAAAAAAGCATGTTTGATCAGATAGTATTCTGTATTACCCCCTTTTTCAGCATAGGCAAGCGTACCCGTTGCAGAATACACTGCTAGAATTCCGAAAATAGAAAGTGCTAATACTACAAACCATATGTAGTAATCACCTTTAATATTTTTTTGCAGAAATTCTCTCACAGATTTCTTACAGCTCTTTTAAATTGATTCCCTCTATCTTCATAATTTTCAAACAGATCAAAACTGGCACATGCTGGAGACAACAAAACCGTCTCCCCCTTTTCCCCTAACCCATAAGCAATATTGACTGCTTCTTGAGCCGAACTTGCATTAATCATCATATCAACATCTTTCCTGAATGCTTTATGTAAATTCAAGTTGTTTTTTCCTAAGCACACTATAATTCTAACTTTCTCTTTAATTAGTGGACTCAACGATTCATAATCATTGCCTTTATCTACTCCACCTGCAATCCAAATAATTGGATTTTCTACACTTTCTAATGCATACCACGCAGCATTAACATTCGTTGCTTTACTGTCATTAATAAAACTTATTCCTTTCACTTTGGAAACAAATTCTAATCGATGCTCTACATTTTTAAAATCGAGTAAACTCTCACGTATGGTTTCTTTTCTGATTAGAAGAGAATTAGCAATAATTGAAGCAGCCATCGAGTTGTACGTGTTGTGTCTACCGGCTATAGTAAGTTGATCTAATGACATATTGAAGTTAATTTTTGGGTTTGTTAATTGAATATTTAATTGATTATTTTCTACCCAAGCTCCTTGATCTAATGGTCCATTATCATAGGTAAATGGCACCAAATCAGCTGTGGTAGTATGATTTTCTAATTGATTTGTGATTTCATCGTCATCTGCACAAAAAATGAATTTTTGATTAGCGTCTTGATTTAAATTGATGCGTAGCTTAGAATTAATATAGTCTTGATAGTTTGTATACCGATCTAAGTGATCTGGCGATATATTGAGGAGTACAGCATAATCTAGAGCAACTGTGTGCATCCCATCTAACTGGAAACTACTCAATTCGAGCACATAGTATTCGTAATTTTCAAGAGCAACCTGTCTCGCAAAACTATAGCCCACATTTCCAGCTAAACCAACAGATAAACCAGCACTCTTTAAAATACTGTAAGTCAACATTGTGGTCGTGGTCTTTCCATTTGTTCCTGTAATCCCAATTAATGAAGCATTCGTGTAACTTGCTGCAAACTCAATCTCAGAAATAATTGGAATATTCACTGAAATAGCTGCAATAACAATTGGAGCTTTATCACTTATACCAGGACTTTTAATAATTTTACTAGAGGATTTTATAAGCTTCTCATTATGACCATTTTCTTCATATTTAATTCCATATTTATCAAGCTCATCCTTATATTTAGGTTGAATCTGATTGTAGTCAGAAACCCAAACATCAAAGCCTTGTTTTTGAGCCAGAATAGCTGAACCTACTCCACTCTCACCGGCACCTAATATGGATATTAATTCACTCAATTATCTTAGTTTGAAGGTTATTATGGTGAATATGGCTAACATGATTCCTACAATCCAGAATCGGGTTACAATCTTGGGCTCTGCATATCCGAGCTTTTGATAATGATGGTGAAGTGGTGACATCTTAAATATTCGTCTCCCCTCACCGTACTTCTTCTTGGTATATTTGAAATAACTGACTTGTATCATAACACTCAAGTTTTCAATTAAAAAGATGCCGCATAGAATGGGAAGAACTAATTCTTTTCGAATCATCAACGCCAAGACAGCGATAATTCCCCCAAGTGCAAGGCTACCTGTATCTCCCATAAAAACTTGAGCTGGGAAACTATTGTACCACAAAAAGCCAATACAAGCTCCTGTGAAAGCTGCTGCAAAAATTACTAGTTCACCCTGATTAGGTATAAACATGATATTGAGATAATCAGAGAATATTAAGTTACCACTTATAAATGCTAAAACTGCTAATGTTATCCCAATTATCGCAGAGCTACCCGCAGCCAATCCATCTATTCCATCTGTTAAGTTGGCTCCATTGCTGACTGCTGTAATAACCAAAACAGCTATTACCATAAATACTACCCAAGCCCATTTATTGGCTTTAGCATCGTTCATCCAAAACAAAAATTTTGAATAATCTACCTCATGAGTCTTAATAAATGGAAGTGTCGTTGTTGTACTTTTTACATCTTTGAAATACATCAATTGACCATTGATATTTTTCACCTCTACATCGGCAGGTGCCTCATTTATCGTGTTTATTTTGTATTGCTCTCTGACAACGACACTATCATTAAAATGAAGTACTAATGCTACAATAATTCCAAGGCCAACTTGACCTATGATTTTAAATCTTCCCGCTAATCCAGCTTTGTCCTTTTTATAGATTTTGATGTAATCATCTAGAAAACCAATTAACCCTAACCAGATGGTGCTAAAAATCATAAGTAGCACATAGACATTATCAAGTTTAGCAAACAAAAATGTTGGGATAAGAATAGCAGCCAATATTATGAGACCTCCCATTGTTGGGGTTCCACGCTTAGCTTCCTCTCCATCCAAACCAAGCGTTCGAATGGTCTCGGCAGCTTGCAAGTCTTGCAACTTTGCAATCAGTCTTTTACCAAATAGCAATGAAATGATTAAAGACACAATTACGGCAAGAGATGCACGAAATGAAATGTACTGAAAGACTCCTGCTCCAGGCAGATTGTATATTTCTTCTAAATATTCAAATAAATGATACAGCATTATTCTTTTAATAGTTTTAGGTTTTTGGTTAAAATTTCTTTGTCATCAAAAGGATGTTTCACACCCATAATGTCTTGATAAGTTTCATGTCCTTTACCAGCCACAAGAATGATATCACCCTTATTACCCAGACTGATTGCTGTCTTAATAGCTTCCTCCCTGTTTATTATTTTTAATACCTTTTTGAAGTGTCTAGGTTCTACTCCTGACATCATATCAGAAATGATTTCGTTGGCATCCTCTGTTCTAGGATTATCAGAGGTAAGAATCACTTTCGTTGAAGACTCACAAGCAATTTTTGCCATGATAGGTCGTTTGCCTTTATCTCTGTCTCCTCCACACCCAATAACAGTTATCAACTCCTCATTTGTCGTTCGAATTGCATTGATTGTATCCAATACATTCTGAATAGCATCTGGGGTATGAGCATAATCGACAATGGCTGTTATGCCTGATTCTTTTATGTTTTGGAATCGACCATCAACACTGTTTATTGCACTGAGTGCTGTTATAATTTCTAAATGATCCTTGCCTAGTAAAAATGCCGTTGAATAAACAGCTAAAACATTATATGCATTAAACTTACCGACTAATCTCAACCACACTTCTGAGTCACTGATATTTAATAGCATCCCATCGAAATCGTGCTCAACAATTTTGGTCTTAAAATCACTAAATGATTTGAGGCTATAAGTATAAGAGCTCGCTCGTGTATTTTGGACCATCACTTTTGCATTTTTATCGTCCTTATTTATTAAGGCAAAAGCTGAAGAATCTAAGTGGTCAAAAAGTGTTTTTTTCGTATATAAATATTCTTTGAAATCTGTGTGATAATCCAGATGATCACGGGTTATATTCGTAAATATTGCACCGTCAAATTTTAGTCCAGCTGTTCTATATTGATGAAGAGCATGAGAACTCACTTCCATGAATGCATATTCACAACCTTCATCAACCATATCTGCCAATAATTCGTTTATTCGAATACTATTGGGCGTAGTATGAGTACTGATAGTATCTATTCCATTGATGCTATATTTAATTGTAGACAACAATCCACAATTGTGGTCTAGATTTCGGAAACACTCATAAAGCATGGTTGCTACTGAGGTTTTTCCATTGGTGCCCGTCACCCCAATCAATTTAAGTTTGTTACTTGGATTATCATAAAATGCTGAAGCAATTAGACCGAGTGCCTTGGCTGAATTTTCAACCACTAAGTAGGTAACGTGATTTTTTGGATTAACTACTTCCTCACACACGATTACAGTAGCTCCTAATTCAATTGCTTTATCTATGAATAGATGACCATCTGTATTAGCCCCACGAGTTGCAGCAAATAAGTACTCAGATTGGACCGATCTAGAATCTAAAGCAAGACCAGAAACTTGAACATCTTTAGATCCAAAAGAATCTATTAAATCAACAGCAGATATGAGTGAATCTAGACGTTTCAATTTAATCGGATATAAACAGTTTGACTTTTATATATTACAGCCCCAGGCTTGGGACTCTGCTCTACTACTCTCCCTCTTCCAGCTAAAATCGGTTTTAACCCTAAGAGCTCTGACACGTATACCGCATCCTTAACACCAAAATTTCTAAAATCGGGCATTTTACCCTCTTCGACTAAAACATCTTCCATCTTACTATTCTCAGAATTGACCCATACAAAATCTGCAGATGGAATTTCGTCTAAAGCATACCCAAGTTGGCTATTTATAGCTTGAATATCCTTAAAAAATCCTGCATGATAATTAGGTTTATATATCAAAGAATCTACGACCTCTTTTTTAACACTAATTGTAAAAATCTTTTGGGCTACCTCTGAAAAAACTGGTGCAGCAACATAGGAAGCATAAAATATCCCATTGCTGGGCTTGTTTACCATGACATAAATTGAGTATTCAGGTTTCATTGCTGGGAAGTGACCCACAAAACTCGCATTGTACATTTTGGCCTTTTGATAACCACTGGAGGAAGCTATCTGTGCTGTTCCTGTCTTGCCCCCCATAGTCACCACATCACTCCTTACATTCCTTGCAGAACCACTTATAAAAACCTCAGCAGTTAATTCTTTTATTTTATTGGAGGTTTCTTCTGAACAAACACGAACTGTTTGACTTGAGTTATCATTATCTTTTATCACAATACCAGCATCTGTAACAGAACTGACAATCTGAGGTCTAATCATTATACCATCATTGATAATTCCGTTATACGCAGTAAGCAACTGGAGTGGCGTATGTTGATTTTCATATCCAATAGCCAACCATGGAAGAGTCAACTGAGACCAACTAGAACTTGCCGGATGATTCAAAAAGGGGTCAGGCTCACCTAATATTTCGATACCCGTTGGCTTATCTAAGTCTAATTTTTTTAGATGTGATATGTAATTACTAGGCTTACTTGAGTAATTATCAAAAATTACTGAAGAAAAAGCGACATTACTCGATCTTGCAAAAGCCTGCTTGAAACTCATTTTTTTAAATCTTCCTTTATCAGAATCTTGCATTTTCTTTCCAAAATATTCTCGAACTCCATTCTGAATGTCCATAGAATCATTAAGACTAATTAATTCATCCTCAAATGCGGCCATTGCGGAAAAAACCTTCCAAACACTTCCTGGCTCATAGCTCTCCCCAATACTATAATTATACTGCTCGCTATATACTCCTTCTTCTCTTTTTGATAGGTTTGAAATAGCTTTTATTTTTCCTGTCGATACCTCCATTACAATCACGCAACCGTGATCAGCTTTATGCTTGATTAACGACTTTTCAAGTGACCGTTGAGCTATTTCTTGAAAATCAATATTGATGGTCGTATGAATATCTCTGCCGTTTTTTGGCTCGATCAAATTTTCATCATTCAATGGACGATACCCACCCGATATTTTTTGTACTAATCGCTTCCCTTTAACGCCTCCTAAGTCAATATTGTAAGTTCGTTCCAAACCAACCCCCGGATTATCTTTAGTTCGATAACCAATTGTTCTAAAAGCTAAATTTCCTGCAGGTTTTACTCGTTTAGTATTTAACTCTGCCATAAATCCACCTCGGTATCTCCCTTTTCTGAAAATCGGGAAATCTCTCATCATCTTTTGCTCATGATAATTGACTTTTCTTCTAATGAGAACGTATCTGCTCATAGATTTCTTAGCCGTATTGAGTTTTGACTTATAGTATGAACTCGATTTATCTGGAAATAAACGAGCCAATTGTTGTGCTAATTCATTGACATAAAATTGAAATGTATCATCGTTGACGACTGTGGCATCCCATCTGATTTCATAAATGGGCATTGATGTAGAAAGTAGACTTCCATTATCAGAGTAAATATTACCTCTAGCTGGGCTAATGTCTTGGTGACGAATCGTAATACTATCTGACATTGCTAACCACTTATCCCCTTCAACTAATTGAATCCGAAACATCTGAAAAGAAACCCAAAATGCGAACAGTACCACCACACCCATGCCAAATACAACACGCCATGTTATGCTCTTTTTGATATTATTCGACATGATCTGCTTTAATTAAAGTAACTGCCCTATTTGGCTCTTTCACGTCTTTATCTTTTAGTCTTACTTCAAGATTTTCTCGAAGTCTATTCTTCATGATATCTGATTTCAACGTAATATTCTCCGCTCTCAACTCAATGAGATTTCTCTTCGTTGATTCAATGTCCCTGACAATGTTATCTGTACGGTGAGATAGATAGATGTAGGTTAGTGCTAGTGTAAATAAAAAAAAGAGATAGTAAATCCACTCCGGCGAAAGCCTAAACTCTTGGGGCGTGGCAGTTCTTTTCTCCTTAATCATTAAATTTTTTCTGCTATTCTTAATTTGGCACTTCGAGCTCTTGAATTTTGCTCAACTTCTTCTATGGTCGCTTCTATTGGCTTTTTATTTATTGCATTATATAGTCGAGTCACTCTCCCAAATGGATCACTTTGTCGATCACCTTCTACATTTCCAGTATGGATTAAGTTTTTTACAATTCTGTCCTCCAAAGAATGATATGACATCACAACTAGTCTCCCTTGAGGCTTAAGCAATTCTGTGGCCTGATTAAGAAGAGATTTCAATGTACTGATCTCACGATTGACTTCTATTCGTAATGCTTGATAAATTTTAGCCAGCATCTTATTCTTTGATCGTTCATTAGTGAATTTTGATACCGCTGCAATCAAATCTGCATTTATTGTAATTGGTTGAATATCTCTATATGAAATAATTGCATTCGCTAGTGGCGAAGCCTTATCTAACTCACCATAAGACCTAAAAACTTTTGCCAAACTTGGCTGATCATAAGTGTTTAATATATCTACAGCAGATATCTCTGAGGAAGAATTCATCCGCATATCCAAATCAGATTCCTCAAATCGAAAAGAGAAGCCACGATCTTTTTCATTAAGATGGTGAGAACTTACCCCTAGATCAGCTAGCAAACCATCAATTTCACTCAACCTGTGATATGCACAAAAATTAGCCAGATACTCAAAATTGGCCTCACAAAAAATTAAACGAGGATCGTCAATCTTATTATCCAAAGCATCAACATCTTGATCAAAGACTAGCAGGAGTCCTTTTTCACTAAGCTGGTTAAGAATTGCTCTTGAATGACCACCACCGCCAAATGTCACATCAACATATATTCCATCTGGATTTATATTCAAACCTTCAATGCACTCATCCAACATGACTGGAGCGTGATAACTATTCATCATTACCTCCATTCTCATCTCCCATTACGTCCTCAGCTAGTGCTGCAAAATCATCTGCATCAACATCCATCATATCATTATAATGATGCTTACTCCAAATTTCTATACGGTTACCATAAGCATAAAAGATTGCCTCATTTTGAATTCCAGCATACTCACATAACTTTTTTGGAATCAGCATTCTGGAAGCATTATCTAAGTTAACCTCAGTCGCACCATTACTGAAATGCCGAATAAATAATCTATGCTTTTTATTAAAGTGATTCAATGAGCTCAAATTGCCAAGCTCAATATCCCAATCTTTTCGTGTATAGAGTGTAAGACATTTTTCAAAACCTCGATTCACCACCAACTTACCAATTGCATCTTTTGGCAATTGCTTCTTCAAACCAGCAGGCAAAACTACTCGACCCTTGTCGTCAAGCTTAGCTGCAAATTCTCCGATGTATAATGATTTAGACACGTTTTGTTGGTTTGATGCTGTAAAAATAAAACCAATATCCCCACTTTCTACCACTATCTACCACTTTTTTACAAAAATAATCCACACGAAATGTTAAGTTGCTTATAATCAATGTATTGAACACTTAAATAGATTCCCACATTTTTCGTTTAATCGTTTAGAAACGGATTAATTTCATCAAAAAATGATCTAAAAGTAAATTTTATTCAAAAAAAAAGGTGAGCCGTTAAGCTCACCTTTTTGTGTTTTATTGGATTAACTAATCGATCTTATTTTCGATTATTTCTTCCACGATTATCTCGTCCTCTATTGTCTCTTCCGCCTCTTCTATCACCACCATTTCGGTTGTTGTCTCTTCGCTCTCTTGGCGGACGTTCTATATATCCTTCAGGTTTTTCAAGAAGAACTTTTCTTGACAGACGAAGCTTACCGTTACGCTCATCGAATTCTATTAGCTTAACTTTTACTTCTTCGCCTTCCTCAAATACATCAGCCATAGACTCTAATCGTTCCCAGCTAATCTCTGATATGTGAAGCAACCCTTCTTTTCCAGGTAGAATTTCTACGAAAGCACCAAAATCAACAATTGATTTTATCTTACCTACATATTCTGTTCCCACTTCTGGATCTGTTATAATGCCGAGAATCCATTCTTTCGCTGCCTCTATTGGACCACTACCTACACCAGAAATTTCTACAATACCAAAGTCGCCATCTTCTTCGATAGTCACTGTAGCATCTGTTTCTTGCTGGATTTCTTGAATTACTTTTCCTCCAGAACCGATGACAGCACCAATTTTATCTTTTGGAATAGTCATTACTTCAATCTGAGGTGCATGATCTTTCAACCCTGTATTTGGTTTTGAAATGGTCTTTTCCATTTCGTTTAATATATGCATACGACCTTCTTTGGCTTGCATGAGTGCCTCTTCAAGTACATCATACGATAAACCGTCGACTTTCATATCCATTTGGCATGCGTAAATACCATCTTCATTTCCTACAACTTTGAAGTCCATATCTCCCAAATGATCCTCGTCTCCTAGTATGTCTGAAAGTATCGCATAACGACCTTTATCATCTGCTACCATACCCATTGCAATACCAGAAACCCCAGCTTTCACTTGAATACCAGCATCCATCATGGCCATACTACCTGCACATACTGTAGCCATAGAACTACTACCATTACTTTCTAAAATGTCAGAAACAATCCGAAGTGTGTATGGGAAATCATCAGGTATCATTCGTTTAAGTCCACGTTCAGCTAAATTACCATGACCTATCTCACGTCTACCAGGACCTCGATTTGGTCTTGCTTCACCTACTGAAAAAGAAGGAAAGTTATAGTGTAACATGAATTTACTAAATGACTTCTCTTGATAATTATCGATCATCTGCTGATCCAACTTAGAACCTAACGTAACCGATGTTAATGATTGCGTCTCACCTCTGGTAAATAGTGCAGATCCGTGAACAGATGGAAGATAATCAACTTCGGTCCAAATTTGACGCACTTCATTTAAAGCTCTTCCGTCTAAACGTTGTTTATTATCCAACATCATATTACGTACAGCCTCTTTCTTTGATTTACCAAGATATCTTTTTACCATAGTCATCGTAGTATCATCTGTATCCTCTGATAAGGAGTCAATATACTCATTATCAATTGCTTTAAACTTCTCAGCACGTTCTTCCTTAACAGAAGGAGTTTTGGCTGCATCATAGTATTTTTGATAGGTAGCATCCATAACCTGCTTCTTCAATTCATCTGAATTAGTCTCGTGATTATATTCTCTTGGTGCTTTTCGACCACCCAATTGATCACAAAGTGCTAGCTGTGCTGCACAATCATTTTTAATGTGAGTATGAGCAAATTTAAGAGCCTCAACCATTTCTTTTTCGGAAATACCATTCATCTCACCCTCAACCATATTGATATCTGCAGCTGTTCCAGCTACCATCAAATCAACATCCGAGTCTGCCATTTGACTAGCAAAAGGATTAATCACCCACGCTCCATCTATTCTTCCCACTCTAAGGGCAGATACAGGACCTTCAAATGGAATGTCTGTGATGGTTAACGCCGCAGAAGCAGCCAAACCAACTAATGCATCCGGCATAATCTCTGAATCAGCAGAGATTAATTGAATCATTACTTGAGTTTCAGAGTGATAATCAGATGGGAAAAGTGGTCGAAGTGTTCTATCTACAATTCTACAAACCAATATTTCTGAATTAGATAGTCTTCCTTCTCTTCTCAAAAAACCACCTGGAATTCTTCCTCCAGCAGCAAATTTTTCTTGATAATCTACAGACATGGGCAGAAAATCTACTCCATCTCTTGCGTCTTTGTTAGAAACTATCGTTGCCAATAGTTTTAGTTTTCCTTGAGAAACTACGACAGATCCATGTGCCTGACGTGCTAATTTCCCCGTCTCGATGGTAATGTCTTTGCCATCACCATAACTTAATTTTTGTGTAAATACATTCATAATTGTGCGGAAATACCGCTATGTTATTTTTAAATTGTCAACCATTTTTTATCTACTTGGTTGAAATTTAAAGCTATTGTTACCGAATGGTAATATGCTAGAAATTATTCGACTTGAAAATAAAAAATGCAGCACAAATATTTGTGCCTTACTTCACTTTCACGGTTGGGACTTTTTCCAGAAACTTCTATCTGCCAATAGTTAGGAAGATAAGGTTATTTTCTGATACCTAGTTGTTTGATAAGCTCTCTATAATGAACAATATCTTTTTTAGCTATATAATTCAGTAGAGATCTTCTTTTACCTACAAGTTTAACAAGTGTTAATTCTGTAGAAAAATCTTTTTTATTCTTCTTGAGATGTTCTGTAAGGTGCGAAATTCTGTGTGTAAACAAAGCTACTTGTGCTTCCGCATGACCAGTATTTTTGGCATCTCCACCATACTGTGCTATAATTTCTGATTTCTTTTCCGCTGTTAATCGCATCGTGTTTTATTAATAAATATTTCTATTTAAGGGGTGCAAAAGTATACTATTTTTATGTAAAATTATATTAATACTCAAAAAATAACAAAATCAATACCCCCCAGCCCATTTACGGACAAACCATTCCAGACTCAAAATCAGGATAATTACCCAAAATAAGAACTTAAAATGAATGAGTTCTGAATATTTATGTTGATCTAAAATCTGGGTTTTGCCAAGTTTACTGACTGTTAAATCACGAACTAAAGAATCCATTGACGAAGGATGATAAAAGCGACCATTTGTTTTGAACGCTATTTTATGAAGAACATCAAAGTTTGCAGTTTGATTCATCAATTCTTTTTGTAATTCAATAACTACAAACGAACCATAATCCGTTAATTTTTGACTACCAACAAGGGCACTTGCCACATAGCTGTATGCTCCTGACTTTAAATTGCTTAATTCAAGACCATACTTCACACCCTTTTCGCTCATGGTATATTGATATTCCTTATTCTGATCATCTTTGAGCAAAACATTAATTTCTTGCCCTTTCACAAACTCTAACCCTTGATTGTACAATTCCCCTTGCAAATTAATAACCTCTTTTGTTCCATATTCAGAGTTACTTGGCTGAACTCTCAATAACTTCTTATTCTCTTTAACAGCCAAATATTGCAAGCCTTTATTTATTAAAATGTTGGTCACATCATGATTTTCATTTTGTTCATAATCTGTTAGCCTCCATTGCCAAATTCCCAGACCAGAAATTATGCCATAACGATATCCATTCTCATTATACATTGTCCATAGCGGGTCTCTGGTTTCAATATTCCCAATCTTTTGGTACATAAAGACATCATTCTGTGAAAATCCTTTCCAAATCCCATAGGGGGAAATCAATGGGGGAAACTGATTAATATATTGAGTTTTTTCTTTCAGGTCAAAGTATTCGAATTCAGTATTCAAAACGGGTAACGTCGAATTCATACTACTACCCATACTTTTAAATTTAATATTTTGACTCCCCGCATTAAAATAATTTGAATTGAATTGATCCCCAACAACACAGAAAACAGGAATTCCTTTTGCTTTAAGATTTTCAAATAAATCCAATTGACTTTGATCGGAAAACCAATTGAATAAAACCACTAAATCGAGCTGGTCATCAACCACAAATTGTTTCATTTTGACAGCAACATCATAATTCATATTTGAAACAATAGAAGATCTTAACATTCCAATATCAGGGTGTGGCATTTTACTCCAAATCTGAACCTTTCTTTTGCCATCTATAACGTCAATATAAAATATAAAGGAATTGTTTTTGACGTTTTTCTCTTCATCGAACACAGTCAATCTTAAATCAATTCTATTTGTGCCAACTTTAGTTGCTTCTAAAGCTAAATCAATTTCTTTGAAAAATTGATTGGTCGACAAGAATATATTCTTTCGCTGCACTTCAACCCCATTCATTAAAATTTGAACAGAGGCATTCTTCCCCTTCAATTTATCTGCTTTTAACTCTACCTCACAAATAAATTCGCTTCCTAAATATGCCATAGAATTACATATCACATTCTGAACTCCTAAATCTGCATACCGATTTGTATCTCCTATTCCCAATGTATAAATTGGAACATTATAATTTTCTGCAACGTTTTGTGGATCAATGCCTGCATTATTAATGCCATCTGTCATTAAGACAACACCAGCTAAATTCTGATTAAAATATTGCGATTTCACCTCACGAAGTGCTCCACCAATACTGGATTCATTGCCATCAAATTTTGGGTCTTTGCTATTACTAAATTTAAGAAACCTATCAAAAAACAAATAGTCAACTTGATATTCATCTTCCATTTTTTTCTCTAAATCACACAAATGATTAACAACAAGCTGACTGGAATCTTTAATTGCAGTCATCGATTCGGAGTCATCAACAAGTATAACCAAAGTAGGCTTTTTCTTAATATAATTAATGTGCTTAACGACTGGCTCAAGCAATAGAAATGATAATATAGCTACTAGTATGAAACGACAAAATGCTAAAATATTTCTTACGCTAAAATTTAGACTACTACTATTTTTTGAATCATAAAAATAAAGCATCCATGCATATAAAACACCCAAGCCTAAACAGCCAACAATCAACCACATGGAGTAGGCTATATTTAAATCCCATTTCACGGCTGTAAAATTAATTCGCACAAACGATTTATCCATTGAATAAAATAGAAATAATAACTGACTTGTAATAAATAACTGAAACATTTTGGTAGCAGATGAGTTAATAGATAATTACCTTTGCAACGTGATAGAAACTGACATCATCATCATTGGAGCTGGACCTACTGGTTTATTTGCTGTTTTTGAAGCTGGACTTCTCAAACTGAAATGCCATTTAATAGACTATCTCCCCCAACCTGGCGGACAACTCGCTGAGATTTATCCTAAAAAACCAATCTACGATATTCCCGGATTCCCAAGTATTCTTGCTGGTGATTTAGTAGACAATTTAATCAAACAGTCCGAACCATTCAACCCAGGTTTCACACTGGGAGAACGAGCTGAAAATATCTCAAAAACAGATGACAATCAGTTTATTGTAACTACAGATCGTGGCACTCAACACAAAGCTCCGAACATCATGATTGCAGGTGGACTTGGGTGTTTTGCTCCAAGAAAACCCGAACTAACCAACTTAGAAAAATTTGAAGATCACGGGGTGGAGTACATCATTAAAGATCCAGAAGTATATCGTGACAAAAAAATCGTTATTGCTGGTGGTGGAGATAGTGCTTTGGACTGGACTATTTTTCTTGCCGATGTTGCTAGTGAAGTAACTTTAGTACATCGAAGAAAGCAATTTCGTGGGGCTTTAGATTCCTTAGAAAAGGTTGATCAACTTGCAAATCAAGGTAAAATTCAATTAATCAAAGAAGCTCAAGTCACTAGCCTTGACGGAGGCAATCACCTATCCACTATTGAGATTACTCCCAAAAATCAAGAAGCTATAAAAATTGATACAGACCACTTTATTCCATTATTTGGTCTTAGTCCAAAACTTGGACCTATCAAAGAATGGGGACTTGACTTAGGAAAAGAAGCCATCCTTGTAGACACTAAAGATTACCAAACCAATGTGCCTGGTATTTTTGCAATTGGAGACATTAATCAATATGAAGGGAAACTTAAATTAATTTTATGCGGTTTTCATGAGGCCACTTTAGCTATTCAAAGTTGTTATAAACGAATTTTTCCAGACAAAAAATTAGTTCTAAAATACACCACAGTTATGGGTGACCCAAGTGCAAAATAACATGAAAATATATCACAATAATCGCTGTTCTAAAAGCAGACAATGCTTAGCGTTAATAAGCGACTCAGATGTCCAAATAGTAGATTACATTAAACAACCACTATCATTCGTTGAGCTAAAAGCACTTATTGCAAAAATTGGCATACAACCTGCAGAACTTATCCGAACCAATGAAGCCATTTGGAAAGAGAATTTTAAAGGAAAAAAAATGAGTGATAATGATTATATCACAGCAATGATTGAAAACCCAAAACTCATGGAAAGACCTATTGTTGAAACTAAGGATAAAGCAATAGTCTGCAGACCCCCAGAATTGGTATTAAAACTTATCTAACCAAACCACTTCACAATCTAAAAATTGTCTTTTTAGGGTCTCATATATTGTGCCATAAAATACGACCCATCATCATCTATTAATATTTTCCTAGTACTTGAGTCAGAAAGCGTACTAACATAGCCTCCTAGTGTAATAATATCCCCCGCTGCACAGGACAGCATAACTCCCCCAGAGGCCGACTCTCTAATATCACCTTCACCTTCTATTATAATATGCTGCACTGGTGTATTCCCTTTATAAAGTTGCATGTCAAATTGAAAATTCCCTGTAACACCTACGCTGACAAGATTCACCCCATAATCAAACCTATAAATCCCTGTTCTGGGTACGACATATTCATCATTCTCAAGATGTTTTCCATCACCCAATTCTTGTAAACCAGTATTCTGAAACAGAAATGGTTGGGAAGCCCCTAGTTCACTTGGAAGAATCTCCAAATACAGTTTACAATACCCTCCTATGGTATCTCCAAGTATATGAGTAGACAAATCTCCATCTGCATCTGCAACTACCATTCGAGTACCTGTTCCTGATAATGACTCTACCCTTAATTCTCCATTTGTCTGAAGCATCAAATCTGGAGAAGCCGAATTATTGGTTTGTGTTATCACAAAATTATCTTCTATGGCTGCTACATTGTCCATACCTATCCAGTCTAATGTTCCTGTGGTGGTAAACTCTATTGATCTTTCTGATGCGTCAGTACCTCTTACCTCTATGATTGAATGATCCTCTCCTTCAATCATCAAAAGTCTATCAAGAGTTGCATAAACATGGAGGGGTACTATTGGACTACTCTCCCCTATACCTACTCTATTTTCAGCAGCATCCACAAATAGCATGTGTTCATTATCATCTGACTCTACCCTAAAATATACATCAGCCCT